>Ga0070741_10009609_pt1 | contig 18662 bp, 18 predicted proteins | sample Coa_R1_4_FD_66440 | JGI IMG/M metagenome (GOLD analysis project Ga0070741, IMG submission 66440) | Surface soil microbial communities from Centralia Pennsylvania, which are recovering from an underground coalmine fire - Coalmine... | ecosystem: Environmental > Terrestrial > Soil > Unclassified ...
GCCGCAGCCTTCCGTCGTCCGCGCCGGCGTCGCCGGAGCGCTCGCGTCGCTCGCGTGGCTGACCGACCGACTTCGCGACGCCTGGCAGGCGCTCCTTCTCGGCGCCGCGACGCTTCTCGCGTGGAATCCGTACTTCGTCTACGACGCCGGCTTCCAGCTCTCGTTCGCAGCAGTCGCGGCGATCTTCCTCGTCGCGCCGCGCATCTCCGCGCTCCTCGAGGCGCTCCCGCTTCCCGGCAAGCTGCGGCTCGGGATCGCGGTGTCGCTCGCGTGCAGCGTCGTCACGGCACCGATCCTCTGGCTGCAGTTCGGCTACCTGCCGCTGTTCGGCGTGCTCGCGAACGCCGCCGTTGAGCCGGCGATGCCGATCCTGCTCGCACTCGCGTTCTCGACCGCAGCCCTCGACGCCGTCTCTCCCTCGGCCGGGGCGGCCGCCGCGGCCGCCGACGGCGTCATCGCCGCGTACATCGCGCTCTGCGCGCGGGCCGTCGCGTCGCTTCCCTTCGCTCAGGTGAGCACGCTGCGGGGGCTCGCCGGCGCATGCGGCGTCGTGCTCGCGGCTACCTATGCTTGGCGTCGATGGCAGACGCCCTGAAGCCCGCGTACCTGCTCGCCGGCACCGACCGGCCGAAGATCGACCGCGCCCTCGACCGTCTGCGGCGCCGTTTCGACGCTGACACCACCGAGTTCCTGTCGGCGTCGGAGGCCTCGGGCGAGGACGTCGTCGCTGCGTCGAACGCGCTCGGGCTCTTCGCCGCCGAGGGGCGTCTGATCGTCGTCGAAGGCGTCGACGCCTGGAAGGCCGCGGACGCGAAGGCGGTCGCCGCGTACCTGAAGGCCCCCGCCCCGGCGACGACGCTCGCGCTCGTCGCCGGCGAGCTCAAGAAGGACGCCCCGATCGCGAAGGCGGTCGCCCCCGCCGGTGAGGTTCTGCTGTGGGACGTGCCGAAGCGGGGCCTGCAGCGCTGGGTCGCGGAGCAGTTCCAGGTCCACGGGCAGAAGGTCGATCCGGAGGCGGCCCGCGCCCTGGTCGAGCTGGTGGGCGAGGACCTCTACGAGCTCGCGGGAGAGATCGACAAGCTCGCGACGTGGGCGCGCGGCGAGCGCGTGGGGATCGACGACGTCGAGCGCATCGTGGCGCCGCGTGGCGAGGCGAGCAGCTTCGCTCTCACCGACGCGTGGGGCGCGCGCGACGTCGCCGGCGTGCTGCGCGCGTCCGAGTCGATGCTCGAGCGCTCCGGCGACCCCCGCTCGAAGACGATCCCGCGTCTGCTCGGGATCCTCGGCAGCCACGTGTCGCGCATCCAGGAGTCCCAGGCGCTCGAGGCACGCGGCGTCTCCGCGAAGGACGCAGCCGTGCGCCTGAAGCGAAACCCGTACTACGTCGGCAAGCTCTACGCACAGGCGCGCAACTACAGCGCCGAGGAGCTGCGGGACGTCACGGTCAGGCTCGCCGACCTCGACCACGCGCTCAAAGGCGGCTCCCGCCTTGCGCCGGAGCTCGAGCTCGAACGCGCGCTCGTGGAGATCACGCAGCCGCGCGCGGCCGCGCGAGAAGCGCACGCGCTCGTCGTCGACGGCGCATGAGCGGACGCTGAGCGGCCCGACGCCGCGCGGGCGCTACGACCGCGGCGTGGCGATCCGCGCGGCCTGTGACTTCTTCCGCGCGCCCGTGTTGCGATGCAGCGCGCCGCGCGCGACCGCGCGGTCGATCCACTTGACGAGGTTGCGATGCTCGGTGTCGACCGCTGCGGTGTCGCCGCCTTCGACTGCCTCCGTGAGCCGCTTCGTCAGCGTCTTGATCGTCGAGCGGTAGCGCAGGTTCTCGAGGCGCTCGTCGCCGGCGATCCTGATCCGCTTCTTCTGCTGTCTGATGTTCGCCATCTGCGCAAAAAAGCCCGTTCTCGCGGGCGCACGCATCGTACCAGAGTGCCCGCCGCGGGGTTGGCCCCGGAGGGCCGCGTATCGTGCGAGAGGTGCAGACGCCCGGCGCAGGGGAGACGGCGGACACCGCCTCGGCTCCGGCTGTCGCGCCGCCCGCCCGCGCGCACCGCCGGCTCGCCTTGTCGACCGCGATCTTCTCGTTCGCCACGGGGGTCTCCCGGGTTCTCGGGCTCGTGCGCGAAGTGGTGGCGAAGAACTACTTCGGCGTCCAGGGCCCGGTGAACGCGTTCCAGATCGCGTTCCTCGTGCCGAACACGGTGCGTGCGCTCGTCGCCGACGCGGCGCTCTCGTCGGCGTTCGTTCCCGTCTTCAGCGAGCTGCTCGAAAAGGGCGAGCGAAAGCGTGCCTGGCGTGTCGCCTCGAGCTTGATCTGGCTGAGCCTCCTCGGGCTCGGTGCGCTGACCGCGCTCTTCATCGTCATCGCGCCGTGGGTCATGCGCCCGCTCTATCCACACGACCACGCGCTCCTCGTCGGGCTCTCGCGCGTCCTCTTCCCGATCGTCGCGCTGCTCGGCGTCTCCGGGATCGTCGTCGGGATCCTGAACACCTACGACGAGTTCTCGATCCCGGCGCTGACGCCGGTCGCGTGGAACCTCGCGATCATCGCCGGCCTCGCGATCGGGATCCCGCACGCCGACACGATCGACGCGAAGCTCTACGTCTACGCCGTCTCGATCCTCGTCGGGACGGTGGTCCAGGTCCTCCTTCCGCTGCCGTGGCTGCGTGGAAAGGACGGTCGCCTCGAGCTCGTCCTCGACTGGCGCGACCCGTACGTGCGAAGGGTGTTCAAGCTGATGCTGCCCGTGACCCTCGGGCTCGGCCTGATCAACATCAACGCGCTCATCGACGGCGTCGTCGCCGGCCACCTGATCGACCCGAACATCGCACCCGCTGCGATCGACGCCGCCTTCCGGATCTACATGCTGCCGCAGGGGATGTTCGCGGTCGCCGTCGCCACCGTCCTCTTCCCGTCGCTCGCCCGGTTCGCCTCACGCGGCGACGTCGACGGCTTTCGCGACACGGTGTCGCGCGGGGTCCGGCAGATCGCGTTCCTGCTCGTGCCGGCGAGCATCGTCACCGCCGTGCTGGCGGAGCCGATCACGCGCCTCATCTACCAGCGCGGCGCCTTCACGCCGGGGCAGACGCCCGTCGTCGCGGGAGCGCTCGCGGCCTTCGCGGCCGGCCTCACCTTCAACGGGACGATGCTGATGCTGAACCGGGCGTTCTTCAGCCTGCAGTCGAACTGGGTGCCGACGACGGTGGCTTTCGGGAACCTGTTCCTGAACGGTGTCCTCGACGTCGCGTTCTCGCCTCTCGGCACGTGGGGGATACCGCTCGCGACCTCGCTCGTCAACCTCGCCGGCAGCGCTGCGCTGTTCGTCTTCCTGCGGCGGAAGATCGGCCGCGTCGGGTTCCGTGAGATCGCGTCCTCGTTCCTCCGGATCCTTGCGGCCGCCGCTCTCGCGGGCGCGGTCGCATACGGCGTATGGGCGCCGCTCGACGCCGTTGCGGGGCGCTCGCTCGGCGGGCAGCTCGTCTCCGTCCTGCCCGCGCTCGCAGCGGCGCTCGCCGTCTACTTCGCGGCCTGTCGCGCGCTGCAGGTGCGCGAGATGCAGGCGCTACTCTCATTGAGGGGCCGACTCCGCCGAGCCTGACAACGCATGGACCAAGAACGCATCCGCAATTTCTCGATCATCGCGCACATCGACCACGGCAAGTCGACGCTCGCCGACCGCATCCTCGAGCTCACGCACGCCGTGTCGCAGCGGGAGATGCGCGCGCAGGTGCTCGACTCGATGGACCTCGAGCGGGAGCGCGGGATCACGATCAAAGCGCAGGCGGTCCGCGTCGAGTGGAAGGGCCACCAGCTCAACCTGATCGACACGCCGGGCCACGTCGACTTCACCTACGAGGTGTCGCGATCGCTTCAGGCATGCGAGGGCGCGCTGCTCGTCGTCGACGCGGCTCAGGGGATCGAGGCGCAAACGCTTGCGAACGCGTACCTCGCGATCGAGAACAACCTCGAGATCGTCCCTGTCGTCAACAAGATCGACCTGCCGCAGGCGGACCCGGACGGCGCGGCGCGGCAGCTCGCCGACCTCATCGGCGACGACGCGGAGCGCGTCCTGCGCATCTCCGCGAAGACGGGGCAGGGAGTCGAGGACGTCCTCGACGCGATCGTCGACCGGATCCCGGCTCCCGCGGGGTCGGCCGAGGGGCCGGCGCGCGCCCTCATCTTCGACTCCTCCTACGACCAGTACCGCGGCGTGCTCGCGTTCGTGCGTGTCGTCGACGGGCGGCTCGCGCCCCGCGGCGAGCTGCGCGCAATGGCGCTCGGCACGCGCTTCGAGGCGCAGGAGATCGGCGTCATGTCGCCGGCGATGAAGCCGGTGAAGGCGCTCTCCGCGGGCGAGGTCGGCTACGTCGTCACCGGCCTGAAAGAGGTCTCCGAGCTGCGCGTCGGCGACACGCTCACCTCCGCGCAGAACGGCGCGACCGACCCGTTGCCGGGCTACAAGGACGTCAAGCCGATGGTCTTCGCGGGTCTCTTCCCGACCGACTCCGACGACTACCCCGAGCTTCGTGATGCGCTCGAGAAGCTGAAGCTGAACGACGCGGCGCTGTTCTACGAGCCGGAGACGTCGCAGGCTCTCGGCTTCGGCTTCCGCTGCGGCTTTCTCGGGCTGCTGCACATGGAGATCGTGCGCGAGCGGCTCGAGCGCGAGTTCGACCTCGACCTGCTCGTGACCGCGCCGAACGTCGCCTACCGCGTCCGCGCGCAGAACGAGGCGGAGTGGGTCGAGGTGCACAACCCGGCGGAGATGCCGAACGCGATCGACGAGGTCGAGGAGCCGTACATCAAGGCGTCGATCATCGTCCCGAAGGAGTACGTCGGCGCGATCATGGAGCTGTGCAACGAGCGGCGCGGCCGGTTCGACCACATGGAGTACCTGTCCGAGGACCGAGTCCACCTGACGTACGAGCTGCCGCTCGCCGAGATCGTCCTCGACTTCTACGACGCGCTCAAGTCGCGGACCCGGGGCTACGCGAGCTTCGACTACGACTACATCGGCTTCCGGCCGGGACACCTCGTGCGCGTCGACATCCTCGTCGGCGGCGATCCCGTCGACGCGCTGTCGCTGATCGTCCACCGCGAGTTCGCCTACGACCGCGGCAGGCAGCTGGTGGAGAGGCTCCGCGAGGAGATCCCGCGGCAGATGTTCGACGTCGCGATCCAGGCGGCGATCGGCTCGCGCGTGATCGCTCGCGAGACGGTCAAGGCGCGCCGGAAGGACGTGATCGCGAAGTGCTACGGAGGCGACATCAGCCGGAAGCGCAAGCTGCTCGAGAAGCAGAAGGAAGGCAAGAAGCGGATGAAACAGGTCGGCGCTGTCGAGGTGCCCCAGGAGGCGTTCCTGGCGGTGCTCAACCTCGGGGACGGCAAGCGGTGACCCTCGAGATGCGGAGCTCGTGCGAGCGCTGCGGCGCCGCACTGCCGCCGGACGGCGCCGCGCTGATCTGCACGTTCGAGTGCACGTTCTGCCGCAGCTGCGGCGACTCTCTCGAGCACGTGTGCCCGAACTGCGGCGGCGAGCTCGTCCCGCGCCCCCGGCGCGCCGAGGCTGGGACATGACCGGCGCACGCCATCTATACGTGCACCTGCCGTTCTGCGCGCACCGCTGCGGCTACTGCGACTTCGTCACCGCCGTCGGCCGAGACGACGCCCACGGGCCGTACGTCGACGCGCTGCTCGCCGAGCTCGAGCTCGAGCGAGACCTGCTGGCCCCCGAGCTCGACACGATCTTCCTCGGCGGCGGCACGCCGACCTTCACGGAGCCGCGGGCGCTCGAGCGGCTCCTTGCTGCGCTTCCCGCCGCGGACGAGGTGACGGTGGAGGCGAACCCCGAGACGGTGACGCCCGACCTCGCAACCCTCCTGCGCCGGAACCGCGTGAACCGCATCTCGCTCGGCGCTCAGTCGTTCCAGCCGCAGCTCCTCGAGGTGCTCGAGCGGAACGCGACCGCCGACGCCGTGCGCGCGGCGGTCGACATCGTGCGCAGCGCCGGGTTCGACAACGTCTCGCTCGACCTGATCTACGGCATTCCGGGGCAGACGCGAGACGACCTCGAGCGCGACCTGGAAGAGGTGCTCGCGCTCGCGCCCGAGCACGTCTCCGCATACGAGCTCGAGGCCAAGCCCGGAACACGATTCACGCACGCGCACGGTGCGGAGCTCGAGCGCCAGCGGGAGGCGATGGAGTCGTACTTCGAGTGCGTCGTCGCGGTTCTCGTCGCCGGCGGGTACCGCTGGTACGAGACCGCGAACTTCTGCCGCCGCCGTCCGGACCACGACCTGCGGGCGCAGCACAACCTCGGCTACTGGCGCGGCCGCGACTACGTCGGCGTCGGCGTCGGCGCCGTGAGCACGATCGGCGCGAAGCGGTGGCGGAACGCGCCCTCGCTCGCAGGGTACGTGGGGGCGCTGTCGCGCGGCGAGCGGCCGCCGAGGGAGCCGGAGGAGCTCTCCGCGGCGACGCGCGAGACGGAACGGCTGATGCTCGCGCTCCGCCTCGACGAGCCGGTGCCGCTCGCGGACCTCGTACCGGCGCTCGATCCGGCGGGGCTGCAGCGTGTCGAGGGCCTCGGGCTCGTCAGCCGAACGGACGGCGAGCTCGCCCTCACCGACCGCGGACGCTTTCTCGGAGATGCGGTGACGGCGGCGCTGCTCGCGTGAGCGGCGCCTACCATGAGAGTCGTGCACGCCGAGCTCAGCGACCGCCAGCGCCAGCTCCTCTTCCGCGTGGTCGAGGAGTACATCTCCACTCGGCAGCCCGTCGGGTCGAAGACGCTCGTCGAGCGGGCTGGGCTACCAGTGTCCTCCTCGACCGTGCGCGCCGAGCTCGCCGACCTCGAGCGGCGAGGGCTGCTCACGCATCCGCACACCTCGGCCGGCCGTGTCCCCACCGAGGCGGGCTACCGGATCTACGTCGATTCGCTGCTCGCCCGTAAGGAGTCGCGCCCGGGCACCTTCCCGCTCGGCCTCGAGGCAGCACGCGCGGAGGTCGAAGAGGCACTGCAGACGACGACGGAGATGCTCTCGGAGGTGACGCGGCTGCTCGCGCTCGTCTCGGCGCCGGCGCTCCGCGCTGCCACGATCCGCCACGTCGACGTGCTGCAGCTGCAGCCGGCGATGGTGATGGTGGTGACGATCACCTCGACCGGCGGCGTCGGCAAACATCGGTACGCGTTCCCGGGGCCGATCGACGCGGGGCTCGTCACGTGGGCGGGCGACTACCTGCGGGAGCGGCTGACAGGCGTGAACCTCCGCTCGCACCGGCTCGCGCGGGCGTTCAGCGACCCGGATCTCTCTCCGCGCGAGCGCGCGTTCCTCGAGACGATCCGCAGCGCGTTCGACGAGGTCGACGACGAGCGGGAGCTCTACGTCGGCGGTGCGGCGAGCCTGCTCGACGAGCTCCGAACGGAGGAGATCGGCGCCTACCGAAGCCTGATCGACGCGCTCGAGAAGCGTGCGGCGCTCCTCGACGTGCTCGCGACGTCGCTCGGCCAGGAGCAGCAGTTCGCGCGCGTCGGAGACGAGCTGCAGCCGTCCGGTTTGCACGACCTGGCGCTCGTCGGGGCGACGTACGGGTACGCGAACTACACCCTCGGCGCCGTCAGCCTGCTCGGGCCGCTGCGGATGGACTACGAGAAGGCGCTCCGTTCGGTGCGCGCGGCCGCGCACGAGCTGTCTCGGTTCGTCGAAGAGGTCTACGCCGACGTCTGAGATGGCGACGAGCGAGCGCGACTACTACGAGCTTCTCGGCGTCTCGCGCGACGCCGACGAGCAGGAGATCAAGAAGGCGTTCCGGCGGCTCGCGCGGCAGCTCCACCCCGACGTCTCCGACGCGCCCGATGCGGAGGTGCGCTTCCGCGAGGTCACGGAGGCGTACGAGGTGCTCGCGAACGCGGAGACACGTCAGCTCTACGATCGCTACGGCCATGCAGGTCTTCGCTCCGGCGGCTTCACGCCGCGCCACTTCGACCTAGGCGACATCGGCGACCTCTTCAGCGCCTTCTTCGGCGACGACCTGTTCGGCGCCGCCCGAAGCGGCGCCGCGCGCGGCGCAGATGTCGCCGCCGAGATCGAGATCGACCTGGTCGACGCCGCGCGCGGAACGACGGCGAGCGTTCCCGTCGCCGTCGCGGTGCCGTGCAAGACCTGTGGCGGGGACGGGATCGAACCCGGGACGAACGTCTCGACGTGCCCTCGCTGCAACGGCTCCGGCCGGTTGCAGCAGGTGGCGCGCAGCATCTTCGGCGAGTTCATCCGGACGTCGGCGTGCCCGCAGTGCGGCGGCTCGGGGCGGCTCGTCGAGCATCCGTGCAAGACCTGCGACGGAAACGGGCGCACGCTCGAGGAGCGGACGCTCGAAGTGGAGATCCCCGCCGGCATCCACGACGGCCAGCGCATCCGTCTCTCCGGCGAAGGGCACGCCGGCGCGCTCGGCGGCCGGTCCGGCGATCTGTACGTCCTCGTGCGAGTCCGACCCGACGAGCGCTTCGTGCGCGAGGGCAACGACGTCTTCTCGCAGGTCGACCTGACGATCGTCCAGGCCGCACTCGGCGCATCCGTGCGCGTGCCGACACTCGACGGCGACGTCGAGCTCGCGTTCGACCCCGGCGTCCAGCCGGGCGAGGTTCGTGTGCTTCGCGGTCGCGGCATGCCCGTCCTGCAGGGCTTCGGCCGCGGCGACCACCGCGTGCTCGTGAACGTCACGGTCCCACGCCGACTCACCGACGAGCAGCGCAGGCTGCTCGAAGAGTTCGAGCGCACGAGCGACGCGGGCACGTACAGCCCCGACGAGAGCTTCATCGGCAAGCTGAAGAGCGCATTCCGCTGATCCGCGCCTCGGTCAGCGTCGCGCGCGACGCGCTCGAGGAGCTACGGGCGCGGTTCGTCGAGCTCGCCCCCGGCGGGTTCGAGGAGAACGAGCGCAGCGAGCGCGTCGAGCTTGCGGCGTACGGCGACGCGGCGGAGCGGGTGCTCGCCGCGTTCCCGCACGCGGAGACGAGCGAGGTCGCGGCCGGCTGGGAGGATCGCTGGCGCGAGTTCCACCGCTCCGTCCGCGTCGGTCGACTGTGGGTGGGGCCTCCTTGGGAGGAACCGCCGCGCACTGCGGTTGGAGTGGTGATCGATCCGGGCCGCGCCTTCGGCACCGGCGCTCACGCGACGACGCGTCTCTGCCTCGAGCTGCTCCTCGAGGAGCAGCCCGGCAGCGTCGTCGACGTGGGCTGTGGTTCCGGCGTGCTCGCGATTGCGGCTGCGAAGCTCGACCACGCGCCCGTCGTCGCCGTGGACGCGGACGCCTCGGCGGTCGACGCGACCGCGGCCAATGCACGGCGAAACGGCGTCGCTGTGGACGTCCGCCTCGCGGACGCGCTCGCGGGTCGCCTCCCGGCCGCGGATCTCGCGGTTGCGAACATCGCGCTCGACGTGGTGGAGAGGTTGGCGGGGACCCTCCGCACGCAGCGCGTGATCACGTCGGGCTACCTCGTGACCGACGAGCCGGGGCTGCGCGGATACCGGCCGATCGCGCGCCGCACGCTCGACGGCTGGGCCGCGGACCTCCACGAACGCCGCTGACGGCAGTACGATCCCGCGCGTGGCGCGGTTAAACGTCGCTTTCCTCGGCTGCAAGGTGTCGCACGTCGATGCCCTCGAGATCCGCGACCGTCTGCTTTCGGACGGGCATACGCTCGCGCCGGACGGCGCGCCGGCCGACGTGGCCGTCATCAGCAGCTGCTGCGTGACGAACGAGGCGCTCGCGAAGAGCCGCAAGGCCGCCGCGCGCGCGGCGCGGTCGCACGCGCGCGTCTACGTCACCGGCTGCGGCGCGAACCTCGGCGGTGAGGGCCTCAGCGGCCTTCCGGAGAACGTCGTCGTCGTCGATCGTCGCGCGGAGGAGACACCCGCGTTCGTCGCGGGTGACGTCGGCGCGATCGGCTGCGTCCGCAGTGACGCCGGCGTCGATCGCGTGCGCGCGTTCGTGAAGATCCAGGACGGCTGCTCGTTCTCGTGCGGCTTCTGCGTGATCCCACTCGTGCGCGGCGCCTCGAGGAGTCGCAGCGCGGACGCGGTGCTGCGCGAGATCCGCCGGCGCGTCGACAGCGGGCATTGCGAGGTGGTGCTGACCGGGATCAACCTCGGCTGCTTCCGCGACCGCGCTGCGGGTTACGACCTGCCCCGGCTCGTGCGCGAGGCGGGGGCGACCCCGGGGCTCGCGAGGCTGCGGCTGTCGTCGATCGAGATCAACCACGTCGACGATGCGCTCGTCGCTGCACTGCGCGAGACGCCGACGGTCGCGCGACACCTGCACGTGCCGTTGCAGTCGGGTGACGACGGCGTGCTGCGCGCGATGCGGCGTCGGTACACGACGTCGACCTACCAGCGCAGGCTGGTGCCGCTGGCGCAGGAGTTCAACCTGACGACGGATGTGATCGTCGGCTTCCCGACCGAGGACGACGCGGCGTTCGAACGCACGCTCGCGACCGTCGAGCGCGCGGGCATCTCCCGTGTGCACGTGTTCCCGTACTCGCCTCGTCCCGGCACCGCGACGGCAGCAGATGACCGCGTACAGCCGGCCGTGAAGAAGGAGCGCGGGGCACGCCTGCGGGAGCTTTCCGCTGACCTCGAGCGGCGGCGGTGGCGGACGAAGCTCGGGACGTGCGACACGGTGCTCGTCGACCGGCCCGGCCGAGGCTACGGCGACGACTACACGCCGTTCCTCGTCGACGCGCGCGTCGGCGACCTCGTCGAGGTGCGCGCGCAGTCGATCGAGGTGGAGGGCATCCGTGCCGTCGCAGCGTGACGACTGCCTGTTCTGCAGCATCGTGCGCGAGGGCAACTACGTGCGCCAGGAGAAGGGCTTCGTCGCGATCAAGGACATCAACCCTCAGGCGCCGGTGCACTTGCTCGTGATCCCCGAGCGTCACGTGGACACGTTTCGCGACATCGGCGAGTTCCCGGCGCGCGAGATGAAGCGCATGCTCGAGTTCGTGGCCGAGACCGCACGTGAAGCAGGGCTGACCGACTACAAGGTGCAGGTGAACGTCGGGCCGAGCGCGGGCCAGACGGTGTTCCATCTCCACTGGCACATCCTCGGCACGATCCCGCATTCAGACGCGATCGATCACGTGCAAACGGCGGTGGTGGAGCTTTGACGCTCGTCCAGCGCCTCGAGGGCGAGGTGAAGGACGCCATGCTCGCGCGGGACGCGACGCGGCGAGACGCGCTGCGGCTGATCCTGAACAGCCTCCGCGCGGCGGAGAAGGATTTGCAGCGACCGCTCTCGGAGGACGAGGAGCTCCAGGTGCTCCAGCGCGAGCGGAAGCGGCGGAACGAGGCGGCGGAGGCGTTCCGTGCCGGCGGCCGCGAAGATCGCGCGAGCAAGGAGGAGACAGAGCTCGCGATCCTGGAGGAGTTCATGCCCGCCCCGCTCTCCGAGGACGAGCTCGAGCAGATCGTCGACGACGCGATCGCGGAGACGGGCGCGACGAGCCTGCGCGACATGGGGCGCGTGATGGCGGACGTGATGCCGCAGGTGGCGGGACGCGCCGACGGCTCCGCCGTGGGCCAGATCGTCCGCGAAAAGCTCGCGTGAGGGCTGAAGGCCCGACGTAGCCCGGCGCTAGCGGCGTACCGGCCCGGAGCGACCCTACACTGAGACGGGTGCAGGAAGTCCTCGACGTCTCGAATGCCGTCGCCGCCGAGTTGGCGGGGATGGGCGACGGCGTGCTCGACACGCTTCGCGAGCGGCTCAAGTGCACGATCCGGCTGCGCGGCAACCAGCTGACGCTCGAGGGCGACGACCGCCATGTAGAGGAGGCGCGCGAGGTGATCGACGAGCTAGTCGAGCTCGTCGAGGGCGGCCATCAGATCGGCTCGCACACGGTCGACGCGGTTCTCGGCGCGCTCGAGGCGGAACAGGACGTCCGCGACGTCTTCGAAGACGTCGTCTGGCGGCATCGCGGCAAGCAGATCGCTCCGAAGACGGTGACGCAGAAGGCGTACGTCGATGCCATTCGAAAGTGCACGATCACGTTTGGTATCGGTCCCGCCGGTACCGGCAAGACCTACCTCGCGATGGCGCTCGCGGTTGCGGCGCTGAACGAGCGCCAGGTGGCGCGGATCATCCTCACACGCCCCGCGGTCGAGGCCGGTGAACGGCTCGGGTTCCTTCCCGGAGACATGCTCGCGAAGGTCGACCCGTACCTGCGGCCGCTGTTCGACGCGCTCTACGACATGCTCGATCCGGAGCGCGCGAACACCTACATGGAGCGTGGCACGATCGAGGTCGCCCCGCTCGCGTTCATGCGGGGCCGTGCGCAACCTCTCACTGCCGCGGTGCTCACGCCGGACGGTTTTCGCGCGATCGGAAGCCTTCGTGTCGGCGACCTCGTCATCGGCTCGAACGGGATGCCGACGCCGGTGATCGGCGTCTACCCGCAGGGTCGAAAGGAGGTCTACCGAGTCTGCACGCAAGACGGCGCGTCGGCGGTCTGCTGCGGCGAGCACCTCTGGCGCGTCTTCACTCCGGAAGATCGCGCCCGCGGCACGACCGGGCGCGTGCTCGAGACGCGCGAGATGATCGCTCGGCTTCGGCGGTCGCCCGGGTATCGATACGAGTTGCCGCTGCTCTCCGCGCCGGCCGAATTCGAACCGCACGACGTTCCGGTCGAGCCGTATGCCCTTGGTCTGCTGCTCGGCGACGGCTGCCTCACGACGACTGGAACACCGTCGTTCGCGACGGACGATCCGAAGCTGGTCGCCGCCCTCGGAGCGGCAGACCGCGGTCGCGGCGGAGTCGTCGTCGCGGACCCCGTGACCTCAGCGCTGCGTGACCTCGGCCTCGCCGGCACCGATCGGCACACGACGTTCGTCCCGGACTGCTACCTCCGAAACGGCGCTCAGGTGCGTCTCGGGGTGCTGCAGGGCCTGCTCGACGCCCGCGGCGTCCCCGTCGCGCAGACGGGACGGCCGTGTCGCGTCGAGTACACGACGTGCTCCGAGCGGCTCCGTGACGACGTCGCCTACCTCGTGCGGTCGCTAGGCGGCGTTGCGTCCTGGCGGAGACCTCCCGGCCGTTTCGTCGGCGACCGCGACGTCGCATTCGCCATGGACATCCGGCTCCCGGAACGGATCGCCCCGTTCCGCCTCGCGCGAAAGCGCGCGCTCTACGACCGTGACGGCGGCGCCCGGCCGATGCGGTTCATCGAGACGATCGAACCCGAAGGCGAGGCGGACACGGTGTGTATCGCCGTCGCGGCTGCCGACTCGCTCTACGTGACAGGCGACTTCCTCGTCACCCACAACACCCTCAACGACAGCTTCATCATCCTCGACGAGGCCCAGAACACCTCGCCGGAGCAGATGCAGATGTTCCTGACGAGGCTCGGGTTCGGCTCGAAGGTGGTCGTGACCGGCGACGTGACCCAGATCGACCTGCCGCGCGATCAGGCGTCGGGCCTGATCCAGGTGCAGGAGATCCTCTCCGGCGTCGAGGGGATTGCGTTCGTGCGATTCGGTCATCAGGACGTCGTGCGCCACAAGCTCGTGCAGCGGATCGTCGAGGCGTACCGCGAGCACGCGGAGGAGACCGGCACCGGTCGTCGGCAGTAAGCGTGCTCTCGGTGGAAGTCGACAACCGGAGCGGCGTCGAGGTCGAGGAGACGGCGGCGGTCGAGCTCGCGTGCCGCGTCCTTCGCGGCGAAGGAATCGAGGACGGAGAGCTCGGGCTTGCCTTCGTCCCGCCCGAGGAGATGCGTGCGCTCAAGCGCGACCATCTCGGGATCGACGAGCCGACGGACGTCCTCTCGTTCCCGGTCGACGGCCGCGAGTGGCTGCCGCCGGAGCTCCCGCGGGTGCTCGGCGACGTGGTCATCTGCCCGCAGGTGGTCGGGGACGAGTGGCGCGCACCTCTGACGCACGGCGTCTTGCATCTGCTCGGTTTCGACCACGGCGCGGAGATGGAGGCGAGGGAGGCGGCATACCGGTGACCACGAGGCGCTCGCCGACGATCTTCGACTCGTTCAACTACGCGTTCGAGGGGCTCATCCACGTTCTTCGGACGCAGCGCAACATGCGCGTCCACTTCCTCGCCGCCGTCGTGGTACTCGTGCTCGCGCTTGTGGTCGGCGTGTCGAAGATCGAGCTGATCGCGCTCCTCATCTCGATCGTCTTCGTCCTCGTCACCGAGATGATCAACACCGCGATCGAGGGCGCGATCGACGTCGCGACGAGCTCGTTCGACCCGATGGCGAAGCTCGCGAAGGACATCGCGGCCGGTGCGGTCCTGCTCTCGACGATCAACGCGGTCGTGGTCGGGTACCTCGTGTTCTCGGGGAAGGTCGCCGACCGCTCCGCACGCCTGCTCGACCGTGTGCGCGATGCGCCGGCGGAGCTGACAATCGTTGCGCTCGCCATCACGGTCATCGCGGTGATCTCGCTCAAGGCGTGGACGGGCAGCGGCACGCCACTGCGTGGCGGGCTGCCGTCGGGGCACGCTGCGCTCGCGTTCGGAGGCTGGATCGCCGCGACGTACGTCGCCGGTCAGGAGCATCGGTTCCTCGTCTCGACGATCGCGTTCGTGATGGCGCTGCTCGTCGCGCAGACGCGCGTCGAGTCGGGCGTGCATTCGGGGTCGGAGGTCTTGTTCGGCGGGCTCCTCGGCACGTTGACGACATTGGCCCTCTTCCAGCTCGCAGGATGAGCTCTGAGCTCGTCTCGAAGGCGGAAGCAGCCGCCGCGCGCGCATACGCGCCGTACTCGAACTACCTCGTCGGCGCCGTCGTCCGCGCGCGTGACGGCCGCGAGTTCGTCGGCGTGAACGTCGAGAACGCCGCCTATCCGCTCGGCGTGTGCGCGGAGAAGAGCGCGATCGTGGCCGCCGTCACCGCCGGCTGTAAGCCCGGCGACCTCGAGGCGATCGGCATCACCGCGTCGCCGTGCGGCGGCTGCCGCCAATGGCTGTACGAGTTTCGCTTCGACGAGATCACCTACCGCGGTGCGGACGGTGAGATCCACAAGACGACGCCGGCCGAGCTTCTGCCCGACACGTGGGAGCTGCCCTGAGGTCCGGGTTCGTCGCCGTCGCCGGCCGGCCGAACGTCGGCAAGTCGACGCTCGTCAACGCGCTCACGGGTGAGAAGGTCGCCATCGTCTCGCGCGTCCCACACACCACACGGCATCGCATCCGCGGCGTCTGGACCGGCGAGGATGCCCAACTCGTGCTCGTCGACCTGCCGGGATGGCAGAAGCCGATCGACCCGCTCACGGAACGGATGCAAGAACGCGTGGAGGAGACGATGGCGGACGATCTCGACGTGATCATGCTCGTGGTCAGTGCGAGGGAGCACATCGGGGCGGGCGATCGCTTCGTCGCGCGTCGCGTCTTCGCGCTCGAGATTCCGGTCGTGATCGTCGTGAACAAGGTCGACCGCCTGAAGGCGGCGCACATAGCGACGCAGATGAAGGCGGCGGCGGAGCTCGGCGACTTCCACGCCCTGCATCCGGTAAGCGCGAAGACGGGCGACGGAATCGGCGAGCTTCGCGGCGACCTCGTCTCGCTGCTCCCGGAGGGCCCGCTCTACTACCCGCGCGGCGAGGTGACGGACATGCCGATCGAGGCTCGCATCGCAGAGCTCGTGCGCGAGCAGGCGCTGCGGCTGACGAAGGAGGAGGTGCCGCACGCGGTCACGGCAGAGCTCGTGGAGATCGACGAGCGCCGGGTCCACGTGCGCCTCTACACCGAGACCGAGAGCCAGAAGCAGATCCTGATCGGCAAAGGCGGCCAGATGGTGCGCGAGATCGGCCGGTCGGCGCGTCCCGCGATCGAGCAGTTGCTCGGCCACCCGATCTTCCTGCAGCTGCAGGTCAAGGCGTCACCGAAGTGGCGCCGCAACGAGACGATGCTCGAGCGACTCGGGCTCTAGGCCTAGGCCTAGCCGCCGATCTTGTAGCCCTTGTTCGCGATCGCGGTCGACGCGGTCTGGATCTCCCGCAGCCCCTTCAGCGTCGTGACCGACGACAGCGCGCCGAGTGTCCCGCCCTTCAGCTTCGTGATGATCGGCCCCAGCTCGTCCGCGAAGTCGGTGACCGCCTTCGCGAGCTGCTGGTGCTGCGCCTTGATCGCGTTTGGCGGTGAGATCGACTCGATCTGGGTCGCGGCCGTCCGCAGATCCTTCTGCACGGTCGAGAGCGCGATGGCGGCCTTCGCCGCGGTCGTTGCGCCGTTCAGCGAGTTGAGCGAGGTGCTGAGGCTCCTGCCGATCGCCCGCATCTTCGTCACGTACGCGGCCTTCGTGAGCGGCGCCGACGACGCCGCCGTGGTCGTCGCCGCGGGAGCCGTCGTCGTGCCTGCGGCGGTCGTCCCTTCCGCGGTCTTGCTCCCGCCGCCTCCGCCGCATCCGGCCGCGGCGATCACCGTAGCGGCGACCGCGAGCACGCCAGCTGCCCGTTTTGCGCCTGCCATCGCCGGGACCCTACACTCGAAGTGATGGCACAAGCGCCTGCATTGCCGTCCGGCTTCGAGTTGCCCCTGAAGCAGCGCCTGCCGCGCATCGGCTCGATCGACCAGGTCGCAGTCGAGGGTCGGGCGGGGGAGCTCGCGAAGCGGAGCATCAAGCGCGAATCGAAGGTGTGGGCGCTCGAGCTCGCGATCCGCTGCTGCGACCTGACGACCCTCGAGGGGCAGGACACCCCCGGGAAGGTCGCGGCGCTGTGCTCGAAGGCGCTGCGCCCCGATCCCTCTGATCCGGCGGTGCCGTCGGTCGCCGCCGTCTGCGTCTACCCGAACCTGGTGCCGGTCGCCGTCGAGCAGCTCGCCCGGACGAGCGTCAAGGTCGCGTCGGTCGCGACCGCGTTCCCGTCGGGACAGAGCCCGATCGACGTCAAGGTGCGGGAGGTCGAGGAGGTCGTCGAGATGGGCGCGGACGAAGTCGACATGGTGATCGACCGTGGCGCTTTCCTCTCCGGCCGGTATGCACAAGTCTACGACGAGATCTGCCGTGTCAAGGAGGCGTGCCGCGACGCGCACCTGAAGGTGATCCTCGAAGTTGCCGAGCTCGGCACGTACGACAACGTCCGTCGGGCGTCGCTGCTGGCAATGGCCGCGGGCGCCGACTTCATCAAGACCTCCACAGGCAAGCTCACCGGCGCGGCGACGCTGCCCGTGCATCTCGTCATGCTCGAGGCGATCCGCGACGTCTACGAGGAGACCGGCCGGCGCGTCGGGATGAAACCGGCCGGCGGGATCCGGACGTCGAAGAACGCGATCCAGTACCTCGTCCAGGTGCACGAGACACTCGGCCCCGACTGGCTGACGCCGGAGCTCTACCGCATCGGAGCGTCGTCGCTCGTGAACGACATCCTGATGCAGATCCGCAAGGAGAAGACCGGCGCCTACCAGTCGAAGGACTACTTCACGAACGACTGATGTCCGAGCTTTCGAGACGAGGCGAGCGCGCTCCCGTCCCGGCGGAGTGGACGTACGCTCCGGCGCCGGAGTCGCGCGACATCGTGCAGCTGCGCGAACGCTACGGCCTGTACGTCGGCGGCGAGTGGCTCGAGCCTGCGGAGACATACACGACGGTCGCGCCGTCGAGCGAGGAGCCGCTCGCAGAGGTCGGACAGGCCGGCGAAGCGGACGTCGGCCGCGCCGTCGCGGCGGCACGCGGCGCGTTCGAGAACGGCTGGTCGTCGCTTCCGGGAAGCGAACGCGCGAAGTACCTGTTCCGCATCGCGCGGATCCTGCAGGAGCGCTCGCGCGAGTTCGCGGTGCTCGAGTCGCTGAACGGCGGCAAGCCGATCAAGGAGTCGCGGGACGTCGACCTTCCGCTCGCCGCCGCGCACTTCTTCTACTACGCCGGCTGGGCCGACAAGCTCGAGTACGCGTTCCCGAACCGCGCGCCTCGTCCGATCGGCGTCGCGGGTCAGATCATCCCGTGGAACTTCCCGCTGCTGATGCTCGCGTGGAAGCTCGCGCCGGCACTCGCCGCCGGCAATACGGTCGTGCTGAAGCCGGCCGAGACGACGCCGCTCACCGCTCTCCTCTTCTGCGACGTCGTCAGGCAGGCGGAGCTGCCGCCGGGGGTCGTGAACGTCGTCACCGGCGACGGCCGCACCGGGGCCGCACTCGTGGACGCCGGTGTCGACAAGATCGCTTTCACCGGGTCGACGGACGTGGGCAAGGCGATCCAGCGCCGGCTTGCGGGCACGGGAAAGAAACTGACCCTCGAGCTCGGCGGAAAGGCTGCGAACGTCATCTTCGACGACGCCGCGCTCGACCAGGCGGTCGAGGGGATCGTCAACGGCATCTACTTCAACCAGGGCCACGTCTGCTGCGCGGGGTCGCGACTCTTCGTCCAGGAGTCGATCGCCGAGCCGGTGGTGGAGAAGCTCAAGCGCAGGATGGCCACGCTTCGCGTCGGCGATCCGCTCGACAAGAACACCGATGTCGGCGCGATCAACTCGCCTGCGCAGCTCGAGAAGATCGAGGAGCTTGTCGCTTCCGGGCGCGAGGAGGGGGCGGAGATCTACCAGCCGCCGTGCCGGCTCCCGGAGAAGGGTTACTGGTTCGCGCCGACGGTGTTCACGAACGTCGCCCAGAGCTACCGCATCGCGCAGGAAGAGATCTTCGGCCCGGTGCTGAGCGTGCTGAC
>Ga0070741_10009610_pt1 | contig 18661 bp, 14 predicted proteins | sample Coa_R1_4_FD_66440 | JGI IMG/M metagenome (GOLD analysis project Ga0070741, IMG submission 66440) | Surface soil microbial communities from Centralia Pennsylvania, which are recovering from an underground coalmine fire - Coalmine... | ecosystem: Environmental > Terrestrial > Soil > Unclassified ...
AAAAAACAACCGCCCCGCCTGAGCGAGGGCGGGGCGTGTGAGTCAGAGAGGTAGGAGATCGGTTCTTTTACTCAGCGCTCAAGGAATGGGACGGCCCTCCGCGAAAAAGGTTTCAGGCGATCCGCGATCGCGCCGCGACGCGAAGCGGGTCGGCCTCGGCCGTGCTCTGCAGCGCGGCGAAGGCGATCATCGCCGCGTTGTCGGTGCAGTAGCGCTTGTCCGGAACGCGCACGGTGACGCCGCGCTCGCCTCCCCAGGCGACGATCCGGTCGCGCAGGGTCCCGTTGGCCGCCACGCCGCCCGCGATGGCCACCTCGGAGGGCATCGGGCGGCGAAGCAGCCGCCACATCGCCTCCAGCCGGTCGAAAAGCTGCGCGAAAAGCGAGTCCTGAAACGTGGCACAGAAATCGGCCAGCAGCCCCGGATCGCCGCCGGCGCGGATCTCCCGCTCCCGAGCCATGCGGATCGCCGCCGCCTTGATGCCCGAATACGAAAAGTCGGGCGACGCATCCTTGAATTGCGGAACGGGAAACGGAAAACGCGCGCGGTCGATCTTGCCGCCGCTCGCATGCTTCTCGATCTGCGGCCCTCCGGGGTACGGAAGGCCGATGAATTTCGCCACCTTGTCAAATGTCTCGCCGATGGCGTCGTCGCGTGTGCGGTTGAGCATCGTCACGCGCGCGCCCCGGACGTCATAGATCGACGAATGCCCGCCGGAGATGACCATCGACAAAAACCTCTCCGGGAGCGGAATCGCCGCCCCTTCGCGCCGCAGATACGGCGAGTAGAGGTGCCCCTCGAGGTGATTGACCGGCGTCAGCGGGACACCGAGGGCGTAGGCGAGCCCCTGCGCGCCGGCCACGCCGACGAGCAGGGCGCCGATGAGCCCCGGTCCGGCGGTCACGGCGATCCGCTCGATGTCCTCCCACCCCGCGTGCGTGTCGTCCAGCGCGCGGGTCACCAGCGGGAAGAGATGCTGCAGGTGCTCGCGCGAGGCGATTTCCGGCACCACTCCGCCGAACGGCCGGTGCCGCTCGACCTGTGAGGCGATCAGGTTTGCGCGCACGGTCCCGTCGCGCTCCAGAAGAGCGACCGCGGTCTCGTCGCAGGAGGTTTCGATGCCGAGAATCATCAAGGAATCCGGCAACCCGGCAACCTTTCTTTATAATCCCGCGCTCGTCCCATGAAAGACGAACTGCCCACACGGTACAACCCGCCCGACTTCGAACAGCGGCTCTATGAGTTCTGGGAGAAGGGAGAATTTTTCACCCCGCTCGTCGACCGCGATCGCCCGAAGTTTTCCATCGTCATCCCCCCGCCGAACATCACCGGACGTTTGCACATCGGCCACGCGCTGGTGAACACGCTGCAGGACATCACTGTCCGCTGGAAGCGGATGAGCGGCTTCAACACGCTCTGGCTGCCGGGGACCGACCATGCCGGAATCGGCACACAGATGGTGGTCGACCGCGAACTGACGCGGCAGGGGATCTCGCGATTCGACCTCGGCCGCGAGAAGTTCGTGGAGAAGGTGTGGGAGTGGAGAGAGTCGTACGGCAACCAGATCATCGATCAGCTCAAGCGTCTCGGTGCGTCGTGCGACTGGACGCGCACGCGCTTCACGCTCGATGAGGGACTCTCGCACGCCGTGCGGCATGTCTTTGTGCGTCTCTACGAGGACGGCCTGATCTACCGCGCGGTGGCCATGGTCAACTGGTGCCCCTTCTGCCGCACGGCGATTTCCGACATCGAGGTCGAGTTCCGCGAGCAGACCGACAAGCTGTACGAGATCGACTATCCGCTCGCCGGCTCCGACCGCCGGCTGACCGTGGCCACCACGCGGCCGGAGACGATGCTCGGCGACACCGCGCTGGCGGTGCATCCCGACGATGAGCGCTACCGCGATCTGATCGGACGCCAGGCCATCCTCCCGATCGTTGAGCGGCGCATCCCGATCGTCGCCGACTCTATCCTCGTCGATCCCGCCTTCGGCACCGGCGTGGTGAAGGTCACGCCGTCGCACGACAAGAACGACTACGAGGCGGGACAGCGCAATCACCTGCCGCAGTTGCAGGTCATCGACGAGACGGGACGCATGACCGAGGCGGCGGGGCGCGACTTCGCGGGACTCGATCGCTTCGAGGCGCGGGACAAGGTCCTCGACCGCCTCCGCAAAGCGGGGCTGCTGCGCGGCACGAAGGACTACGTACACAGCGTCGGCGTGCATGGGAAATGCGACACCATCATCGAGCCGATGATCTCGCGGCAGTGGTTCGTGAAGATCGAGCCGCTGGCGCGGCCGGCGATCGACGCCGTGCGCAGCGGGGCCGTACGCATCACGCCGCAGAGCTGGGAGGCGACCTACTTCAACTGGATGGAGAACATCTACGACTGGACGATCTCCCGCCAGCTCTGGTGGGGACATCGCATTCCGGCGTACTACTGCGCGAACGGGCACACCATTGTGCGCGAGGAGCCGCCGGGCGCCTGTCCGGAGTGCGGCTCGACCGCGATCACGCAGGAAACCGACGTCCTGGACACCTGGTTCTCCTCAGCGCTCTGGCCCTTCTCCACGATGGGGTGGCCGGAGAACACGCTCGACTACCAGATCTTCTATCCCACCGACGTGCTGATCACCGCGTACGACATCCTCTTTTTCTGGGTGGCGCGCATGATCATGATGGGGCTGCGCTTCACCGGGCGCGCGCCGTTCCACGACGTCTTCATCCACGGGCTGGTGCGCGACGAGTCCGGGCAGAAGATGTCGAAGACGAAAGGGAACGTCATCGACCCGCTGGAAGTGATCGACGAGTACGGCGCCGACGCGCTGCGATTCACACTGGCCATCTTCGCCATCGGGCGCGAGATCCCGCTGGCCAGGAGCCGGATCAAAGGATACGCCGCGTTCGCCAACAAGATCTGGAACGCCTCGCGTTTCGCGCTGATGCACATCGACACCGAGCTGAAATCGGCGAAAGCCATCGATCGCGATGCGCTCAGCACCGTGGATCGATGGATCCTCTCGCGCCTGAACAACGCCACGCGCGAGGTGAACAAGGCGCTCTCCGCATTCCGCTTCGACGAAGCATCGAACACGCTCTACCACTTCTTCTGGGACGAGTTCTGTGACTGGTACATCGAAGCGGCCAAGCCGGTGCTTCTCGGCCGGTCCCGCACCGAATCGGACACCAAGCTGGCCAAACGCGTGCTGCTCGAGGTGCTCGACCGCTCGCTGCGCCTGCTGCATCCCTTCATGCCCTTCATCACCGAGGAGATCTGGCAGAAGCTCGGCGGGGTGGAGCCGTCGATCATGGTGGCGCCATACCCGATCGCCGAGGACGTGCTGGAAGACCGCGAGGCGGAACGGCTGATGTCCGCGGTCAAAGCGATCGTCACCCTGGTGCGCAACGTGCGCGCGGAGCGCGGATTCGCACCGAAGGACCGCTTCCGCCTGTTCATCACCGCGGAGCAGCCGCGCGACGCGAACTTCTTCACCGAGTACGCCTATCTGCCGGTCGAACTGGCGCGCCTCACCGAGCTGGTGGTCAACGGCGAGCCACCCGCCGGCGCCGTGCACGATGTGGTGGAGAGCTTCGCCATCGCCATCGAGCTGCCGGAAAAGGTCGTCACGCCGGAGCAGGTGGAGAGGACGCAACGGGAGATCGAGAAGACGCGCCGGGAGCTCGCCGCGCTCGAGGCCCGCCTGGCCAACGCCCAGTTCATCCAGAACGCGCCGCGGCCGGTGGTCGAGCAGGCGCAGACGCGCCACGCGGAATTGCGCGCGCGGATCGAGAAGCTGATGCAGAATCAGTAGCGTGATTCACCTGGACACGCGCGCGATCGTCGACCGCCTCACCACCCTCGAGTCGCTGGCGGTGATCCCCCGCGTCTCCTCCACCAACCTCATCGCCCGCCGCATCGTCGAGGAGTGCATCGAGAACGAACTGTCGCTGCCGCAGGCCATGATCATCGCCGGCGAGCAGTTCGCCGGGATCGGGCGCAACGCGCGGAGCTGGTCCTCACCGGCAGGGAAAGGCATCTACGCCACCACGCTGCTGACCCGCCCCACCGCCGAGCTGCCGATGGTGCCGCTCGGAATAGCAAATATTATCGCTACATATTTACGTGATGTATTTTCCATCGAGGCGCGGATCAAGTGGCCGAACGACATCCTCGCCGGCGGACGCAAGATCGCCGGGATCCTCTCCGAGGCCCGTGTCCAGGACGATCGCGCGTTCCTGGTGATCGGCATCGGGATCAATGTCGAGCCGGTCCGTGACGACGCCCGTCCGAACGCGGTGGCCATCAGCGAGCTGTCGCCGCGCAATTTTCGCGGGATCGAAAACGCCACCGTCGCCTTCATCGAGCACGTCGACGGGCGCCTCGGCCGTCCGTTCGCCCGCGCGCCGGTCCTCGCCGAATGGCGCAAGCTCACCGTTCACAAGCCGGGCGACAAGATCACCTGCGTTCTCGGCGAGCGTACGGTGAGCGGAACCTGGAAGGGGATCGACGACGAAGGGCGCGCGTTGCTGGAACAGAATGGAACCGTGACCGCCGTAAGCGCGGGCGAGCTGCTGTAGTCCTCGGGAGTGCGGCGGCTTGCCGCGCTTTTCAAAACCCAGGGCGGCGGCAAGCCGCCGCACTCCGAAGGCTGCTAACCTATCCCCGATGACCAACCTCCTCGTGGTCGACGTCGGCAACACGAATGTCGTTCTCGGCGTCTACCAGAGCGATCTGCTGGCGCGCTCGTGGCGGCTGACCACGTCGCGCGACCGGACCGCCGACGAATACGGCATCCTCGTCCGCCAGCTCCTCGGCGACATGACCTCCAAGCTCGACGGGGCCATCGTCTCCTCGGTCGTGCCGCCGCTCGACAGCGCGTTCGACTGGATGATCGAGCGCTACTTCGGCGTGCGCCCGCTCTTCGTCGAGCCCGGCGTCAAGACCGGCATCGCCATCCACGTGGACAATCCCCAGGAGGTCGGCGCCGATCGCATCGTCAACTGCGTCGCCGCGTTCGAGCGCTACGGCGGACCGTCCATCATCGTCGATTTCGGCACGGCGACGACCTTCGACGTGGTAACGGCAAATGCGGAATACGTCGGGGGCGTGATCGCCCCCGGGCTGGCCATTTCCGCCGACGCGCTCTTCGCGCGCGCCTCGCGCCTGCCTCGCGTCGACATCCGACGCCCGCCGACGGTCATCGGCACGAACACCGTGGTCAACATGCAGTCAGGCCTCTATTTCGGATACCTCGGCCTGGTCGACGGAATCCTGGCGCGCATGAAACGCGAACTGCCCGAGGTGAAGAAGATCATCGCCACGGGCGGACTGGCATCCCTGCTGGCGAAGGATAGCGAGTCCATCGAAGAGGTGCTCGAGGACTTGACGCTGGAAGGGCTGAAGATCATCTACGACCGGAACAGCGGCGTACGGCGGGGCCGCGGGCGATGAAGCGCGTGGCAGTCGTCGCGGTGATGCTGGCGGCTGCTCCGATGCACGCGGGCTCGGTGATCGTTGCGCGCCGCGCGGCGCTGGCCACCGCATCGCCGCTCGCCACGCGGGTGGGGCTGACGGTCCTGCAGCGCGGCGGAAACGCCGCGGATGCGGCGGTCGCCGCCGCGTTCGCGCTCGCCGTCGCCGAGCCGCAATCGGGCAACATCGGCGGCGGCGGATTTCTCGTCTACTACGACGCTCAATCGCGCGCGGTCTGGACGCTCGATTTTCGCGAGGTCGCGCCGGCCGCGGTCACGCGCGACACTTTCGCCGGCGGAAAGGGACCGCGGCAGGGGGCGATCGCCGCGGGCGTGCCGGGGACGGTCGCCGGTCTGGCGGCATTGCACGAACGCTTCGGGACCCGGCCGTGGAAGGAGCTGCTCGAACCGGCGATCGGACTGGCGCGCGACGGGGTCCGCATCAGCCCCGATCTGCAGGCCGATGCGGCGGGCGCGAAGAGCGAGCGCAACATCGACCCCATTCCCTCCGCGCCGCTGTTGGTCCAGAAGGAGCTTGCGGAAACGCTGGATCGCATGGCCACGAAAGGGGCGAACGATTTCTATCGCGGCGAAACCGCGGCCCTCATCGTCGACGGTGTGCGCAAGGCCGGCGGCATTCTGTCGCACACCGATCTGCGCGAATACAAGCCGCTGTGGCGCGCGCCGATCCGCATCACCTTCCGGCAGTTCGACCTCTACACCGCGCCGCCTCCCTCCGCGGCGGGCCTGATGATCGGCGAGGAGCTGAACATCCTCGGCGCCTTCGATCTGGCGGCGGCCGGATTCCAGAGCGCGGCGGAAATCCATCTGCTCGCCGAGGCGGCGCGCAGGGCGGCCATCGATCGCGACCGCTACCTCGGCGATCCCGCCTCGGCGCGAACGCCGCTCTCCGACCTGCTCTCGCTGCAGCGTGCGGCGCAGTGGCGGGCATCGATCGATCCCAAGCGCGCCACGCCGACGATCTCACTCACCGAACCGGCCACCGCCGTCGCCGAAAGCGCGCACACCACGCACATTTCGATCGTCGACGCATCGGGAAATGCCGTCGCGCTCACCACCAGCCTCGGCGACGATTTCGGCAGCGGCTTCCTCGTGCCTCGTTGCGGATTTTTTCTGAACGATTCCATGCACGACTTCACCCCCGCTCCCGATTCGGCCAACGCCGTCGCGCCCGGACGCAGGATGGCATCATCGGCCGCGCCGACGATCGTCCTTCGCCGCGGCCGGCCGTTCCTGGTGCTCGGCACATCCGGCGGCGCGGCAATTCCGAATCTCGTTTTGCAGGTGTTCCTCGCCGTCACCACGTTCGGCAAGTCGCTGCCGGAGGCGATCACCGCGCCGCGCTATGACCAGCAGGCGGTCCCGGAAGACATGCGCTTCGAATTCACGCACGCGGCCGGAGCGCCGATCGACCGCCTCCGCGCCATGGGACACGGGATGCAGAGCGGTGAACCGATGGGGAACATGCAGGCGATCATGATCGAGCGGGCGCGCATCACCGCGGTGGCCGATCCAAGGCGCGGGGGCGCGGCGGGAGGATTCTGATGGATCTCCAGGCCATGAAGATCGTCGCCGCGCGCGGCGCACTCGCGGAGGTCCGCAGCGGGATGTCGGTCGGCCTCGGCACCGGGAGCACGGCCAAGGAATTCGTCCGCCTCCTCGGCGAGGCGCTGGCGGCCGGCGCGCTGCGAAACATCCGTTGCACCTGCACCTCGGCGAAGACCGAAGCGCAGGCCCGCGAGTTCGGGATTGCGATCTTCGATCTCGCCGCGATCGCGCCGCTGGACATCGCCATCGACGGCGCGGATGAGATCGATCCCCACCTGCGGCTCATCAAGGGACGCGGCGGGGCACTGCTGCGCGAGAAGATCGTGGAGCAGTCGGCCGTCCGCTTCGTGGTCATCGCCGACGAAACGAAACTCGTGCCGCGCCTCGGCGCCGGGGTGCTGCCGGTGGAGGTCACTCCGTTCGCCGTCGGCGTTCTTCAGGATCGATTCAAAGCCATGAACCTGCAGCCCGTCCTGCGGATGAGCGACGGCAAGCCGCGCGTCACGGATGAGGGTCACCGCATTCTCGACGTGCGTATGCCGGAGGATCAGGACATCGCCGACGTCGTGACGCGCATCCGCGACTGCGCCGGCGTGGTCGAGACGGGATTCTTTCCGCGCGAGGCAACCGAGGCCATCATCGCCACCACGTCGGGAATCCGGCGCATGTCCCGCTGACCCCCTGGGGGGGAGTTGTTGTGATCTCCCCTCGCCGGGTGAGCGGCACATCAATCCGCCCCTGTCTTGTTCACCGTCACATCGAACCGCCACTGATGGTCCTTGTAGTAGAACGACACGAGCGAGGCGAACCGTTTGTCGAGCGACTTGTCGATCTTGGTCTCGAACAGCGGATAGAGCGGGGTCGGATCGATGTAGTGCCACAGCAGCTCCGCGTGTCCGACGGTCGGCTCGGTCGGATGACGCTGAAAATTGCGGATGCCGTCGTAGACCTTGTAGCAGATCAGGCCCCGGAACGCGGGGCCGCGCAGACTGGGCGCCGTGCCGAGAATTGGGAATCCCTTCGCCGTGACTTTCGCGAGATAGGTGGTCGTTCCGTCGTTCTGCGATTCCGTGACCGTGACCAGGCCCGCGCGTTCCAGATTGCGCAGCGTGCGCACCGACTTCTCGTCGAAGTCGTCCTTCGGCGCACTGGCGTTCCACCACACTTTCTGCGGCACCTCGGCATAGGCGGGAACGCGCGAGACCAGGTAGCCGCGCAGAATCTGATCCGCCTTCGCCGCCGTCAGCGGTTCGGCGCGCTGGCACGCCGCTCCCAGCAGGGCCAACGCCAGAATCAATCCTTGACTCGACCGACTGCGCATGCTATCCCCCCGAAGCTTCGCGGGGACACACCACCATAACGCGAGAGACAGCTTGACGGACAGACTCCTCGATGCGCTGGCGCGCTTTTGCCTCCGGCGGAGCAGGCAGATCCTTCTCGCCGCGCTCGTTCTGGCCCTGATCGCCGCGGCCGCGGCGTCACGGCTGACGTTCGACACCGATCTGCTGAATCTCATCCCGCAAAAAAACAAACAGGTGAACGATTTTCGGAAGGTGCTCCGCGACATGGGCACCATCGACTATCACATCGTCATCCTCAATTTGCCTGCCGGCCGCGACGTCCACGATTACGAGCCGCTGATCGATGCCATTGCCCGTCGCTACGCCGCCGATCCGCGCATCGAGGATGTCACCTGGCGCATCCCCAATCCACTCGATTTCGTGGAGGTCATCCTTCCGCGTGCGCTGCTGTTTCTCACGCCGGCTGAACTCGACGAGGTGGCGGCCAGACTGTCCGACGCCGGCATTCGCGAGTCGGTGGCCCGCAACCGCGCGCTGCTGGAAACACCGCAATCGTTCGCCCTGAAACAGCTCGTGCAATTCGATCCCTTCAACCTCGCGCCGATCTTTATCCGCAAGTTCCAGTCCGCGGGCGGTGGATTCAAGATGGATGCCTCGAGCGGCTACTACGTCTCCTCCGATCACTCCACGGTTCTCATCCTGACCAAACCGAAGCGGCCCGCGCAGGACGTGCCATTCGCCAAGGAACTGCTCGCCGACGGCGCGCGCTACGAGGCCGACGCGCTTCATCAGTTCCGCATGGAGGCGCCTCGCGGAATGCCCATGCCGTCGATCGCCCACACCGGCGGCTATGAAATCGCCGTCGGCGACGCCGATCTCATCCGCCAGGACGTGATCCTGAACGTGTTCGGATCGTTCTTCGGCGTGCTGGCGCTCTTTCTCTACGCCTTCCGCCGTGCGGCGGCGATCGGATACGCCGGCGCGCCGCTGGCCCTGGGACTCGCGTTGACGTTCGGAACCGCGGGCGTCGTCTACGGCCAGCTCTCGCAGGCCAGCGCCGGGTTCGCCGCGCTGCTGGCCGGCCTGGGAATCGATTTCATCACCGTGCTCTACGGGCGCTACGTCGATGAGCGCAATCGCGGCGCTGATCTTCCCGCGGCGATCCGCACCATGATGCAGACCACCATGCCCGGCGTGATCGTCGCCGCGGTCACCACCGCCGGCACGTTCTACGCGTTCCTGGCCACCGACTTTCGCGGCATGACCCAGCTCGGATTCCTCACCGGCACCGGCATTCTGTTCTTTTTGCTCTGCGTGATGTTTGTTCTGCCGGCGCTGATCGTCTTCTCCGAGCGCAAAGAGACGCGCCGCGCGCCGAAGCTCTACCTGCATTCTTTCGGATCGGGGAAGCTGATCGACATCGCCGTGGCCAGGCCGGCGGTGACCATCGCCATCTGGGCCGCGTTCATCGTGATCTGCGCCGCGCTGGCGACCCGCGTTCATTTCAGCGACAACATCCAGGACCTGCGCGCGAAGGGCAACCCGGGCGTGGTCAATCAGGCCCGCATCACGCAGAAATTCGGCCAGTCGTTCGACTTCATGATGTACGTGACGACCGCGCCGGGATTCGATCAGGTGATGGCCAGGACCTACGCCGCGGCGGCCGATCTCGACGCGCTGGTGCGCGACCACACCATCGCGTCGATTCAATCGATTTCCACGTTCCTGCCGCCGCCGGCGCGGCAGCGTGTGATCATCGAGGAGTTGCGGCGAGGCCGTACCGACCGCTTCAACATTGAACGCATCCGCAGAACATTTCGCGCCGCGCTGGTGGCCAACGGTTTTCGTCCCCAGGCGTACGACAATTCCATGCGGCTGTTCTCGCAGGCGCTCGCGGCGGCCGAGCCGGTCTCGCTGCAGACGCTCGGTGACAAGGATCTGCAGAAACTCGCGGCGCGCTTCGTCAAGCAGGTCGATGGAACATGGATGTCGGTGATCTACGTCTACCCCACGGGCGGGCGGTGGCCGCGCGATGTTCCGCCAAAGCTGCTGGCGGTCGCGGCGAAACATCCGGGCGATATCCTCACCGGCGTGAATCTGGTCAGCGGCACGCTGCGCCGCATCGTGCGGGCCGACGCCACGCGCGCGACGCTGATCGGATTCTTCGCCGTCTTCATTCTCATGTGGCTCAGCTTCCGCACCGTGAGGCGCGCGCTGCTCACGTTCGTTCCGTTCGTCGCCGGCGCGACCGGCATGCTCGGACTGATGGCGCTGCTGGGGCTGGAGTTCAATTTCATGAACATCTTCGTCGGTCTGATGATCATCGGCGTGGCCACCGATTACGCGATCTACATGCTGCAGCGCTACATCGAGAACCCGCACACGTTCCGCCACGCCGCGCACGAGACCGGGAAGGCGATCATCATGGCCGCGCTGACGGCGATCGTCGGCTACGGCTCGTTCGCCCTTTCCCACTATCCGGGCCTGCGTTCGATTGGGTATGCTTCCACTTTCGGAATCGGCTTGAGCGGGCTGGCGGCGATCACGCTGCTGCCGGCGATTCTGGTGATCATGAAGAAGGAAGGATGAGCATGAACGCGATCTCCATCCCCATCACCATCAACGACCGCCTGGTGCGCGGGCGCGTGGCCGTCGAGGCCGCGCTGGTGCTGGGCGCCAGCGCGCTGATCGCGCTCGCCGCGCAGGTGGCCATTCCCTTTCCCTTCACCCCCGTCCCGCTGACCCTGCAACCGCTCGCTGTATTAATGATTGGTATAGTGCTGGGATCGCGGCGCGGCGCTGCCGCCGCGGCACTCTACCTGATCGAGGGCCTCTCCGGCCTCCCGGTCTTCGCCCAGGGCCACGGCGGCCCGCTGTGGCTCGTCGGCCCCACCGCCGGCTATCTCGGGTCCTATCCCTTCGCCGCCTTCGTGGCCGGATGGTTCTCCGAACGCGGCTGGGGAAACAGCATCGCCCGCGCGCTCAGCGGAATGCTCGCCGCGCTGGCGATCATCTACCTCGGCGGCTGGTCGTGGCTCGCCGTCCTCTCCGGCCCGCGCGCCGCGTTCACCATGGGCATCGCGCCATTCCTGCTCGCCGACGTCATCAAGGTCGCCATCGGTGCCGCGGTGCTGCCTTATGCTCAACGTCTGATCGCGCGCCTGCAATAGGTCCTTCAATGATCCTTCGCCGAGTCTTGCTTCTGCTTTCGCTGCACGCCACGCTGCTCGCCGCGGCGGATCCCATCCCGGCGATGCTGAAGAAGATCGATGCGAAGCGGATCGAGCGGACGGAGAACACGCTCGTTGGGTTCGGGACGCGCAACACGCTCTCGTCGCAGGACGATCCGAAACGCGGGATCGGGGCGGCGCGCGACTGGATCTACGCGCAGTTTCAGGAGATCGCCAAAACGTCCGATGGACGGATGACGATCGAGCTGCAGACATTCGAGCAGCAGCCCGGGTCACGGATTCCGGCTGCCACGAAGCTCACGAACGTGGTGGCCACGCTGCGGGGGACGCAGCCGGAGCCGGCGGACCGGATCTACGTCGTCAGCGGTCACTACGATTCGATGTGCTCCCGGCCGACGGATGCGGAGTGCGAGGCGCCGGGAGCGGACGATGACGCGTCCGGCGTCGCCGCGGTCCTGGAGTCAGCGCGCGTCATGGCCCCGCACACGTTCGACGCCACCATCGTCTTCATGGCCGTCGCCGGCGAGGAGCAGGGGCTGTACGGATCGACCTATTTCGCCAAGCAGGCGAAGGAAAAGAACTGGAACATCGACGCGATGTTCACCAACGACATCGTCGGCAACGGCGGCACATCGGTGCGCGTCTTTTCCGAGGGGGTGCCGACGAACGAAACGCCGGAGGAGACGCGCATCAGGCATGCTGTCGGAGGGGAAAATGACGGCCCCTCGCGACAGTTGGCCCGCTACATCGCCACCGTGGGGCATCACTACCTTCCGAACTTCCGAGTGTGGATGATCAATCGCCGCGATCGCTATCTCCGCGGCGGCGATCACATCCCGTTTCTCGAACAGGGCTGGCCGGCGGTCCGTTTCTCCGAGCCGCACGAGAATTACCACCATCAGCATCAGAACGTGCGCACGGAGAATGGAATTGAATATGGCGACCTGCCGAAGTTCCTCGATTTCGCCTACATCGCCAACGTCGCGCGCGTGAACACCGCCGCTCTGGCCTCGCTTGCCCTCGCTCCCGGGCGGCCGAAGGACGTGCGCGTCCTCACGGCACGCCTGACCAACGACACCGATCTGCAGTGGGAGCCGAACACGGAACCGAATTTCGATCACTACGAAGTCGTCTGGCGCGACACGACCGATCCGGTGTGGACGCATTCGAAAGCCATCGGACGCGAGCCGAGGTACACCGCGCCGGAGATGTCGAAGGACAACTACTTTTTCGGCGTGCGCGCGGTGGGGAAGAACGGATTCAGGAGCCCGGTGAGCTATCCGAAGCCGCTGCGGCCGCAGCGGCCGCAAGCTGCGCCGCAATGATGTAGCGCCGGCTCTCAGCCGGCGCGCGCCGCCTGGAGAGGCGGCGCTACATTACCGTCCCTGAGCGGCCGGCATTTCGGCGGGCTCCGGCTCGGGCAGCGGTTTCGACTCGCGGCCGGCGCGTTCGGTGGTCTTCTGTTCCGCGGCGGCGGCCGGAAGCAGCGCGAGCTTCAGCACTTCTTCGACGTGCTCGACGAAGTGGAACTGCATGTCGCGCTTGATCGGCTCGGGGACGTCGATCAGATCGCGCTCATTGAGCTTCGGCAGGATCACCGTGTTGATCTTCGCCGCGCGCGCGGCGAGGACCTTCTCCTTCACGCCGCCGATGGGCAGCACGTCGCCGCGCAGCGTCACCTCGCCGGTCATGGCCACGTTCCGCCTCACCGGACGGCCGCTGATCATGGAGATGATCGCCGTGGTCATGGTGATGCCGGCCGACGGACCGTCCTTGGGAATGGCGCCGGCGGGCACGTGAATGTGCACGTCGTGATTCTCGAAGTAGTCCGCGGCGATCCCCTGCTCCTCGGAATGCGCGCGGGCATAGGTCAGCGCGGCCTGCGCCGACTCCTTCATCACGTCGCCGAGCTGTCCGGTGAGGACCAGCTTTCCTTTCCCGCGCACGGCGATCGCTTCGATGAACAGGATGTCGCCGCCCACCGCGGTCCAGGCCAGTCCGGTGGCCACGCCGACCTGGTCGCGTTCCAAAAGCTCCTCGGCGAAGTGTTTCATCGGTCCGAGAAACTTGTCGACGTTCCCGTCGGTGATGCGGTACGCCTTCTTCTCTTTTCCTTCCGCGACCTCGACGGCGATCTTCCGGCAGATCGTGCCGATCTCGCGCTCCAGATTGCGCAGGCCCGCTTCCTTGGTGTAGCCGGTGGTGATTTTCATGATCCCGGAATCGGTCCACACGACCTCGGTCTCCGTGATCCCGTTCTCCTCCATCTGCTTGGGGATGAGGTGTTGCCGGGCGATGGAGAGTTTTTCCTCGTCGGTGTAGCCCGACAGGCGGATGACCTCCATGCGATCGAGGAACGCGGGCTGGATGGTGTCGAGGACGTTCGCCGTGACGATGAACATGACGTTGGAGAGGTCGTAGGCGACGCCGAGGTAGTGATCGCGGAAGGTGAAGTTCTGTTCGGGGTCGAGCACTTCGAGCAGCGCCGATGAGGGATCGCCGCGATAGTCGGCGCCGATCTTGTCCACCTCGTCGAGCATGAACACCGGATTCGACGTTCCGGCCTGATTGATGCCCTGGACGATGCGGCCGGGCAACGCTCCGACGTAGGTCCGGCGATGGCCGCGGATCTCCGCCTCGTCGCGCACGCCACCGAGCGAGATGCGCACGAACTTGCGATCGAGCGCGCGGGCGATCGAGCGGCCGAGCGAGGTCTTGCCCACGCCGGGCGGGCCGACGAAGCAGAGGATGGGGCCCTTCATCTTGGCCCCACGAAGCTTGCGCACGGCGAGGTATTCGAGGATGCGTTCCTTGATTTTCTCCAGGTCGTAGTGGTCCTCGTCGAGGATGGTCCGCGCGCGGGCGAGGTCGTGATTGTCGGCCGACATCACGCCCCACGGCAGGCCGGTCATCCAGTCCAGATAGGTGCGGATGATCGAGGTCTCGGCGGAATCGGGATGCGACCGCTCGAGGCGCTTGATCTGCTTCTCGATCTCTTCTCGCGCCTCCTGCGGGATCATCTTCTCTTCGATCTTCTTCCGGTAGTTCTCGACTTCCTCGGTGATCTCTTCGCCCTCGCCGAGCTCCGACTGAATGGCCTTGAGCTGCTGGCGCAGGAAGTACTCGCGCTGGCTCTTGTTCATCTCCCCCTGCGCGGCGGAGGAGATCTCCTGCTGCATGGTGAGGAGGTTGATCTCGCGCGTGAGCAGCTCGTTGACGCGCTTGAGCCGCTCCACCGGATCGATCGTCTCCAGGATCTGCTGCGCCTCTTCGAGCTTGAGGTCGAGGTTCGACGCCGCGAGGTCGGTCAGCCGCGCCGGGTCATCGAGGTTCGCGGCGATGACCATCACCTCGGGGGAGATGTTCTTGCCCAGGCTCACCGCGCGGTCGAGGTTCTGCTTGACCGCGCGCACCAGCGCTTCGATCTCCAGCGAGCGCTCCTTGGGCGCCGCCTCCTCGATGCGCGTGATCTTGGCCTTGAAGAACGGAGCGGTCTGGATGAAGTAGTCGATCCGCGCGCGCGAGAGGCCCTGCACCAGAATGCGAATGCGCCCGTCGGGGAGTTTCAGCATCCGCATGATGATGGCCACGGTGCCGACGCGATAGAGGTCCTCTTCGCCCGGATCCTCGTTCTGAAAATCCTTCTGTGCCGTCAGCATGATCACACGGTTCTCGGCCAGCGCCTGATCGACGGCGTTGATCGACTTCTCGCGCGACACCGACAGCGGCACGATGATGAATGGAAAGATGACCAGGTCCTTCAACGGAAGGACCGGAAGGACGTCCGGAATCTTGATCGCTTCTTCCTTCCCGGTTTCGTTGGCGTCGGTCATCGGATCCTCGGGGGAAGGCCTCAGATGCTGCAACGGCTGTTCCCGCAATTTCGATTCGCGCTCCTATATCACGTTTCTTCGACGTGCGTCTCCTCCGAGAGTTGCCGCCAGTTCATCCCCTCGCGCAATAGCAGGACCGTACCGAGGACCACCACCGGGAGCGTGCCGACGGCGTGAAACAACACTGCAACGGCCACCGACGTGTCGACATCGAATCCGTAGAAGGTCATCAGGACGTACTGGCAGACCTTGTGGAACCCCCCCACACCGCCCGGCGTGGGGATGGCGATGCCGATAACCGTGACCGCGGTGAGAAAGAGCGACGAATCGAACGGCATGTGCTGGCGCGCGGCGAGGGCCGCGAACCAGAACTGCGAGGTCAGACACGACCAGATCAGCGCCGTGCAGAGGAGGATCCCGCCCAGCGCGGCAGGGCGCTCGGCGAGTTGCAGCGTGCCGGTGAAGGCATCGTAGAAACGCATCCACGCTTCGCGAAACCGCTGCGGAAACAGGCGCCCGATCGCTTCGTGAACCCGGCGCATGCCACGGCGAAAAAAATAGAGGAGAACGATCAGGATCAGCATCGCGCCCAGCAGCGAGCCGGCGGCAATGGCACCCGCGTGCACCACCGGTTCGTCGAACTGCCGCCACCGGCGGACGCAGAAGAACACGAAGAGCGTGAGGATGCTGATCAGATCGAGGACGCGCTCGGTGACCACGGTCCCCAGCGCATCGGAGAAACGCACCGGCGTGCGGCGCGCCAGCAGCGCCGGACGCGCCACATCGCCCGCGCGAATGGGCAGAATCGTGGAAAGCATGTAGCCGAGCGCGTTGGCGAAAAAAGTCGGATAGAAACCGGGCTTTTCCGGCAGGAGAATCCGCCAGCGCATGGTGCGAAAGAGCAGCGTCAGGCCGTTGACGACCAGGGCCACCATCAGCCAGCCGAGATCGGTGGAGAGCAGAATTCTGCCGACGTCGCGAAGATTGCTGTTCCAGAGGAAGTAAGCCAGCAGGAGAGAGGTCAGAAGGGTGATTGAGGTGACCTGGAGAATGCGCTTCAAGTTCGTGGAGTTGTACCACAGGCATCCATGGTGACCATTTACACGCACCCGCTGTTTTACGAGCACGACACCGGGCCCGAACACCCGGAGACGGCGTCGCGCATCGATGCCGCGCTGGAAGGCGTGCGCCGCGCCGGACTGGCGGAGCGCGTGGTCGGCGATCCGGTTCCGCACGACGAAACACGCCGCGTCATCGCCAAGGTCCACTCCGCCGATTACGAGCAGGAGCTCGAAGAGGCCTGCCGCGACGGGATGGAGCTTTTCCATTCGCTCGACAATCCGATTTCGTCGCAGACGTTCGCCGCCGCGCGAGCCGCCGTGGCCACGGCTCTGCGCGCCGCCGAGGACACGCTGCGCACCGGCGAGCGGGCGTTCGTCATCGCCCGCCCCCCCGGCCACCACGCGGAGCGGCTGGAGGCGATGGGCTTCTGCTTTTTCAACACCGTCGCCTGCGTGGCGGAGTGGCTGCGCGAACAGCAGGGGATCGAACGCGTCTTCATCTTCGACTTCGACGTGCATCACGGCAACGGCACGCAACATCTGTTCGAGGAACGCGACGACGTCTATTACGCCTCGATGCACCGCTTCCCGTTCTATCCCGGGACCGGCGCGGCAAACGAGATCGGCATCGGCGCGGGACGAGGATTCACGAAGAACATTCCGCTGCCGGGTGGCAGCGGCGATCCGCAGTATCTCCGCGCCGTCGAAGACGACATCGTGCGAGTGATCGATGACTATCGTCCCAGCATCATTCTTCTGTCGTCGGGATTCGATGCACATCGCCGCGATCCGCTCGGCGGGATGCATGTCAGCGAGCTGGCCTACGGCGAGATCACCAGGCGCATCGTCGAGGCTGCCGGGCGCAATTCCGGCGGGCGAGTCGTGTCACTGCTCGAAGGGGGGTACGACATGGAGGGGCTGGCAGCCAGCGTCGATGAGCACGTCCGCGCACTGGCGTAGACTACGGCCATGACAGCGTTTCCTCCCCCGCCGCCCCCGGTATCCCCCGCTCCACCCAAGGGCAGCGGCTGCTGGAAGTGGGGAGTGATCGGATGCCTGGCCGCGCTGGGAATCCTGATCGCCGGCGCCGCCGGGGTCGTGTTCCTCGTTTTCGGGGCGATCAAGTCGACCGAGGTCTATCGCGGCGCGCGCCTCTCCGCCGAGAAGGACCCGCGCGTGATCGAGGCCCTCGGCGCGCCGATGCACCCCGGACTCCTGGTCTGGGGAACCGTGAACTACGACAATGGTCAGGGCGACGCCGACTTTCATTTTCCATTGATCGGCCCGAAGCGGCGCGGCGTGGTTCACGTGGTCGCCAGCCGCGCTCGAGGGGAGAACTGGCACTACACGAAGCTGACCGTGACGCCGCGCGACGGCACGCCCATCGATCTGTTAGCGCCGCCGTAGGATCTCCGCATACAACGATCGCCAAGCGGATAAGCTCGGCATCGCCGCGCACTCTGAGGCGCGATTGTTGCCCTCATGTATGTCGAGCTTGGCGGCGACGGATCGAAGGTCGATCATCTTGTGGCCGCACCAACCGGCGGCTGGTCTTCAACGCCCTCGATGGTCGCCGCATGGCCGTTTGTCACCGAACTGCGTCCCGAGGACGGCCGCCTTCCGATTGACGATCCGGGAACAGGTTATCGGCTTCCCTTTTGAGGCACGCTCTCTTCAAAATCATCGACAACGAGCGTGACCGTGTAGTCCGCGAGCTGTCTCACGGCATCGATAACGGACCTGAATAGGCCAACGGCCAAGGGCGTCACTTGACGCCGTTCCGAAGCTCCGTCCCGTGAGAAGTGATAATTACCGTGCTTCCGGGGTCCGTATAGCTGAGCGCTGGAAGGCCCAGACTCGAGCGGGCACTTGTCAAGATTCGAGCGCAGCTCCTGGACGTGAGTCGCTTTCACTCCGACGCCGGGAAGCGAGGGGTCGGTGAAAGAAGCCGCGTTCAGAGCTCCAGCAGCTCTTACTGCATTCACCGCGGTTCGAAGTTCTTCCATGTGTCTGGCCTGGATGGTTGTCGTTTGAGCGACAAGTGGGTCATCAGAAACGATCACCGTCGTGGCGAGGTCCGGGTCGCTGTACACTCCTGCGTTGTTCATCGGGTCAAGATCTCTCACGCGGTACAGATAGGCTGTGTTCGGCGAGACGGTAGAATCGACGAAACTGCTCCCCGTCGTCGTGTTGTCGATGACTGTGTAACTGTCCGACGTCCGGAAGTCCTGC
>Ga0070741_10009611_pt1 | contig 18659 bp, 16 predicted proteins | sample Coa_R1_4_FD_66440 | JGI IMG/M metagenome (GOLD analysis project Ga0070741, IMG submission 66440) | Surface soil microbial communities from Centralia Pennsylvania, which are recovering from an underground coalmine fire - Coalmine... | ecosystem: Environmental > Terrestrial > Soil > Unclassified ...
GCGTTGCGCGGGCACAGGGCGCGGACGCGGGCGAAATAAGCCGGTTCACAGCGCACGCGGCTCGCGTGCTCTACGCGAGCACTGTTCCGACCTACGGCTCGAGCGAGTCTGTCGAGGCGTGGTTGCGAAACAAGCGTCGACGCGACATACGGCTACGACGGCGGCATCGCTACAAGGAACGTCTGCGGTGGTTTGTCAAGCTCGGACGCTCCTTCATTCGCTGAGCTCACCCGGATTCGTCCTGCCGGAGAAGTAGGCTGATCGAGCGCCTCAGCTTCCTCGCTCGGGTGCATACCTCATCACGCTGCTGCTGAAGCCATCGCCTCCGAGGCCAGCAGCAGCGTCCTCTGACTCCGTCCTGGCCGCGTCGTATCGTTCACCGTGATGAGGACGAGGAAGCCGAGCGATGACCCCGTGGTCTGAGCCGCGGGAGTTCTACGACGAGCAGGGCCGTCTGGTAATCGAAGATGACTTCGACGAAGACGACGAACTCGGTTTCGACGAGGGCTGGAGCCTGCCTGACGGTGCGATCGAGGCGGCCCAGGCGCTAGGGGCATCCACCATCGAAGATATGGCGCGCACGATCTTCGAGGACCGGCACCATTTCCCCTGGCGATTCGCGCTCGAGCGTCGACGACTGCTTCACGTGCGGCGATGTCTGCCGGACCGAACGGCGGCTCGCCGTTCCACAGGGCATCGTGTCGTCCGCCGAGCCCGCGCTCACAGAAGAAGCCGAGCACGGTCGCCGGCCCGAAGACCGAGTACCGAGCCTGACTTAGCAACGGCCTTCGCTCGCTCTCTCAGAGGGCGACTGTGAGGGTGTACGTCGTGGGCAAACCGGGAGGCGATTCGGATGCCGCCGTCGCGCGCTGGTTCGAGCAGTGGCTACAGCGACAGCACCCGGGCGGAAGTTGGCGGGTCTGGGAAGGGGACCAGTTGCGGGTCGCGCCTGAATCCCTGCCGGGGAAGACCGGGCGGGGCGCTGCCAGCCGTATAGACGACGACGGTTCTATCTCGACGGAGGGCTAGCGCATCGAACCGGAGCCCCAGCAATTCGCGCCTGTCGGCGGTCACCATTCGCTCCCACGCGGAGCGCAGCGTCTCCGCCGACTCGGTCAGCCTCGTCCGGCTAGCGTGGGCGCGGGCGCGCCCGAGTTCGGCTGCGGCCTCGTCGCGTGCTGTTCTCCTCTCGCTGAGCTGCACCGCATACTCAGGGAGGTCCCCAACCGCCTGCTGGACCTTAGCCGACATCCACTGGTCGAGGCTCTCCTGGGCGCGTACGAGGTCAGCCTCGAGCCTCGAGATGCTCCCGTCGTCGCCGGGACGCTGTTGCGCATGAAGGTCCCGAGTGACGCGCCAGAACATCTCGACAGCGGCCTTCTCAACGGGATCAGCATCAACGGTGGCCGGATCGGGACAGATGCCCGAGGCGTGCCTGCGGGTACATCGATAGATACGCTTTCGGCGGCTCGTGGTCGTGCCCTGGAGGCAGTAGCCGCAGGCGTGACAACGGATGATCCCGGCGAGCAGATAGGCGGCGCGGCTGGTGGCGAGTCTGCCCGTGCCGTTCGGGTGCTGCGCCGCCTGCCAGAGCGCGAGATCGACGATCGCCTCGTGTGCGGCCGCGTTCACATATCGGCGGTCGTGGCCGTAGGACAACTCCCCGAGGTAGACATGGCTCCTGAGCAGCCCGTACACCGCCTGCTTGCTCCAGGTCCGCGAGCCTTGCGACGTTCGGACACGGTGTCGCTCGAGAAACCGGGCGAGCGCCACTGGACCATGGCCCCGTGCTCGCATCTCGAAGACCTCGCGGACAAGCGGCGCGACCCGCGGGTCCGGCTCGAGTCGGCGGTCCGGCCGCGCGCGGTAGCCGACCGGAGCACGCGAATGGACAGGGATGCCACGCGCGATCGCGCCCGCCTTCGCGCGCTCGAACTCCTCTCGCTTGCGCTCCCGATAGCCCGTGTCGATGGCAAGTTGGATCGTCGTCAACATCCGTCCGTCCGCGGTCGTGTAGTCGGGCAGGTTCGGCGCGTAGACCGCCCCGCCGGCTTTCGTGATCTGGTCGAGCAGGTCCAGCCCGTGCCGCGTATCGCGGGACGCGCGAGAGAGGTAGGAGACTATGAGCCCGCCACTAACCCCCTCCTCAACGCGCAGGAGCCCTTTCTGAAGCCCGGGACGGTCGTTTGTGGCCCCGGACTCGTCGAGGTCGGCCGGCAGAACCTCACCGATCTCGAAGCCGCGAGAGGCGGCGAACGCCCGCGCGTCGCGTTCCTGCTCCTCGGGCGAGGTCAGCGTGTCGGCGCGCTTGCCTACGCGCGAGACGCGAATGTAGATGTCGAGGGGAAGCTGAGACGCCGGTATGCGGCTAGTAAGCACAGTCACTGTTCAGCGGCTTGTATCCGCCGGCGTCGGCATGGACGAGCACGCTGCCGTCTGCCTTCAGCATGAGCAGCCGAGTGGACTCGGGGAGGTAGGCGCTCAGCCGGCCTGTGTACGTGACCTCGCAGCGGGCGACGATGAGCCGCATGCCCGGGAACGTACTGTCCTTTTCGGACAGTGGGGATCAGCCCGGCAGCGTCCCGCCAGTGTGCTCGAAGACCTTGTTGACGATCTTCCAGCCACCCTCGAGCTTCACGACCGAGAAGAAGTCGACGAACGAGAGCGCGCCCCAGAAGCCTTCCTCCTCGAGCGCGACGACCGCCACGTCGCCTTCCTCCTCGACCGAGCGGACGTTCGCGCGGAACGTGCCGTCGACGTCGGCGGGCTTGTCGACGATCAGCTTGATCATCTCGGTGATCGGCATGTCGAGCCGTTGTCCGCCGACGCTGCCGAACATCCACGCGCCGTCGTTGAACGCCTGCTCGAGCTTTGCGGCGTCGCCCTTGGCAACCCCGTCGACGTACAGCTGAACCGCTCCTACCGCCGTCTCGTTGCCGGCTGCGACCGTGCTCATCTCCGCCTCCTTCTAGGGGAGACGGAGTCTAAGCGGACATGCTCACAAGGGCCATCTTTACGAACAGGTGTTCGATCTATACCCTTGGGTCATGGACGCTCTCGACGTCTTCAGCCCGACGACTCGCGAGTGGTTCGAGCGCACCTTCGACGCCCCGACGCCGGCCCAGAGCCTGGGCTGGCCCGCGATCGCAAAGGGCGGGCATGTGCTCGTCCAGGCGCCGACCGGCTCGGGCAAGACCCTCGCCGCGTTCCTGTACGGGATCGACCGGCTGACACCGTCGCCCGGCGAAGGGCTGCGCTTGCTCTATGTCTCTCCGCTCAAGGCGCTCAACTACGACGTGGAGCGAAACCTGCGCGGGCCGCTGGCCGGGCTCCGCTCGGAGCTGCGCGTCGGCGTCCGCACGGGGGACACGCCGGCGCGCGAGCGGCAGCAAATGCTCCGCAAGCCGCCCGACATCCTGATCACGACCCCGGAGTCGCTCTACCTGCTGTTGACGTCGCAGGCGAGAGAGCTGTTGCGGAGCGTCGAGACCGTGATCGTCGACGAGGTGCACGCGGTCGCCGCGTCGAAACGGGGCGCGCACCTGGCGCTCAGTCTCGAACGCCTCGACCGGGTGACGGCCCGGCCGGTCCAGCGCATCGGGCTCTCCGCGACGCAGCGGCCGATGGAGGAGATCGGGCGGTTCGTCTCCGGTGCTCGGCCGATCGAGCTCGTCGACGCCGGCCGGGCGAAGGAGCTCGACCTCGAGGTGGTCGTCCCGGTCGAGGATATGGGTGACCTGACCGCCTCGCAGCCGATCAAGCAGCCCGAGGTCGTCGACGGCAGCTACATCACGGACGGCGTCGGGCCGGCGTCGCAGTCGATCTGGCCCTCGATCTACCCGGAGCTGCTCCGGCTCGTCGAGCAGCATCGATCCACCATCGTCTTCGTCAACAACCGGCGGCTCGCGGAGCGGCTCGCGCTGCGGCTGAACGAGCTGGCGGAGAAGGAGATCGCGCGAGCGCACCACGGGTCGCTGGCCCGCGAGCAGCGCGTGGAGATCGAGGAGCTGCTCAAGCGCGGCGAGATCCCGTGCCTCGTCGCGACCTCGTCTCTCGAGCTCGGCATCGACATGGGCGCCGTCGACCTCGTCGTCCAGGTCGAGTCGCCCAAGTCGGTTGCGCGCGGCCTCCAGCGGATCGGCCGCGCCGGGCACGAGCTCGGCGCCGTCTCGAAGGGCCGCATCTTCCCGAAGTTCCGGCTCGACCTGCTCGAGTCGGCTGTCGTCGCGCGCAAGATGCGCGGCGGCGAGATCGAGGAGACGGTGATCCCGCGCAACCCCCTGGACGTGCTCGCGCAGCACGTCGTCGCGATCTGCGCCGAGGAAGAGATCGAGGTCGACGACCTGCTGGAGCTCGTGCGCGGGGCCTACCCCTTCGCCGAGCTTTCCCGCGTTCAACTCGAGAACGTGCTCGACATGCTCGCCGGTCGCTACCCGTCGGACGAGTTCGCAGAGCTCCGTCCGCGGATCGTCTGGGACCGAACGGCCGGTGTCGTCCGCGGCCGCGCCGGCGCGCGCAGGCTGGCGGTGACGAACGCGGGAACGATTCCCGACCGCGGGCTGTACACCGTCCAGCTCGTCGACAGCGGCAGCCGCGTCGGCGAACTCGATGAGGAGATGGTCTACGAGGCGCGTGCCGGCCAGACGTTCCTGCTCGGCGCGTCGACCTGGCGGATCGAGGAGATCACCCGCGACCGCGTGCTCGTGTCGCCGGCGCCGGGCGTGCCGGGCGCGGTTCCGTTCTGGAAGGGCGAGGGAGTGGGGAGGCCGGTCGAGCTCGGTGCGGCGATAGGCGCCGCGTCTCGCGAGCTGACGTCGCTCCCGGACAAGCAGGCGCACGAGCGGCTCCGCACCGACTACCACCTCGACGAGCTCGCGGCCCGCAACCTTCTGACGTTCCTGCGCGAGCAGGAGCGGGCGACGACGGCGGTGCCGTCCGACCGTACCGTGGTCATCGAGCGCTTCCGCGACGAGATCGGCGACTGGCGCGTCTGCATCCTCACCCCGTTCGGCGGGCGCGTGCACGCGCCGTGGGCACTCGCGCTCGCGTCTCGCCTCCGCGAATCGCTCGGGCTCGACGTCCAATCGCTCTGGTCGGACGACGGGATCGCCCTCCATCTTCCCGACGCAGACGCTGCGCCGTCGCTCTCCGACCTCCTTGTCGACGCGGACGAGGTCGAGGAGCTCGTCGTCCAGGAGGTAGGGCAGAGTGCGCTGTTCGGCGCGCGCTTCCGCGAGAACGCCGCGCGGGCGCTCCTGATCCCGCGCCGGCGGCCCGGCGAGCGGACGCCGCTCTGGCAGCAGCGTCTCAAGGCGCAGTCCCTCCTGCAGGTCGCGCGTCGGTATCCGGCGTTTCCGATCGTGCTCGAGACGTACCGCGAGTGCCTTCAGGACGTGTTCGACCTGCCCGGCCTGCGCGACCTGCTGCGCCGGATGGCGACCAGGCAGGTCGACGTGGTCGAGGTTGAGACGCTGTCGGCGTCCCCGTTCGCGGCGTCGCTTCTCTTCGACTACGTCGCGACGTACATGTACGAGGACGACACCCCGCCGGCCGAGCGGCGGGCACAGGCGCTGTCGCTCGACCGCGAGCTGCTGCGCGAGCTCCTCGGCGCGGAGGAGCTGCGCGAGCTCCTCGACGCCGATGCAGTCGCCGAGGTCGAATCCCAGTTGCGCGGAGAACCGCATACTCCAGACGACTTGCATCATCTCCTTTTGCTTCGAGGACATTTGCAGAATGGCGAATACGATCAAGAACTCGCGGCGCCGCTTCTGGCCGAGCGGCGCGCCATCCGCGTCAAGATCGGCCGCGAGGAGGCGCTCGTCGCGGCCGAGGACGCGGGGCGCTACCGGGATGCGCTGGGCGCGATGCCGCCGTCGGGCCTGCCCGACGCGTTCCTCGAGAGCACGGAGCTCCCGCTCCGGACGCTGCTGGCGCGATTCGCGCGCGGCCGCGGACCGTTCACGACCGCCGAGGCCGCTGCGCGTTTCGGGATCGAGGGCCAGGTAGCGGAGCACGAGCTCCAGGCGCTCGAACAGGAGGAGCGGCTCGTCCGCGGCGAGCTCCGGCCGGGTGGCTCGGAGCGAGAGTGGTGCGATCCAGACGTCCTCCGGAGGCTGCGGCGTGCGTCGCTCGCGGCGCTCCGAAAGGAGGTCGAGCCGGTCGAGCAGACGGCCTACGCCCGCTTCCTTCCGTCGTGGCACGGAATCGACCGCCGCTCGGGCCTGCGGGAGGCGCTCGTCCCGCTGCAGGCGCTGCCGCTGCCGGTCGCGTTGTGGGAGGCGGACGTCCTCCCTCGGCGCGTTCCGGATTACCGCCCGGAGCTGCTCGACCAGCTCTGCGCGACCGGCGAGGTGGTCTGGGTGGGCGCAGGGCTCGACCGCGTGGCCGTGTACTTCAGAGAGGACGCCCCGCTGATCGGCGCGCCCGCTGCCGCCGAGCCCAGCGAGAGCGAGGCTGCGGCCACGGTCCGCGCGGCACTGCGCGGGAGTGCGCTCTTCTGGTTCGACCTTCTCGCAGAGACGAGCCTCGACGCAGACGAGGCGCTGGTCGCGCTCTGGGAGCTCGTCTGGGCCGGCGAGGTCACGAACGACGCTTGGCAGCCGCTGCGGGCGCCCCGCCGCTACGGCGTCCCGAAGCCGGAGCGCAGGCCGCGCCGCTTTTCGCGCCGCCGCGCTGCGGCCATCACCGCCACACAGGGCCGCTGGTCGTTGACGGACAGGTTGTTCCAGGGGTCGCCGGACAGACGCGCTCTCGCGGAGCTGCTGCTCGAGCGGCAGGGCATCGTCACCCGAGACGGCGTGCGTGTAGAGGGGATTCCCGGCGGGTACGGAGCGGTCTACGGCGAGCTCCGCGCGCTCGAGACGGTGGGGCTCTGCCGACGCGGCTACTTCGTCGAGGGGCTCGGCGGCGCGCAGTTTGCGCTCGGCGGTGCAGTCGAGCGGGTGCGTGAACTGCGTCCGCGCGAGGGCGACGAGCCGGAGCCGCTCGTGCTGGCGGCCGCCGATCCGGCGCAGCCGTACGGTGCCGCGCTGCCCTGGCCGAAACGGGCCGGCGCGCGTGCCGCGCGAGTTGCCGGCGCCTACGTGGTTCTGCTCGGCGGAGAGGCGGCGCTGTTCGTCGAGCGAGGCGGCCGGACGCTCGTGCCGCTCCGCGACCCCGATCCGTCCTGGCTCCGGCCTGCGTTCGCCGCGCTCGTGGATCACGTCAAACGCACCGGCGTCCGGCGAGTTTCGGTCGAACGGTTCGACGGCGAGGCGGTCGCGGAATCGGAGGTGATGCCCTTGCTGGCGGAGGTCGGCTTCGTCGCCGGCCCGCGGCGGGCGGTCCTGCGCCCCTGAGCTAGGCGAGACGCCCGAGCAGCCAGCCGAACAGCGCATGCCGCCAGGTGGCGAGCGCGAACGCCCGCTTGCCGAACGTCGGCGCGAGGCCCGGTTCGCCACGGGCGGGGTGGTAACGGTCGACGAGGGCCCCGAGCGGAAAGAGCGTGAAATTCTCGGCGAGCGCCATTCCCATCGCCAGCCGCCGCTTGTCGACGTCCGTCCGCTGCCGCACCTCCTCGAAGACGAGCCCGAAGACGGCTCCGTTCGCGACATGCACGGCGAAGCCGACCTGTCGCCAGTTCGTCCCGCGCGTGAAGAACTTGCCGAGCAACGCGACATCCGAGTAGTCGTGCGCCACGATCCGCGTGTCGAGCGGCTCCTGAAGCGCCCAGACCGCGGTCGCAACTGCTCCGGCGGCAGCTGATCGTGCGCGGCTCATTGGCCTATCTTTCCCACATGCCCGAAGGCGATGCGCTGCACCGGGCTGCGCGGCGGCTCCAGGTTCTCGTCGGCGAGCCGGTCGCGGTCGAGGCGCACCATCCGCGGGCGCAGGCGACCGGAGTCGCGGAGCGGCTCGACGGGCGGGTTCTGGAGTCTGTCGAGGCCCGCGGGAAGAACCTGCTGCTCCGCTTCGAGGGCGGCTACGTCCTCCGCAGCCACCTGCGGATGAACGGCAGCTGGCGCGTGCTGCCCGCAGGCGCGGAGACGGTCGGCCGTCCGTGGCTCGTCATGCGTGGGCGCGCCGGTCAGGCGGTGCTGCGCGGCGGATCGGTGCTCGAGCTCACGGATCGAGCGACGAGCAGGCTGGGGCCAGACATCCTCGCCGACCAGCCCGAGTTCGGGACGATGCTCGAGCGCCTCCGCCGCTCGGACCAGCGCCGCGAGCTCGGCGACGCGCTCCTCGATCAGCGGCTCGTCGCGGGCATCGGCAACGTGTGGAAAGCGGAGGCGCTCTGGCGCGCGCAGCTCTCGCCGTGGCTTCGGCTCGCGGACACGACCGACGACGAGCTCCTGGCCGCGCTCCGCGAGGCCGCTCGCCTGATGCGCGCCTCGCTGGACGGGCGGCGGGTCGAGCGCCGGGTGTACCGCCGCGCCGGCCGCCCCTGCCCGAGGTGCGGCACGCCGATCGTGAGCCGCGGCCAGGGCGACGACAACCGCATCGCCTACTGGTGTCCCGGATGCCAGAGAGGAGAGGCAGCGCCCGGGCAGTAAGAGAAGGAGTGCCGGTCCGCTCTCCGCAGCTCTACGAAGCCCTGCGTCGTTACTGCCTCGGCGCGTTCGGCTACCTCTACCGCGAATCGCAGGAGGAGGCGCCGCTGCAGTTCTCCTTCGAGGAGCACGCAGCTCCTGGCCGCCCCGCGCTCTACGAGTACCGGCCGCGGACGCGCGGGTATGTGGAATCGCGCGCGGAGCGGCTGCGCCGGCTCGACGACGCGCAGTTCGCGCTCGAGGAGCTGAACCGCGAGCCCGCGGCAGCGATCTTCGCGCGAGCCCACTCCGGCCCGGACACGACCGAGGAGTCCGCGCTCTTCCGGACGATCCTGCTCCCGTTCCTCGCCGGGATGGCCGACCGCTGCGGCGGCTTCGAGTGGGACGACCAGGTCTTCAACCGCGGCTACCAGGAGCTCGAGCGGCAGATCTTCGGCTCGAGCCACTCCTACGGTGCGATCGCCCCGCTGGTCGGACTCTCGTGCCCGCTGGAGCTCGACCTCGGCCGCAAGCTGCGCGTCCGCATGGCCGCGCCCGGCGAGATCGCGGACTGCTGGCCCGAGGCGAACGGCCTGCTGCCCACCGGCTTCGGCCGCGAGGCAGAGCGCGCGTCGGTGCTCGAGCTCGAGTGCACGTTCCCTGGGGGCACGGTCGAGCCGCCGGACGCGCCCGGCGAGATCGCGGACGCGGTGACCGCGCTACGCCTGGCGACGGCGGCTCCAGTCGCGGCCGGCCCGGTCCTGTTCGAGCATCTCGACGGACGACCCTACGGCATCCGGCCTGTGTTGCCGATCGCCGCCACCGAGCCTCCGGGCGAGCCGACCCGGCTGGACGAGTTCCGCGGCCGCCTCGCCGCGGACCTGCTCGCGCGCCTCGCGGAGGCAGACGCCGACGACAGGCTCGGAGAGGCGCTCGATCGCTGGGAGCTGTCGCTGTTCGCCGCCGACCCGTACCGCTCGGAGCAGCTGCGCGAGTCGCTGGCGGCGTTGCTCGGGAGCGGCGACGGGCTCTGGGCCGCGGCTGCGCGGCTTGCGGTGCTGGTCGGGGAAGACGCCGCGCACCGCGGCGAGCTCTTCGCGCGCCTTCGCGGCCTGACAGGCGGCGGGCAGGCGAGCAGGCACGACGCCGACACGCTGCGGCTGGCCCTGCTCGAGGTGCTCATGGCCGGCGACCGCGTGACGTTGATCGAGCGGCTCGACGACTCGCTGCTCGGCCTCAAGCCGCACCCGCGGAGTTACTTCGCAGTCAAGTCCGTCGCGAGCTGACCGGGCCACCCTCGATCGGCGACATGAGGCTCTGGCCGAAGATCGCTTTGGTCGCGCTCGCGGCAATGGCCGTCGTCGTCTACCGCCACCTGCGGCGGCGTCCGCCTTCGTCGGGAACCGCGGCGCTCAGCCGCTGACGAAAAGACACGAACACGTCACGAATCGGCGCGTCTTTCCCGGCTATCTTCGGACGATGGACGAGGCGAGAGCGGTGCTCGACAGGCTGGAGCGGATCGAGGCGCTCGAGGCTGCAGGCGCGCCCGCGCGGGTGCTGCTCGAGGAAGTGCGCGGCCTGCTCTCTGACGCCGAGGAGTGGGTCCGCGCCGAGCCGGCAGGGACCGACCTGGCCGAGAGCGCGCTCGAACGCTGCAAGGAAGCCCTCCACGAGGCGGAAATCAGCACGGAGGCACGCGCAGGACTCTGCTAACTTGGCGCGAAAGAGGCCGCACGATGGGCCTCTTGCAGGTAGCACCGCAGCCTGAGCCGGACACGGTTCCGGGGAAAGCCCCAGCCATGGCATCAGTCATCGCGTTCGCCAACCAGAAGGGCGGGGTGGCGAAGACGACCTCCACGCTCAACCTCGCAGTCGCGCTCGCGGAGGAAGGCAAGCGCGTGCTGACGGTGGACCTCGACCCGCAGGGCAACCTGACGATGAGCCAGGGTCTGAACCCGGACACGATCGAGCGCTCGATGTACGACGTCCTCGTGCACCGGCTCCCGCTCGAGCAGGTGATCCACAAGGGCGAGATCGACCTGGCCGTGTCGTCGATCGACCTGGCCGGCGCAGAGCTGGCGCTGTCGAGCATGATCGGCCGCGAGCGCGCCCTCGAGCGCGCGCTGACGCCGCACAAGCCTTCGTACGATTACATCCTGATCGACACGCCGCCGTCGCTCGGCCTGCTGACGATCAACGCGCTCGTCGCTTCGGACGGTGTGATCGTCCCGGTGCAGTGCGAGTACCTGTCGCTGCGCGGCCTCGTGCAGCTCGAGAACACGCTGAGCATGATCCGCGAGAACCTGAACCCGCACGTCGCGATCCAGGGGATCCTCCCGACGATGTTCGACGGGCGCACGCTGCACGCGCGCGAGGCCGTCGAGATCCTGCAGGAGAACTTCGGCGACCTCGTCTTCAAGACGCGGATCCGCAAGACGGTGCGGTACGCGGAGGCTCCGGTCAAAGGCCTGAGCGTCCTCAAATACGAGCCGCAGGGAAGCGCCGCACAGGCATACCGTGAACTCGCGAAGGAGGTCATGAATGGCTCGCAAGCGCGCCAGCATGCGTGAGGGCCCGCTCGCCGAGCTGTTCAAGGCGACGGAGGCCGCGCAGCGGCAGTCAGAGGAACCGGAGGGCACCCCGCAGCAGGGCGCCGAGCCGCAGGTGACGGAGGAGACGGTCGAGCACCCGCCGCCGAGACACCTCGAGCCGGTGGTCGACATGCCCGTCGCGTCGGTCGCGGTCCCGACCGAGGCCGCGCCGCCTGCTCGCGAGCGGCTCAGGCCCGAGCTCTGGGAAGTCGCTCCGGAGCCGCCGATCCTGCACGCCGTGCCCCGTCCCGACTCCGGGACGTACGTCGCCGTCATCAAGGTCGTCGGCGTCGGCGGCGCAGGGTTGAACGCGGTCAACCGCATGATCGACGCGGGCCTTTCCCAGGTCGAGTTCATCGCGGTCAACACGGACCAGCAGCAGCTCCAGTTCTCGGACGCGCCGCTCAAGATCCACATCGGCCGCGAGCTGACCGAGGGGCTCGGCTCGGGCGCCGACCCGTCCGTCGGTCGCAGGGCTGCCGAGGAGAGCTACGACGAGATCAAGCAGGCCCTTCGCGGTGCGGACATGGTGTTCGTGACCGCCGGCGAGGGGGGCGGCACCGGCTCCGGCGCCGCTCCCGTCGTGGCCAAGATCGCCCGCGAGCTGCAGGCGCTCACCGTCGGCATCGTGACGACGCCGTTCAAGTTCGAGGGAACGCAGCGCCGGCGCTCGGCCGAGGAAGGCACCGACGCGCTGCGCAGCGAGTGCGACACCGTCATCGTCGTGCCGAACGAGAAGCTGCTCGAGGTGCTCGACCGCTCGACATCGATGCTGGATGCGTTCCGGGTCGCCGACGACGTGCTCCGCCAGGGGGTCCAGGGCATCTGCGACCTGATCACGATGCCGGGGCTGATCAACCTCGACTTCGCGGACGTGCGGACGGTCATGACGGACGCCGGCAACGCGCTGATGGGCATCGGCTACTCGAGCGGCGACGACCGCGCGGTCGAGGCCGTCGAGCGGGCGCTCCGCTCGCCGCTGATCGAGGGCGAGATGACGGGCGCGAAGGGCATCCTGCTCTCGATCGCCGGCGGGGAGGACCTGTCGCTCCACGAGGTCAACCAGGCGGCGGAGATCGTCCGCCAGCGGGCCACCGACGACACGAACATCATCTTCGGCGCGACGATCGACGAGCGGCTGAACGGGCAGGTCTGGGTGACGGTGGTGGCGACCGGCTTCGGAGGGCCGGGCGTCAGGCGCCCGTCGACCTTTCGTCCTGACCGCGACGCGTTCGAGCCGCCGAGCTTCCTGAGCGAGCTCTAGGCCGAGCTCCAGGTCAGGCTGCCGTCCGGCTCGACGCGCGAGCCGCGCTTCCACGCGACGTCCCAGATGTTTCCTTCGGGGTCGCGGAAGCTGAACCCGCGGAAACCGTGCGGCGAGTCGAAGGGCTCTTCGAGGAGCTCGACGCCCTCGACCGCCTGCAGGCTCGCGTGGGCGGCGTCGACCTCTTCGGAGGTGGCGAGATTGACACCGAGGGTGAAGCCGCGGAACGCGTCCGTCACGGCGCCGAAGTGCGGCTCGTAGTTCTTCGCGCCGTAGAGCGCGACCACAACCCCGTTCGTGCCCTGGAACAGCCGGTGCACGGGCTCGCTCTCCGGCGACTCGGCCCAGCCGAACGCGCGCAGCATCCCGGCCATCCGTTCGACGTCCCGGCAGGCCAAAGTGATGAAGTTGGGCTGCGCGGGCAGAGCCACGAGTCAGAGCCTACGCTTCGGCCGTGAAGGGGGCCGTCGCCGCAGGGCACAAGCTGTCCGCAGAGGCCGGGGCTCGCATCCTGGCGGAGGGTGGAACCGCGGTGGACGCGTGCATCGCGGCGGCGTTCATGTCCTGGGTCGCCGAGAGCCCGTTGACAGGGCCCGGCGCTGGCGGCTTCATGCTGATCCATCGCGCGCACGACCGCTCGACGCGCCTCCTCGACTTCTTCGTCTCCACTCCCGGCCTCGGCGCTGCGGCAGGGCCGAGGCCGGAGATGGAGGCAATCGACGTCGACTTCAGCGGCGAGTCCACGCAGATCTTCCGGATCGGTTCCGCCTCGTGTGCGGTCCCGGGCTCGGTCGCCGGTTTGGCCACGGCCCATCGCCGCTTCGCCACGCTTCCGTGGCGCGTGTTGCTCGAGCCTGCGATCGAAGCGGCGCGTGACGGAATCGAGCTGACGCGCCCGCAGGCGTACCTGCACGCGATCCTCGACCTCATCCTTCGCCACACCGACGAGGGACGGCGTGTCTACGGCGTCGGCGGCGCGCGACTCGCGGCGGGCGACGTCCTCCGGCTTCCCGATCTCGCGGCGACGATGGAGCGCATCGGGGAGCGGCCGACCGACCTCTACACGGGCGAACTCGCGCGCGAGATCGTCAGGCACCAGCGGGCAACGGGCGGCCCGATCACCGTCGAGGACCTGCGGCGGTACCGGGTGATCTGGCGACGGCCTGTGCGGGCGGGCTTTCACGGGTGCGTCTTCGAGTCGAATCCGCCGCCGTCGTCCGGCGGTGTCCTGATCGGCTACGGGCTGGCGTTACTCGACGGCCTCGACAGCGGGCCGACGGGCTCCGCGGAGGCGCTGGCGGCGATGGTCGAGGTGATGCGGGAACAGGGGCGCTCGCGCCAGGGGCGGTTCACGACGATGCTCCACCACGGCGGGCTCGTGCGCCATCTCTTCGCCGAGAAGACGCTCGACGCGGCGCGGCGGCGGATCGCCGCAGGCGGGCAGGGAGCCGCGGAGGTCGCCTCGGTCGGCGGCACCACCCACATCTCGGTCGTCGACGCCGACGGAAACGCTGCGTCGCTCTCCGCCTCGACCGGGTCAGGATCCGGCGTGATCGTCCCCGGAACCGGCATCCACCTGAACAACATGCTCGGCGAGTACGACCTCAACCCGAGCGGCCGGGTGCTCGCACCGGGCCACCGGATGACCAGCATGATGGCGCCGTCGATCGTCCTGCACGGGGAGGATCCGCGGCTCGTGGTCGGCAGCGCGGGGTCGGTGCGGCTGCGCGGCGCGATCATGCAGGTGGTCGCGAACGTCGTCGGGCACGGCCTGCCCGTGGACGAGGCGATCGGCCGGCCGCGCGTGCACGTGGACGAGCCGCACGTGCACTGCGAGGGCGGTCACGACGCGGCGGCGCTCGACGCGCTCGAGGCCGCGGGCTATGACGTCGTGCGCTGGCGGCGGCGGAACCTGTTCTTCGGCGGCGTGGCCGCGGTGGAACGCCGGGACGACGGGAGCCTCGCCGCCGCCGGCGATCCGCGCCGCGGCGGGCACGGCGTCGTCGTCGGATGAGCACGTTCGTCGTGCGCGATGCGGTGCCGGCGGACGCCGGGGAGCTGGTAGCGCTCGCGCAGGCCGTAGGAGCCGAGCCCGAGGGCTGGCTGATCGCCGACGAGGCTTGGCGCGGCATTCCGGACGAGCGGCGCTACCTGAAGGCGATCAAGCGGCATCCGCACGCGGCGGTGTTCGTTGCGGAGGACGCGGGTCAGATCGTCGGGCGCCTGTCGGTCGCGCGCGACCCGCACCCGGCGAGTTTTCACGTCGCGGATCTCGGGCTCATGGTCGCCGCCGCCCACCGGAGGCGCGGCATCGGCCGGGCGCTGCTGCACCGGGCGGTCGAGTGGGCCGCCGACTCTCGTGTGCACAAGCTCGAGTTGCACGTCTTTCCGCACAACGAGCCGGCGATCGCCCTGTACGAGAACTTCGGCTTCGCCCGGGAAGGCTTCCGGCGAGGCCATTACCGCCGTGGCCCGGGCTACGTCGACGCGATCCTGATGGCGTACTGGGTGGACGGCCCCTGAGCATGCGCGTGTGGGACAAGAGTCACGCTTTCGTCACACCTGAGTCAATGACACGTCACACATTCGCCGGTACGCTCGAACGCGGGAGGCGGGTGGACGACCCGTACTCCCCGCCCCGGGTGGGGCTATGGAAGAGGGGGCTGTCCGCGGCGGACGGTCAGCCGTGCGAGACCTTGCCGTTCGTCGCCGCGCGCTCGCGCACCTCGCGTTCGCGCTGGACCGCGACGATCGCGCCCTCGAGCAGGCCGCACAGGTGCTGGAGCCGGGCCGCCTCCGAGCGGAGCTCGAGCAGCTCCTGCTTCGGCTCGATCCCGAAGTCGACCCGCGCGGCGATCTCGAACGACAGCGGCCCGGTCGAGCCGTCCGGCTCGTCGATCTCGCCGCCCGCGATCTCGACGAGGTTGCGGAAGAGCGACAGCGCGCGGTCGGTCTCGGTCTCCGGCGCCTCGTCCTCCTCGTCGTCGACCGCCTCGACGTCCCCGGTCAGGAACGTCCGTCCGGAGGTGAGCTCCCGCAGCCGGAAGCGGTCGTGCCCTTCGACGACAACGTTCATGCGGCCGTCGTCGAACACCTGCAGCACCTCGACGACCGCAGCCCGCGTGCCGATCTCGCGGCGTCCGCCCTCGTCCTCGAGCACGAGGCCGAATTCGTCCCCGCTCCGCAGGCACTCGCCGATCAGTTCCTTGTAGCGCGGCTCGAAGATGTGCAGCGGGACGCGCTCCGTCGGCAGCAGCACCAGCTCGAGCGGGAACAGGCCGATCTCGGTCACGCGGCGCGAAGCGTAGTTGCTGACAGTCGCCGCTAGAGTCACCACGTGGCCGAGTTTTCCCCCGCGCTCCGCGACATCGTCCCGTACGAGCCCGGCAAGCCGGTGGAGGAAGTCCAGCGCGAGCTCGGGATCGAGCGCGTCGTCAAGCTCGCCTCGAACGAAGGCCCCTACGGACCGTTCCCCGCGGCGCTGGACGCGATCGCCCGCGCCGCGCAGGAGCTCAACCGGTATCCGGACGGCGGCGCCTACCGGCTTCGCGAGGGGCTCGCGGCCCGCCACGAGGTCGCCTTCGAGAACGTGATCACCGGCGCCGGCGCCGACGGGATGATCGACGCCCTGTCTCAAGTCTTCCTTGCTCCGGGCGACGAGGTCGTCTGCGGCTGGCCGTCGTTCGTCAGCTACGTGATCGACGCGCGCAAGCTCGGCGCGACGCCCAGGCTCGTACCGCTCCGCGACCACCGCTACGACCTCGAGGCGATGCTCGCGGCGATCGGCCCGAGGACGAAGCTCGCCTACATCTGCCTGCCGAACAACCCGACCGGGACGATGAACGCACGCTCCGAGATCGACGCCTGGTTCGAGCAGGTGCCGGACCACGTCGTCACCGTCGTCGACCAGGCCTACGCCGAGTACATCGACGACCCCGAGTACGTCGACGCGGTCGCCGAGTACTTCGAGCACGGCCGCAACGTCGTCGTCCTGCGCACGTTCTCGAAGACCTACGGGCTCGCCGGGCTTCGCGTCGGCTACGCGGTGGCGCCGGCGGCGGTCGTGACCGAGCTCTCGAAGGTCAGGCGCGCGTTCGACGTCTCGACGCCCGCGCAGGAGGCCGCGCTCGCCAGCCTCTCCCACCCGGACGAGCTTCGACGCCGCCGCGAGCTGAACGAGGCCGGCAGGTCCGAGCTCGAGCGCATCCTCGCCGCGCACGGCCTCGACCCCGTTCCCGGCGCGGTCGCGAACTTCGTCTACGTCGAGCTCGGGGAGGACTCACGGCCTTTCCAGGAGCGGCTGCTCCGGGAAGGCGCGATCGTCCGGCCGACGCACGGCTTCGGCGGGCCGGAGGCGATCCGCGTGACCGTCGGGACGCCGGACGAGCTGCGCTTCTTCGACGGGGCCCTCGGCCGCGTCAAGGCACCTGTCGGCTGACGCGGGTACCGTTCTGACGCCGTGCTGACCGGTCCCCGCCGCCAGTTCAAGCTGCTCGAGCGGGCACCCGCCTTCCGGTCGCTGTACCTCTCGACGCTCGCGTCGAACCTCGGGACGTGGATCGCGGTCGTCGCGCTCACGGTCGACGTCTACGACCGGACCCATTCGGCGAAGTGGGTGAGCGCGCTCCTGATCGTCGACTTCCTGCCCGCCGTCGCGATCGGGCTCCTGCTCGGGCCGCTCGTCGACCGGCTGTCCCGGCGCCGGCTCCTGATCTGGGCGGATCTCACCAGGCTCGCGGTGTTCGTCGGGCTCGCGTTCACGACCAGCGCCGGCCAGGTCGTCGCGCTGGCCGCCGTCGCCGGCTTCGCGACCGGGTTCTTCCGGCCGGCGGTGCTCGCCGGCCTGCCCAACCTGGTCGACGACGCCGATCTCGGAGACGCGAACTCGATGCTGCGGTCGGTCGAGTACATCGGCTGGACGGCCGGCACGCTCCTCGGCGGCGCGATCGCTGCGACGTCCGGGCCGCACCTGGCCTACTGGCTGAACGCCGGCTCGTTCCTCGTCTCCGCCGTGCTGGTGATGCAGATCGCCGATTCGCTGCTCCAGTCGGCGAGGGCCGAGACGCGCGGGTACCGGCGCGACGTGACCGACGGCTTCTCTGTCGTGTTCTCGTCGCGGGCGCTCGTGGCCGTCTTCATCTCGTGGAACCTGGCCATGTGGGCAAATGCCGGTGTCAACGTCGCCGAAGTCGTGCTCGCCAAGACGTCGTTTCACTCCGGCAGCTTCGGCTACGGATTGCTCCAGGCGGGATCCGGCATCGGCATGGTCATCGGGAGCCTGTATGCGTCGACCTGGCTCGAGCAGCGGGGCGTGTCGTTCGTCTACGGCGCCTCGCTTGCGCTGACGGCCTTCGGGGTGCTCGCGGCAGGGGTGTCGCCGGACGTCTGGGTCGCGGCGGCCTGCATGGCTCTGAGCGGATCCGGCAACGGTGCCGCCATCGTGTGCAACGGCCTGCTGGTGCAGCGCGGGGCGCCGGACCGGCTCCGCGGGCGCGCCCTGACGACGATCATGAGCGCGACGTTCGCGATGCTGGGCATCGGCATGGTCGTGTGGGGGCCGGTGACGGACGCGATCGGGGCCCGCTGGGTCTTCGGCGGGGCCGCGTTCTTCGCGTTCGCCGGAGCCGTCGTCGGACGCGAACTGACGCGCGGAGTCAGCGCTGCGGGTGCAGCGGAGCCGGTTTCCGCGAGCGGCTAGTGCGGAAGCCCTGGACCCGGGAGAGCCTGGTCGCGGGCGTGCGGGACGGTGACCGCCGCGCGCTCGCGCGGGCGATCTCGCTCGTCGAGAACGGCGATCCGCTGGCGCACGAAGTCGTCCACGACCTCTACCCCAAGACCGGCCGCGCCTACGCCGTCGGCATCACCGGGCCGCCAGGCGTCGGCAAGTCCAGCCTGATCGCCGCGCTCCTGCCGATCGTGCGCGCGCAGGGACTCTCGGTCGGTGTCGTCTCCGTCGACCCGTCGAGCCCGTTCTCGCAGGGAGCGCTCCTCGGCGACCGGATCCGGCTCGCCGAGCACTTCCTCGACCCGGGCGTGTTCATCCGCTCGATGGGGACGCGCGGGCACCTCGGTGGGCTCGCCGAGGCGACGCTGCAGGCGGTGCTGCTCCTGGACGCGGCCGGAAAGGACATCGTCTTCGTCGAGACCGTGGGTACGGGGCAGAGCGAGGTCGAGGTCATCGGCATCGCCGACACGGTGCTGCTCGTGCTGATGCCGGGCTCGGGCGACTCGATCCAGGCGTTGAAGGCGGGGATCATGGAGATTCCCGACGTGATCGCCGTGAACAAGATGGATCAC
>Ga0070741_10009612_pt1 | contig 18658 bp, 23 predicted proteins | sample Coa_R1_4_FD_66440 | JGI IMG/M metagenome (GOLD analysis project Ga0070741, IMG submission 66440) | Surface soil microbial communities from Centralia Pennsylvania, which are recovering from an underground coalmine fire - Coalmine... | ecosystem: Environmental > Terrestrial > Soil > Unclassified ...
CCGGACATTTTTTCTCCCCAGTGCCTAACACCTAACACCTAACACCCCCTCGACTTTTGACTTCACTGTTCCCCGCCTACGCCACAACGAAATTGACGAGCCGCCCCGGAACAACGACTTCCCGCCGAATCGTTTTCTCGCTGAGATATAATCGTACTTTCTCGTGTGTCCGCGCAAGGCTCAAGATCGACGCCTGGTCGGCCTCCGCATCAACTTCGATGGTGGCCCGTAATTTGCCATTGACCTGGACCGGGATCATCACCGTCGCATCTCGCACCAGGGCCGGGTCGTACGTCGGCCACGGCTCGTAGGCAAGCGTTTTGGTGTGGCCGAGTCGTTGCCACAATTCTTCGGCAAGGTGAGGAGCAAAGGGCGACAATAGCAGGACAAACCCCTCAATGAGCGCACGCGGTAAGTGTTCGGCTTTGTGCGCTTCGTTCGAAAATTCCATCAAGGCACTGAGCGCCGTATTGAAACGCATGGCCTCGAGGTCTTCGGTCACCTTTTTCACTCTCTTATGATATTCGCGCGTGAGACTATCCTGCGGATTAGGAGGCGTTTGCACAATGTGTGTTTGTATTCCTCCAGTTTCATCGACGATCAACGACCACGCGCGTGACAAAAAGCGTGCGACCCCTGCCACCGACCGCGTGTTCCACGGCTTCACCTGTTCGAGCGGCCCCATAAACATCTCATAACACCGCAACGCGTCAGCACCGTATTCAGCAATGACGGAGTCAGGGTTAACGACATTACCACGCGACTTCGACATCTTGTCTTGTTGCGGTTCGAGTTCCAATTCCGGTTCTTCGGGATGATACGGCTTTTCGTTGTGCCACACGACTCTATCGACCGGCACGTAGTGCACCGTCAATGTCACAGACGGGTCGTTCGCCACAACGTAATCCGGCTCTTCGTTCCCGGCCCGCACGACCCGTTGTACAGCGTGGTACGCGTAGCGTTTCCCGGTCGCATCTTCGTAGTAGCGGTAACTGAAGCCCAGAATCATGCCTTGATTAACGAGCTTCTGAAACGGCTCAGGAGTGGAGACCAGGCCACAGTCGTATAACACTTGGTGCCAAAACCGCGAATACAATAAGTGCAGCACCGCGTGTTCGACCCCACCGACATAAAGGTCAACTGGCATCCAGTAGCGTTCTTTCTCTGCATCCCAGGGACGCTGATCGTTGTGCGGGTCAACGAACCGTAAGAAATACCAACAACTGCCGGCCCACTGCGGCATAGTGTTGGTTTCGCGTTTGGCCGGTTTGCCGGTCTTAGCATCGGTGGTTTCGACCCAGTGTTTCACCGCAGCCAACGGTGGATCGCCAGTGCCCGTGGGCTTAAAACTTTCCACGTCAGGCAACAACACCGGAACATCATTGAAACTGAGCGGCTGCGGTTGACCATCCACATGAATCACCGGAAAAGGCTCGCCCCAATAGCGCTGTCGACTAAAGAGCCAATCGCGTAACTTGTATGTGACTGTTCCTTCACCGTGTCCATGTTCTTCGAGCCATGCATTCATCTTCTTTTTCGCGTCAGCAACATTTAGTCCGTTGAGAAATCCAGAGTTCACGTGCGGTCCGTCACCGACATACGCTTCTTTGTTGATGTCTCCGCCCTGCACGACCTCGATAATGGGAATGCCAAACCGGCGAGCAAACTCCCAGTCACGTTGGTCTCCGCCGGGGACGGCCATGATCGCGCCAGTGCCGTAGGTGATCAGCACGTAATCGGCAACCCAAATCGGAATCGGTTGACCGGTCACAGGATTAAGTGCAAACCCGCCTGTGCTGACACCAGTTTTCTCTTTGACCAGATCAGTACGAGCAAGGTCAGATTTCCGCGCGGCTTCTTGGCGATACGCTTCAACGGCTGCACGCTGTGCCGTCGAAGTCACGCGATCAACCAGTGGATGTTCCGGTGCCAACACACAATACGTCGCACCAAACAACGTATCCGGACGCGTCGTGAATACGTCAAAGTATGCATCAGCCTCAGGCAACACCGTTCCGTCGGCATGGCACAGCGGAAAGCGAATGCGCGCGCCTTCACTACGACCGATCCAGTTGCGCTGCATTTCTTTGACGTTCTCCGGCCAATCAACGGCATCGAGTCCGGCGAGCAAACGCTCGGCATACGCCGTGATCCGCAGCATCCACTGACGCATCGGACGGCGAATCACTTCATGCCCGCCGCGCTCGCTCTTGCCATCGACCACTTCCTCGTTGGCGAGGACAGTGCCGAGCGCCGGGCACCAATTCACCGGCACATCCGCCATATAGGCAAGGCCACGTTCATAGAGCTTAAGGAAAATCCACTGCGTCCATTTGTAGTAGTCAGGATCACAGGTAGAGATCTCACGATCCCAGTCGTAAGAGAATCCTAACGCTTGAATTTGCTGGCGGAAGGTGTTGATGTTCCGCGCGGTCGTCTCACGCGGATGGGTCCCGGTTTCGATCGCGTACTGCTCGGCGGGTAAGCCGAAGGCGTCCCACCCCATTGGATGTAATACATTAAAACCACGCATGCGCTTGTAGCGCGCAAGGATATCGGTCGCGGTGTACCCCTCAGGATGACCGACATGCAGTCCGGCTCCGCTCGGATACGGGAACATGTCAAGAATGTAGTACTTCGGCTTGTTGGGGTCCTCCACCGCGCGGAACGTCTTGTTCTCTAACCAGTAGCGCTGCCATTTCGGCTCCATGTCTTGAGGCCGATAGCGGACCCGTTCTTGACCTGGTTTCACTTCGTGGTCGGCGGTCTCAGATTTATTCGCTTGACTCATGCGTTTGCGCTTTCTTACCCACCATCGCTGCGACACGGTCGAGCACGCCATTAATGAACGTCGGCGCCTCCTCCCCGCAATAGAGCCGGGCAATCTCGATCGCTTCGTTGATCGTCACACCAGGCGAGAGCTGCGGATACGACAGGATCTCGTAGACTCCCAGGCGCAGTAAATTGAGATCAACTCGCGGGAGCCGACCCAACCGCCAATTCTCTGCGGCACCCGCAATCAGCTTGTCAATGCGATCGCGTTCACGCCAAGTTCCTTCTACCAACTCGTTGGTAAATTCACGAGAGTCCGCTTTCGGTTCAAAGACCTGCCAGAACAAGGCGAGCGCCTGCTGTGGTTTGGCCCCACTGAGGTCCACCTGGTAGAGCACTTGCAGCGCAAACTCACGGGATTGGCGGCGAGAGGTAGACATAAGCAGTAACGAGTAATGAGTAAATGAGGAACGAGGAACGAGTTCCTAAGCACCATTTTTCTGACTCATTACTCGGCACTCACTACTTTTTTTCCAATTCTTTCAACGCATTGACCATTTCAATGGCGGCAATCGCGGCTTCGGCACCTTTGTTGCCGAGTTTCGCGCCGGCGCGATCAAGCGCCTGATCGACTGACTCTGTTGTCAACACACCGAACGTCACGGGCAAACCGTGCGCGAGCATGATCTCTTTCACCCCCTGCGTCATCGCGGAAGCAATATAATCAAAATGGGGCGTCTCGCCGCGAATAATCGCCCCCAAACAAATCAACGCGTGATACCGACCACTGGCGGCCATTTTCTTGGCAAACAGCGGAATATCAAAACCACCGGGCACGAGCACAACGTCAATATCCTCGTCTTTCACGCCGTGGCGACTCAACGTATCAATCGCACCGGCTTGTAAGCGCTCTGTGACGAGACTGTTAAACTGCGAGACCACGATACCAAACCGCAGCCCGGTCGCATCCATCTTTCCGCGAATCACCCGCGCCATACGCGTATGCTCCTTACAGTACCGGTTTTAACTCAGTCAACAAATGGCCGAGTTTCTCTTTCTTCACTCGCAGATAGTGAATATTTCCTGCATGCGGTGGAGTTTCGATCGGTCGTCGCTCCACGATCTTCACTCCATACCCTTCCAGCCCAGTAATCTTCTGCGGATTGTTGGTCAGTAAACGAACACGAGAGATGCGCAGATCGCGCAGAATCTGCGCGCCAATCCCATAGTCACGCAGATCTTCTTTGAATCCGAGGCGCAGATTCGCCTCGACTGTGTCAAACCCCTGGTCTTGCAGGGCATAGGCGCGAATTTTGTTGGCCAAGCCGATGCCTCGCCCTTCTTGGTGCATATAGATGATAACGCCTTTCCCCTCTTCGGCAATTGTTTGCATAGCCTGACGCAGTTGGTCACCACAGTCACAGCGTTCCGAGCCAAAGACGTCCCCGGTCAAACACTGGGAGTGTACGCGTACCGTAATTGTATCACGCGCCCCGATCTTTCCTTTCACCAGTGCCATGTGCTCATGGCTATCCACATCTGTGCGGTACACGATCGCGTGGAACTTACCGCCATACGGGCTGACAATGTCCCCTTCTGATACCCGATGCACAAGCGATTCGGTACGCAACCGATAGGTCATTAAGCTGGAGAGACTCGCTAGTTTAAGGTCATGCTGCTGCGCAAACCGCTCGGCGTCTTCTCCTTGCGCCAGTCCTCCATCCTCGCGCAGAATCGTGCACAGCACCGCAGCCGGCTTGAGATCCGCCAGACGCGCGAGATCCATTGCTCCTTCCGATAGGCCAATGCGAGCCAATACACCGCCACGGTGAGCAACGACGGGGTGGATGTGTCCAGGCATGACGATATCATCCGGTCCAGCTCCATCTTTTACGGCGACCGAAATCGTCAAAGCCCGATCGAACGCGGAAATCCCCGTGGTCACCCCGCGCCGAGCTTCAATCGAAGCCCCAAACACTCGTTGTTGGGCATTGGCTCGTCCGTTGCCAAGAAGCGGGATGCCAAGCTCACGAATCTTTTCCTCGGTCAGTACGAGATAGATCAACCCGCGTGCGTGGGTTGCCATAAAATTCACCGCTTGCGGGGTGATGTGTTCGGCGGCGATACACACATCCGCTTCCCCTTTTTCACTCTCCTCGTCAACGAGGACAATCATCTTGCCTTTACGCAAATCTGCTAGCGTTTCGTCTACTGGCACTGTTGAGATGGGCATCTCATTTCCCTTTCTCACCTACGTAGGCCGCTACAAGGATATCTTTGCCGATGCGCTCAACTGTCATTGTATGCAGTTTCTGCCCAGCGGCAACCCGGTCTATACCAAGGGGGCCAATCATTGCGCGTCCATCACCACCAAGCAAGAGCGGCGCATAAAAGAAGAGCACTTTATCAACCACCCCCTCGCGCAGAGCCGCGGCAGCGACACGGCCGCCGCCTTCAATGAGAACCGACTTCTGCCCGCGCCGTCCCAGTTCTGCAAGCAAGGGGCGCAGTGGCACCTGACCGTTTTTCCCTGGGAGGCGGACCACCTGCACTCCCTGTGCTTCCAGTTGGCGCTGTTTCTCTTCGCGCCCATGATCTTCTACGGTCGCGACGAGCGTCAGGGCGGTTGAGCGTTGCGTATACACCCGGGCGGTTAGTGCGATACTCAGTCGACTATCAAGAATTACGCGCAGTGGATCACGTCCCCCTCGTATGCGGCAGGTCAGCTGAGGGTCATCACTACGGACCGTTTCTGCGCCAACCAGAATCGCATCAACACGATTGCGCAACTCGTGGACGACACGTCGCGACTGCTCGCCGCTAATCCACTGCGAATCGCCACTCGCGGCCGCGATCCGTCCGTCCAATGATGCCGCCAATTTCAAGGTCACAAACGGTCGCCCCGTCCGGATGAGGGAGGCGAAATCCTCATTGAGGCGCTCACAGGCTTCGCGAAGGACGCCAGTCTCTACGTCGATGCCTGCGCGTCGTAAGCGGCGTAATCCTCGTCCCCGTACCAATGGATTGGGATCGACCATGCCCACCACCACTCGCTTGAAACCTGCTTTAATGAGGGCATCGGCACATGGCGGGGTCCGGCCATGATGGGAGCAAGGTTCAAGGTTGATGTAGATCGTCGCGCCGCGGGCCGTCCCAGTCATATGACGCAAGGCTTCGCGTTCGGCGTGAGGAAGGCCAGCTCGGCGATGAAACCCTTCGCCAACGATCCGGCCATTCCGTACGATCACCGCGCCAACTGCCGGGTTTGGACTTGTGCGGCCCAATGCTTTTGCTGCCAATTCTAAGGCTCGGCGCATGAACCGCTCGTCGGCACTGGTCCTCACGTTTCCCTCGGCAAGGGCTTTCTCCGCTCGTCAGACGGGCGCCGTCGGGGTTTTCGGTTCTCCCGTTCTTCACCGCTCACATGGCCATCGACCAGTTCCTTCAATTCGTGCATGAACGCATCCAGATCCTGAAACGAGCGGTACACTGACGCAAAACGAACGTAAGCAACTTTATCAAGATCGTACAGCTGCTGCATAATCTCTTCGCCGATCGTCGCGCTCGGGATTTCTTTTTCTCCACGACTCTGGAGCAGACGCTCAATACGATCAGCCACTTCTTCGATGGTCGCCATACTGACGGGACGTTTTTCGCAGGCTTTCCGCAAGCCGTTAACGACCTTTAAACGATCATAGGCTTCCCGCCGGCCATCTTTCTTGACGACTAAGGGAAGGATCTCCTCTACCCGCTCGTAGGTCGTAAAACGGCGATCACAATGAGTGCATTCCCGCCGTCGGCGCGTGACGTCGCCTTCACGGCTTAAGCGCGAGTCAATGACGCGGTTTTCTAAACTGGAGCAGAAGGGGCACTTCATAGGGGCTGGGGGCGCCTTCTCCTTGAACTTCGAACCTTAAATCTTGAACTTCCTCGTCACGCGGTCGCCAATCGCCCTTTATATATAGGGAATTGGCTACACAAATCACGAACGTCCTTGCCGATCGCCTTGAGGGCATCAACATCGCCGACCTTTTGTAACGCATGATAAATCAGGTCGGCAATGATATCCATGTCTTTTTCTTTCATTCCCCGACTCGTCACCGCCGGCGTGCCAATGCGTACGCCACTGGTCACGAACGGCGAGCGGTGATCGAACGGGATCGCATTCTTATTGACCGTAATCCTCGCCATGTCCAGTGTTTCCTGCGCGAGTTTGCCGGTTACCTCTGTCGCACGGAGGTCGAGCAGCATTAAGTGGTTATCCGTCCCACCGGACACGAGACGGAAACCACGTCGCGAGAGTCCCTGCGCTAGCGCCCTTGCGTTATTCACAATTTGTTGTTGATAGAGTTTGAACTCCGGTGAGAGGGCTTCTTTTAGGGCCACGGCTTTGGCCGCAATCACATGCATCAGCGGCCCACCTTGGTTGCCGGGGAAAATCGACGAATCGACCGCTTTGGCAAGTCCGGCTTTACACATGATCATGCCACCCCGCGGCCCACGTAGGGTCTTATGATTCGTCGTCGTCACCAGTTCAGCATAGGGCACCGGCGAGGGGTGGAGTCCGGCTGCTACCAGCCCGGCGAAATGGGCAATGTCGACCATCACTAGCGCACCAGTCTCGTCCGCAATCTTGCGAAACGGTGCGGCATCAATCTGGCGCGGGTACGCGCTGTGTCCAGCGACGATCATTTTTGGGCGGTGCTGGCGCGCCAACGCCGCCACTTCGTCATAGTCAATGCGCTGGTCAGATTCACGAACACCATAAGGAATGACTTTGAAAAATTTCCCTGAGAAATTGACTGGGCTGCCGTGCGTTAAGTGACCACCGTGCGAAAGATTCATGCTCAGGATAGTGTCACCTGGCTGGAGTTGGGAAAAATAAGCCGCCATATTCGCTTGTGCCCCAGAGTGAGGTTGCACGTTCACATGCTCGGCGCCAAAGAGTTGCTTGGCGCGGTCGATCGCCAGTTGCTCAACTACATCGACGTACTCGCAGCCGCCGTAGTAGCGTCGCCCTGGGTACCCTTCGGCATATTTATTGGTCAGGACAGAACCTTGGGCTTCGAGTACCGCCTCGCTCACAATGTTTTCCGAGGCAATCAGTTCCAGGTTATACTCTTGCCGCTCAGTTTCGTTCTGAATCGCAGCGTGGATTTCTGGGTCTCTCTGGGCTAACGCGATCCTCATCAAACTTCTCCTTCCATAAACAAAGGATCGCAGGGCCTCTGAGAAAAAGCCGCTGCGATCCTTTACTATATCATACAGACCGCCCCCACGGGGGGCGGATCGGATCTAAGGCCTAGTCCGTGCTTATTTCTTCTGTTTGTTAATGTAGTCAAGCACATCCTGAACCGTACGGATCTTCTCAGCATCTTCATCCGAGATTTCCATACCGTACTCTTCTTCCAACGCCATCACGAGCTCAACGAGGTCCAGAGAGTCTGCTCCCAAATCCTCGATGAATGAGGCCTGCGGAGTTACCTCGTCGGCACTGACTCCAAGTTGTTCACAAATGATCTCTTTTACTCGCTCCTCGATCGACCCTGCCATAATCGTACTTCCTCCTCTCTAACCCGTCTGGACAGCGTGGCGGAATCCTTTGCTCTCTATGCTTCTACTCTGGTGATCTTAGAGATTGTCTGAAAAGTGGACGGAAGTTATCACCGCGGGGAGCCACAGGCGACGAAGCAATCTCGCAGTAGTCAAACAATAAGACAAAGATTGCTTCGCGGGGCCTGGCTTGAGCGCAGTCGGAGCCTGCCCTGAGCCTAGTCGAAGGGGGCTCGCGATGACGTACTCGGTAGACTTTTCAGACAGCTTCTTAGACATACATGCCGCCGTTGATGTTAATCACTTGGCCGGTGATGTAGCTCGCAAGTGGGCTGGCTAGGAACGCCACAACTTCTGCAACTTCTGCAGGAGTTCCCCATCGACCGGCAGGAATAAGGCTCAAATATCCTGTTTTGACCTCTTCTGGCAAGGTCCCGGTCATGTCAGTTTCAATAAATCCCGGCGCGACCGCGTTCACTGTGATCGCGCGCGAGGCAAGCTCTTTGGCCATCGTTTTCGTGAACCCGATGATCCCGGCTTTTGAGGCAGCGTATGCCGCTTGCCCGACATTGCCAGCCTGCCCTATCACCGAACTGAGATTGATGATGCGGCCGTAATGCTGACGGAGCATGATGCGCGACACCGTTTTAGTGCACAGGAACACACCTTTAAGGTTGACATTCATCACTCGCTCCCACTCCTCTTCTTTAAGGCGCAGGAGTAGATTGTTAATAGCAATTCCGGCGTTATTAACGAGAATGTCGATTTTTTTGTGTCGTTCAAGAATAGCCTGCACTGCCGCGGTGATTTCGCTGCTATTAGCAGCGTCAAAGCGTGCGAGTTCGGCTTTGCCCGCGGCCCGAGTGATGGCCGCGATGACTTCCTCAGCCGCCGCCTGAGACTGCAGATAGTTTATGAGTACTAGGGCCCCGTCACGTGCCAGGCGCTCAGCAATCGCGCGACCAATGCCGCGCGACGCACCCGTCACCAGAGCAACCTGCCCGTCGAGTATGCCGCTCATGCCAATGCCCCCCGCGCTTCAGCCAATGTCGTTGGGTCACTCACAGACACACACGATACGTCCGGCGCTATGCGCTTGAGGAGTCCGGCCAACACTTTTCCGGGGCCCACTTCGATCGCCGTGGTGCAGCCTAAGCCGCGAAGCTTCAGCATGCTTTCTTCCCAACGTACCGGCGCCGTCACCTGTTGTACGAGCAAGTCCTTCACCCGCTGCGGGTCAGCATTCACCTCCGCGGTGACGTTCGCAATGACCTGCGCCGTCGGGGCGTGAATCGGGATCGACTCTAACGCTTGCGCTAAACCATCCGCAGCCGGTCTCATTAACGCGCAATGGAAAGGTGCACTCACAGCAAGTTCGACCGCGCGTTTGGCGCCACGGGCCTTCGCGCCGGCGACGGCACGACGGACGGCACTGGCATGGCCGGCAATAACAATCTGCCCGCCACCATTTATATTCGCCGGGGACACGATTTCGCCCTGTGCGGCTTCGGCACACACCGACGCCACATCTTCTGCCGACAGATTGAAAAGGGCTGCCATCGCACCGACACCGACCGGAACAGCCTCCTGCATCAAGCGCCCACGTTCGCGCACAACACGGACGGCATCCGCGAGGGTCAGCACTCCGGCCGCCACCAGTGCCGAATATTCGCCAAGACTGTGGCCGGCGACATAGGTCGGTTGCACACCAGTTTCTTGCTCCAATACGCGCAGGGCAGCGATACTCGTCACAACAATCGCAGGTTGCGCATTGGCCGTGAGCTTTAAGTCGTCGTCTGGCCCCTCAAAACAAAGGCGCGACAAGGCAAAGCCGAGGGCGGCGTCCGCCTCAGCAAAAACTTGGGCAGCAACGGGGAACTGCTCGGCCAAGGCTTTCCCCATCCCGGCAGCTTGAGAGCCTTGTCCGGGAAACAACAACGCAACGGCGCGACTCATTCTTTTTTTTTCTCTTCTCCGGCCGGGTGCTCGGTCGCCGGCGGGGATTCGTGGCTTTCGCGGGCGTGACGAAAGCGATCCCTAATTTGCGCCCAGATCCTCCGCCCACTTTTTTGTTCGGGCTGAACAAGGGCAATTTCAGGAGGAAGGGCTTGGATGCTCTCGACAATCTGGCGGTTAATATCTTGCCGTAACGACTCGTCCGCAACGCGGATCGCATTCTTAATTGCCTTCGGCGACGAAGCCCCGTGCGCAATAATCGCCAGCCCCTCCGTCCCGAGCAGAGGCGCACCACCAACTTCCGAAGGGTCCAGACTTGCGCGCAGGCTGCCGAACGCTTTGCGAATCAACAGGTAGGATAATTTCCCGCGCATGCCGGAAGAAAATACGGTCCGCAATTGGCCTTGCAGAAAGTGCGCAAACCCTTCCAAAGTTTTTAACGCGACGTTTCCAGTGAAACCATCAGTGACAATCACATCGACCGTACCATTATTCATATCCCGCCCTTCAACATAGCCGATGTAATTGATCGTCGTCTTCTTGAGCAGTTCATGCGCGACGCGCGTAGTGTCTGTTCCTTTCGATTCTTCCTCACCGTTGCTCAGCACACCGACGCGGGGGGAGGCGATCCCCCGCACTAAGCGGGCATAGACTTCCCCCATGATGGCGAACTGTACGAAGTGGATCGGCTTACACTCGGTATTGGCCCCCGCATCAAGCAAACAGGCATGACCGCCAAGGGCGGGGATAGCAGTGACAATCGCCGGCCGATCGACCCCCCTGAGCGTCCCCAGGATAGTCACAGCGAGTGCAAGCATCGCCCCGGAATTCCCGGCACTGAGGACCGCGCCGGCTTCCCCGGCTTTCACCGCTTGAATCGCCACCCGCAGTGACGAGTCAGGTTTGCCCCGCAGCGCGGCGATCGGCGATTCTCCCATATCGACACTTTCACTGGCGTGACGAATTGTGAGGAGCGCAGATTCCTGCCCGCCGAGACGATCGAGCTCGCGGCGGAGGGCCTCCTGGTCTCCGACCAACAGGACAGACGCCCCATACTCTGCGACCGCTTGCAGCGCACCTTCTACCACTGCGCCAGGGGCGTGGTCGCCCCCCATAGCGTCAACCGCAATAACCATGATGTTGGACTGTGAGGGTGTTCGAGGGTGCTCATAAGCCGCGCGGCCATTGAGCGCATCGAATCACAAGACTCGGCTCTCGCTATTCGGCGTCCGCGACCGCCATTACCTGTCGGCCACGATAATATCCGCAGCTCGCACAGACACGGTGAGAGAGCACCGGCTCGCCACAATTGGTACACGTCGCCCACTGCGGCACAGTGAGTGCGTCGTGCGCCCGACGTTTGTTTCGTTTTGATTGAGATGTTTTACGTTTCGGAAGGCCCATGGTCGTTCCTCATAGAGATAACTTTTCTGCTCGTATACTCGTATAATGGGAATTGTCGGTGCCCCTCGCTAGCGCTGGGAGGACAACCGCACGTTCGCGAGGGTGGCAAGGCGTGGGTCCTTCCACTCCTGACGACACTCGCATGACTCGAGGTTCAAATTGATGCCACACTGCGTACACAGCCCTCGACAGTCTTCACGACAGAGGGGGCGGCTAGGAAGTGCCAGAAGGGTTTCCTCATGCACGAGCGCTGAGAGATCAACTTCTTCCTCATTATAAAAACCCGCCGATAACTCATCAGCGGTCAGTTCCTGTTCGCGATCAAAGGTACGGTTGGGGCTCAAGACGAGGGAAAACTCACGCGCAAGCGCGAGGGCATATTCCTCCAGACACCGCCCGCACCGCCCGATCAGCTCGCTCTTCAACGTCGCCGAAAACAAAAGGTCGTCCCCCGAGCGGCTATGCACCATATCGACGTGCAACGGCACAGTAAAGCGATACTCTCCATCACTCCCACGCTCAAGAATATCGTTCAGCTCGTGCATTTCTTCCACAAAGTGGATTTCTGTCGGCGATGTTTGAATGTCCTTCACTGCGATCTTCACTGGGAAATCCTCACCCCGGCGCGCGCGCATGGTAGTATGAAACTCGTACAAAAGCAACGCAGTTCTGCGGCGTTCTGCTGCAGCTCTTGACGGAATAACACAGATAAGCTACCAGCGAAACCAATGGCAAAAGAAGGCATTGAAGTTACTGGCACCGTTCTCGAGACACTCCCCAACGCGATGTTCCGCGTTCAATTGGAAAATAAGGTGACGGTCCTGGCGCATGCCTCAGGAAAAATGCGCAAGTTCTATATTAAAATCCTTCCTGGCGATACTGTCACGGTTGAGCTTTCGCCGTATGACCTGAGTCGCGGGCGCATCACATTCCGTCACCGCACCTAGCACGTTCCGCCCCCTTTCTCTTAGCAAACGAGGAAGCCGGACTGAAAAGAGCCTGCATGTCAGCAGTGGCGCTGACGCTGTTTATCCTATGGATTTTGAGTTTGTGGCTGTTGCTAACGAGACGGCAAGCACTTCGTCGCGTAGTGCTCTCTCGTTCGCTTTTTCATCTCGGCCTCATTAGCGGAACGATATTGTTTCTCGTTCTCAGCCTGTCAGCACTCGCATTTCTGCGCCTGCTTGTTACTGATTAAGGCTGTTCATCCGAAGGGGTTGATACGAAGGACTTGGACGAGGCGAAGGTACTAGCAAAAGAATTGAGCCATTGAATCATTGAGTCATTGGGGCATTGAAAAAATGAGAAAATCTTTCAATCACCAAATGAATCAACGGCTCAATCACTCAATAGAGAAATGACTCAATAATCACGACGTCCTCATCGCACCGGCCGGAGCAGCACTTTCTCGACATGACACGAATCGCGAAGTCTGAGCCGCAGGCACGTGGGTTGAGGTCCTTGTCTAAACACACACGCACTTCGCTCAAGAAACGGCCTTTGCACATTAGCGCAAAGTTTTGTTCGGTGAAGTTGCGATTGGCCGCGGCAAAATCTCCCTTCACGCGGCAAAATCTCCCTTCAATTGACGTGGAGCTACCGACACTGCATCTTCTGGATTCTTACATGGTGGAGGAATCGTCACCGGCGCGTAGGGATCTTCTACTTTCTCAAAGTACTGACCGGCTTGATCACGAAAGAAAGTCCCAAACCGCGCCCCCGCCTGCCCGGCGCCAATCGTCATAAGCACGAAGAGCGCCCCGCCGCAAACCCGACTGTACCAGTGCATAACTCCCCCCCTCGTGGCCCTAAACACACGAGAAAGTCTGTGGTAGGCAAGGGATAGCAAAATACTTCTCCTGATCAGGAAAGAAGAAAAAAGAGGGGAACACTAGATGAGTATGGAACACGCGCAAACCTCCCTACAGAACGGAAAGGAATTGGCAACGCTTGGCGGCGGTTGTTTTTGGTGTTTGGAAGCTGTTTACCTTGAAATGAAAGGCATCGAAAAGGTGGAATCCGGCTACTGTGGGGGAACGGTACCAAATCCTACCTACTACCAAGTCTGCGAAGGCACGACCGGCCACGCCGAGGTTGTCCAGCTAACCTTCGACCCGCGCGAGGTCTCATACAAAGATATTCTCAAAGTCTTCTTTGCCATTCATGACCCGACGACATTGAATCGCCAAGGCGCAGATGTCGGCACCCAGTACCGCTCGGCGATTTTTTATCACAGCCCAGAACAAAAAGTGACTGCTGAAGAAACAATCAAAGAACTCACCGCAGAAAAAATCTGGGATAACCCGATCGTCACCGAAGTGGCTCCGCTCGATGTATTTTATGTCGCCGAAGATTACCACCAAAAGTACTTCGCGCAGAACCCGTACCAGCCGTATTGCCAGTATGTCGTTGCCCCCAAAGTGGCAAAGTTCCGCAAATACTTTGTCGAAAAGCTCAAACGCTAATCGCGGGAAAGAGCGCATTATGGCCGCGACGTTAGATTGGCTCGGCTGTGCTACGTTCCGACTCACTCTCAGTGACCTCGTCGTTTTTCTCGACGCGTATATTGATCGCGTTCCCGGTGCAGCGCCGACCGGGATCACTGTCGACGAGATCACACGTGCCGACTGGATCGTGGTGGGTCACTCCCATTTCGATCACCTATACGGCGCTGAGCGTATTGCTAAGGCGACCGGCGCGACAATTATTGGCTCGTATGAGACCGTCCGTGTTATGGAAACAATGGGAGTACCGCCGAACCAGCTGATGCCGGTTGCCGGCGGAGAACGCATTCGGCTAGCAAAAGACGTCATCGTTCGTGTCTATCCGAGCCAGCACTCTTGCGTCTGGACGACTCCGCCGATGCCAGCGTCAGACCAAGTTTGTCTTGGAGATCTGGGGGCACTCTATCAGGAACGGCAGGAGCGGCTCCAAGAACTCTGGAATAGGCTCCAATCTGCTGGGGCTGAACTCTTATCTCATCTCACGGCGTCAAACCAAGGCGCACGCGGCGACGGCGGGGCACTGGTGTACGTCTTCGAGACACCCGACGGGTCGTTGTTGTATCAGGACACTTCGGGCCACTGGAGCGGAATTTTCCGTGACCTTCGCCCGAATGTGGCAATCCTTGCAGCCGCGGGCCGCGGCAATATCGACGGCGAACCGATTCAAGGTTCGTTGGCACAGTTTGTTGCTCGTCAAGCAGACCTGCTGCGCCCTCAGAAGATTCTCCTCAGCCATCACGACAACTGGCTCCCGGGATTCTCACAGGCTGTTGACGTCGCGCCAATCCGCAGAGAACTCGAACGCTGGGTACCAAAGACCAAGCTAATCGAGATGGGCTACCTCGCTGCGTACCCGCTTTTCGCAAGATAACAGCACGGGAAGAAGCGCGTAACCATCATGACTCGGCACACGGTTGAGCCTGAGCCGAGTACTGACTCCGATTCTTTCCTTATTCATTCTGCCAAGCGATTCCTCCTTTTGGCGAAAATCGCAACTTCCTGCTTGTCTTTTTGTTCAAATACATTACTGGCGACATACCTTAATTACACACCAGAAGGAGGAGGTTTACCCTGTTCAAAAGCAGGGAGATCAAGTAAACAACCCATGACTAAGCACTCGACGCGTCGGCCTGACTCTGTTCAACGTCCACCATTGCCCTTGTTTCTGTATGATTTAACTGCGGCGACTCAGCTTCTTCCCCCTGCCGCCGTGCTCCCGGAACAATTTTATGGGCCATCGGCAAGAGCCAATAGTGAATGTGGGGAAGTCGCCCTTATGCGTGCGGTTCTTGAAGATGCGGTGAGCTGCTTTCAGCGGGCCTCCGAGATCAATACTGATCGCGTGGCAAAAGACGCCGAACAATGGCTCTTTAATGATGACGTCCGCTGGCCATTCTCTTTTCTCAACATCTGCGCAGTCTTGGGAATCAACGCAGAGTATTTACGGCTCGGGTTAAAACAGTGGCGTCAGAGTCCGCTCCCCAGGCCAGCTCGAAAGCAACGGCGCGAAGCAGTCGGTCGCCGTCCAGCTAAGTTGGCGGCGTGAATGAGACAAGAAGAAATGAGGAAACGGGATAAAGGAGAATGGATAAGGGGTAAGGGCGGAAAAACGTCAGGACATTCTCCCTCCTTGTTCCAGTTCACCCTTTATCCTTTTCCCCTTATCCTTTATCCTCTCCTTTTTATCTATTTCCCCTTGTCCTCTAACTTCGAGACGGGAGAGCCGCCCGGAAGCTTCCCTGAATAGCAACTTCCCCTTTTTGATTTAGGGCTGCCACTTCTCCTTCAATAATCTTTTCCCCGTTCTCGACCATCTTCTTAACCACTTTACCTTTGCAGGTAATAGAATCGCCGGGCCAGACACGGGTAGCAAAGCGTACTTTGTATTTCCGCAGGTTTTCTAATCCTGCATAATTAGTAATAAGGCGGCTCAAAATACCAGCGTTGAGCATACCCATAGCAAAGACCGTCGGAATGCCCGCGGCTTCGACAAACGTCTGGTCGTAGTGGAGCGGGGTAAAGTCGCCTGAGGCGCCGGCGTATTTGACGAAGTCGCCGCGGGTTAAATCCTCGACCGTAAAGGCTGGCAACTCGTCACCTTCTTTCACATCTTCAAAGTAGAGTTTCGTACGAGCCATAGTTGTCCCCCCTTAGCTCGCGACCGCTCGCCCTGTTTCGATAACCGTAAAGCGAACAGTTGCAACCTTCTCGCCGTTTTGGTTGGTGAAGTCAGTATCCATCACCACGAAGGTCATCGTCCCGCCGCGCCCCCCGGTCTTCTCAAATACGTTCGCCACTTTCGTCACCGCCGTGAGCGTGTCACCAACATAGACCGGCTTGAAATACTCGAACTCTTGCTCGCCATGCAAAATTCGTCTGGTGTCCAATTTTACCCGCGGTTGTCCTTCACCGTCGTCCCAGTGTGCAAGCGTCATCAGAAATGTCGGCGGCGGCATTATGCCGCCGATCTCAGCCTTTGCCACTGCCTCATCAAAGTAGAGTGGATTATGATCCTTAATCGCCTTGGCAAACTCGCGGATCTTCCCCGCTTCAATTTTCATCACAATTGGTTTGCCAACTCTGCCAATGTCACTTTTGTCTGCCATGCTTCTCCTCCATACCCCCCGCCTCCGGGGGATAAGGGATAAAGTAAAGGATGAAATGGCACTAGAAGAGAGCCGCTCTGGCGTTTTTCTGCCCCTATCCCTTATCCATTCTCCTTTATCCTTTCCGCTCTATTTTTATGCGGCAGGCATCTCCGCCGGTTGCGGCACGTCTAACGTATACTGTGCCACTAGCTCTCGGTTCCAGGTCGCGTCACCAAACGTGACTTCTGATCCTTTCGCACGTTTGAAGTAAATATGCAGGTCGTGCTCCCACGTGAAGCCGATGCCACCGTGGACCTGAATGCCTTCAGCCGTCACTTGGCGGAAGGCATCACTGCAATATGCCTTGGCCATCGCGGCCGCCAGTGGCGCTTCGGGAACGTTATTCGACACCGCCCACGCCGCGTAGTAGGTCGCTGATTTCGCACTCTCGACCTGCACGAGCATATTGGCACATTTGTGTTGAATCGCTTGGAATGAGCCGATAGGGCGCCCGAACTGTTCGCGAATCTTGGCATACTCGACCGTCATATCAAGCACTTTTTGTGCGCCACCACACATCTCGGCACACAGCGCAACTTTGCTGCGATCAATAATCCGCTTCAACGATTCCCCACCTCGGCCCGCAACACCAAGCACAGCCTCCGGACCAATCTGTACTTTATCGAAGGTCACTTCACACAGCTTGCGCGTCTGATCCATCGTTTTGAGCAATCGCGTGCTTACTCCTGCTTGCTGGCGATCAATGGCAAACAAAGTAACACCTTCTGAAGTGCGCGCCGCACACACAATGATGTCAGCCACATGCGCATCTGGCACAAACAGTTTCACTCCAGAAAGGCTGTAGTTTTTCTTCCCTTTGCGCGCTTTGATATTGATGCCGTTCTCGTCCCAGCGCGCATTTTCTTCGAGAAAGGCGAGCGTGGCTTTGGCCTTTCCTGAAGCGATATCCGGCAGATATTTTTGCTTCTGTTCCGTATTGCCGGCTTCGAGAACCGCCAGCCCACCCAGGCACACAGAAGAAAAGAACGGCCCGGGAAGAGAAGCTTTGCCCATTTCTTCTAGGACGACGACAAGGTCTACGATCGAGAGGCCGGCACCGCCATATTCTTCTGGGTAAATGAGACCGGTCCAACCCAGTTCAGCCATCTTGTTCCATAACTCATCAGAATACCCCCGCGCATCATCCATCATCTGGCGGACATACGTCATCGGACATTCTCTGGCCAAAAAATCAGCCGCAGATTTCCGCAGCAACTCTTGTTCTTCACTGAATCCAAAATCCATGGGTACCTCTTCACTCTGAGCCTTTAGCCGTTAGCTTTTAGTGGTTCACAAAAAAAAGACAAGGGGCTTGAGGCCCCTTGTCTTCTCCGCAATCGCAATTTCAAAAGTGAGACGTTACTTATTGGCCAGGATCGTCACGCAGCCAACCGAACCCGGCCCGCCCAGGTTGTGCGCAAGGCCGACTTCAGCATTTTTCACTTGCCGTGCGCCGGCTTTGTTCCACAGATGCTGCGATACTTCGTAGATCATGCGAATGCCAGTCGCGCCGATCGGATGGCCAAAGGACTTGAGTCCACCAGAGGGGTTAACCGGGATCTCACCACCAATGGCCGCACGACCTTCTTCAACATATCTCCAGCCTTCACCCTTTTTGGCAAGGCCGAGATCTTCAATGTTGAGGATTTCGGTAATCGTGAAGCAATCGTGACATTCAACCAGATCAATGTCTTTCGCCGTCACACCAGCTTGCTCATAGGCTGACTGCGCCGCTTGGGCGGTCGCCGGAAATCCGGTGTAGGCAAAGCCGGGTTTCAAATACGGCTCACCTGAAGTGACTGCCAAACCGATACCCTTCAC
>Ga0070741_10009613_pt1 | contig 18656 bp, 9 predicted proteins | sample Coa_R1_4_FD_66440 | JGI IMG/M metagenome (GOLD analysis project Ga0070741, IMG submission 66440) | Surface soil microbial communities from Centralia Pennsylvania, which are recovering from an underground coalmine fire - Coalmine... | ecosystem: Environmental > Terrestrial > Soil > Unclassified ...
GCGAGGGCCTCGTCGGCTCGATCAGCTACTGGCTGGAGCAGCACAACGTCCAGCGGGGCAACCAGCCCTGGTACTACTACCTGCTGATCCTCAGCGCCTACGAGACGCTGGAGTGGGTCTTCGCCTTCGTGGCCACGATCTACTACCTGCGCCGGCCGACGTGGCTGACCAGCTTTCTCATCTGGTGGTGGGTGCTGGCCGTGGTCATCTACTCGTGGGCGGGCGAGAAGATGCCCTGGCTGGTGATCCACATCGCGCTGCCGATGGTGCTCCTCACTGCTCGCTATCTCGGCGAGCTGTTCACCAGCGCGGCGCGCAGCCTCTGGGAGAAGCGCGTTGCTCTCGCCGGCCTGGCCGTGCTGGGTGTATGGACGATCCATACCGGCTGGCCGGTGAACTTCGAGCGCCCCGATACGCCCAAGGATCTGCTCGTCTACACGCAGACGGCGCCGGATGTCAAGAAGGTGATGGCCGATATCGAGCGTATCTCGCTCGAGCAGACCGGCGACGCGCATGCGATCGGCATCACCGTGCAGAGTGGCACGTGGTGGCCGTTCTCGTGGTACCTGCGCGACTTCAAGAACGTCGACTATCCCGCTCAGCTCACTGCGCCGGCCACCAAGCCGATCGTGCTCGTGGCCGTGGAGGACGACGATAAGAACCGGCCCTTCCTCCAGGGCTATACCCGCACGCGCTACAAGATGCGCTGGTGGTACCCCGAGGACTACCGCAACATCACCCTGCAGACCATCTTCGACCTCTTCAGCCCTTCGCCGCAGGGCCAGGCTGTCCGCGCCGGCCTGTGGAACTGGCTCATCTACCGCGAGCCGACGCAGCCGCTTGGATCCTATGACTTCTATGTCTATCTCAAAGAGGGCCTTGCCGCGCCCTCCGCCGGTACCGAGGCCGCCCAGACGGTGCCAGCCAGCCAGGCGCCGCTGGCTCAGCAGCAGCCACCGCAGACGGCCCAGCAGCAAGCCTTCGCCAACCCGGTGGAGTACGCCGCCAAGGTCATGCCGCTAACCATGCTGGCGCAATGGGGTAGCGCCGGGAAGGCCAGCGGCCAGCTCAATACGCCGCGCGCGATCGCGCTCGATAGCCAGGGGAACGTCTACGTCGCCGATTCGCTCAACCACCGCATCCAGAAGTTCGACCCCACCGGCAAGCTCCTCTTCGCCTGGGGCACGCAGGGCGGCGGCGACGGCCAGTTCAACGAGCCGATGGGCGTGGCCGTCGATGCCGACGGGAACATCTACGTCGCCGATACCTGGAACCACCGCATCCAGAAGTTCGACCCCACCGGCAAGCTGCTGACCAAGTGGACCGGCCAAGGTGGCTTCTGGGGTCCCCGTGCGGTGGCGCTGGATGGCCAGGGCAACGTCTACGTTATGGATACGGGCAATAAGCGCATCCAGAAGTTCGATGCCAATGGCCGCTACCTGAGCACCATCGGCAGCGGCGGGAGCGGCCCAGGGCAGCTCAATGAGCCGATCGGCATGGCGGTGACGGCTGCGGGCGAGATCTACGTCGCCGACACTAATAATCACCGCATCGAGAAGTTCGACGCCGCCGGCCAGTTCGTTGCCCAGTGGCCGATAGCCGGCTGGAATGGCAACGTGCGCAACGAGCCCTACCTCACGCTGGACGCCGACGGCAACCTCTACGCCACCGACCCGCCGAACGGGCGCATCATCAAGTTCAGCCCCACCGGCGAGGTGCTGGGCGTCGCCGGCACGACGGGGAGCGGCCCCGGCCAGCTCACGCTGCCGACCGGCATCGCCGCCGGCGCGGACCGGCTCTATATCGCCGATACGGGCAACAATCGTATCCAGGTGGTCGCACCCCTGCCGTAGCAGCGGTCCACAGCAGAGCCCATGTAGAGGAAGGAGGGCAGACCGGCCAGCGGCACTCCCCGGCCGTTGCGCACCCGCCCGTCGATCGTGCACGCTCTTGGAGGGCTGGTGATGCTTTCGGCGCTCTGGTGGTGGCTCGTGGTGCAGGCCGTGGCCCTCGGCGCCGCGCCGCTCTGCCTGCGCCTGTTCGCGCCGCTGGCCGACCGCGGCTATGGGCTGTCGAAGGCCTTCGGCCTGCTGCTGTTCGGCTACCTCAGCTGGCTGATCGTCGTCCTCCACCTGCTGCCCAACCGGCCGCCAACGCTCTGGCTGGCCATGGCGCTCATCCTCGCCGGCTCGGCCTTCGCCTGGCAACGCGATGGCGCGAGCCTGCTGGCCTTCTGGCACCGCCGCCGCGGCCTGCTGCTGCTCGAAGAGGCCATCTTCGCGCTGGCCTACGGCGGCTTTCTCCTCATTCGTAGCCACATTCCCGATGGCATCTCGGGAACCGAGAAGTTCATGGACTTCGCGTTCCTGAACGCGGTCACTCGCTCCACCTGGTTTCCGCCGCTCGATCCGTGGCTGGCCCCCTCCCCCACCGTTCCGCACCCGACCATCAACTACTACTACTTTGGCTATCTGATCCAGGCGCTGCTGGTCGAGCTGACCGGCGTCCCGCCGGCCGTAGGCTTCAACCTGGCGCTGGCGCTGCTCTTCGGCCTGGCGGCCACGGGGACGTTCAGTCTTGCCTACGGCCTGGCACGCGACCTCGCCGGCGAGGCGGCCGCGCGCCTGCCGGGGCGCGGGCCATCCGTGTCCAGGAGCTCCATCGCTCGGGCACGTGATCTGGCTGGCGAGGCGGCCGCGCGAGCCGGGTATGAGCGACAGGAGCGGCCGCTCAGCCGTGCCGGCTCGTGGTCGCTGCGCGCGGCGTGGCCCTACGTCGCCGCCGGCCTGCTGGCGGTCTACCTGCTGCTGATCGCCGGCAACCTGTGGACCGCGCTCCAGCCCTTTCGCCCTTCGGGCTACTGGCAGAAGGACTTCTGGAACGGCATCGGCTGGAATGCGACGCGGGTGCTGGTGATCAAGCAGGGCACGACCGATCTGGACTACACGATCAACGAGTTCCCCAGCTTCTCCTTCCTGCTGGGTGACCTCCATCCTCACGTGCTGGCGCTCCCCTTCGTGCTGCTGGCGGTGGGGCTGGCCTACGCCTGGCTACTGCGCCCGCCACAAGCCTTTCGCTGGGCAGCCCCCGCCGGTGGAGCGGCCGGAGATCCACCGGCGGCCGAGGAGGCACAGCACGTGCGGCTCGACCTCGACCTCACCGCCCCTGCAGCGCGTGCAGCGCGCGGCGGCTTCCTGCCCATTGCACGCCGCCTTCGCTGCCGGCTGGCCCGCGTGGCGCCGCTGCTGGAGCTAGTGCCTGGTGGAATGGTGCTGGGCAGCCTCTACTTTCTGAATAGCTGGGACCTGCCGTCGTACTTCCTGCTCGCCCAGGCGGGAGGGGTGGCCGGGGCCTGGTGGCAGGCCAGGGTGCAGGGAGCGGGCCGCCTGGCCTGGGACCGCGCCCTGGCCGTCGTGGTACTGAACGGTGCGCTCGCCGTTGCCCTCTACCTGCCGTTCTTCCTCACCTTCAAAGCTCCGGTCATCGCGGGTGCGGGAGGGCTGCCCCTGCCGCTTGGCATCGTGCCCTATCGCAGCCTGCTGAGCCAGTTTCTGGAGTTCTGGGGAGCGCAGCTGCTCCTGCTGGCGCCTAGCCTCGGCCTCGCCGCCGGGGCGCTGGGCGGCCTGCCGGTGCTGGCGCCGCTGCGCAGCGCGCTGGGCGGCTCGCTGCAGCGGGCACGGGCTTCGGCGCTGATCGCGCGGGAGGCGCCCGGCTGGGAGCCAGCGCTCCTCGCCGGCAGCGGGCTGCTGCTGGCCGTGCTGGCCGAGCGAGCCCACGCCGGGGCACTGGCGATCAGCCTGTGCCTCGCCGGCCTTGCCGGCTGGGTCGCCTGGCGGCTGCTCGACCCACGAGCACCGGAGGCTCGGCGCCTCGGCGGCCGAGCGCTGGCCTTCGCCTGCGCCGCGATCGGCCTCGGCGCGCTCCTGCTCGCGGGATGCGAGCTGCTCTACATTCGTGACTTCTACGGCGGCGCGCTGCGGCGCATGAACACCGTCTTCAAGTTCTACTATCAGGCCTGGCTCTTGTTTGCGCTGGGCGGCAGCGTGGCGGTCTTCTGGGCCGTGCGCTGGCTGGCTCGCCGGCGGCAGACGCCGGGCGGACAGGCGGCATTCGGCGCGCTGGCTACCGCCGGGGCGCTGATCCTGCTGGCCACGCTGGCCTTTCCGATCAAGGCGACCCTGCTCCGCACCGAGAGCTTTCGTGCACCGGCCTCGCTCGACGGCATGGACTGGCTACGCCGCTTCCATCCCGAAGACTACGCCGCCGCTACCTGGCTACGCACGCACGGTGCTGGCCCCGGCGGCGCGCCGCCGGTGATCCTCGAGGCCAGCGGCGGCTCGTATAGTGAGTTCGCCCGCATGGCTACGCAGACGGGCTTCCCCACGGTGCTGGGCTGGGACCAGCACGAGCGGCTCTGGCGGGGCGAGGCGATCAATGCCGAGGTGGAGCAGCGGCAGCACGACATCGACCGCATCTACGGCAGCGCCACTCTGGCCGAAGCTCGGCCGTTACTGGAAAAGTATCACGTCAGCTACGTGGTGGTGGGCTACCTCGAGCAGCAGAAGTACGGCGCCGGCGGCGGCCTCACCAAGTTCGAGAGCGCAACGCGCACCGGCGAGCTATCGGTGGCGTTCCGCGCCGGCCAGACCACGATCTATCGCGTGATGGGGAGCCAGTGAAGACCGACGAGCAACGAGCGACGCACGGCCGGCCGGCAGCCACACGGACGGGTTCGCTTCGCTCCCAGACTCTTGGATCAGTAGCTGATCCGAGCACCACGGTGCCCGCGACCGGCGGCCGAACGCCCGCCGGCCCCTCGCCGGCTCACGCCCCGGCGCCAGTGCGGAAGACGATCGTCGTCCTGCCGACGTATAACGAGGCGCCGAACCTGGCGAGTATGGTGCAGGCGCTGCTGGCGCTCGAGCCGCCGGTGGAGGTGCTGGTCGTTGACGACAGCTCGCCCGACGGCACGGGGGAGATTGCCGACCGGCTGGCGCTGGCTCATCCGGGCCGAGTGCACGTGCTGCACCGGGCAGCCAAGACGGGCCTGGGGGACGCCTATCTTGCCGGCTTCCGGCAAGCGCTGGAGCTCGGCGCCGAGCGTATCTTCGAGATGGATGCCGACTTCTCGCATCCGGTGGCCGCCATTCCAACGATGCTGGCCCTGGCCGAGCAGTGCGACGTCGTCGTCGGCTCGCGCTATGTCGCCGGCGGCAGCCTGGATCCTCGCTGGAGCCGGCCGCGCCGGCTGCTGAGCTGGGCGGGCAACGTCTATGCGCGCCTAGTGACGGGGCTGCGCGTGCACGACACTACCGCTGGCTTCAAGTGCTTCCGCGCCGAGGCGCTGCGCCGCCTGCCGCTCGACGAGGTGCGCTCGCAGGGCTACAACTTCCAGATCGAGATGGCGCTGCGCTGCCAGAAGGCGGGCCTGCACGTAGTCGAGCACCCGATTCATTTTCGCGAGCGCGATGCCGGCGTCTCCAAGATGACGCCGGGGATCGCGCTGGAGGCGCTCTGGCGCCTGTGGCAGCTCCGCTTCCTCGTGCGCTGATATGGCCTCTACAATGGGGGCAATATCCAGAGCGGCACCATGCAGGTGGCAGCTCCGCTTCCTCGTGCGCTGATATGGCCTCGTCCTCCAAGAGGGCCACAGGAGTGTCACGGCGCCGGCCCTCTGGTGCTCGGCCAAGCTGGCGCGGGCCTCGCCCTCTGAGAGGGGGCCACACGGTACACTTATTCCATGAAGCTCTGCCAGCGAGGGCAACGCGCCTGATGGCGCCGCTATCGAGCCGCCTCCTCGGCACCAGCGCGCTGCTCGGCCTCGCCGCCGGCGCCGCCTGGGCCGCTGGCCGCGCGCTGGGTGAGCGCGTGAGCCTCGACGAGGCCCGCAATCCGCGGCTGATCAACTGGCACTGGGCACGCAGCGTGGCCGGGGCCATGGCGCGCCGCGGCCTCGATTCTCTGTGGATGGCGGACGCCGACCACGAACGCTTGCGCCGCCTCTATGCCGGCCTGGTCGAGCGCTCGGCAGAGCTGGTGGCCGCGTACGCCGGCGGCGAGCTACCGGAGCCGCTGGCCCGCGTGCACGTCTTCGACCGTGCCGAGTGGATTGATGCCAACCTGGCGCAGTTCCAGCTGCTCTTCACCCCACTGGACGAAGCCTACGCGCGGGCGATCGCCCGCACCCAGCACGGCCGTTCGGTCGGTGCGGCCGGCCAGGTGGTGCTCAGCGGCCAGGTGGGCGTACTCCTGGGCTATCTGGCTCGCCGGGTGCTCGGGCAATACGACCTCTCGCTCCTGGGCCGCGAGCCGGTTGCCGGCGGGCGGCTCTACTTCGTGGAGCCGAATGTGGCCTTAATGGAGCGCCAGTACGCGCTGCCGCCGCACGAGTTCCGCGCCTGGATCGCGCTCCACGAGGTGACCCATGCCTTCGAGCTCGAGGCCCACCCGTGGGTGCGCCACTACCTCAACGACCTGCTGGCTGGCTATCTAGCGCTGGTAAGCGACGATCTCTTCGGCGACCGCCCCGGCGGCGCCCTCTCGGTCTTTGCCGGCCGGATCAAGGACAATCTCTTCGAGCACGGCCACGTGCTCGAGCTGATGATGAGCCGCGAGCAGCGCGAGCTCTTCCGCCGGCTGCAGGCGCTGATGGCGCTGATGGAAGGCTACAGCAACCACGTGATGGAGCGTGTGGGCGCGGCGCATCTGCCCGAGCATGAGAAGCTCAAGCAGACCTTCGAAAGCCGTGCTCGCCACCGCGGTGCCATGGAGCAGCTCTTCATCAAGCTCACCGGCCTGGACATCAAGCTCGAGCAGTACGTGCTCGGCGAGCGTTTCTGCGAGCGCGTCGTCGATACCCGCGGTATCGACTTCCTCAACCAGGTGTGGGAAGGCCCGGACCGGCTGCCGGCGCTGGACGAGATTATCGATCCGGACCGCTGGATCGCGCGCCAGGCCGCGCTGCGCGTGGCGCGCGCCTAGCGGCCGGCGCCCGCGGCCATACTTTCTGTTGCTCGAAAGACGGACTGCCCATGACCACGACCGAACCTCCTCTGTCGCTGACCTGGAGTACCCTGCCGGCGAAGCGCACGCACACCTGCGGCGAGCTGCGTGCCGGCGATGCGGGGCGGCGCGCCGTGCTGCAAGGCTGGGTGCACCGCCGGCGCGACCACGGTGGCCTGATCTTCGTCGACCTGCGTGATCGCTACGGGCTGACGCAGATCGTCTTCAATCCGGCCATCTCGGCCGAGGCCCATCGCCTGGCCGAGTCGCTGCGCGTGGAGTACGTCATCTCGGTCGAGGGACAGGTGGCCCGGCGCCCGACCGGGACCGAAAATCCGCACCTGCCCACCGGTGAGGTGGAGCTTGTTGTCGAGCGGCTCACCATTCTCAACCCGGCCAAGACGCCGCCGTTCTACATCAACGAGGAGGCGCCGGTCGAGGAAAGCCTGCGCCTGCGCTATCGCTACCTCGACCTGCGCCGCCAGCGCCTGCGCGACAACATCCTGCTGCGCCACCGGGTGGTGAAGTTCATGCGCGACTTCCTGGACGCGCGCGGCTTCGTCGAGGTGGAGACGCCGATCCTCACCAAGAGCACGCCCGAGGGTGCACGCGACTTCCTCGTCCCATCGCGCCTGCACCCGGGCGAGTTCTACGCGCTGCCGCAGGCGCCGCAGCAGTTCAAGCAGCTGCTGATGGTCGCCGGCATGGATCGCTACTTCCAGATCGCCCGCTGCTTCCGCGACGAGGACCAGCGCGCCGACCGCCAGCCCGAGTTCACCCAGCTCGACCTGGAGATGTCGTTCGTCACCGAGGACGACGTGATGGGCGTGATCGAGACGCTCTACACCGAGATCGCGCAGCAGCTGTCACCCAAGCGCCTCCATCGCACGCCCTTCCCACGCCTGAGCTATCACGAGGCGATGGAGCGCTACGGCACCGACCGGCCAGACCTGCGCTTCGGCCTGGAGCTCGTCGACGTCACGGCGCTCCTGGCTCACTCCGGCTTCGGCGTCTTCCAGAGTGCCGTGGAAGCGGGCGGCATCATCAAGGGCATCAAGGCGCCGGGCGGGGCCGCCTGGAGCCGCCGCGAGATCGACCGGCTGGTGGAGCTGGCCCGGTCGTTCGGCGCGAAGGGCCTGGCGACCGCTGCCTGGACGGCCGAGGGCGTGCGCAGCCCGTTCCGCCAGCACATCTCGCCCGAGGCAATGGAGCAGCTGCGCCGGGCCTTCCAGGCGGAAGAAGGGGATCTGGTGGCACTTGTGGCCGACAGGCCGGCGATTGCCAACGAGGTGCTGCACCGCCTGCGCGACCACCTCGGAGTACAGCTCGCGCTGGCCGATCCCAACGTGCTCTCCTTCTGCTGGGTGGTGGACTTCCCCCTCCTGGAGTGGGACGAGGAGCGCCGCGCCTGGACCTTTACCCATAACCCGTTCTGCGCGCCGAAAGACACCGACATCGCCCTCCTGGACAGCGATCCTGGCCGTGCGCTTTCGAAGCAATACGATCTCATCTGCAATGGCTTCGAGCTCGGCGGCGGGAGCGTGCGCATCCACACCCGCGCGTTGCAGGAGAAGATCTTTCGGCTGATGGGCTACACCGACGAGCAGATCGCGGCCCAGTTTGGCACGATCCTAGAGGCGTTCGAGTATGGCGCTCCGCCCCACGGTGGCATTGCCACCGGGCTCGACCGGCTGATTGCCATTCTGGGATCGGAGGAGACGATCCGCGAGGCGATTGCCTTCCCGAAGAATCAGGCTGCCGCCGACCTGATGATGGGCGCGCCGTCGCCGGTGAGCCCGGAGCAGCTACGCGAGCTGCACATCCGGGTCGATCTTCCCTGACCGGCTGCTGCGCCTGCTGGCCGGGGAGGTGCGCCAGATAAGAGCGTCGAGATGGCCGGCGGCCTCACTCGCGCAGGTGATAGGGCACGCTGGCCACCGCGGTGCGGGGCCGGAAGAGCAGCGCGCCCTTCAGGCGCAGGGCGGTCTGCGTGTGCAGCAGGTGCTCCCACCAGTGCGCGGGGATCGCCTCGGGAAGGAGCACGGTGATGATCGACGTCGCCTCCGGCTGCTGGCGCTCGATGGCGTTGATGTAGGCGAGCAGCGGGCCGACCAGCGCCCGGTAGGGCGATTCGAGGACAACCAGGTCTACTCCCGGGTTGGCGCGATCCCACCGCTCCTTGAGCCGCTCACCCGCCTCGACGTTGTCGGTGATATGCACCGCCACGATCCGCGCGTGGCCGTTATCCTCGCCGTGCTCGACCTGGCCGGTGAGCGAGCGTGCATAGGCGATGGCGCGCAGCGCCGCGCGGTTGAGATCGGCCACGGGGATCAGGATGGTGTGCTGCAGTCGCTCCGCGTCCAGATCGGCCGGCACCGGCTCGTGCTGGTCGGGCAGCGCGAGCTGAAGCGCCGTCTTGTGATAGTGGTGGCGAATGCCGAGCAGCAGCATAACCAGGAGGGGAATGAGCACGAGTACGACCCAGGCGCCGAGTGCGAACTTCGTCACGCCCACGACCACCGCGACGACGGCGGTTGCCACGGCGCCGCCGGCGTTGATGGCCATGCTTAGGCGCCAGCCTCGCTCGCGCAGCCGCCACCAGTGGCGCACCATACCTGCCTGCGAGAGCGTGAAGGCGATGAACACGCCGACGGTATAGAGCGGGATCAGCCCGGTCACGCTCCCACCGAACCCCCATACCAGGAGGCCAGCGATAATGGCCAGCAGGATGATCCCATTGGTGAAGGCCAGCCGCTCGCCGCGGAAGGTGAACTGGCTGGGCAGGAACTTATCCTGGGCCATGATGCTCGCCAGCCGTGGAAAGCCGTTGAAGCTGGTGTTCGCGGCGAGGATCAGGAGCAGGGTGGTCGAGAACTGGACGAGGTAGTAATACCAGCTCCGGCCCACCAGCGTGCGGGCCAGCTGGCTCACCACCGTCTCCACCTCACGTGGGTCCGGCACGATGTGCAGCTGCCCGGAGAGGAAGCTCATGCCCAGGAAGATGGTGGCGAAGAGCGCCGCCATCCAGCCCAGCGTGATGCGCGCATTGCGCGGCTCGGGCGGTTTGAAGGCCGGCACGCCGTTCGAGACGGCCTCGACACCGGTCAGCGCCACCGAGCCGGAGGCGAATGCGCGCAGGATCAGAAAGAGCGTCAGCGGCTCGACGACCTGCTCGAATGCGCCCGCCGGTGGGGTATAGGGCGGGAGCGTGCCCGTTGCCCAGCGGATGACGCCATACGCCACCATGCCCAGAATACTGCCAACGTAGACGTACAGCGGGCCGGCGAAGACCTTCCCCGTCTCGCGGATGCCGCGCAGGTTGCCAAGGGTGATCAGCCCAATCGCTAGCAGGCAGAGCAGCACGCGATCTGGATAGAGCGCGGGGAAGGCCGAGGTCACCGCTGCAATGCCGGCCGAGACAGAGACGGCCACCGTCAGCACGTAGTCGATGAGCAGTGCCGCGCCGGCGATCAGCCCGGGTACCGTGCCCAGGTTATCACTGGCCACCATGTAGCTCCCGCCCCCGTTGGGGTAGGCGCGAATGGTCTGCTGGTACGAGATCACCACCACTACCAGCAGCCCGACGATACCCATCGTGAGTGGCATCGTCAGCCAGAGCGCGCCTACCCCCGCTAGCACTAGCACGCGCATGATCTCTTCGGTGGCGTAGGCCGACGAGGAGACGTTGTCGGTGGCGAAAACGGCCAGCCCCGCCACCTTGCTCAGCCGCTCGTGGGTCTCGTGCGCCGAGCGAATCGGCGCGCCGATCAGCACGCGCTTGACCGCGCGCCAGCCGCGAGCGAGCGCCCCGGTCGGCTCCGGCTGCTGCTCTACCGTCACGTAGCCCGGCGCAGTCACGCGCAGCCCCGGCAGGCGAGGGCGCACGATGCGCACCGCGCGATCACCGGTGTGCCCGCTGCGCTGCACGGTGCGCTCGCCTTCGGTACCTACCAGGACGCGCGATCGGCGGGCGCGCGCCTCTGGCTCCACGTCCGGCGCTGGCCGGCCATTGAACACCGGCGGCCTCTCGGCCGGCGGGGGAGCGGCGCGGCCACCTTCTGCCGGTGCCTCTCCTTCCGGCCGCGGCTCAGACGGCCCTTTCGACCGGTGTCGCTCAATGCGGTAGATCTCGCGCGGCATGCCTACTTCCTGGCCATCATGGCCGGACCCGCACCAATGGCCCAACCGCCTGTGCCTGGATACGTACCAGGTCCGGATCAAGGCCCCATTCCACCCCGGCCAGCACCACCTCGCCCTGCCACGTGCCATCGTCAAGGTGCAGCCGAACGGGAAACCGGCTGCCCGGATCGCGGCGCCAGGCGGCGATGATCGGCGCCGACCGGGGCACGTAGGCATCGACCCACAAGCCGGCGACGGACTGCGGGCGGCCCAGAGCATCGGCCACGATCGCCTCCTGGGTTGTGACTGTGACCAGATCGAGCACCGTATCGGCGATGGTGCTTTCAGACCCCTGCGGCTCGGCTTCTTCGACCGCCATGTCTCCCACCTGCTCACATGGCCTGCGCGCGTGAGACGGTGCCTCGAATGCTCCCCCGGCTGAGAGAAGCCTCCAGCACCTAATCGTACATCTTATTCAGGCCGGCCGCGCCTGTCTATCTTTCTGGCCTTTCTGCTTGGTGATGCCTCTGGCAGGGCAACACGGAGGGATCAATGAAGCGACAAGTCTCTCTTTCTGGCCTTTCTGCTTGGTGGTGCCTCTGCCACGTTCCTGGCTCCCGAATCGGGCTGGCAGCCAGTGGCACGGAGGGGCCGAGACACCACTCAGCGAAGCCAGCCTTTCTCCCGCAGCAGGTCATCACCGAGCAGCGTGGCCTGCACCTGCCTGCCGGGGATGTACTCGAGCATCGCCCGCTCGAAGTACTGGTCGACGTACCCCTCAGCAGTGGTGAGCTCCTCGGTCAGCGGCGCGCCGAAGGTCTCCAGGTCGCCGTGCTGCTCATAGAAGGTGCGGAAGCCGCCGGAGAGGCTGTGGCCGGTCTCGGCGAAGTAGCGGCGCGTCTCGTCGCTCTCGAAGGGTGCCACCGGCTGCGCCTCGGGGCGCGCGAGCGCCCCGCTCGCGGCGGCCGCGCGCCGGCCAAGCGCCGCCGGGATGATCTGCCCGCCGCCCGCGCCATCCGGCACCCATTCGAAGCGCGCACGCTGGAAGTACTGCACCGTGCGCCCATCCTCCACCAGCTCGTCGGTACGTGGATAGCCAAAGGCATCGAGGCCACCATGCTCCTGGAAGAAGTCAAGGAAGGCACCCTGCACCACGTGCCCCGTCTCCTCGAAGTAGCGCCAGGGCCGCCCGTCATCCGGCGGGACGACGCCATCGTTGCGCGCCGTCGGCAGATCCTCCGGCGGCCACCAGATGCGCCAGAAGTTCGGCGGGCCTCCGGCCAGCAGCCAGAGGCCGTCCATCGCGTCGAGCAGGCGATCCGGGTCGCCGGATGTGAGCTCGGCGTCGAGCCTGGCACGCAGCGCGGCTTCGGTGCCCGGCTCAAGCCCCGGCAAGGCGATCGCGGCCAGCGCACCGTACCGCCTCGTCTCAGCGGCCGTGGCCGCACCGTCGCGGGCGTAGCTGGCCGCGATCCGACCTTGCCGCCCCAGGTCGTCGGCCAGCCGGTGGGCTGTTGGCACCAGCAGCTGGACCGGTCGGGGGTCGCCACTCCAGCGGAAGTCGAGCCCTAGCTGCCAGACCAGCGGCGCCGCCTCTGGCGAGAAGCCGGTGCTCTGCCATGAAGGATCGATCGGCGGCCCAACCGTGCCATCGGCCTTGGCCACCGAGAACCATCCGGGCAGCAGGCCGGCTCCCGGCCCGAGCGGGCCATCACCGGCCATGGCGGCCTGCAGGCTGGCGTAGCTGCCATCGAGCAGCCAGAGCCAGGCGGAATTGCGCCCGGCTTCGGCGAACAGGCGGTAGAAGCCCGGCGTGAGCGTGGTAGCCGAGGTGGTCACCGGATCGAGCGTATTGAGGAACGAGTTTGCGGCCGCGATGCCATACCCACCCCACGAGATCGCTGCGCGGTCCAGCAGCGCAGCAAGGATTGGCTGTGCCTCGGACAAGTAACGTGGCTCATTCCAGAGCTTCGAAGCCAGCAGGAGGGCCGCTGCCAGGCGTTCATCGGCCGCGGTCGAGTTATTCCAGTCGGCCACCGCGCCGCCCGCCCAGCGGCTGGCGAAGAGGGCGTCGCGATTGGCGCCGGGCGGCGCCTGCCGGCGCGTGAGCGAGGCCTTCGTCCAGCTCCACAGCGCGTCGAACGCGCCGCGGTCGCGCATCCACACCGCCTCAAGGAGCGCCTGCGCCTGCGCATCCGATGTGGCCTCGTCTCCGGCCGCCCCCCGGCGCACGCGACCATCCGGCGCCAGTGCCAGCGACTTGAAGGCGCTCCAGGCCCGCTGCAGCTTCTCGTCGGGCAGCGGCAGCGCCTCGGCGTTGAGCGGTACCGTCGCCCGCGCCTCCGGGCTCTCGCTTACAGCGAAGCCATAGTCGAGCAAGTCGCGCGTCTCGCCCACCTCGTCCGGCGAATCCATCACCACGGCAATCAGGCGCACGCCGGCGCGGCGCGCCGCCACCACGCGCACCTGTCCGGCGCGGCCGGTCCATCCCGTCTTGACACCGTAGGCCCCCGGATACCACCACAGCTGGCTCACCAGGTGGCGCAGCCGGTGTGGTGGTTGGCCAGGGGGGCCAGGTACGTCGCGCAGCATCGTGCCTGCGACCCCGGCGAAGATGGGGTTCGCCATCGCCACGGCGCCGAGCCGCGCCAGGTCGCGCGCGCTCGAGTAATGCTGGGGCGAGTAGTAGCTGCCGTTGTCGAGCCCATGGGGATTGACGTAATGCGTGTTGGTTAGGCCGAGCTGCGCCGCTCGCTCGTTCATCTGCGCCACAAAGGCCTCCACCGAGCCGGCAAGGTGCTCGGCGAGAGCAATCGCGGCATCATTCCCCGAGCTGAGCAGCAGGCCGTAGAGGAGATCCTCCACCCGCACCTGCTCCCCCTGCCGGAGCCCCATGGTCGATTCGCCGATAGCGGCGGCGCGGGCGCTGACCATGGCCACCTCACCGAGACGGCCGCTCTCGGCGGTGAGCAAGCCCACCATGATCTTGGTCGTGGAGGCCATCGGCCGGCGCGCATCGGGGAACTTCTGGAAGAGCACGGCACCGGTGTCGATGTTCATGAGGAAGGCGCTCTTCGCCCGCACCGCCGGCGGGTGGAGCGCCACCCGCGCGGCCACATCACCGGCCGGGGCGGCCCGTGCCGCCGTTGCCGGCGGCAGGTGCAGGCGCGCCCCCATCCAGGCCAGCGCCGGCAGCGTCAGGAGTAACGCCGCCAGGACAAGGGAGGAGCCGCGCAGGCGGCGCGGGCGCGCGTGCCGTGCGGCACGAGGGCGGGCAGGACCATTCATGGCGATTGGTGGTATGGACACGTGCTAGGGGACTGGCCGCGGGCCCGCCCGTTATACAGCGTGAAGCTCTGCCTGTACCAACGAGATGATGATTTCTCCGGCGACTCCTGCCTCCCGCCGTGGTTCGATCAGCTTGATTTCCACTCCCCTGCTCCCGCATCCTCGCGCCTGGCCCCACCGGCGAGCCCTCCACGCTTGCGCCCGCCCGCTGCGGCAGGGGCTGCGTACCGCCCTGCTCATCTGGCTGGCCATGAGCGTGCTCAGCCCGCTCTCGGTGCTGGCCGAGGCGCCGGGAGCCGGCGCTCCGGCCGGCGTCTACCAGCTGGATGATCCGAACCTCGCCCTCACCTTCGACGGCCACGGGTGGGGGCACGGCGTGGGGCTCTGCCAGTGGGGAGCGCGCGGCCGCGCGCTGGCCGGACAGAGCGCGAGCCAGATTATCGGCGCCTACTACCAGGGGAGCACGATCCAGCAGGCGGTTGCTCCGGAGACGATCATTCGCGTGCTGCTCGATACCGGCAGGCAGGTCGAGGCCGGCGAGTCGCCCCGCATCACGGCGCGCGGCGGCCAGTGGCAGGTGGCAACCGGCAGCGCCTCACCCATCCAGGCCCCTCCGGACGGCTACCTCGAGCTTTCACGCGGCGAGAGCGGGCTCCGCTTCGCCGTCAAGGCTGCCGATGGCAGCACGCTGGGCGACGGGACCCTGGCCGCGCCGCTGGTGCTGCGTCCGCTGGAGGGCGGCACACGCTTCACGATCGGCTACAAGCCGGCGGCGGAGGTCGCCGGGCGGCCCGGCACCTATTACGACACCTACCGCGGCGAGCTCGTGCTGCTCCCCTCCGAGCGCGGGATCGATACGATCAACCGGCTCAGCCTGGAGGACTACCTGAAGGGTGTCGTTCCGGCCGAGATGCCGGCATCGTGGCCGGTGGAGGCGCTCAAAGCCCAGACCCTGGCTTCGCGCACCTATGCCGTCTGGCAGGCGCGCAGCCGCGCCGGCGAGCGCTACGACGTCGACGATACCACCCGCTACCAGGTCTACCTCGGTGCCAACGTCGAGCGTGATAACGTCAACCAGCTCATCAATGCCACTGCCGGGCAGGTGGTGCTGTACAACGGCCGCATCGCACAGACCTATTTCTTCTCCACCTGCGCCGGCTGGACCGAGAACAATGAAGACGTGTGGACGAGCGGCCAGCCGCTCCCCTACCTGCGCGGCATCCACGACGTGGACGGCAACGGCCGGCCCTACGACGCCGACGCGCCTCGCTTCTCATGGACGACCGGCGCGCTCACCGCCGCTCAGCTGGAAGGCCTCCTCAATACCGACCCGGCCACCGCCATCGGCCACCTGCTCTCGCTCAGCCTCACGCGGCGCACTCCCTCCGGGCGGCTGATCGAGATTACCGCCACCGGCACCGGCGGGACGAAGACGGTGGCCGCCGCCACCCTGATGGCCATCTTCAACCGGAGCCGGCCCAACGGCGTGGCGCCGCTCCTCAGCACGAACTTCGACCTGCACTGGACGACGATGGACGCCGTGCTGCAGACCCAGGGCGGGACGCCGGCACCCATCACCACCGCTCCGGCCACGCCGCAAAGCGCGCAGCCCACGCCCACCCCACTGCCTGCGCCCCCAAGCCCCACACCGGTGCCCACGCCCACCTACCATCTCGAATACACGCAGCCGGCGCCGGCAAAGCCAAACGGCCCCACCAATCAGTACTTCACCGCCACCGGCCACAACGTCGGCGGGGCCTTCCTTACCTTCTACCAGCAGCACGGTGGGCTCGATCTCTTCGGCTACCCGCGCACCGAGGAGCTGCTCGAAGACGGCATGACGGTGCAGTACTTCCAGCGCGCGCGCTTCGAGTATCACGTCGATAAGGCCGGCACACCCTATGAGGTGCAGCTGGCGCTGCTGGGCGATGCGCTGACCACGCCTCGGCGCCCGTTCCCTACCGTCGGCCCGTTCGAGAGCTCTCCCGAACATGTCTATTTCCCGGAGACCGGCCACAGCCTCAGCTTTGCTTTTCTGCGCTACTGGCGCGACAACGGCGGGCTCGATGCGTTCGGCTATCCCATCTCCGAGGAGCTCTACGGCGAGAATGGCTGGCCGTACGCGGTGCAGTACTTCCAGCGCGCGCGCTTCGAGTATCATCCTGAGCACGCCGGAACGCCCTACGAGGTGCAGCTGGGGCTGCTGGGCGACCAGCTCCTCAGCCAGCGTCTGTGGCTCCAGTGAGCAGGTCAATAAGCAGGTGAGGTGGAGCCGATGCTGGCGTCTGCGTCTCGCCTGGAAACACGGCTCAAGAGCTCCAGTGAGCAGGTCAATAAGCAGGTGAGGTGGAGAACGAGCCCATGAAGCAACCGAATATCCTGCTGATCATGAGCGATCAGCACCGCGGTGATTGCCTGGACTTTGTGACCCAGGCAGACGGCAGTCGGGTTCGTGTGCAGACGCCGCATCTGCGCCGGCTGGCCGAGTCGGGAGCCACGTTCACCCGCTTCTACTCCGAATCGCCGGTCTGCGTGCCTGCCCGCGCCATCCTGCAGACGGGCATGCTGCCGCACCGGCTCAACATGTATGCCAACGGCGATGTGCTGCCGGCCACCCATCCAACGCTGGCCTCGTGCCTGGCCGCGGCCGGCTACTTCTGCCAGGCGATCGGCAAGATGCACTTCCGGCCGGTGCGCGAGCCTCACGGCTTCCATCGCCTGTGGCTCTCGGAGGAGATCCCTTACACGCTCGAGGAGGATGAGTTCCTGCAGTTTGTCGTCGCCGCCGGCTACGGCCACGTGGAGGAGCCAAACGGCATTCGCCACGAGCTCTACGAGCAGCCGCAGCCGAGCCAGCTGCCGGAGACGCACCACACCACCGCCTGGACGGGGCGTGAGACGATTCGCTTTCTCCGCGAGCACGTGCGCGAACGGCCGGGCCAGCCGTTCTTCTGCTGGACGAGCTTCCAGAAGCCACATCCGCCGTACGAGCCGCCGGTGCCGTGGCATCGGCTCTATCGCCCCATCATGGCGCCGGCAGCCATTCGCAGCACCGACGAGTTCGCGTGGCTCCCCGCCTCGGTACGCCTGAGCGTGGCGCGCGGTGAGTATCCCGACGTCACGCGCCTGGCCTCGATGTGGAGCTACTACTTCGGCTCGATCTCGTTCATCGACTCCTGGATCGGCATGATCCTCGATGAGCTCGAGCGCCTGGGCCTGCGCGAAGACACGATCATCATCTACACCGCCGACCATGGCGAGCTGATGGGTGATCACTGGCAGTTCGGCAAGAGCCGCTTCTTCGAGCAGGCGGCGCTCGTCCCGGGGATCGTCTCGTGGCCAGCCCAGCTGCCGGCCGGAGTGGTGCGCCAGCAGCTGGCCGGCCTGGCCGACGTCGTGCCGACACTGCTCGCCGCCGCCGGCGTTGATCCGGAGCCACACGGGCTCCGGCCCGACGGCATGAGCCTGCTGCCGGCGGTGCGCGACGATGCACCGACGCGCGAGGTGCTGGTCGGCCAGGTCGGCCGGGGGCCAGCGGCACAGCTCATGGCCCTGAACGACGAGTGGAAGTACATCTATTCGGCCGGCGAGAACCGCGAGCTGCTCTTCCGCTACCGCGGCGAAGCGCCGGAGCTGGTCGACTATCTCAGCACGGGCGATCCAGCAGCGGTGGAGACGGCACGCACGCTGCGGCGCGCGCTTCAGGCGCGCTATCGTGCCGATGGCTCGACGGGACCGGGGGGCGGCGCCGACCTGCTCGATGAGGCAAGCCCTACAGGCTTCCGCCTCTTTCCGGCACGGCCGGTGCCGCTCCGCCGGCCAGGGCCGAGCGGCGTGCGCGACCACAACATGCAATATGCGCGCTGGATCCAGCGCCTGCCGGAAGGCTGGACGCCCCCAGCGCCCTCGCCTGAAGGCCAGATCCCGCCCGACCTGCCCCTGCGCTCCGATCGTTCGCGCTACACCTGGCCACCGCTGCCACCCGTCCCACCGCCCGTGCTGCCGCCGGGACCATAGCCGGCCCGGCCGAACGCTCCTACTCCGGCTCGATCTGCAATGGTCGGTACCAGATGTTGCGGAAGCGCACCGGGTTATTGTGAACCTGCAGCCGCAGCGGGCCCACCGGCGGATGGGGGGTGTAGGGCGTCACCCGCCGGTGGGCCGTGGGGCCAAGCAGCGCGCGGTGATAATGGACGACCACGCCGTTGTGAAGGATCGTCACGTAGGCCGGTGTGACCAGCCGCTCG
>Ga0070741_10009614_pt1 | contig 18656 bp, 15 predicted proteins | sample Coa_R1_4_FD_66440 | JGI IMG/M metagenome (GOLD analysis project Ga0070741, IMG submission 66440) | Surface soil microbial communities from Centralia Pennsylvania, which are recovering from an underground coalmine fire - Coalmine... | ecosystem: Environmental > Terrestrial > Soil > Unclassified ...
CGCGCCGCCACCGAACCCCATGATCGCCATCCCCGTCGCCATGCCCGGACGATCCGGGAACCACTTGATCAGCGTTGACACGGGTGAGATGTACCCGATGCCCAAACCGATGCCGCCAAGCACCCCGTACCCGAGCTCGAGGATCCAAAACTGGTGCAGATAGATCCCGAGCGCCCCGATGACAAAGCCCCCGCCAAAGCAGCAGGCGGCGGTGAACATGGCCTTGCGCGGCCCGACCCGCTCCAGCCAGGCGCCGAACGCCGCGGCCGATAGGCCGAGGAACACGATCGCGATTTGAAAGAGATGGGAGATCGTCTCCTGAGACCAATTCCCAGGTGCTTTCGGGCTACCGCCGATCAGCGCCGAGAGGGGGATCTTGAAGACGCTGAGGGCGTACACCTGGCCGATACAGAGGTGAATGGCCAGTGCCGCTGGGGGAACGAGCCACCGGCTGTAGTCCGATTCGGCGATCGAATGCTCACGATCGAGGAAAGAGAGGAGGGCCATGCGGGGGAACCACTCCACGGAGAGAGGGTACGCGAGTCGAAGTCATAACGTGGATACACGCCTTGGCGCGGTCAATGCCGTGTCGTACGTTTTACACTGGTTCGGTCGCGTAGCTCAGCTGGTTAGAGCGCTGGTCTCACATACCAGAGGTCCGGGGTTCGAGTCCCTGCGCGACCATTGGTCCCAGACAATCGAAGGTGTCGTTCACTTGAACCGTCTCTAATGCGCAGGATCTCTTGCGGCTACGGTCGCTGACATTCGCGGCAGGTTTGGCGGCTGCCTTTCCCCTCGGCGCCCAGCAGATACCGAATCTTCCTCCTGGGGGTGCTGCCGCGGCGGCGGCAGCGCTCCAAAACCGGCCCGACCTCGCCGCCCAGCTCCGCCAACGTCTCGAAGAAAGCGGCCTGACCCCAGACCAGATCCGCGATCGTCTGGAAGCCGCCGGGTATCCGGACAGCCTCTTGGACGCGTATCTGGCGGGTAGCGGTGGGGCCGGCGCCGATACGACGTCGCCCAACTCGATGGTCCTGAACGCCATTGCCCAGCTCGGCCTTGTGGACTCCACGGCGATCGACTCGATGCTGGGGACCGCCCGACTCGACTCGTTGCTCGCGCGCCGCGCGCGGCATCCGGCCGACACGGTCGATACCGGGGCGCTGGCGTACGCCGATTCTACACTGCTCGGCCGAGCCTTACAGCGATTACGACCGAGTCGAGACCCCTATGCTTTCGACTCGACCGCCGATACGTCGTTCGCGGCCGATTCCATGCGCGCGATTCGCGCGAAGATTCGATCGTTGGTCGCGGATACATCGATTCCGTACGCGGCCAAGCAGCGACTGCTTCGATTGCTGGCCCCATCCGACTCGTCGCTCAAGGTCTTCGGCCTCAATCTCTTCCGACGAGGGAGCTCGACCTTCCGCGCCAATCTCGCGGGACCCGTGTCCGCGAGCTATCAGATCGAGCCCGGGGACCAGCTGACGCTGTTCCTCACGGGCGACGTGCAGCAGACCATCCAGCTGCCCGTGCAGCGCGAGGGATTCGTGGTCATCAAAGACGTCGGCCAGATCTACGTCGCCAATCTGACGATGTCGCAACTGGAGTCCGTGCTATACGAGCGGCTGCCGCGCGTCTACTCCGGCGTCCGGCGCGACGCGTCCGCCCGCACGCATTTCAGCGTCAGTGTCACCAAGCTGCACACCAACCAGATCTTCGTGACCGGCGATGTCGCGCAGCCGGGGAGCTACGAGATCTCGAGCGCCGGGACGGCGTTGACCGCGCTCTATGTGGCGGGCGGGCCCAGCCCCAACGGCTCGCTGCGCCATATCGAAATCCATCGCGACGGCAAGGTCGTCGACTCGCTGGACGTGTACTCGTACCTCTTGCACGGCGACGCGTCGCACGACATTCAGCTCCACAGCGGCGACATCGTGTTCGTGCCCGTGCACGGATCACGCGTCAAAGTCGTCGGCGAGGTGGTACGACCGGGGATCTATGAGCTGGCGTCAACCGAGACATTGGCCGATGCCCTGCACGATGCGGGCGGCTTCCAAGCCACGGCGGTCCGACACCGGGTGCAAATCACCCGCATCCTCGCGCCGGATCCGCGCGTGACTCAGGGCGACCGCTCGCGCGTCGTGATCGACGTCCCACCGCAAGATTTCGAACCGGCGACCGCCGGGCTCGGTGGCGATCCGCCGGTGCCGATGATGCCGGACGACAGCGTTTACGTGTTCAAGGTCGACGTGTCGATCCGCTCCCGGGTGACGGTCTCGGGCGATGTCTGGACGCCGGGCGATCAGGGCTTCAGCCCGGGCATGCGCCTCTCGGACGCGATCAAGCTCGCCGGCGGCGTCAAACCCGACGCGTACCTGGGCGACGTGCTCATCGCCCGCCTGCGGTCGGACTCGACGCGCGTCCAGCTGCGCGCGAGCCTGCGCGACTCGACGGGCACGCCGGTCAACGACGTCATCCTCGAAGACCATGATGATGTGCGCATCTTCGCGTTGCGCGAGATGCGCCCACACCAGTTCGTCGCCGTCGCCGGCGCGGTGAAGCGCGGCGGACGGTTCGCCTATCACGAAGGCATGACGGTGCGAGACCTGGTCCTCGTGGCGGGTGGCACCAACGAGGGCGCCGACCTCCACGAAGTGGAGATCGCGCGGGTACCGGAGAACCGGGCGGCGGGCGTCACCGCCATCACCATGCGCGTCCCGCTCGATTCCGCCGTCACGCTGATGCCGTACGACAACGTCTTGATTTTGCGCGAGGCGAACTGGTCCTTGCCGCGGACGGTCATCGTCAGCGGCGAAGTGAAGTACCCTGGTCGGTACACGTTGACGTCCAAGAACGAGCGGCTCGCCTCGGTGTTGGCACGAGCGGGCGGCGAGACGAAGGAAGCCGACCCGAACGGCATCGCGCTCGTCCGCACCCAGAATCACTTCGGCCGGATCGGCGTCAACATCCACGCGGTCGACGAGAACCCGAAACACCGCGACAACCTGGTCCTGCAGGACGGCGACTCGATCAGTATTCCGGCCTACTCGGGTGTCGTGCGCGTCGCGGGCAGCGTGAACTCGCCGACCGGCGTGGCCTTTTCGCCAGGCAAGGATCTCCTCTACTACATCAATTCGGCGGGCGGTCCGGGGGTGCGCGCCGACGTTGGCCGAGCCTTCGTGACGCAGCCGAACGGGAAGGTCGAGGCGATCCGGCACCATGGCATCCTCCCCGCGTCCATCCCCGTGCCGGAACCGGGCTCGCGTGTGTACGTTCCAGAGAAGGAATTCCGACTGATGCAGCCGGATAACACACTCGCCTACTTAGGCATCGCGGTTCAGGCGCTCGCCAGCCTGGCGACGCTGATCTATCTGTCTCGACACTGATGATCGACGAAACCGAGCAGGGCGGAGACCTGATATCGATCGTCCATTTGCTCAAGCAGCATAAGCGGCTGCTGGGCGTGGGCGCGTTGCTATCGTGGGCGTTCGTGTTCGGCATCTTCCAGTTCGCGCATAACCGGTACGAGACCGAGGCGGCGTTCATGCCGTCAGGATCGAGCCAGTCTGAGCTCGGATCGGCGCTCTCCAGTATGACCGGCGGGCTCGGCGGCATCGCCTCGACGATGGGATTGCTGAGCGGCGGCGGCGGCGGTTCGGTCGTCCCTCCCAAGTTCTACGCCGACCTGGTCACGAACGACGCGATCCTGCTCCAAGTGCTCGATACGAGCGGGCGCAACCCGTACAACTACTTCACGATGTACGGCATCGAAACCAAGGATCGGAAACCGGAGCGCGTCCGCGACTATGCGCTGGGCCACCTGCGCAAGCGGATCAAGGTCGACCTCGACCCGCGAACGTCGGTGATCACGGTCAAATTCGCCGGTCGCACCCCCGAGTTCTCCGTGCAGGTGTTGCACACGCTGCTCGATGCCGTCAACCAGTTCAACATCCGGACGCTGCAGACTACGGCGCGCGCGAAAACGCGATTCACCGAGTCGCGCGTCGCGGTCATGAAGGACGACGTCTCGGTCGCGGAAACGCGGCTGCGGGATTTCCTGACGCAGAACCGGACGTACGCGCAGTCCCCGCTCCTCACGCTCCAGCAACAGCAGCTGCGCCAGGATTACACGCTCAAGAACGACATGCTCGTGCAACTCGAGAACACGCTCGAGAAAGCGCGCCTCGACGAGGTCCGCGACACGCCCGTGCTCACCATTATCGATCAACCGTTGCTGCGAACCAAGCCGACCTACCCGCCGCGGTTCCTGTTCGGCGTGGAAGCCGCGATCGCCTGGCTCGCCGCCGCGTGCGTGTTCGTCGTCGTCCGCGCCTCCTTCCGCGCGGCGAATGCGCGGTACGAGCGACGCCTCGAGCGTGCGGCCGTGAGCGCCCTGCCGGCACGCCAGATCTCGGACGCCGCGGCGGACTGAGCGACGGTGGCTTCCGCCGCGGCCACGGGCGCACCCGCCACATCGAGCAGCATCGTCGGCGCCGGTCCCCGGGTTCTCGCGACGCTCGGCGTCGTCACGCTCGCGTGGCTCTCGGTGTACCAAGGGCTCAATCGCTTCATGCTCATGCGGCACAGCACCGGGCCGTTGAGCCTCGTGATCGCGTACTCGAAGGATCTGCTGCTGGGCATCGAAGCGACGGCCGCGTTCCTCCTATTTCTCCTGGGCGTCCTTCGCATCCGACGGCAGATGCGTCCCGTCGCCGTCGCGGGCGCCATGCTGGCGCTCTACGTGCTCGCGATCCTGGCCTATCATGCCTTCGCGGTCAACGCGCTCTACGCCATTCGCGTGTATGGCGAGCCGCTGATCGGCGGCGTCTCCGTCGGCATCCTGGTGCGGCGCGGCGGCCAACGCGAACGGCTGCCAGGCGTGTTGGCGGTCGCCAGCCTGCTCATCGTGTTCATCGGCATCCTCCAGATCGCGTTTCCCTTGGCGCCGCTCACCATCGCGTTTCGGGATACGGTGGCCGATCCGAACGGCGAGCTCCCCGCCATGTTGTTCACGTCCGTCGGCGATGTCATCCGGCCTTTTTCCCTGCTCGACGGCCCGAACGATCTCGGGTTTTTCGGCATCATCGCGGCCTTGGCGACCTATGCCCCCTCCCCATGGCTGGCCCGGCGCCGGTTCCTGTGCTGGGTCGTACGGGGACTCGCGGTGGTCGCGTGCATGATCAGCTTTTCGCGGAGCGCGCTCCTCGCCGGCGTCATCGGCGCCACGGTATTGAGCGTGGCCTACGTGCTGTGGGATCCACGGGCGAACGCGATGCAGGTGTTGGGGCGAGCCGCGATTGGATTCATGCTGGCGGTCGTGGCGATCTTCGGACTCTGGACCCAACGGGAGACGCTGGCGCCGGTCGAACACACGATCAACGCGGTCACCGGCGCGGATCTGTCGGCCCGCGCACACGAAGAGTCACTGCGTGACGGACTCCAGCGCGCGCTCATGGATCCGCAAGGCGTCGGCCTCGGACGCGTCGGCTCGCGCGCTGGCCTCTACGGCAGCGAATCGCGCGTCTTCATGGTCGAAAGCGCCTACCTCTTGATCGCCATGGAGCTCGGCTGGCTCGGACTCTCGATCGTCGTGCTGGCCATCGGGCTCGCCATCGTGGGGGCGCTCGCCCTGGCGGCCGACCGCCGGACCGCGCGTGATGACCGTCGCTGGGCGAGCGTCGCGGCCGCGTTGTTCGTCGCCCAGGCCACCGTGTTCATTTTCCTCCCGTCGATCGAAACGTTGTCGACCGGCGCCATCGTGTGGGCCCACCTCGGATTCATCCTATGCCAACCAGCAAACGCCTCGGGATAGCCTGTCTGGTTTTCGCCAGTATCGTCGTCGGTTCCCAGACGGCGCGCGCACAGCAGATCACGGCCGTTCCCCCGCCCTGGTTTGCGTTCGACACCTGCATGTACTTGGGAAACACCGTCCGCGCCCGTGAACCGGGGCATCTCATTGCGGTGCTGGAGCTGCGACACAACGGCCGCTTTTGGATCCAGTTGGCGCGGTCCGCGGACGATGGACGCACCTGGCGCATCGCCGAAGTGGTCGACCGCGATGACAACCACGACTTCTACGATCCGAGCCTGGCCCGCCTCCACGATGGATCGCTGCTGCTCGAGCATCACGGTGGCGGCGCGATGACCATCCTGCGATCGACGGATGATGGCGCCCATTGGAAGCGAGGCACGGTGTTCCTCGGCCGTTTCTCCGAGGGCTATTGGCAACCGTTGCCGCCGGCAAAACCGCTCGAGCCGCCGCGCCTGGCGCTCCTCTATGGGCAGACCCTGACGAATCAGACCACGACGTATTTTGTCCGCACCACGACGGACGGCACCCACTGGACCAATCCGGTCGTCGCCGGTGAGGGCGGCGCCATCTGGGATGGACTGAGGGCTGGTCTCGGTCCCGCGGAATCGGACAGCGGCGGCATCATTCACGTCGCCTACTCGTATCGTCACGCACCGGCGGATTCGGTTCGCATCATGCTGGTGTCGCTCGACGCGCGTTCCCTGGCCCGACGCTCGCCGCCCGATACCCTCGTCAAAGTGCGTTCCAATTTCAAAGGCATCGGCGCCTTCCCCGTGGTCGCCTCATGTCCCGACGGCGCACATGTCATCTATGACGGCTACGCCAAAGCGACGGGCGCCGAGGTGGCCCTGTGGGAGGTGACGGAGCGCGATCGCACCCCCAAGCCGGTGGTCATCCGTGGGCCGATGTACACGGGGTTCGGACGCCCGTGGTTCGTTCCATCGTGGAGCGGCACCCCGGCGCTGTCGTGGCCCGAGCTCCCGAACGGGCCGCACACGCAGGTCTACAGTCTGCCAAGACCCGATCTCGCACATTGTGCGTATTAAGAGACTGGTCGTCGATGGAGGTCCGTCGGAGAATTATCATCGGACGCGCGGTATCGGTACCGTGTCGCGCGAGTTGTTGGACACCATCACGCCCGAGGTTGGCGCCGCCGCCGGTTTCGATGTCGGGTATCTCCGGCGGCGCGAGCTGCCCTCGTGTCGCTCCCATTGGTACCGGCGAAGCTGGCCGGCCGAGATCTCACGGGCCGGGGAGCGCGTGCACATTCGCGTGGCGACCTGGTTCCAGCCGATCGATGTCGTCACGTCGCTCACGTGGGATATCCAGCGAACGGGTGCGGACGTGTACCTCGCGATCGACCCGTTCGCGATGCCAGTATCGCGCGCGTATGCGACGGTGGGATTCGTGTACGACTTCATTCCGCTCTTGTGGCCCGAGAAGTATCTGACCTACACCCGTTTTATGGGTCTGCCGACCGCGCTGTGGTATGCGCGTCTTCGCCGGCTCAAGCGGGCCGACTGGTGGATCGCGATTTCCGAAGCGACGAAACAAGACGCCGTTCGGCTCGCGGGTATGGACCCGGACCGCATCACCGTGGCACCGCTCGGCGTCGATCAGCGCCTGTTCCGCCCCATCGATCCCGCCGAGGCCCGCGCGGTCGTCGCCAAGCGATTCGGCGTCACGCGGCCGTACATCTACTTCGCGGGCGCCAAAGATCCCCGCAAGAATTTGGAGACGTTGCTCGCGGCCCACGATCCGGAGATGGCTGACCTGGTGATATCCGGACAGCATGCGCCCGACGGAGACCGACATCCGGCGGTGCACTGGCTCGGCAAGGTGCAGACGTCCGACCTGCCCTGGTTGTACGCCGGCGCGATGGCCTTCGCGTTTCCCACGCTCTACGAAGGGTTCGGCCTGCCCGTCCTCGAGGCCATGGCGTGTGGCACACCGGTGGTGACCTCAAAGCTGTCCTCTATTCCGGAGGTCGCTGGCGACGCCGCGGTGTACTGCGATCCGCTCGACGCGCGCGCCATTCGCGAAGCGTTGCACCGGGTAGTCACCGACGAGTCACTTCGGGACTCGCTACGGACATGTGGCTTACTGCGCGCGGCGCAGTTTACGTGGTCCCGAACCGCCTCGCTCGTGCTCGATGCCTGTCACGCCGGCGTCGCCAGCAAAAGGCCAGGCTGACCCTCGACCTCGCGCGCGACATAGCCGTGTCGCTCGACGATCGCGGCACAGCGCTCGAAGGTACGAGCGCCATCGCGCTGGTGATAGGCCTGCACGATGACGTCGGGGCGATCGCGGGTCAGGATCCCACTCGCGCCCTGCAGCGCTTCGATTTCGGCGCCCTCGATATCCATCTTGATGAGATCAATGCGCGCCGGGGCGGCCCAGCCATCGAGGGTCGTGACGGGGATGTGCTCCGCGAATGTCAGATGCTTGGGCAGCATGCTGACGGACGCGATGGAGCTCATCGCGCCGTGGGTGCGGAAGCGGAGCGTCGTCGACTCGTTCCAGAGGCCTAGTGGCAACGCGTCGATCCGATTGGCGAGTCCATTGAGCCGCGCGTTTCGGGAGAGCAGCAGGCGCTGGCGCCGAGACGGTTCGAACGCGGACACCCGCGCGGTCGGCCACCGCACGCACGCGGCAACCGCGAACTGGCCGACCGCGGCGCCGGCGTCGACGATCGTGGTATAGCGGGCCGTGGGGCTCAGCGCGGCGAAGTAGGGTTCGATCTCGACGGCAAACGCCTCCCGCGTGTTGTCGTTCCACCAGCGCGAGTGGATGAATCGAAGCCGCTGGCCGGCGAACGGGAGCACATCGGTCCGCTGTGCGATCGCGGCTTCGATGAGCCGCACGGTCGACTTCAGTCGCTCCATGAGATCCGCAAAAACTACCGCGCGCGGCGTGATTGCGCCCCTGTTGCCCTCGATCTACGATTCCCCGTGTGCGGCTGGTTATCGATGGAGGCCCCTCCGAGAACACGCACCGGACGCGCGGCATCGGCACGGTCGCTCGCGAGCTGCTCGAGGCGCTCACGCCGGAGCTTGGCGCTCGTCACGGCTTCGACGTGTCGTATCTCCGCCGGCGGGTCGCCCCGTCCGTACGCTCCCATTGGCACCGGCGAAGCTGGCCCGCCGAGCTGTCGGGCGCGGGTCTCCAGTTGCCCCTCCGCTTGGTCGACTGGTGGCAGCCCGTCGATGTCGCCACGGCGCTCACGTGGGATATCCAGCGGGCGCACGCCGACGTGTATCTCGCGATCGACCCTCGCGCGATACCGGTGTCGCGTGCCTATGCGACCGTCGCCTTCATACACGACTTCGTCCCGCTGCTGTGGCCCGAGAAGTATTTGACACAACGATGGCTGGGCCTGCCCACGGCACTCTGGTACTCGCGCCTCCGCCGGCTCAAGCGGGCCGACTGGTGGGTCGCGGTCTCCGAGGCCACCAAACAGGATGCCGTTCGGCTCGCCGGTATGGACCCGGACCGGATCACCGTGGCGCCGCACGGCGTGGATCAGCGTCTCTTTCGCGCCATCGATCCCGCGGCGGCTCGCGCCACCGTCGCCGAGCGCTTCGGTGTCACGCGACCGTATGTCTTCTTTGCCGGCGCCAACGATCCGCGCAAAAATCTCTCGACACTGCTCGAGGCCCACGATCCTGAGATGGCCGACCTCGTCGTGGTCGGACAGGACGCGCCGGCAGAGTCTCCGCGCGGCGTGCATTGGCTCGGCACGGTCGAGACCGCGGATTTGCCGTGGTTGTACGCCGGCGCCGTGGCCTTCGCGTTTCCGACGCTCTACGAGGGGTTCGGGCTACCGGTCCTCGAGGCCATGGCGTGCGGCACGCCCGTCGTGACCTCGAAGCTGTCCTCGATTCCTGAAGTGACCGGCGATGCCGCGGTGTACTGCGACCCACTCGACGCGCGCGCCCTTCGCGAGGCCCTGCACCGGGTGGTCAACGACGAGGCCCTCCGGCACACACTCCGGACGTGTGGCTTACTGCGCGCGGCGCGGTTTACGTGGTCCCGAACCGCCTCTCTCGTCCTCGATGCCTGTCGTGCGGGCGCCGAGCGACGTTCACGCGTGCCACTCGCGCCGCTTGCGCACAAAGATGGCGGTGGCGATCGGTAGCTCGAACGTGGCGACGATGATGGCATAAGTGAGCGCCATCGCGAACGGCGTGCTGAATCGCGCCGTGATCCACAAGCCGGCCGCCACGAGCGCGCCGGTCGCGACCGACACGCCGACGTACGGCTCTTCTTTGTGCGCCCGCAGATAGCTCGCCATGGAGTTCATCAACACGTTGACGAGCTGCGCGACGCACAGGGCCGCGATGCTGGGAACGGAAAGCACGCGATGCGCGAGCTTGGGGGCGAGTGATTGCCCGGCGGCGACCGCCACCAAGACGGCGGTCGAGCCGGCCGCCCACACCACCAGCGCCTGCAGCGTGCCCTTGCGCGCCACCCGATCCAGGACGTCGAATTTGCGGAGGCGAATGAGTGTGCCGTACTCCGGCGCACGGGTCGCCAGCCAAGCCATCGCGACCGCGAATGGCGCGTTCGCCAGCGTCAGGCTCATGCCCATCTGCCCCGCCACCACGGCGCCGTCATACCGAAACAGCAAGGGATTGAACAGGGAGAAGACGAGAAAGCCCCCCAACCAGCTGAGCGCGATGCGCCACTGCATCGGCAGCAACTCGCTCTTCCACGAGACCGCCGCATCGAGGTGGTGGCTGACCGCGCCCGTGACTTGTCGCAGCAGGCCGCGATACCGACGCGCGAGCCACACCGCGGGGGCCAGGACTGGCCCGAGCGCGGCGGCGGCCGCCGCGTAGAGCGCCTGCCCGGTCAGAAGTCCCAACCACAGCAGCAGCGCGCTAATGATGGCCTGCGCGAGGCGCAAGCGCACGACATCCGGCACGCGCCCGCATCCCTCGATAATCGACACGATCGGAATCGCCACCAGGCCGAGCGCCGTGAGGACGACGAGAAGAATCCACGGCCCGACGTAGGCCACGTGCTCGGCGTGCGCCTGACCACCAAAGAACAGGAAGCCACCAGGGATGAGCAGCACCATCGCGATCAGCGCGATGACGCCGTACCAGCGGAGCGCTTTGACCAGAATGCCCAACAGGTGCGCTCTCGGTCCCGCCTCGCCGGACAGTCCGCCGTCGGCGTCCCACGCGAGATGCGCGAACTCGTGACTGGCGAACTGGGTCAGGACCATCCCCAGCCCGAACTCGAGCAGCACGACGAGCGCGGTGATCGTCGTGAACGTGTAATAGAAGCCTTGATAGATCGGCGTGAATCGCGTAGCGACGAGCAGCAGCGTGACCGGCGTACTGATGAACGAGAACGCGCGCGCCAGCAGCGCGAACCAGACCGCCTCGTCGGGCCACAAGAAGCGGATCGCCCGGCGCATCGTGAACCGGGCGGGTCGCGGGGCCTCGGTCAGCACGCCCCCTTGCCGTAGGCGTGCACCATCACGCTCTGGTACGCACCGCGACCGAAGGAGGTGTCGTCGACCACCTGGAACTGGTAGCCGAACCGGGCCCGTTCCAGAATCTGCAACAGTTCGGCCAGGACATCCTCGTCGGCACGAAGGTGATGGTGATACTCGATCACCATCTCGCGCACCATGGTCAGCTTCCCGGCGGCCTGCAGCTCACGCAGGACATCCATCTCGCTGCCTTCCACGTCGAGCTTGAGGAAATCGACCGGCGCATCGATGTAGCGCGAGAGTCGAACCACGGGAACCGCCTCGGCCACCGTTTGAGCGTCTTTGACGACCACGAGGCTCGACAGCGCGGAGCCCGGGATGTCCGGCTGCACGTGCAACGGCGCCGCGCCGTCCGTCGCACCCACGGCGGCATTGTGCAGCGTGACCGCCGCGAGATTGTTGTCCCGTACGTTCCCCGCCAACACCTTGAACGTGCGCGGATCGGGCTCGAATGCCACGATCTCGGCATCGGGATAGAGCGTCTTGAAGAACAGGATCGCCATACCAATGTTCGCGCCGCAATCGATGATGCGCGGGCGCGGGGCATTGGTATCGAAGAGATACTCCAACTTCACGAACTTGGTCCCGAACAACGTGGCGAGGAACCGTGTGCCCCAATACCGGACACGCCATCCCGCCACCTGGGTCTGTTGCGGATCAGCGCCTGGCGTTTCCGCGTCGAACATCGAGAGGAACTTGAGCCGCGCGTACGTCCAGACGACGCGCCAACCGAGGTCGCCATACAATCCCGAGCGAAGAATCCGCCCGCACGTGAACGCCGCGTCGGCGAGTCGCGAGATCGGTCCAGGCGGTCGAATCGTGGGAAGGCGCGACATGCGGCACAAAAATTAAGGGGCTGGTGTGTGACCGCGCACCGACACGGTCTGAAGTTGCGGCGCTTTCGACCCCAGCCTTACCTTTCGCCAGTGATTCGCATGCGCCGCCGCGGGAAACGCGCCGCGGCCCTCGTCGCCGATCGGGCGCTGTCGATCATCGCGCCGCTCGTCACCCCGCCTCGCCCTACGAGCTTACCAGCCGCACCCCGCGTGCTGCTGGTGCGTTGCGATCATATCGGCGATGCGATCATGGCGACGCCGGTACTCGAGCCGCTGCGCGCGGCGCTCGCGCCGTCGCGACTCGATGTGCTCGTGGGTCCATGGGCGACATCATTGTTCGAGGCGCACCCGGCGGTCGATCGCGTGATCTCGTACGCGACGCCGTGGTGGCTCGCCGCTCGTGACGCATCGGCCTCGGCTCGGCGCGCGGCGTGGCAGGCACTGCCCGGACTCGTGCGGCAGCTGCGGGCGAACCGCTACGACATCGCCATTGACCTCCGCGGCGATCTCAGGCAGATCGCCTTTTTTCTCGTCGGCTCGCGGGCGCCGATTCGGGTGAGCACGGACCGAACGGGCGGACGCGCCCTGTTGACGCATATCTGGCCCTACGACGCCGCGCGTCACGAGGTCGAAAAGAGCGCCGCCGTGGTCGCGACCCTCGGCTTCGCCGTGAGCGCGCCGGCACTCGACGTGCGCTTTGATCGGACGCTCCGCCCCGAGCTGGCCGACGCGCTGCGCGCGGCCGCGGGACCTCGCGGTCTCGTCTCGCTCGCGTTTCGATCTCGCGAAGCGTCGCATTCCTGGCCGGCAACGCACGCCGCCCGACTGATCGACACCGTTCGCGATCGACTCGGACTCGGCGCGGTCTTCCTGGGCGGGCCCGACGATCGGGCCTTTGCTGACACCGTCGCCGAAGCGGCGCGCGCGCCCTTCGCGAATCTGGCGGGTCGCACAACACTCCTCGAGTCGATCGCCGTGTTCGCCGCCACCCGAGCCGCCGTCGTCGTCGACTCGGGCCCGATGCATCTAGCCGCCTGCTCCGGCGTGCCGATTGTCGCGCTCTTCGGACCGTCGCCACCGCTGCAGGTGCGGCCGTGGACCGATCGCGCACGCGTGCTCACCGATGGATCGCCGTGCGGATGCATTCATCCGCGCTGTGATTTCACCGACGGTCCGGGCCAGTGTCTCGCCGCGCTCACGCCGGATCGCGTCACCGATCTCCTCAGCCATATCGCTTGCGACTGATACGGACGACGCCTTATTCTGCCTGCTATGAACATCGAGCGTGACGCCGTCAGGCGGACACGAAACCGCATGTTCGCGTACTTGTCCGAAATGGCCGCGCCCGCGCTCCGAGCCGTCGCCCGTCGGCATGTGCGCGGGCAACCGACCCCACCTGGCGAATGGCGTACGCTCGTGATTCTGGGTGGGAACCACATCGGCGATGTGCTGTTCCGCACGGCATCGCTTCCGGTCCTGCGGCGCGCGTTGCCGGATTGTCGGATCGTACATGTCTGCTCCCCCAGAACGGTCGACCTGCTCGCCGCCGATCCCAATATCGATGAGGCGCTCTCGCTCAACCGCGACGGCGAGCCGTGGCGTTCGTGGCCCGCGACCATCGAAGCGCTTCGGGCACGACACATTGATGCCGCGCTCTCGACGGACCACATCGCCTACCACGGCGATCACCTGCTGGCGGTGCGCGCCGGTATTCCCACGCGCATCGGGTTCGCGCACAAGGGATTCTCGGGGCTGCTCACGCATGTGGTGCCGGCGAAGTACCCGCGGCCCTATGCGGCGTATACCCGAGCGCTCGTCGCCGACGTCCTCGGCGTGAGCGAGGACTGGTCGCTCCGGCCTCGAGTCTATCCCAGTGCAGCCGATGAGGAGCATGCCCTCGCCGTCAGCCGGGAGCTGGACCTCGACGGCGCGACGCCCGTCGTCGCGTGCACCATGACGGTGCGTCAGCCTGATGCGGCGGTGTGGCCAGCCGAACGATACCTCGAGACGCTGGAGCTCGTCGCTCGGCGGCAACCGATTCAGGTCGTCCTCTGCGGCAGCGCGCAGGATGCGCCGTATCTCGAGCACGCCGCTGCCCTCGCCCGCGCCTCACTCAAGTGTCGCGTCCTGGCCGGCCGGCTGAGCCTTCTCGGATTCGCGGCGTTTCTCGCGCGCTGCGATGCGCTGCTGGCCACCGACTCGGGTCCACGGCATATCGCGAATGCCGTCGGCACGCCCGTGGTCTTCACGCGCAGCCTGAATGTCTCGCGCGTCGAAGCGAGCGCATACTGCGATGGCGAGGTCGAGGTCAGCCCCGACGGCGAGTACCTCCCGCACGCGGAGCAAGTCCGCGCCTTGCACGCCTTGCGTCCGGCCGACGTCGCGCTCGCGCTCGGATCTGTTCTCACGTCGACCGAGGCATGGCGATCCGGTCCTGGCTGATCGAGCGTCTGCCGGACCGCCACCGGACCCGCGCGCGCTATCTGTATCGCGCGCTCACCGGGCGTCTCGACCCTGAGCTGGCCATGGCGCGCCGGGTGCTGCGCCCTGGCGCCGGCATCGCGGATATCGGCGCGAACACCGGGCTCTGGACATACGCCATGGGACGGACCACGGCGGTGGACGCCTTCGAGCCGCTGCCCGGCCCGGCGCGCGTGTTGCGGGCACTCGCCACGACCTTGCCGGCGGCGCGGGTCCATGAGGTCGCGCTCTCGAATCGCGAAGGAGAGGCGACCCTCTACGTGCCCTATCTCAACGGGCACCCGCACTCCGAGCTCGCGCGCTTCGCGCCGCCGGAGGGGCGATATGATACCGTCGTCGTGCCGATGCGGACGCTGGACTCATACAGCCTGCGCAACGTCGGCCTGTTGAAGATCGATGTCGAGGGGCACGAGCTGGCCGTCTTGGAGGGCGCGCGCCAGACCATCGCGAGCCAACGGCCGGTGCTGCTCATTGAGATTGAGCAGCGTCATCTCGCGACGAAGATCGCGGATACGTTCGCGGCCATCGCGGCCATGGGCTACCAGGGATCGTTCGTCGACCACGCGGGTCGCGAGCATCCGATCGAGGATTTCTCGTACGTCCGCGATCAGGAAGCCTGGATGAAGGCCGGGGGTGACACCCCGTATGTCCACAACTTTCTTTTCGTGCCATGCGCATAGCCATGATCGGGTTTCGCGGCGTCCCGCACACGTACGGTGGCGGCGAGGAGCTGGCCCGCCATCTCGCGCCGCGGCTGGCCGCCAAGGGTCACGACGTGACCGTCTACTGTCGCTCGGGCTACTACCCCGACCGCACGCCGACCTGGGAAGGCGTCCATCGCGTCTTCTACCCGGCGCCCGAGCACAAATCGCTCGGCCAGTTCGTGCACGCGGCGTTCGCGACGGTCGACGCGACGATCCGTCGGCCCGACATCATCTATGTCCATACCCTGCCAAGCGCGCCGCATTCGCTGCTCCCGTGGCTGCTGCGCGAGCGGATCGTGGTCAACGTGAACGGCATGGATTGGGGCCGGGACAAGTGGGGACCCGTCGGCAAAGCCTACTTCAAGGCCGCCGCGCGCATCGCGCTGCGCACCGCCACGACGATCATCAATGACTCGGAGGCGATGCGCGAGTACTACCGCCAGGAGTTCGGACGCGATTCCTACTTCGTCGCGTACGGCGCCGAGATCAAGCAGTCGGAGCATCCTGAAGTCCTGAAGACCTACGGGGTCGAGCCGTGCGGCTACTATCTCATTGCGAGCCGCCTGGTCCCCGAAAACAACGCCGATCTCATCGTCCAGGCCTTCGTCGCCTCAGGGTCGAGGCGCCAGCTCTTGATCGCCGGCGGCGCGAACTTCACGAGTCCATGGGTCGAGGCGCTGCGCAAGACGAGCGATCCGCGCGTGCGGTTCCTGGGCCACATCCCGGACGCGGAGCACATTCGCGAGCTCCATTGCAATGCCTACGCATACCTGCACGGCCATAGCCTGGGCGGCACGAATCCGGCCCTGCTGAAAGCGCTGGGCTACGGCAACTGCATCGTCGCGCTCGACAATCCCTTCAATCGCGAGGTGCTAGTCAACCACGCCGGCCGCGAGTTCGGGATCCTCTTCCCGAAGAACGCCGAGGCGCTGACGACCATCCTGAACGATCTCGATGCGGACGAGGCAAAGGCGGCGCGGTTGCGGACGGCGGCACCGGATCGGATCCGCGAAGCCTACACGTGGGACTACATCGTCGACGAGTACGAGAAGGTGTTTCAGAGCGCCGCGAGATAGCGGCTGAGGGCATCCCGCCAGTCGGCCATCCGATCGATCCCGAGGCGCCTCAAGCCCGCGTTGTCCAGGACCGAGTAGAGCGGGCGCGCGACCGGACGGGGAAAATCCGCCGCGCTCGCATCTTCGACGACCGTGTCGGGCGCGGCACAGCGGAAGATCTCGCGGGCAAACTCGTTCCAGGAGCAGGCGCCGCCGCTCGTCGCGTGATACGTGCCGTACGCGGTCGTCTCGGCGAGATCCAGGATTTGTTCGGCGAGATCGGCCGTGTACGTCGGCGTCACCACTTCGTCCGTCACCACACGCACCCTGCCCTTCTCTTTGGCGAGCTTGAGCATCAGACGGACGAAATTGAGGCCGCCGGCTTTCGCTCGGCTGGGATTTGCGCCGTAGAGTCCTGACGTACGCACGACGAAGTGCTTCGGCGCCAGCGTGGTGACGAAGTGCTCGCCGGCGAGCTTGCTGACCCCGTACGCATTGAGCGGCCTCGCCGCATCCGTCTCGACATAGGGCTGGCCTTTCCGGCCGTCGAACACATAATCGGTCGACACGTGCACGAGCGTCGCGCCTCGATGCTCGGCGGCCTGCGCCAGATGTCGAGCGCCCACCGCATTGACCGCGAACGCGTGCGACGGATCTCGCTCACACGCGTCCACGTTGTGCATGGCGGCGGTGTTCACGATGAGATCCGGCGCCGTGTGATCGAGCGCGGACCAGACGGAGCCGGCGTTCGTGAGCTCGATATCGGTGTGCGTCAGACCGACGGCACGCCGGCCACGGACCGCGCACGCCGCCATGAGGTCGGCGCCGAGTTGGCCATTGGCGCCAATCACCACGACCGACATCAGACCGCGGCTAACTCGGGAATCCCATCCAGCCGCTTGAACGTCGCGATATTCGAGAACCGCGGATCGGCGAAGTTGCTGAAGAGATGCCGATGATCGACGAGATCCTTGACGATGCTGCGCACGTCGTGCGCGGGCTTGAAGCCGAGGCGTGTCTGCGCCTTCTCGTACGACACCTTGTAATTGCGGACATCCGTCAGGTGCTTGATGTCGAGCTTGAGATCGAGCCCCATGTACTCACGCAGCGCGTCGCTCACGTAGTCGGCCAGCTCGCCGAGCGTGTAGTTGCCGGACGCGATATTGAACGTGCCCGAGATCTCGCTCGCGCACTCGATCGCCCGAATATACGCGCTGGCGGCGTCCTGGATCGCGAGGATCGGACGCCAGATGGAGGGGTTGTTGACGGTGATGACGTTGGTCGTGAGCGCCGTCTTGAACATCGTGTTGATGACGAGATCGAGCCGCATGCGGGGGCTATAGCCGCAGACGGTTCCCTTGCGGAGGGCGATCACCGAGAACTTGTCGTCCTGGATCTGCAGGGCCGCGAACTCGCCCTGGAGCTTCGAGATCCCGTAGGGATAGGTGGAGACCGCCGGCGACTGCTCGTCGAACAGCTCGTTCTCCGTGTACCCGTAAACCGAGCACGAGCTGGCGTAGATGAAGCGGCGCACCCCGGCCCGCTTCGCGATGTACGCCAGGTAGGCCGGGCTGGCCGCATTGAACACGAAGTTCTTTCCTGGCGAGTAGTCCGCCATCGGGTCGTTGGACAACCCAGCCAGGAAGAGGACCTGATCGTAGCCCTTGAGCTCATCCTGCGTGATATCGAGGACGTCGCGCTGGGCGACGCGGACATCGGAAGGCAGATTGTTGCCGAACCAGAGGAGGTCGACCACGTCAACGTCGTACCCACGGGCGACGAGCTTCGGAACGAGCACCGAGCCGATATATCCCGCACCACCGGCGACGAGAATTCTCATGATTGGAAGAAATTGGATTGTGGCGTCGCCAGCCATTCGCGCAGCGACGGAGCTTTCGTGTCTTTACCCGAGAGTATCGGCGCCGTGGTCGGCCATGCGATGCCGAGCTCGGGGTCGTCCCATCGGATGCCGGCCTCGCCAGCGGAATTGTAGGTACCCGTACAGAGGTACTGAATCTCGGCGAAATCGCTCAGGACGCAGAATCCGCGCGCGAAGCCGGCCGGCGCCCAGAGCTGGGTCATGTCGTCGGACGAAACCGTCGCCGCGGTCCATTGTCCCAACGTCGGCGACTGCTTTCGAATGTCGACGGCGACGAGATACGCGCGGCCATGCGTCACTCGCATCAGTTTGCCCATCGGCGGGTCCCACTGAAAGTGCAAGCCGCGCACCACGTCGCGCGCCGAACGCGAGTGGTTGAG
>Ga0070741_10009615_pt1 | contig 18655 bp, 18 predicted proteins | sample Coa_R1_4_FD_66440 | JGI IMG/M metagenome (GOLD analysis project Ga0070741, IMG submission 66440) | Surface soil microbial communities from Centralia Pennsylvania, which are recovering from an underground coalmine fire - Coalmine... | ecosystem: Environmental > Terrestrial > Soil > Unclassified ...
CACGAACATCCTGCTCGAGGTCGGCCTCAGCTTCATCGGCGCCGGCGTTCCGCTGACGACGCCGACGTGGGGCTCGATGCTCGTGACGACGTGGGGGACGCTGTACTTCCCGCACCCGTACGACGCGCGGGCGTTCACGATCTGGCTGACTCTCATCCCGACGCTCGCGATCTTGATCTCGGTCGTCTCGCTCAACCAGGTGGCGGAAGGAGCCCGGCGCGCGCTTGCGCCGCGCGAGCTATGACGCGCGTTGTCACCTTCTTCGCGCGCCGCGTCGTCGCGGCGATCTTCACCCTCCTGGCGATGATCACGATCACGTTCGCGATCTTCTGGCTGATCCCGAGCGAGCCGGCGCACTTCCTCTATCCGTTCGCGCAGGTGCTGAACAACTACGAGGTGCATCGCGCCAATCACCTCTTCGGCCTCGATCAGTCGAAGATCGTGCAGTGGTGGCACTACGTGTCGCACATCGCGCGTGGTGACTTCGGCCACCAGTGGGGCGGCGTGCAGGTCAACGGCGACCAGTCGGTGACGCTGGTGCCGATCAGCCCCGGCCTCTACGCGGCGACGCGCGTGACCCTGTCGATCATGCTCGGCGGCGCGGTGCTCGTGCTGCTGCTCGCGCTCCCGCTCGGCGCGCTGGCGGCGCGATACCAGAACTCGATCGGCGATCGCCTGCTCGGTTTCCTCACGCTCCTCGCGATCTGCACCCACCCGATGGTCGTCGGGCTGATCCTCCGCACCGTGTTCGTCAACAAGCTGGGCTGGATCGGCTCCGACGGGTACTGCACGTTCGGCCACCATCCCGTCCCGCCGAGCGTCGACGCGGGGCTCGGCCCGACGCCGTGCGCAGGCGGGCCGCTGCCATGGGCGGAGCACCTGATCCTGCCCTGGATCTCGTTCGCGCTGCTCTTCCTCGCGCTGTACGTGCGCATGAGCCGCGCGAGTGTGCTCGACGTGCTGTACGAGGACTTCGTGCGCACGGCGCGCGCGAAGGGTGCGAGCGAGACGCGCGTCCTCGGGCGTCACGTGCTGCCGAACGCCGGCATCCGGGTGCTGACGATGATCGGCATGGAGATCAGCACCGCGATCGGTATCGCCGTCTACATCGAGGCGGCGTTCGAGATGCACGGCCTCGCACGGATGGCCGTCGACGCGTTCTCCGGCGCCGCGGGCCTCGACCTGCCGGTGATCCTCGCCGTCGTCACGATGATCACCGTCATCGTCATCGTCGGGAACCTGGTGGTCGACCTCTTGTATGCGGTGCTCGACCCGCGGGTCGGCGGGGCGACGATGCGGATGCGGCGCTCCGCCGAGACGCCCGAGCCTGCAGTCGTCAGCTGAAAACGCGAGCGGCCCGCTCGCGCGGGCCGCTTGCGCTCCAGACGCGCCTGCCGGCGCACCTCGAGCTGGATCTGCTTCGCCGGACGTCCGGAGAGCGGACGCGACCGGATCGGGCGCAGATGCTGGTACATGTCTCCCCTCCTCTCGTGCGCTCGCAGGTGAAAATGAGCAGGCAAAAGCCGTGCTCGGAAAAAGCACTGGAAATTCGCTCGCAAAACGACGAAGGCGACCCGTAGGTCGCCTTCGCAAGGGCCGTGCCGCGGCTAGCTGGCTAGCGCGAGGGGCTCCCGGCGAAGACGAGCATGAACGTGTGGGTGGCGGCGTTGTCCATCGGCGGCTGACGACTCTAGATAAACGACGCACGCGGCGCAAGCGTGAGATGTAATTGTTCTCCAAATTGCACCGAAATCGCGTCACTCCACTTGGCGACATCGTGGCGACTCCGTTGCGCGGTGCCTGGACCGGCAACCGCGGCTGCCTGCATCGCGGCGAGGAGATCGTCCGCTTCCATGCGGGCAACCTCTGGATCGTCTGCGCGCTCGAGTTCCGCGGCCGGCACAGCGAGCTCTTCCGGCCGGGACGCTTCACCTGGCTGTTCTTCCACGACGAGGCGGTCGCGTTCGCAGCGGGGCATCGACCGTGCGGCGAGTGCCGCCACGCTTCGTACGTCGCGTACCGCGACGCGCTCGGCGGGTTGAGGGCACCTGAGCTGAACACGCTGCTCCACGCGGAGCGCATCGAGCGCGGCACGCACCGCCGTCGGCTGCACCGCACGCCGTGGCGCGAGCTGCCGGACGGCGCCTTCGTCCTCGACGGCACGCCGAAGCTCGTGCTCGGCGACGCGCTCGTCGAGTGGACGACAGCCGGCTACGGTGCGCGCGCCGCACGGCCCACGCAAGGCGACGCGAAGGCGATCACGCCGCCGTCGACGCTCGAGGTCTTGCGCGCCGGGTACTCGCTTCAGATCGCGACCGCGTGAATCTCCGGCAGCTCGACCGCGAGCGCCCGCCAGAAGAGGCCGCCGTTCTCCGAGACGTACAGGCGGTTGCGCGCGGCGAACACGATCGTGTCCGCGTCGACGGCGACGGCTACTCCTTTCGGGAGGCCGCGGCCGGACTCGCGCCAGGTGACGCCGGCGTCGTGCGACACGAGCATCGGCGGCTTGGCGTCGACCACCGCGACGACGGTCGAGCCGGCTGCGGCGGTCGCGACGACGCGCGGCAGCGAGAGCTCGGGCGAAGGCGGAAGCTCGAGCTCGCCGTCGTACGGCTCGATCTCCTCCGTCTCGAGGTCGACGACGAACATGCCCGCGGCCGTCGCCGCGATCATCGCTGGAGCAACGACGCTACGACGGCGGTCGCGCGGCGGGCGGCGCCGGCCGGCGCGAAGCCCGCGCTGCGCGCGGCGATGTAGGCGGTTGCGAACGCGTCGCCCGCGCCGGTCGGGTCACCGTCGATGGGATGCGCGGGCACGAACTCGCTGCGGCCGCCGACGTGCACCGTCGAGCCGCGAGAACCGTGCGTGACGACGATCTCGCGCACCGGCAGCGCCGACCAGTCGCCGATCGTCTCCGCTTCGACATCGGCGAGCTTCAGCACCCAGACGAATCGCAGCACGTCGGGATCGAAGTCGGCGTCGAGTCGCATCGGCCCGAGCTCGGGCACGCGCACGAGCCCCTGCCCGTCGAGCGAGATGCGGCGGCGGGCGCCGAGCGCGGCGAGGGTCTCGGCCGGGAAATCCGAGCGGAAGAGCGGCGCGACGTGAACCCAGCGGATGGCGGGCGGCAGGGACGGCAGGTCGGCCGGCCGCCAGGTGTCGCCGATCGCGCCCACGCGCATCTCGCGCCGGTCGCCGACGTATGACAGCTCGAACGTCGCCGTGGTCTCGCCCGCGACGAAGCGCACGGGCGAGCCGAGCCGCACGAGCGGCGGCAGCAGCTGCTGCTTGTCTGCGGCCGCGCACCGCGCGACGACGCGCGCGTCGACGCGCAGGCGGTGAAGCGCACGGGCGCCGTGGTACGAGCCGCCGCCGACACGCGGCGCCGCACCCGGGAGCAGGTCCCGCGACAGGTTCCCGATCAGCGCGATCACCAGGGGGTGTCTTAACCGAAACGGGCCGCCATCGCCTGCTCCTGGCCGGCCAGGCGGACGGCGCCCGACAGCGCGGTCGCGAGATGCTCCTGCTGGAGCGGCAGCGCCCACGCGGCGAGGTCGGCGACGTCGGCCTGCGCGACCTGCAGCGCGAGCTCGGTCACCGCGGCCCAGGTCGTCACCTCTGCCGCCTCGCCCATCGCGAGGAAGCTCCATGCGCTCAGCGCGTCCGTGCCCGCCTTGAACCACAGGCCGGCGAGGTCCGCGCCGCGCTCGTGAATCGTGTTCGCGTGCGCGAGCATGTCGGTGGCGACGTCGGCGCCGAACGACTCCGCAACGACCACGCAGCGATCGCGGGTCTCCTCGGCGTCGCTGCGCATCGCCCGCAGGCGGCCGCGTAGCTCGACGTCCCCGACGCGCTCCTCGACCTTGCGCGTGACGTCGATCGCCGAGAGCGCAAGGCCGTGCGCGTCCGCGATCTTCTGCTGCAAGACGGTGAGCGGCTCGTCCATCAGGCCTCCGCCTTCGCCGCGTGCTCCGCATGCTCGCGCTTGCGCTCGACGCGCTCGCCTTCCTGCAGTTCCTTGCACACGCGGTAGGCGATCGCGCCGACGACGATCGGCACGACCCACACCAGCACCCAGTACACATGGATCTGTGCCTGGTACGAGAGGTTGAAGAGCACGTCCACGCGATCGGAGCTGCCGGCGACGAAGATCAGGAACACCCAGGAGATGAAGCCGAGGCCGATCGCCGTGCGCCACGGCGCGTCGCGCGGGCGCTCGAGCAGGTTGTGGTACGCGTAGTCGCCCGTTGCCTTCCGCTCCATCACGGGCCAGAGGTAGAGGAAGAACATCACGATCATCGGGAACAGCACGCCGCCCCAGAACGGATTCGGCACGAGCGTGTAATGGCCGATCGTCACGTCGAAGCCCGGCATCAGGCGCAGGCCGCCGATGAGCCATCCGAGGTACCAGTCCGGCTGCGCGCCGTTCGTCGAGAGGTACGTGTGGTACGGGCCCCACAGCCAGATCGGGTTGATCTGCACCAGCCCGCCGAGCAGGAACAACAGTCCGGCCGTGCCGAAGAACAGCGCGAGCGAACGAGGCGTCTGACCGGGGAACGTCGGAACGCCGACGAGCTTGCGCTCGGTCTGCTTGCGCGTTCGCCTGAACTGCGTGTGGTGCTTCAGCGCGACGAGCGCGAGGTGCACGGCGAGCAGCGTGCCGATCAGCGCGGGCAGCAGGAAGACGTGGACGATGTACATGCGCGCGAAGAACTCGTGCTGGCCCGGGAACGGCCCGCCCCAGATCAGCGACGCGAGGTTCGCGCCGAAGAACGGGATCGACAGCGCGACGCCGTTGCCGATCGCGAGGCCCATGCCGGACAGCAGGTCGTCTGCGAGCGAGTACCCGAGGTACCCCTCGAGCAGCGCCATGAACAGCATCGTCACGCCGATCCAGTACGTCAGCTCGCGCGGCTTGCGGTACGCGCCCGTGAAGAAGATGCGGAACAGGTGCAGCACGATCGCGGCGAGGAAGATGTCGGCCGCCCAGTGGTGCGTCTGACGGATCAGCAGCCCCGCCTTCACCGTCGTCGAGATGTTGAGGACCGAGCGATACGCCTCCGTCATCGGTTGCCCGCGCAGCGGCAGGTACGGGCCGTGATACGTGACCACGGTCGTGCTGTCCTGGTAGAAGAACGCGAGGTACGTGCCGGTCACGACGAGGATGACGAACGCGTACAGCGCGACCTCGCCGAGCAGGAAGGACCAGTGGTCGGGGAAGAGGTAGCGCAGCGTCTTCCGCACGATCGGCGCCGTGCCGGAACGCTGGTCGAGCTTGCGGACGATCGTCTTGATCATGCGGGCGGGTTCGGCTTCTTCATGCGGACGCCCCACCACGACGGGCCGACGGGGCCGTCGAAGTTGCCGGCGGCGCGGAGGTAGCCCTGCCGGTCGATCCGCAGCGGCAGCATCGGCAGCTTCCGGCCGGCGGGTCCGAACGTGACGGCGCCGCCGTTCGCCGGGTCGAACGTCGAGTAGTGACACGGGCAGACCAACGCGGGCTTCGGCTCGTCGGGCTGGAACAGCGGTGCGCGGTAGAGCGAGATCGCACAGCCCGCGTGCGTGCAGATCTTCGAGAACGCGACGATCCCGTCGGCGGCGAACGCCTTGTGGCTCTCGATCTGATCGGGCTTCAGCCGCACGACGACGAGCGGCGCGCCGAGCGCCTCCATCTCGCCGCCCTCCGGGAACGCGGTGTAGAAGTCGTTCGCCTCGATGTCGTCGGCGCGCCACGGCTTGCCGCGCTCGTCGACGAGCCGGCGGCCTCTCCGCCACTCGGTGTCGTAGAACGGCTTCATGTCGAAGACGGGGCCGAGCGACGCGATCGGCGTGATCGCCGCGAGACCGAGCGCGCCGCCCGCAGCGCCGAGGCTCAGCTTGAAGAGGCGGCGGCGGGTGAGCCGGCTGCCGCTCTCCTCGACGACCTGCACGATCGCCTCCTGCTCGTCGGGATGCTCGTCGACGGGGTAGTCGTCCTCGATCTCCTCGTTCACGACGAGCTTCTTCGCCGTGACCGTGAGCGCGGCCGCGATGAAGATCAGGCACATGCCGATCGCGCCGCCCATCAGCTGCGTCTGGTTCGGCAGGCGGTCGAGCGCGTAGAAGACGACGAATGCGATCGCGCAGAGCGACGACAGCGCGAGCAGGACGATCGCCGCCAGCTCGGCGCGCGGCTCCTCCGCGCCGGGCGGGACGACGCGGTCGGCATCGCCGAGCGGCTTCGGCCGGCGGCGGCCGATCAGCAGCAGCAGGAAGGAGACGAGCCAGTTCCTCACGAGCTCTTCAGCCTCTTTCCGAGGAGCATGCAGAACGCGACGAGCAGCGCCGCGGCGATGAACCACGTGACGAGACCCTCGGGGATCGGCCCGAGGTGCCCGATCGCCCAGCCGCCGCGGTCGTCGGGATGCTTCGCGTAGTTGACGTACGCGATGATCGAGTCGAGCTGCCGGTCGGAGATCGCCTTCTTCGAGAAGGTCGGCATCACCCACGGACCGATGCGCACCGCCTCGGCGATCTGCAGGCTCGTCGCGTCCTCGAGCGGCGGCGGGAGTCCGCCCGTGACGTAGCCGCCCTCCGCGACGATCTGGTGGCAGCCGGCGCAGTGGTCGCCGAAGAGGTGGAAGCCCTCGGCGATGTTGCCGCGCTCCGGCTGCGGCCGCGGGATCGCCGGGCCCTTGCCGAGCGACGCGACGTAGGCGACGAGGTCGGAGATCTCGCCGGTCGACAGCACCGGCCGGCTGCGGCGCGGCTGGAGCCCGAGCTTGCGCAACGGCATGTAGCCGGTGCTGAGGTAGAAGTCGGCCGCCATCGCGCCGACGCCGCGAAGCGACGGCGCCTTCGCCGTCTGCTGTCGCATCTCACGACCCGGCCCGGCGCCGATGGTCGTCTGGCCCTCCGCATGGCACGAGGCGCAGAACTGGCCGAACAGCCGCTGCCCGCGCTGCACGTTCCCGGCGCCCGCGGATCCGGCCAGCACGAGCGCGGCGAGGACGGTGAAGGCGAGCGTCCTCATCCTTGCCTGCACACCACGTTGAAGACGTTGCCGACGAGGTCGAGGATCATGATGATCGTGAACAGCACGTTCGCCAGGAGCGCCGCGATCGCGAAGAACCGGATGCGCGAGAGCGGCGGGTCGTCGTCGTAGCTCGTGCCCTGCGTCTGCGCGATGATCGTCGCGGACGCGGCAGCGGCGAGCACCATCACGAACGCGGCCGTCAGGAGGATCGCCATCTCCCACGGGTCGTTGGGGATGCCCCACCGCGCGCCGCCGACGTTGCACTCGGCATAGGTGAGCCCGATGCCGAGGATGTGACCTGCGGCGAGCATCACCGCGCCGCCGAAAAGGCCGAACCACTGCAGCCTGGAGAGGCGCTTCACCGTCATGCGTGCGCGGAGAGGAGGGTGCCGACGATGACGATCGTCAGCACGTTGACGAAGTGCCAGTACCACGCGATCGCCTGCACGGCGCGCACGCGGTAGCGCGTGAGCCCGGTGACGAGCTTGCCGAGCAGCCAAAGGTTCAGGAGGACGCCGAAGAAGACGTGCGCGTGGTCGGCGCCGAGCAGCGTGTAGTAGATCGACGTGTACTGGTCGTGGACGATGTTGCTCTTGTGCAACTCGTCGCTGAAGTCCTTGAACTCGTAGGCGAGGTACCCGCACTGCACGATCAGCGCGATCACGAGTGCGAGTCGCGTCTTGGCCAACTCACCCGCCGCGGCCGACCACGAGGCGATCGCCATCGGGGCGCTCGTCGCGACGAGACATGCCGTGAGGATGAGCGTCGTCGCGATCGGCGGCGCGTGGTCGCCGTGCGGCGGCCAGACCGGCGCCTTGAACCGCAAGTAGAAGTACGTCGCGATGAAGGCGCCGAGGAGCATCCCCTCGGTCGCGATCACCATCAGCATCCCCCAGAGGCCCGCGGGGAACGCGACACGGCGCGGTGCGGGAACCGCGGTCATGACTCCTGCGGCTCCTTCGAGTGCCAGCCGACCAGCGTGAGCAGCGTGAAGATGCCCATGATCCCGGCGATCTCGAACTTGCCGAGCACCAGCATCGCGAAGACGCCGAGCAGCGTGAGTGCGAGCAGGGGCGGCCACGGCGACTCGTGCGGCATCCCGACGATGTCGCCGATCACGCCGTCGACGCCTTCGCTCTCGACCTGCTGGTGCCCACGGTCGAGCCACTCGTACGGCGGCGCCGGCTCCCAGTTCGGGTAGGCGCTGCGCACGGTCGGGATGACCGCGAAGTTGTAGTCGGGCGGCGGCGACGGCACCGTCCACTCGAGCGTCGGCCCGTGCCACGGGTCCGGGCCGGACTCGACGCCGCGGAAGTAGCTGTAGACGAGGTTGCCGAGCAGCAGCAGGATGCCGGCGGTCGTGATGAACGCGCCGATCGTCTCCGCGAAGTTGTAGGGCTCCCAGCCGAGGCCCGACGGATAGGTGTACTCGCGCCGCGTCATCCCGATCAGCCCGAGGATGTGCATCGGGAAGAACAGCAGGTTCGTGCCGACGAAGATGATCCAGAACGCGATCTGTCCCGGCCGGTCGAACGGCAGCTTTCCCGTCACCTTCGGGAACCAGTAGTAGAGCCCGCCGAAGATCGGGAAGACGGCGGCGCCGAAGATGATGTAGTGGAAATGGGCGATCACGAAGTACGTGTCCGTCACCTGCTGGTCGAACGGGATCGCGACGAACATGATCCCGGTGAGACCGCCCATCACGAACATGAAGATGAAGCCGGCGATGAACAGCAGCGGCGTGTTGAAGCGCGCGGTGCCCATGATGAACGACATGCACCACGAGAACACCTGGATCGTCGACGGGATCACCACCATCGCCGTCGCCGCGCCGAAGAAGATCATCGTCATCGTCGGCAGTCCGGTCGCGTACATGTGATGCGCCCAGACGCCGAAGCCGATGAACACGACCAGTAGCTCGGCGATCGCGACCAGCGGGAACGCGACCATCTTTCGCTGCGTGAACGCGGGGATGATCGACGTCGCGATCCCGAACGCGGGGACGATGAGGATGTAGACCTCCGGATGGCCGAAGAACCAGAAGAGGTGCTGCCACAACAGCGCCGAGCCGTGATACGCGGGGTCGAAGAAGTGCGTGCCGACGTTGCGGTCGAGGAAGAGGAAGATCACGTCGGCGCTGAGCGTCGGCAGCGCGAAGAGCAGGCCGAAGGCGGCCGCGAACATCGCGTAACAGAACAGCGGCATGCGGTTCAGCGACATCCCCGGTGCGCGCGACTTGAGGATCGTCACGATGAACTGCGCCGCGGTGAGCGTCGAGGCGATCGAGTTGAAGATAACGCCCAGGCAGTAGAAGTCGATGTTGTGGCCCGGGTCGTAGTGGCGGCTCGACAGCGGCACGTAGTTGAACCAGCCCGCGTTCGGCGCGTCGCCGACGGCGAGGCTCACGTAGAGGAAGATCCCCGACCCGAGGAAGATCCAGAAGCTGAGCGCGTTCATGCGCGGGAACGCCATGTCGCGCGCGCCGAGCATCAGCGGGAGCAGGTAGTTCCCGAACGCGCCCGTCGTCATCGGGATGATGAAGAAGAAGATCATCGTGACGCCGTGGAGCGTGAAGAGCTCGTTGTAGGTCTCCGGGCCGATCAGGTGCTGGTTCGGCCGCGCGAGCTGCGTTCGCATGGCAAGCGCCTCGACGCCGCCGGCGCCGAAGAGCACGAGCGTCGTCCAGAAGTAGAGGAGACCGATTCGCTTGTGGTCGGTCGTCGTCAGCCAGCCGAGCACGCCGGGGCGCGCCTGCCACTGATGCTCGAGCCGCGTCAGCCGTTCGGTGACGACGACCATTACTTCAGCCCCTCGAGGTAGACGGCGAGCTCGTGCGCCTGCGCGGGCGAGATCGTGATGTCGGGCATCTGGTTGCCCGGCTTGATCGCCTGGTTGTGGAGGATCCAATCCTCGAGCTCGGCCGGCGTGTTGCGGATCGTCAGCGCGGCGAGCGTCGAGCGGCTGCCGACGTGCGTGAGGTCGGGCCCGACGTCGGCCTTCGCGCTCGTCCCGCGGAGCGCGTGGCAGTCGGCGCAGCCGGCGGTGGTGAACAGCTTCGGCGGCGGCGACGAGACCGGCTTCGACTGTTGCGCGAGCCAGCGCCGGAACACCGACGGCGGGTCGGCGTAGACGTAGAACGCCATGTGCGCGTGCTGCAGCCCGCAGAACTCGTCGCACTGCCCGCGGTAGCGGCCGGCGGTGTCGGCGTAGAGCTCGATCGCATTCGTGCGACCGGGGATCGCGTCGATCGTGCGGTTGAGGCGGGGCACCCAGAAGCTGTGGATCACGTCCTTGGTCTGCACCTCGAGGCGCACCGGCACGCGGACGGGGATGTGCAGCTCGTTCGCGGTGACCGCGGGATGGCCCGGGTACCGCACCTCCCACCACCACATGTGGCCGATGACGCGGACGGTGAGCCGCGTCGAGTCGGCGGCCGGCGCCTCCGTCGTCTTGATCACGAACAGGTTGGCGATGACGAAGATCACGCCGATCACGACGATCGGCGTCACGATCCCGAGCCCGATCACGACGCGCCATGCGAACTTCTCGCCGGGCTTGTCGCCCTCGGTGTCGGAGCCGATCCCGCGGCGGTTACGCCGCTTCCAGGCGAGCACGAGCAACGCGACGATCAGGCCGAGCCCGATCCAGGAGCCGCCCATCATCCACCAGAAGAGGCTCGCGATCGACTTCGCCTGATGGCTCTCGGGCGCAAGTGCGTTCTGCTGCTTGTCGCAGCCGGCGAGGACCGCGACGGCTGGAAGCAGCGCGAGGGCGTGGCGGCGGGGCGCGATCATCTCCCGCCGATGGCGTACCCCGCGGTGTCAGTGGCGAAAACGGACTCGCGCTACAGCCGTGCGAGCGATGCGCCGCTGTCGAGATCGAAGAAATGCAGCCGGCGCGCGTCCACCGCGAGCTCGACCGTCTCCCCGATCCCGACCTCGGCGTTCGGGTCGAGCGAGCAGACGAGGGTCGTCTGCGCCTGGCGCTCCCCCGGCTGGAGCTCGGCCGGCTCGTCGCCCGACATGCCCTCGAGCACCTGCTCGTGGCGTACCGGCCGCCCGTCGACGTCCACGTGGGCGAGCAGCGCCGAGCCGAGCGCCTCGACGAGGCGGACGGTGCCCCTGATGCGGTGCCCGGCGGGCGTGTCCGGCGCCAGCGCGGCGTGCTCGAGCGACTCAGGCCGCAGGCCGAGGGCCACGTCGCGGCCGACGTGCTTCGCGAGGCGCCCCGCGAGCGCTTCCGGCACGGCGATCGCCTGCGAGCCGATCCGGCAGACCGTCCCCCGGTCGCCGTGTTCGACCTTTGCTTCGAGGAGGTTCATGGCCGGGCTCCCGATGAACGTCGCGACGAAGAGGTTCGCGGGGTCGTCGTAGAGACGCTGCGGCGCATCGAGTTGCTGCAGCAGGCCGCCGCGCATGACCGCGACACGGTCGCCCATGGTCATCGCCTCGACCTGGTCATGCGTGACGTAGATCGTCGTCGCGTTCAGCTCCTTCTGCAGGCTCGCGATCTCGGCGCGCATCTGCACGCGCAGCTTCGCGTCGAGGTTCGACAGCGGCTCGTCCATCAGGAACACCTGCGGCTCGCGCACGATTGCGCGCCCCATGGCGACGCGTTGGCGCTGGCCGCCGGAGAGCTGCCCCGGCTTGCGCTGCAGCAGCGTCTCGAGCCCGAGGATGCCGGCGATCTTCTTCACGCGGGTGCGCGCGGCCTGCCGCGGCACCTTGCGCGTCGTCAACCCGAACGCCATGTTCTTCTCGACGCTCATGTGTGGATAGAGCGCGTAGTTCTGGAAGACCATCGCCACGTCGCGGTCGCGCGGGCCGAGGCTGTTGACGACACGTTCGCCGATCCTGATCCGGCCCTCGCTGATCTCCTCGAGACCCGCGACCATCCGCAGTGCAGTCGTCTTGCCGCAGCCCGACGGGCCCACCAGCACCATGAACTCGCCGTCGCCCACCTCCAGGCCGAGGCGGTCGACCGCGCGCGTTCCGTCGGGGTAGACCTTGGCGACCTCTTCGAACGTGACGCTGGCCATCGATCCTCCTTAAGTGGTGTTCACGCGGGCGACGCTCGCACGGGAGACGAGCTCGGCCGGCAGCAGCCGGTCGCCGGTGGCGGTCGCTTCGCCCGCAAGCTGGTCGAGCAGCAAGTTGGTGGCGAGTGCGCCGAGCTCTTCCATGGGCTGGTGCACGGTGGTCAGCGGGGGGTCCATGTACGGCGCGACCGGCAGGTCGTCGTAGCCGACGACCGACACGTCGCCCGGCACGGTCTGGCCCGCGAGGCGCAGCTCGCGAATCGCGCCGAGCGCGATCAGGTCGGAGTGCGCGAACAGCGCCGTGAACTGCGCGTGCTTCGCGCAGAGTCTCCCGGCCGCGGCGCGACCGCTCTCGAGACCCCAGTCGTCGGCCTGCTCGACGAGCGCCGGGTCGTACGCGACGCCGGCTTCGGCGAGCGCGGTGCGGTAACCCTCGTGACGCGCCTCGCTCGACGGCCACTCCGCCGGGCCGACGACGGTGGCGATCGCGCGATGGCCCTGCTCGAGCAGATGCCTGGTCGCGTCGTACCCGCCCTGGCGGTTGTCGACGTCGACGACGATGCCCGGAACGCGGCTCGACCCCATCGACACGATCGGCACGCCCGCCTTGGTCAGCCGCTCGAGGTCGCGCATGTTCACCGCCGCATGCGGACGAGCGAGCAGCAGTCCCTCGACACGGCGCTCCAGCATCAGCCGGAGATACCCGCGCTCGTCGTCTTCCGGCTCGACGCTGCCGATCATCAGGTAGTAGCCGCGTGCGCGCGCGGCGCGTTCCGCGCCCGCGACCCAGCGCGCGAAGGTCTGGTCGGAGATGTCCTCGGCGACGATGCCGATCGAGTGCGTGCGGTTCGAGATCAAGCCGCGCGCCATCGGGCTGGGGACGTAGCCGAGCTCGCTGATCGTCGCGAGGACGCGCTCGCGCGTTCCCGTGGCGACGTTCGGGCTGCCGTTGATCACACGCGAGACGGTCTGGTGCGAAACGCCGGCGTGCAGCGCGACGTCGCGGATCGTGGCGCGCTTGCCTGCGCCGCCGGAGGGCTCCAGCCCGGCCTGGGTCATCTGGGTCGCCTTGACAGCGTCGGCTTCACAGCCCTAAGTTACCAGTCACATGGCTTGTGACCGCTCACAATTTCGACCGGTAGGCAAGGAGGGGATCGGATGAAAGGTTCACCACGGCGGTGGCGCATCGCGGCGCTGCTCGCCGGGACTGTGGCGCTCCTCGCAGTGCTCGTCGTCGCGGCGGCCTCCGCCGCGAACAAGCACAGCTCGGCGGTGAGCGGCACGTTGACGCTCTGGTGCACCCAGGCGCAGTTCGATTCGTTGAAGGTCGTCGACCCCGGGTTCCAGAAGGCGTACCCGAACATCACGCTCAAGTACGTGCCGTTCCAGCCGGCCGACCTGTACCAGAAGCTGCAGCTCGCGGCAGCCGCGGGCAGCGGCTTCCCGGATGCGGTCTGCCTCGAGGACTCGCACATGGCGCAGTTCGTCAAGCTCGGCGTGCTCGCCGACATGACGTCCCTCGTCAAGCCGTACGTCGGGAAGATCCTCGACTACAAGTGGCAGCAGGGCGAGGTCAACGGCCGGTACTACGAGATGCCCTGGGATGCCGGCCCGCTCGCGCTGTTCTATCGCCGCAGCGTCTTCAAGAAGGCGCACGTCAACCCGGCGTCGATCCATACCTGGAGCGACTTCTACAAGGCTGGGCTGAAGATCAAGAAGCTCGGCGTCGCGATGTGGATCCAGTCGAAGGCGCAGAACGACGCGCGCTTCTTCGAGTCACTGCTCTGGCAGCAGGGATCGGGCTACGTGAACGCGAAGGGCAACGTGACGATCGACAAGGATCCGCGTGCGCTCGCCGCACTCCAGCTGATGGGGAAGATGTGGCACGCGGGGATCATCTCCGACCAGCCGGAATGGACCGACCCCTGGTACAAGACGATCAACGACGGCAAGGTTGCGACGCTGCCGATGGCCGTCTGGATGGGGACGTTCCTCAAGAGCTGGCTCGCGCCGAAGACGTCGGGCGACTGGGGCGTGATCCCGCTCCCGTCGTTCACGCCGAACGGCTCGCACTACGCGAACGACGGCGGGTCGGCGATCTCGATCATCAAGGGATCGCCCAACTCGGCGGCCGCCTGGGCGTACATCCAGTACCACCTCGGGCGCGCGGATACGCAGTCGAACATCTACAAGGCGTCCGACATCTTCCCGTCGCTCCTGTCGTCCTGGCGGAGCCCCTACATCCACCAGCCGGACCCGTACTACGGGAACCAGAAGGTGCGCGAGATGTTCGTCGCGGCCGCGCAGCACATCCCGCGTGCGTACGTCTACTCCAGTGACTACCAGGAGATGAACGCGCTGATGTCGACCGAGATCCAGAAGTACGGTCTCGGCAAGGAGACGGCGCAGCAGGCGTTGTCGAACGCCGCGAAGGAGATCCGTTCGAGGACGGGGCGCCACTAACCGTCCCATGCGCGAGATGCTGACCTCGAATCAGCCTCTCCAGGAACCGCGGAGGCCGGTCGCCGTGCGAGTCACGGCGGCCGGCCTTCGGCCGTTCCGCGCGGTCGCGCGCTCGGTGTGGCGGCACCGCTTCGGCTATCTGTTCGTGTCGCCGTTCTTCGTGCTGTTCGGGATCTTCATCCTCTACCCGATCGGCTTCTCGCTCTGGTTGTCGTTCCGCAACTGGTCGCTCGTCGGGCCGTCGCAGTACGTAGGCCTGCAGAACTACCGCGACCTGCTCCACGACGACATCTTCTGGCAGTCGATGACGAACTGCGCGTTGTTGTTCCTCATCTATGTGCCGGCGATGACGTTCCTCGCCCTCGTCCTGGCGGCGATCCTGAACAGCAAGTACGTCCGGCTGCAGGGGATGTTCCGCACGATGATCTTCCTGCCGTACGTGATGTCCGGCACGGTCGCCGCCGCGTACACGTTCCAGCTCATCCTCGACCAGAACTCGGGATACGCGAATCACCTGCTCGGGCTCGTCGGCGTGTCGCCGGTCCCGTGGCTGAACAACCTCTGGTGGGCGCGCGTGTCCGTCGGGCTGCTCGTGCTCTGGGTCTGGCTCGGTTACAACATGTTGATCATGCTCGCCGGGCTCCAGGCAATCCCGCCGGAGCTCTCGGAAGCCGCGCGTGTCGACGGCGCCGGCCCGTTACGCATCTTCTTCAAGATCACGATCCCCCTACTGCGGCCGGTGATCGTGTTCGCCGTCACGCTTTCGATCATCGGGACGTTCTCGCTCTTCACCGAGCCGTTCATCCTGACGGGCGGCGGCCCGGCGAACGCCACGACCACGCCGGTGCTGCAGATCTGGGCGAACACGTTCTCGTACCTGCGGGTCGGTTACAGCGCCGCGATGAGCTACGTGTTCTTCGCGATCATCGTCATCATCGCGGTGACGCAGTACTTCCTCGTCAGTCGCCGCGACACCTACTACGAGCGCAGGCGATGACCGCAGCAGTCGCCAAGGACGTCGCGCTTCGCATCCTCGTTTACGCGATCCTGATCGCGATCTCGGCATTCATGGTGTTCCCCTTCGTATGGATGCTGGTCTCGGCGTTCAAGCCGTTCCCCGAGATCTTCGCCGGCACGTCGTTCCTGCCACACCATTGGACGCTGCACAGCTTCCACGAGTTCTTCGCGCAGCGAAACGCGGGACGTGCGTTGTGGAACAGCTTCTACATCGCGACGTCGTCGACGATCCTGTCGCTGTTCCTCTGCGCGCTCGGTGGCTATGGGTTCGCGAAGTTCCGCTTCCCGGGCCGCGGGGTGCTGTTCGCGTTCGTCATCGCGACCCTGGCGATTCCGTTCGCGGTGATCATCGTGCCGCTGTTCGTGATGATGCGGAACACCTTCCACTGGATCGACACGCCGTGGCCGCTGATCATCCCGTGGGCGGCGAACGCGTTCGGGATCTTCTTCATGCGCCAGTACATGCTGACGATCCCCGACGAGTTGATCGACGCGGGCCGCGTCGACGGCGCATCCGAGCCGGCGATCTTCTTCCGGATCATCCTGCCGGTGATCCGCCCGGCGCTCGTGAGCCTCGGGATCATCTTCTTCATCTCGAGCTGGAACAACTTCCTCTGGCCGCTCGTCGTGCTGCCGTCGGAGTCGCACTGGACGTTGCCGCTCGTGCTGCGCTCGCTTCAGGGAGCACCGGGGCGCACGCCGTTCGACGTGCTGATGGCCGGCTCGGTCGTGAGCACGCTGCCGCTCGTCGTCGGGTTCCTCGTCTTCCAGCGGCGCCTCGTCGCCGGGATCATGGCCGGGACGGTGAAGGGATGAACGCGCCGCGGCTCGGCGTCGCGTACTACCCCGAGCAGTGGCCGCGCGACCGCTGGGAGACCGACGCCGCGCTCATGGCCGCCGCCGGCATCGCGGTCGTTCGCATTGCCGAGTTCGCCTGGTCGCGGCTCGAGCCGAGCGAGGGCGCGTTCGAGCTCGACTGGCTCGACGAGGCGATCGGCGTGCTCGCAGACAACGGGCACGAGGTCATCCTCGGCACGCCGACCGCCGCGCCGCCGGCGTGGCTGATCGAGCAGCACCCGGAGATCCTCCCGGTGCGCGCCGACGGACGGGTGCATCGGTTCGGGCACCGGCGCCACTACTGCCCAAACCAGCCCGCGATGCGCGACGCAGCGGCGCGGATCGTGACGGCGATGGCCGACCGCTTCGGCGCCGACGACCGGGTCGTCGCCTGGCAGATCGACAACGAGCTGGGCGGTCGCTGTTACTGCGACACGTGCCGCGCCGCGTTCCAGACGTGGCTCGCCGACCGGTACGAGTCGCCGGCGGTGCTGAACGACGTCTGGGGCACGGCCTTCTGGAGTCAGGAGTACACGGCGTGGACGCAGGTCCCTCTGCCCGACGGCGATCCGCCGCCGCCGGGATCGTTGTTCGGGCGCAATGCCCCGAACCCGGGGCTCGCGCTCGACTTCCGCCGCTTCACATCGGACAGCCACATCGGCTTCCTGCGTCGTCAGGTCGAGATCTTGCGCGCCGCCTGCGATCCGCGGCAGCGCATTACGCACAACCTGATGGGGTTCCGCTTCAGCGAGATCGACTACTACGCGCTCGCAGCGGAGATCGACCTCGTATCGTGGGACAACTATCCCGTCCTGGACGCGTCCGGTCGCAAGACGAACCCGGCGCTCTCCGCCGACGCGATGCGTGGGTTGAAGGACGCGCCCGTGTGGGTGCTCGAGCAGCAGGCGGGGCCGCTCGGGTGGGAGCTCGTTCGCAGCCCACGGCGAGAGGAGCTGCGTACGCTCACCTGGCAGGCGATCGCGCATGGCGCCGAGCTCGTCGCGTATTTCCGCTGGCGCACAGCGCGCTTCGGCACCGAGCAGCACTGGCACGGCATCCTCGACGCGAACGGACTGGTCGGCCATCGCTACGAGGACCTGTCGGCGCTCGCGGCCGAGCTTGCCGAAGTCGGCCCGCGTCTGCACGGCGTGCGCCAGCGGAGCGCGGTCGCGATCGTCAGCGACTACGAGTCGCGCTTCGCGCTGCAGGTGCAGCCGACGAACCCGTCGCTCGGCTACGAGGAATCGGTGCACGCGCATTACGCGGCGCTGCGCTCGTTCGGCCTCGGCGTCGACGTCGTCGCTCCGGACGCCGACCTGTCCGGTTATCGACTCGTCGTCGCGCCGGCGCTCTACGTGATGGACGAGTCGCGCGCCGCCGCATTCGCGGCCTACGTCTCAGGCGGGGGCATGCTCGTCCTTGCGCCACGAACCGGGGTGAAGGACCGCTGCAACGCCGTGCCCGAGCGCCCGTTCCCGGCGTGGCTCGACGAGCTCGCCGGCGTCGAGGTCACCTCGTTCATGAGCGTCGATCCAGGCGAGGAGGTGCCGATCGACACGGGCACGTTCCACGGCTGGTACGAGGAGATCGCGCTGCGTGGCGCGACCGCGCTTGCGAGCTACGCCGACGGGCCGTTCCGCGGCGGCGCCGCGATCGCGGAGTGCGCGACCGGGGACGGCGCGACGGTCTACGTCGCGGGCGTCGCCGACGACCCGACGCTGCGCGAGCTGTATCAGTCGCTCGCCGAGCGCATCGAGCTGCCCTTGCTCGCGCTCCCTGCCGGCGTCGAGGCGGTGCCGCTTGCGAAGGACGGCGAGGAGCTACTCGTGCTGCTGAATCACAGCGACCAGGCACAGCACGTCGATCTCGGGCCGGGCCGCTGGCAGGCGTACCTCGGCGAAGGCGGCGAGCTGCCGCCGTTCGGCGTCACACTGCTCGGGCGGGAGACCGCCACGAGCCCCGCCGCCGCGCTTGCCGACGCCGACCGGTGAGCGCTCCGTTCCCAGGCGGGTTCCTGTGGGGGACGGCGACCGCCGCGTACCAGATCGAAGGTGCGTGGGATGCCGACGGCAAGGGGCTCGGCATCTGGGATGTCTTCTGCCGGATCCCGGGCACGATCGAGGACGGCAGCTCCGGGGACGTCGCGTGCGACCACTACCACCGCTTCGAGGAGGATCTCGACCTGCTCGCTGCGCTCGGCGCGCGGGCGTACCGCTTCTCCATCTCGTGGCCGCGCGTGCTGCCGGACGGCACCGAACGAGTGAACGCGGCGGGCCTCGACTTCT
>Ga0070741_10009616_pt1 | contig 18655 bp, 18 predicted proteins | sample Coa_R1_4_FD_66440 | JGI IMG/M metagenome (GOLD analysis project Ga0070741, IMG submission 66440) | Surface soil microbial communities from Centralia Pennsylvania, which are recovering from an underground coalmine fire - Coalmine... | ecosystem: Environmental > Terrestrial > Soil > Unclassified ...
GGCACGGCCGGAGACGAAGGTGATCATGCTCACGTCGTTCGCGGACGACGAGGCGGTGTTCGCCTCGATCCTCGCCGGCGCGGCGGGGTACCTGCTGAAGCAGACGCGGGGGAGCCAGCTTGCGGACGCGATCGCGGCGGTCGCGCGTGGCGAGTCGCTGCTGGACCCGGCAGTGACGCGCAAGGTGATGGAGCGCGTGCGGGCGGCGGGGCAGCGCAAGGACGACGACCCGCTGTCTTCGCTCACGGAGCAGGAGCACAAGATCCTGACGCTGATCGCCGACGGCAAGACGAACAAGGAGATCGCGGACGAGGTCTACCTGAGCGACAAGACGGTGAAAAACTACGTGAGCAACATCCTCAGCAAGCTGAACCTGCGCCGGCGTTCGGAAGCGGCGGCGTACATCGCGCGGCGCGAGCCGCCGCACGGCGGGAGCAGCTAAGCCCCGGCGTCGCGCGCTAATCGTCTTTGACAGGCACGACCGCGGGCGCCGGCTGCCGGGCGCGCGCCCGCGCCTCCCGCAGCAGGGCGAGGGCGATCGCGGCGACGACGGCGACGGTGAAGAACAATTCAAGCAGCCGCGCCATGCGCTTCGTATCGCCGAACTCGAGGCCGAACATGCCGAGCGCCACGCCGAACAGCGTGTACGCGAGCACCCAGGCGATGCCGCCGGCGTAGTCGAGCGGCGCCCACTTGCGGTACGGAATGCGGAACAGGCCAGCCGCGGCGGGGCCGACGACGCGCGAATAGCCGGCAAAGTGGTAGCCAAGGATGATCCACGCGCGGTTGTGCTCGAGCGGCTCGCGGATCTTCTCCATCATGGCGCCCATGCCGGTCTTCTGGAGCGCGCGGTTCCAGCCGAGCCGGCCGATGAAGTAGCTCACGGTGTCGCCGGCGATGGTCGCCGCGAACGCGAGCGCGAGCACGAGCCAGATGTTGATCGCGCCGTTCTGCGCGGAGAGGCCCGCGAGGATGAGGATGATGGCGCCGGGGACGAGCAGGCCGAGGAACATGCTGTTCTCGGCGAGCACGCCGAAGAACACGACGTAGTAGCCGTAGTCCTTGAAGAGGCGCTCCAGATGCCGGAGCGTCCACTCGCTCAGCCGCTGGAAGATATTCAGGTACTCGGCGGCGGGCTGCCAGGGCAGGACGCGCGGCAGCACGATGAAGACCGCAACGCCGGCGAGCATGAGCCACGTCGCGTTGCGGCGCGCCCAGCCGGCGGCCTCCGCCCACTCGTCGCGGGCCGAGGCCGGCGCGGGATCGGGCGTTTCGGGCGCCTCAGCCGGCGGCTGCATCGATCGCTGCCGCCAGGTCGAAGTCCTTCTGGGTGACGCCGCCCTCGCTGTGCGTCGAGAGGCTCATCGTCACGCGGTTGTAGTTGATCGTGATGTCGGGGTGGTGGTCGGCGGTGTTCGCCGCGTCGGCGACGCGGTTGACGAACGCCATGGCCTGCCGGAAGTCGCGGAAGGTGAACTGCTTGCGGATCTCGTCGCCTTCCCGGGTCCAGCCCGGGCGCGAGGAGAGGCGGGAGTCTACTTCGGCGGTTGTGAGCGCAGGCATGGAGATCGCCTCCTGGCGGAATCGGGGTGTGCTGCATTGTCGGCGCGCGACGCGGGGCGGCGCAAGGCGGGCAGGGCGCGCGCACGGGCTGGCCGGAGGCGGAGCAGTGGAGGCCGGGTTTGCGGGGATTCGCGGGCTATCCGGCGGTCGCCCGATCGGGTGTAATAGGGCAGGCGGCGGAGCCGTGCCGGGGAGCGCATGACGCGCGTTCGCGGAAGAGGGCGCGTTGATCGAGCACGAAGCGGCGTTGTCCAAGGACGAGCAGGCGCTGCGCATCTTCGGGTGGGCGGCGGGCGCGGCGGCGTTGCGGGTGGCCTACTACGGGCTGCGCCTGGGGTTGCTGCGGCGGCTCGCCGAGGCGAGCGGCGGGCTTACGATCGAAGAGCTCGCGGCATCGTCGTCGATCGACCTCCGCTATGCGCGCGCGTGGGCGAAGACGGCGCACGCGTGCGAGTTGATCACGGTGGAGCCGGTGACGCAGCGCCTGGCGCTGGCGCCGCACATGGCGGAGTTGCTGCTCGACGAAAGCGACTTCCAGTACTCGGCCGGGCTCGTGTTGAACTTCGCGGTGGAGTCGCGGCTGGCGGACCGCGTGCTCGCCTGCTTCCGCGAGGGCGAAGGCATTCCGTTCGCGGAGTACGGGCACGAGATGGTGGAAACGATCCACGCCTTCAGCAAGGCGGCGTATGAGCTGTTCCTGCCGAGCGTGCTGTTGCCGGCGCTGCCCGACGTCGGGCGGCGGCTCGCGGAAGGCGGGACGATCCTGGAGCTCGGGTGCGGCGCGGGGGCCGGTCTGGTCGCGCTGGCGCGCACGTTCCCGCACTGCACGGTGACCGGGCTCGACCCGGACGCGACGTCGATCGGGCTGGCGCGCGAGCGCATCGAGGCGGCGGGGCTGGGGGAGCGCGTGCACGCGGAGGAGATGCGGGGCGAAGATCTCACGAGCGAGGACGCGTTCGACTTCATCTACACGCAGATCTCCCTGCACGAGATGGACGACGCGCGCGTCGTGCTGGCGAACGCGCGGCGGGCGCTGAAGGACGATGGCACGCTGCTCATCACGGAGATCCGCGGGCCGGAGGGCATCGAGGACGCGGCGGGCACGTACAACGCGGTGCTGTCGCACATCGACCTGTTCTACGAGATCCCGCAGGCGCTGGCGAAGGGCGGGCACGGCGTCGGGTTCTTCACGGCGCCGGAAGTCTTCGCGATGGCGCGCGAGGCGGGCCTGCGCGACGTGCGCGAGCTGGACCTGGAACAGCCGCTGTACGCGGCCTTCGCGGCGCGGAAGTAGCGCCGGTCACGGGGCCAGCGGCTTCAGCACCTTGTTGTTGACGAAGCCGACCGGGAACGGCCAGTAGCGCAGCCAGGCCTGGCCGATGATGTTCTCTTCGGGCACGAAGTCGCACGTCTGCTGCTGGCTGCAGTTGGACTGCCAGGCGTGCGAGTCGTAGCTGTTGCGCCGGTTGTCGCCGAGGACGAAGTACTGGCCTTCGGGGACGGTCTTCGGCCCGTAGGAGTAGTCCGGGGTCTGGTAGATGTAGTCCTCCTTCAACGGATTGCCGTTGATGAAGACCCTGCCATCGCGCACCTCGACGGTGTCGCCGGGGACGCCGATCACGCGCTTGATGAAGTCGCGGCTGGGATCGAGCGGGAAGCGGAAGACGATGACGTCGCCACGGCGCGGCGCGCGGAACAGGTGACGCTTCTCGCCGTTGCTGTCCGGGATGAACGGCAGGAACGTGTGGATGCGGTGCGTGTCGACGCGGTAGTAGATCGCCTTGTTCACGAGCAGCAGCTCGTTGCTCTCGAGCGAGGGGTACATGCTCGAGCCCTCGACGCGGAAGTTCTGGACGACGGCGCGGACCGCGAGGAAGATGAGCACCGCGAGGATCAGCGTCTCGACGAGCTCGCGGCCGACGCGCCGCATCCGCAGGCCGCTCGCCTGACGGCGGCGGTCGGCGAGTACGCGCTCGTACGGGATCGCGCGGTCGTAGGCCTGCGGACTCAGCCCGAGGTCGGCGGCGCTGTACGCGAGTTCGAGCGCCGCCGGCACATCGACGTCGCGTTCGTATGCGGCCTCCGCGGTGGCGGGCGGCGCCTGCGGCGCCGGCTCGGGCTGCGTCCCGGGCGCGCGCGCGTCGTCCGCGGCGGCGGGTGCAGGGGAAGGGGCGTCGGGCGCGGGGGAGACATCGCCGGGGCCGGGAGGCTGTTCCCGGCTGGCGGGATCATCGAACATAAGCGGCCCATTGTAGCACGCGGCCGCGGCGGGACCCGGCGCGTGGCTCTGCTAGAATCGCGCCCGCGATGAGCGACGCGCCGACATCCGCGCCGGGGCAGCCGGAGACGACCGATGACCTGGTGCGGCGCGCGTGCGCCGGCGATCTCGCGGCGTTCAACGCGCTCGTTGAAGCGCACCAATCGCTCGTGTTCAGCCTGTGCCTGAGGATGCTCGGCGATGCTTCCGCCGCGGAGGATGCGACGCAGGAGGCGTTCGTCTCGGCGTGGCGCGCGGTCGCGCGGCTCCGCGGGTCGTTTCGGCCATGGCTGATGCGCATCGCGGCGAACGCGTGCGCCGACGACATGCGCCGGCGCCGCCGCCGGCCGGCGTCCTCGCTCGACGCCCGATCGGAGGGTAGCGACGCGGCCCGCGAGGCGCCGGACCGGGCGCCCGGGCCGGAGGAGGCGGCGTTGCGCACGGAGCAACGGCGGGCGATCGCGGCGGCGCTGCTGGAGCTGCCGGCGGACCAGCGGCTCGCCGTCGTGCTCGCGGACGTGCACGGCTTCTCGTACGAGGAGATCGCCGAGACGACGGACGCTTCGCTGGGGACGGTGAAGTCGCGCATCGCGCGCGGGCGGGAGAAGCTGCGCCGGCTGCTGGTCGCGTCGGGAACAATCGGGAGCCCGGGAGCGTCGTAATGCATGAGACCGGCTCAGCGTACGCCGCGGACGGTGCGGCAGGTGTGACGTGAATGTGAAGGGTTTGTGGCGGCGCCTGCGCCGGCCTCGCGAGGGCGGACCGCACCTCCGGACGGAGGATCTGTCCGCATTCGCCGATGGCTCGCTGCCGCCGGCGCGCGCGGCGGTGCAACGGGCGCACGTCGAGGCATGCCGGCAGTGCGGGCGCGCGGTCGAGGAGCTGCGGGCGGTGCGCGGGCTGCTCGCGTCGCTCGGGACGGCGGAGGCACCGCGAGCGTTCCGGGTCGTCGAGCATTCCGTGCAGCGCGTGCGGCCCCGCATGGGCGGCGCGTTCGGCGCCTTCGCCGGTACGGCGGCCGCCGCGGCGGTCGTCGTCTTCGGCGTGCTGGTCGCGTACGACGTGGCGCGCTCCGGCCGGGGGCCCGCGGACCGTGCCTCGGAGTCACCTTCGCTCGCGCGCGTGGCGGAGGACGCGGCGTTGACGCCCGGCGCCGGCACGCGTGCGGTCGCGCCGGGCGCAGCGAGCCCCGAGGCGGCGGGGGCCGAGGCGCCGGGCCCGGCGGACCGCGCGCAGCCAAGCGCGGGCAAGGCGTCCGGCCCCGCGACGCCGAGCGCGACCGGCGAGTCGCAGGCGATCCGGCCCGCGGCATCACCGACACCGCCTGGCGGGACGCTCGCCGCTTCGGGCGACAACGGCGGTAGCGGCAGCGACGCCGGGCTGCGCGCCGCGGAGACCATCGCCGGGACCGTGGCCATCGCGGCGGCAGGTGCCGCCGGCTGGTGGTGGTACCAGAGGAGGAAGGCAACATGAGGCACCGAAGACTGGCGGCGGTCGCCGGGGCGGGCGCGATCGCGTTCGTCGTGTTCGCGGCGGCGACGTGCGGCAGCACGACGACGAACGTGCAGAGCGGCAACGAGCAGCACGGCATCAGCACGCAGGGCCAGGGGACGGTCCACGCCACACCGGACGTCGCGCAGGTCACGCTCGGCGTGTCGGTGCTCGATGACAGCGTCGCGGCCGCGCGCGACCGGGCGGCGGCCTCGCTGAACGCGATGATCGACTCGCTCAAAGCGAACGGCGTCGCCGACAAGGACATCCAGACGCAGTACCTGAGCGTGTCGCCGGAGTACGACTACACGAACGGACGGCAGTTGCTGAAGGGCTTCCGGGTGCAGAACTCCGTGACGGCGACGGTGAGGGACATCGGCAGGACGAGCAAGGCCGTGGACGACGCGATCACCGCCGGCGGGGACGACGCACAGGTGCAGGGCATCGCGTTCACGATCGACAAGCCGGAGAGCCTGCAGGACCAGGCGCGGCAGCAGGCGGTCGCCGACGCACGGGCGCGCGCCGAGACGCTGGCGAAGGCGAGCGGCGTCTCGCTCGGCGACCCGATCCAGATCAGCGAGAGCGGCGGGCCGGCGCCCGTGCCGGTTGCGGCGGGCGAGCTGAAGCGGGCGGCGGACGCCTCGACGCCGATCCAGCCGGGCGAGCTCGACGTCACGGTGAACGTCAGCGTGACGTGGGAGATCAAGTAGCGCGAGGCGTGAGGACAGCGGGACGAGGGATGATGGCGGCGCCCGGAATTCCCCGCGGCGCCATCATCGTGCCCGCGCTCCGGCTTCTCTGGCATCGCGGCAGGCGACGGCCGGTCGCTACAATGACGGTACGGCTTCAGCGCGCATCGATTCCGAGCGATACAGGATCAGATGGCAACCGACCGCAAGCAGGACTACTACGACGTGCTCGGCGTCCCGCGGAACGCGGGAGCGGACGAGATCAAAAAGGCGTTCCGGCGCCTGGCGATGCAGTACCACCCGGACCGAAACAAGGAGCCGGGGGCCGAGGCGCGCTTCAAGGAGGTCAACGAGGCCTACGAGGTCCTCTCCGACCCCGAGCGGCGGGCGATGTACGACCGCTTCGGGCACGCGGCGGCGCAGGGCGGCGAGAACCCCTTCGCTCGCGGGTTCGAGGGCTTCGGCTTCGGCGGGCTCGGCGACATCTTCGACGCCTTCTTCGGCGGGTCGGGCGCGCGCGCGCAGCGCGGGCCCGTGCGGGGGGCCGACGTCCGGCGCTCGATCACCCTAACGTTCGAGGAGGCGGTCTTCGGCGCGGAGAAGAAGTTCGACGTGACGACCGCGGAGCTGTGCTCCGTCTGCAACGGGCTGCGGGCCGAGCCCGGGACGCAGCCGGAACGCTGCCCGCAGTGCAACGGCAGCGGCGAGATCCGCCGCGCGCAGCAGAGCATCTTCGGGCAGTTCGTGAACGTGACCATGTGTGACCGGTGCCGGGGCGAGGGGCGCGTCGTAAACACGCCGTGCCGCAACTGCCGCGGCACCGGCCGCGAGAAGCGCAAGCGCTCGCTGTCGGTGAAGGTGCCGGCGGGCATCGACCATGGTTCGCAGATCCGGCTGACGGGCGAAGGCGAGGTCGGGGCGCAGGGCGGGCCGCGCGGCAACCTCTACCTGGCGATCAACGTGCAGCCGCACGAGCTGTTCCGGCGCGACGAGGACGACATCCTCCTCGACCTCGACCTGAACGTGGCGCAGGCGGCGCTCGGGGATGAAGTCGAGGTGCCGACCGTCGACGGGGAGCCGCACGAGATACGCATCCCGGCCGGCACGCAGACGGGCGAGGCGTTCGTCGTGCGGGGGCGCGGCGTGCCGCACCTGCGCGGCGGCGGCCGCGGCGACATGATCGTGCGCGTGAACGTCGTCACGCCGCGCAACCTCTCGAAGGAGCAGAAGGAACTGTTCCGCCAGCTCGCGGAGTCGATGGGGACGACGGTGAAGCCGCAGGAGGACCGCGGCTTCATGGGCAAGATCCGCGACGCCCTCGGCTAAGGATCCACCCTGGCGATGACCCGCTCGCCGTGCGACGGGACGACCACGAGCATGAGGAGCGCGGCCCCCGCGGCGGTGCCGGCGCCCAGCGTGAACGTGGCGGCGGGGCCGACCTCGTCCCAGAGCAGGCCGCCGAGGAGGCTCGCCACCAGCAGCATGGCGCCGGTCGTGGCGTTGTAGAGGCCCATGGCCGTGCCGCGCCGGGCGTCGGGGACGAGGTCCGATACGAACGCCTTGCCGACGCCGTCGGTGAAGGCGATGTAGGCGCCGTAGACCGCGAAGAGAAGCCAGACGACGGCGCCGCTTCGCGCGGCAGCGAATCCGGCATAGACGAGCGCGAAGACGGCGAAGCCCGCGATGAGCAGCGGCTTGCGCCCAAGACGGTCGGACTGCCCGCCGGCCGGAAACGACAGAGCGGCGTAGGTGACGTTGTAGAGCACGTAGGCCAGCACGACTTCGGCGGCGCCGAGGCCGAGGTTCTTCGCGCGCAGGACGAGGAAGGCATCGCTCGAGTTGCCGGCGGCGAAGACGAGCGTGACGAGCAGGAAGAGCAGGAAGCGGCGGTCGTATCCGTGCAGCGAGAGCAGCGGCGGCAGCGGGCCGGTGCGTGGCGCGCGCGCGACCTCGCGCACGAACAGCAGGATCGCGACGGAAATGACGCCGGGCACGACAGCGGCGACGAAGATCGGTCGATAGGCGCTCGAGCCGGCGAACGAGATCACGGCGAGTGCGATCAGCGGCCCGAGGATGGCGCCCGAGGTGTCCATCGACCGGTGCAGGCCGAAGGCGCGGCCGCGCGTCTCCGGCGTCGTGGAAGCGGCGATGAGCGCGTCGCGCGGCGCGGTGCGCACGCCCTTGCCGGAGCGGTCGACGAAGCGCGCGAAGAGCACGAACGGCCAGACCGTGGCGGCGGCGAGCATCGGCTTGGCGACGGCGGCCAGTGCGTAGCCGCCAGCCGTGAACGGCAGTCGGCGCCGCAGGCGGTCGGAGAACCAGCCGAAGACGAACTTCCCGAGGCTCGCGGTGCTCTCGGCGACGCCCTCGATCAGGCCGACGGCGAGGACCGGCGCGCCGAGCGTGTTGCGCAGGAACAGCGGGACGATGGGGTAGACCATCTCGCTGCTGACGTCGGCGAAGAAGCTGACGAGGCCGAGGAGGAAGACGTTGCGCGAGACGCCGGCGATCCGGGGGCGCGCGAGGTCGTCCTGTTCGCCGGTCGCCGCCGCCCGGGTCGCGCTCACGGCCGCGCCCCGTCAGGCGCGGGCGCCACGCAGGAGCCAGCGGGCGAAGGCGTCGACGGCCTCGGCGTAGACCTCGTCGCGGCCACGGCCGGAGGACTTGCGCACCGCGAACCCGTGGTCGGCGCCATCGAGCAGGTACACGTGCGCGCGCGGGACGAGCGCCGCCGCGGCGCGCAATTCGTCGGGGGAGGCGAAGGCGTCGTTCGTGCCGGAGCAGAAGAACGTGCGGACGCGGAGCAACGGGAGATGGGCGTCGCGCGACTGCCCGGGCTTGCCGGGCGGATGCAGCGGGTAGGCGAAGAGGGCGAGGGCATCGACCTTCTCTCCCTGCGCGACGACCTGTGACGCGATGCGGCCGCCCATCGAACGGCCGCCGGCGGCGATCCGCGCTGCATCGCCGCGCGCGTGGGCGAGCGCCGCCCGCCATGCCGCCTCGAGCACGGGCGGGCGGTCGGGCGACCGGCGGCCCGCCTCCATGTACGGGAACTGGAAGCGCAGCGTCGCGACGCCGCGCCCGGCCAGCGCCGATGCAGCATAGCGCCCGAACGGGTCATCGACATTGGAGCCCGCGCCGGGCGCGTAGACGAAGAGCCATCGCGCGTCCGCCGGCCCGGAGCGGACCCCGGTGACGCTGCCCGCGCCCGGGACGGCGATGCGCATCCGGTGCCCGCGCTCAGCCGCCAAGCGCTTCGTCGATGCGGCTGCGCACCTTGTCCACATACGGCTTGAGTTCGTCGGTGGTGGGCGTGCCGTTCGCGACGGAGCCGACGACCGCAGCGACGTTGCGGTCGCGGAAGGCGACCACCAGCAGCGTGAGGTCGACGATGGTGCCGGCGGCGTTCACCTGGCCGGAGAGCGTCGCGGCGAACGAGCCATCGGCGACCGCCTCGTAGGGGACCGCGGTCACCGTGACGGCGGACGGATCGACGAACAGGCCGCCGAACGCCTTCGCGAGCTCGCCCGGCGCGGCGAGGCGGGTCGCCGCCTCCGCGGCGCAGTCGGCGGAGCCGGCATCGGTGGCGTAGATGGTGCCCTGCGAGAAGAAGCTGAGCGTCGTGCCGGCGAGGAAGTCGCCGACGACGTTCGGGGACTGGTTGACGATCGTGCGGCCGAGAAGCCGGCCGCAGCGGTCGATCGAGCCGGCGTTCGCGGGGTCGGCCTGCGCCGCCTGGGCGTTGTCGACGGTCGAATCGGACATCACGACCCAGCCTTCGGGCATGTCGGCGGGCTTGAGCAGGATCGCATCGAGGATGCGCGTCGCGTCGGATTGCGTGAGCTTCGGCGCCGCCGGGCGCTCGGTGGCGGCGGGCGTGGGTGTGGCCTTCGAGCCGCCGCCACCGCCGCAGGCGACGAGGGTGACACCGACGAAGGCCAGGGCGCCGAGCAGGACGAGCGCGCGAGACATGCAATTCCTCCCCATCTCCGCGCGCACGATCTCCAAGCCGGCGCCAACGGTCAAGGCCGGGGCTCGAGAGGAATGAGTGCATTCCTTGACAGCGAGTGTATGATGCAGGGACACGCAGGGTAGCTTGTTCGCCGTTCTCCGCTGTCTCCCCTGGCAGTCCTGAACCACGGACCTGCTGGAGAGACAACGTTCATGAAGCACAACTGGGTCGAGTTCCCGCTCGGGCGCCGCTGCGTCGATTGTGGCCTCACGCAGGAGCGCGGCTCCTACGATCACAGCATTCCCTGCTCGGCGGTGCGCCCGCCGAAGCCAACGCGCACCATGTAGCGCGATCTCCGAAGCCGTCCGGCGTTTCCGCACGCACGCGCTTCGCGCTACGCTGCGCGGCACGGAGGAACGCATGGACTTCGACCTCAAGCACAACTCGCGCAAGCTCGTCGAGGGGCGCGACCGCGCGGCGGCGCGCTCGTACCTGTACAGCATCGGCCTGACGAAGGACGACATCGCGAAGCCGTTCATCGGCATCGCAAACACGTGGATCGGGACGATGCCGTGCAACTTCAACCTGCGCGATCTGGCGGTGAAGGTCGCGGACGGCGTGCGGCGCGCGGGCGGGACACCGTTCGAGTTCAACACGATCGCGATCAGCGACGGCGTCACGATGGGCACGGAGGGGATGAAGACGTCGCTGGTGTCGCGTGAGCTGATCGCCGACTCGATCGAGCTGTGCACGCGCGGCTATATGTTCGACGCGCTGGTGTGCCTCGTCGGCTGCGACAAGACGATCCCGGCCGCGGCGATGGCGCTCGCTCGGCTGAACATCCCGGGGATCATCCTCTACGGCGGGTCGATCCTGCCCGGCCGCTACAAGGGGCGCGACGTGAACATCCAGGACGTGTTCGAGGCCGTCGGCCAGCACGCCGCGGGGGCGATCACCGACGAGGAGCTGGACACGCTGGAACGCGTGGCCTGCCCCGGCCCTGGCGCCTGCGGCGGGCAGTTCACCGCGAATACGATGGCGCTGGCGATGGAATTCATCGGCCTGTCGCCGATGGGCAGCGCCAGCGTGCCGGCGGTCGACCCGCGCAAGGACGACGTCGGCGTGCGCGCGGGGGAGATCGTGATGGACGTGCTGCGGCGCAACGAGCGCCCGCTCGACGTCCTGACGCGTACGGCATTCGAGAACGCGATCGCCGGCGTGGCGGCGACGGGCGGCTCGACGAACGCCGTACTGCACCTGCTGGCGCTCGCGCGGGAGGCGAACGTGCCGCTGACGATCGACGACTTCGACGTCGTGAGCGCGCGCACGCCGCTGCTGGCGGACTTGAAGCCGGGGGGGCGCTACGTCGCCGCCGACCTCGACAAGGCCGGCGGCGTGCAACTGGTGGCGCAGCGGCTGGTGGAGGGCGGCTACGCAGACCCGGCGCAGCGGACGCCCGGCGGTCGCTTCGGCGACGAGGCGGCGCTGGCGGTCGAGACGCCGGGGCAGGACGTGGTGATGCCGCTCGACCGGCCGCTGAAGCAGACGGGCGGGCTGGTGATCCTGCACGGGAACCTCGCGCCGGAGGGCTGCGTGGTCAAAGTCGCGGGGCACGAGCGGCTGACGCATCGCGGCCCGGCGCGGGTCTTCGACCGCGAGGAGGACGCGATGCTCGCCGTCACGCAGAAGCGCATCGGGCCGGGGGACGTGGTCGTGATCCGGTACGAGGGCCCGAAGGGCGGGCCGGGGATGCGGGAGATGCTCGGCGTCACGTCGGCGATCGTCGGCGAGGGGCTGGGCGAGACGGTGGCGTTGCTGACCGACGGGCGCTTCAGCGGCGCGACGCGCGGGCTGATGGCCGGGCATGTGGCGCCGGAGGCGTTCGTGGGCGGCCCGATCGCGGCCGTGCGGGACGGCGACACGGTGAGCTTCGACATCCCGAACCGGCGGCTGGACGTGGAGCTGAGCGACGACGAGATCGGCGCGCGGCTGCGCGACTGGCGCGCGCCAGAGCCGCGCTACACGACGGGCGTGATGGCGAAGTATGCCGCGCAGGTATCGTCGGCGAGCGAAGGGGCGATCACGCGTCCGGTGTAGCGGCGCTTACGTGCCGGCGAGCCGGGCGACGACGGGCGCCATCGCTTCCCAGCTGTTGCCGGAGAAGGCGACGTACGAGAAGCCGTACTCCTCGCGCCGGCGCTGCAACTCCTCGACGCACTGGTCGACGCTGCCGATGAGCGCGTGCGGCACGGTCAGCGCTTCTTCGGCGGTGGCGCCGAAGCCTGGCGCGACGCGCGCCGCCATGCCCTCGCGGTCGTCGGTGAGGATGCCCGCGAAGACCGTGACGCCGAGCTCGATCTGGTCGAAGCGCGCGCCGGCGGCCTCGCGGATCCAGCGGATCTTCTCGCGCGTCGCCTCCGCCGAGCCGGTCTCGAGCGCGCCGCGGCCGACGCGGCCCTCGGTGAGCGCGAAATTCACGCTGATGATGTCCGCCTCGCGCGCGGCGAACGAGAGCACGCGCTTGCCGCCGCCGCCGATGAGCACGGGCGGGTGCGGCTTCTGCACGGGCTTCGGCGTGCCGGACATGTGCACCGAGTAGAACTCGCCGTCGAAGGCGACGGGCTCGTCGCTCCAGAGGCCCTTCATGATGCGCAGGCCTTCCTTGAGCCGGCGGATGCGTGTGCCCGGGGGATCGTACGAGATGCCCGATCCCTCGTAGTCCGTGACCATCCAACCGGCGCCGATGCCCGCCTCGACGCGGCCGCCGGAGAGCACGTCAAGCGTCGCGAGCTCCTTCGCGAGCACGACCGCGTGCTTGTAGTCGTTGTCGAGCACGAGCCCGCCGACGCGCAGCGCGCTCGTGACGGCGGCGGCGACGGCGAGCGCCGGCATCGGCGCGAGCTGGTCGTCGAAGTGGTCGGGCATGAAGAGCGTCGAGTAGCCCAGGTCCTCGCACTTCCGGGCCTTCTCGATCCACTCGTCGCGCGAGCGTCCGGCGGCGATCTGCGCGCCGAAGCGGAACTTGCGGGCACCGGCCATGTCGACTCCTCTCCAGCGGTTGCGCTGGAGAGCGTGACACGCGCTGGGCCGTGTGTCGAGCGCGGCTAGCGGAGCGCCTCGAGCTGCTCGCGCGCGTCGTGCGCCGCGTCCTGCGCGCGGTCGCGCCAGGAGCGCCGGCGGGAGCGGGCCCGGCGCCAGAGCAGGAAGGCGGAAGCGGCGAGGGCAACGCCCGCGACGACCGGGAGGGCGCCCATGCGCGGCGCCGCGGCGCCCGCGAACTCCTCGCGGTCGTCGGGCACCAAGCCGGGCGCGCGAGCGAGCGGCGAGCCGCCGTCCTCCCCCGCGGGCTCGCGCGCGGCGCGCGGGATGGTCGCGTGGCGCATCGCATCCGTCGTGCCCGCGGCGCCGCCGGCACCGCTCTCCATGCCGCGCACGCCGCGGGACTCGTCGGCGGTCCAGGAGGTGGCGGGCTGCGTGGCGCCGATGCTCGTCTCGGCGGCGGTGCCAGGCTCCATGTCCGTCGAGAGCGGCGGCCCGGGCTGGCCGCCCGCGGGCGGGACGTAGACATCGGGCGCGAACACGCCGCCGGGCTCGCCGCCGGACAAACGGCCGGACAGCGGCTCCCCCGACTCGCGAGCGTCGCGCTCACGCTCGACCTCCGCGGCGATGGAATCGGCTTGTCCTCCCGTGCGCGGCGGCTCGTCGTCGCCGACGTACGACGGATGGGCGGAGGCTTCGCCGGGCTCGGGCCGCGGGTGCGGCGGTGGCACCGGCACGCCCATCGCGCGGCCGGCGGGCGGGCGGCCGCTGCCGGTGACGCTCTGGCGCTCGCCGCCGAGGTCCTCGACGGCGCCCACGCGTCCGCCGAAGCGGGGCGTCGCGCGGTCGCGCTCGGACGCGAGCCGCTCAACCTCTTCCGCAGTGCGCTCGAGCTCCTCTTCGACGGGCTCGCCGACGGTGCCGCCGCGGGTGGACGGCGGCGAGTCGGGGCCGTCCTCGTGGACGTGCGGGAGGCGCTGGCGCTGCTCGGCGAGCTCGCGCTCGACCAACTCGCGCTGGCGCAACTGCTCGTCGGGCGGCACGACGCTCTCGGCGGCGATGCGGCGGAACGGGTCATCCTCCGGCTCGAGGCCGGGTTCACTGAGCTTGTGCTCGTCGAGATGCGACTTGTCGAAGGTGAGGGTGGCGCCGTCCTCGCTCGTGGAGTCGAGATACTCGCCGCTCAGCCAGAAGTCGCGCCGCCACGCCGTGCTGACTTTCAGGTACGACCCGTGGACGTCGGCAACCTCGCCCAGGCGCGCGCCGTCGGCGGTGAAGAGTGGCCGGCCGAGCGCGAGCCGGAGCGTTTCGCGGTCAGGGGTGAGGCCTCGATCGAAGGTCATGCGGTCCTCCTGCGGCGTCCGCCGCTTCGATCGATGGTAGGCGCAGGGCGATGAACCGGGCCGCGAGATCGCGCCGGCGGGCGTGTCAGTTTCGTGCAATTGCGGGAGCGCCTTCCGACACGCACGTCATACGCCCGCCGCCCGGCTTGTAGCGGGCCGGACGCGATGGGCGTGGCACGCTGCGCGAGGAGGGGAACGTGCGAGAGCAGCGCGGGCGCGTCGTCGCGATCACTGGCGCCTCGGCGGGCGCCGGACGGGCGACGGCGCGCCTCTTCGCGCGGCGTGGGTGGCGCACGGGGCTGATCGCGCGGGGCGCGGCGGGGCTCGCCGGCGCGGCGCGCGACGCGGAGGCGGCCGGGGCGCGCGCGTGCGTCGTCCAGGCCGACGTCGCGGACGCTGACGCGGTGGAACGCGCGGCGCAGCGCATCGAGGCGGAGCTGGGCCCGCTCGACGCCTGGGTGAACTGCGCGATGGCCTCGGTGTTTTCGCCCGTCAAGGAGATGCGCGCCGACGAGTACCGGCGCGTCACGGAGGTGACCTACCTGGGCTACGTGCACGGAACGCTGGCGGCGCTGGGGCGAATGCTGCCGCGCGACCACGGGACGATCGTCCAGGTCGGGTCGGCGCTCGCCTATCGTGGCATCCCGCTGCAGTCGGCGTACTGCGGCGCGAAGCACGCGATCCAGGGCTTCACGGAGTCCTTGCGGTCGGAGCTATTTCACGACGGGAGCGCGGTGTGGGTGACGATGGTGCAGATGCCGGCGCTGAACACGCCGCAGTTCTCGTGGGTGCGCAGCCGGCTGCCTGGGCGCGCGCAGCCGGTGCCGCCGATCTACCAGCCGGAGCTGGCGGCGGAAGCCGTCTACTGGGCGGCGACGCACCGCCGGCGCGAGGTGAACGTCGGCGCGCCGACGCTCGCGTCGATCCTGCTCGACCGCGTCATGCCGGGGATGCTCGACCGCTACCTGGGGCTGCGGGGATATCGCTCGCAGCAGACGCAGGAGGCGGAGGACCCGTCGCGGCCGGACAACCTCCGGCGGCCGCTCGACGACGAGCGCGACTACGGCGCGCGCGGCGCCTTCTCGGCCCGGGCGCGCGACGGCCGCGCGGAGCTGTGGGCGGAGACGCACCGCAGCCTGCTGCTCGGCTCGGCGGCGGCCGGCGCGGCGGCGATGCTCACGCGCGTCAGTCTGGGCGGACGGGGCCGAGGACGCGGTCGAGGTAGGGATTCGTGAAGCGCGCCTCAGGGTCGAGGCGGGCGCGCACCCGTTGGAAGGCGGACCATTCCGGGTAGCGGGGCGCCAGGGTTTCGGCGGTCTGGAAATGCAGCTTGCCCCAGTGGGGGCGGCCGCCGTAGTCGTCCATGATGTCCTCGACCGCCTCGAAGTACTGCTGGTACTGCATCCCCTGGTACACGTGGACGGCGATGTAGCACGTGGCGCGGCCGTAGGCGGTGCTCAGCGGGATGTCATCGGGTGCGACGAACCGCACTTCGACCGGGAAGCTGATGTTGAGCCCGCTGCGGGCGACGAACGCGCGCACGCGGTTGAGCGCCTCGGCGGTGTGCTCGATGGGGATCGCGTACTCCATCTCGTAAAAGTGCACGAGGCGCGGCGACGCGAACACTCGGTAGGAGTGCTCGACGTACTCGACGCGGCCCGAGCTCGGGATGAGGCGGCTGAGACGGGGGATCATCGACGGCCGCAGGCGCCCGGCGCGGCAGACGGCGCCGAACGCGACGTTCTCGAGCAGGATGCGGTCGCGGAACTCCCGCCAGCGGCCGCGAGGGTTGCGCGGTTCATCGGTCCGGCGGTTGCGCTTCGTGAGCGCCCAGCCGGTGTGCGGTACCCAGAAGAACTCGAAGTGGTCGTTCTGGCTGACGTGCTCGTCGAGCGACGCGAGCACGTCGTCGACGCGCATCGGCATCTCGACCGCGTGCAGGTTGAAGGCCGGCACGCAGCGCAGCGTGACCGTCGAGACGATGCCGAGGGCGCCGAGGCCGACGCGCGCGGCGTGGAAGATTTCCTGCTCTCCGTCAGAGGAGCAGTCGACAATCGATCCATCGCCAGCGATGAGGCGCATGCCGACGACCTGCGTCGCGATGTTGCCGAAGTTGCGGCCGGTGCCGTGCGTCGCCGTGGCGATGGCGCCGGCGACGGACTGGTAGGCGATGTCGCCGAGGTTTTCCATCGCCAGGCCGACGCGCCCCAGCTCGACGTTGAGCTTGCGCAGGGGGATGCCCGCCTGCACGGTCACGTGGCCGCTCGCCCGGTCGACGGACAGGACGCGCGTGTAGCGGTCGAGGTGCACCAGCCGGCCATCGGTGAGCGCGATGCCGGTGAAGGAGTGGCCGGCGCCCACCACCTTCACGCGCTCGCCGGCGAGGCGCGCGGTGCGGACGATCGCAACGAGCTCTTCTTCGCTGGCCGGATGCTCGACGTGCGCCGGCGCACACTCCTGGTTGCGCGCCCAGTTGTGCCAGCGGCGCCGTTCGGTCGATGCGGGAGCGGCCGTCATGGCGCCGATCGTAGCGCACCCGGACGAGAGGGGCAGCGTGGAACCGCGTATTATCGTGGAGCGATATACTAGGGCTGCGCGGCGGGGCTGCTGAGGGAGGTGGCCAATGCGCGTCACGGCGAGCGAACTCCACGAGTGTCATGTGCAGGCGAGGGACGGGACGCTCGGCCGCGTCCAGGACGTCTACTTCGACGACGGGACGTGGACGGTGCGGTACCTGGTGGTCGAGACCGGCGGATGGCTGCACCGCCGGCGCGTCCTGATATCGCCGCTCCTGGTGCGCCAGGTCGACCTGGCGCGCCGCACCTGCGCGGTGGACCTTACGCGCGCGGAGGTGGCCGGCAGCCCGGACATCGACTCGGCGCTTCCGATCTCGCGGCAGCTCGAGATGCGGTATCGCGACTACTTCCGGTGGCCGGCGTACTGGGCGGCGGGGTTCTACGAGCCGCAGGTGCCGCCGGTGTGGCAGGGCGCGGCGCGCGAGGCGGGCGAGCGCGCGCGCCAGATGATCCGGCACGAGCGCACGATGTCCGCCCAGTCAGGTGCGGCGAACCACCTGCGCAGCGCGGCCGCCGTCGCGCACCACAAGGTCGTGGCGGACGACGGCGAGGTCGGGCACGTCGCCGACTTCGTCATCGACGCGCGCACCTGGCACATCACCCACCTCGTCGTCGACACGCGGAACTGGATCCCGGGGCGAAAAGTGGAGCTGCCGATCGCCGCGGTGCGGCGCCTGAGCTGGACGCTCTCGACGGTCCGCGTAGCGATGTCGCGGGCGCAGGTGGCGACGCTGCCCGAGCACGGCCGCGCGCCGGCGAAGGCGTAGCGGACGGCGCACCTTCCCGGTCCCGGCGGTCAGCCTCCGACCGAGGCGGGCGCGGAGGCCTGCGGGAGCTGATCGGCCGGGATCACGTGCCAGATTTGCATCTCGGGGTTCTGGTACGCGAGCTCGAGCGCGCCATCGAGGCCGGAATTGAACTTCTCGATGCCGGAAGCGGGGTAATAGTTGCGCTCGACGGCGCCGACGACGACGTACTCGACGTCGTACTTGCGGAGCAGCGCGCGAGCCTCGGCGACGTCGTCGGTCGCGTAGAAGGCGTCGACGTCCTGCTTCCGCTGCGAGACGGTGGCCGCGAAACGCTGGCGCTGCTGCGTCTGGTGCCAGTCCCAGCCGAGCACGTCCGGCAGGCCGGTGTAGATCGCGATGCGCGCGCCGTAGTGATAGATCGGCGCGTTGCCCTCGATGATCGTCGGCGTGCCATCGATGTGCTCGCGCGCCCAGGTGATGGCGTCGCGGTCGTACTTCAACTCGTCGCGGCCGCCCTTGCCCGTGCGCTCGTCGCGGTCGGTGTAGACGGCGGTGTCCATGTAGGCCATGCCGTTGTTGCCGGTACCCTGCGCGGGGTCGAAGCGGTCATGGATGCGCGAGCGCGTCCCGAAGTACGGGAAGACGAGCGCGAGCGCGATGAACGCGACGGCCACGCCGGCGAGCGCGTAGCGGGGCGCCTGCACGACCGCGGCGCCGAGGGTGCCGGCGCGGCGCAGGAACGCCTCCTGCGGGCGCAGCACGCCGAAGACGTACCAGAGCCCCCAGGCGCCGACGACGCCCCAGAGCATCCACACGTGCAGGTAGAACTTGAACACGGTGTTCATGCGGCCGATGTCGCCATCGAGCGTCAGGAGCTCGACGCCGCCGCTGAGGCCAAGGCCGAGCGCCGCCATGGCGTACACGAAGAGGACCACGGGGGCCAGCGGGGAGCGGGCGACCAGCTCGCGCCAGGCGGCGATGACGATGATGACGAGG
>Ga0070741_10009617_pt1 | contig 18653 bp, 19 predicted proteins | sample Coa_R1_4_FD_66440 | JGI IMG/M metagenome (GOLD analysis project Ga0070741, IMG submission 66440) | Surface soil microbial communities from Centralia Pennsylvania, which are recovering from an underground coalmine fire - Coalmine... | ecosystem: Environmental > Terrestrial > Soil > Unclassified ...
GCCGAGGAAGCCGCCGCCGAAGAGGTTGTTGCCCCGGGTGTCCTTGCGATTCACCCACCAGGCGAAGTTGAGCGTCATCTTCTGGAATATCCGCGATAGGAAGACACGATCACGCCCGCCGCGCGGGCCGGTCATCTTGTACACGCGCCACGCCGACCACGCGTGCACCGGCGGGTTCACGTCCGCGAAGGCCCACTCGTAGGCGGGGAGCTGCCCGCTCGGATGCATGTACCACTCGCGGGTGAAGAGGATCAGCTGCTCCTTCGCGAAGTGCGGATCGATGCGCGCGAAGGGGATCATGTGGAAGGCGAGGTCCCACGCCGCGTACCACGGATACTCCCAGCCCTCGGGCATCGAGATGACGTCGCGGTTGTAGAGGTGGGTCCACTCCGCGTTGCGTCCCGTTCGGCGGCTCGCGGGCGGCGGCGGCTGCCCCGGGTCGCCCTCGAGCCAGTCCTTCACGACGTAGTGGAAGAACTTCTTCGACCAGAGGAGGCTCGCGTAGGCCTGGCGGACGACCGCCTGCTCGCCCTCGCCTAGCGCGGCTGGGATGTTCCTGGCGTAGAAGGCGTCGGCCTCGCGAAGGCGCTCCGAGAAGATCCGGTCGATTTCGGGCCCGGCGGCCGAGCCGCCGGCTTCCGCTTCCGCGGTGAGGCGCAGGCGAAGCACGGCCCGTCCGCCGGCGGGAACGTTCACGACGTAGTGAGCCGCCGCTTTCGTGCCCACCGCCGCAGGGTTCACCGCATCGCTCCGCCCATGGACGAGGTACTCGTGGAATCCGTCCTTCACATACGGGGACGGATTCGACCCGCCGAACAATCTCGCGACGTTCGTCTCGTTTTCGGTGAAAAGAAGCTCTGGGCTGCCCTCGGCCACGAGGCGGTAGCGACCGAGGGACGCATGCTCGGCGAGGATGGTTGCGCCCTCCCCTCGGGCGAGTTGCGGCTTCGGCCAGTACCCCTCGCCCATGCGTCCCCATGACCACGTGTTGCGGAACCAGAGCGTCGGCAGCACGTGAAGCGCGGCGGCCTCCGGACCCCGATTCGCGATCGTCACGCGGATGAGGACGTCCTCGGGCGTCGCCTTCGCATACTCGGCGGTCACGTCGAAGTACCGATCGTCGTCGAACACGCCCGTGTCGACGAGCTCGAACTCGGAATCGCCCTTCCCGCGGCGGCGGTTCTCCTCGACGAGCCACCCGTAGGGGTACTCGCGCTGCGGATACTTGTAGAGGGCCTTCAGGTACGAGTGCGTCGGCGTCGCGTCCAGGTAGAAGTAGCACTCCTTCACGTCCTCGCCGTGGTTGCCCTCGGGGCCGGTGAGGCCGAAGAGGCGCTCCTTCAGGATCGGGTCCTTCCCGTTCCAGAGCGCGAGCGCGAAGCACAGTCTGCCCTCCCGGTCGGTGATGCCGAGCAGCCCGTCCTCCCCCCAACGGTAGGTCCGGCTCCGCGCGTGGTCGTGCGGAAAATAGTCCCAGCTCGTTCCGTCGGGCGAGTAGTCCTCGCGTACCGTTCCCCACTGACGCTCGGCCAGGTAGGGGCCCCACCGCTTCCAGTTGCGCGTGCGGGCGGCATCCTCGGCGAGACGGCGGCTTTCGGGATCGAGACGTGATTCGTCCCTCATGCTTCTTGGATGCCAGAAGCTTCCGGTGGGTTGCGAGATGGGACGACGCGGTCGCCAATGCGCTTCCGGGGGCACTCCGATGGCAGCCACGTGGTGGGTGGCGGTGACGAAGCGAACCGTCACGATCACGCTCACGGATGGACCTATGCGGCCGCCATGCTGGTCGACCTCCGCCGGCGCGCCGAGCGCGCCGGTCTCGCCAAGATCGTCACCACCGAGGGCGACGCGCACTGCCTCCCATTCGAGGACCGGACCTTCGACGGCGCGAACATGATCACCGTGCTCGGCGAGATCCCGGATCCCGAGCGGACGCTCCGTGAGCTCCGACGCGTTACACGCCGACGGGAGCGGCCCCTTCTCCTACTTCCGAGCGGTCCGCACGCTCATGCCGGCGACCGCCGCGGCTGCTTCCTGCGTCTTGCCTTCCATGCGCCTGTGCCTCAGCAGCCTGACCTGCGCGTCGGTCACCATCGGCCCCACCCCTCCTCGGGCGGGACCCTGGCACGCGCCGTCAGGACGGCGCCAACGGCAAGACTAATTGTCGCCGACCGGCACAAGTAATTGCCGCTGATCAGCGGACATCAAACTCCGACGACTCGATGGCCGGCAGGAGATCCCGACCGCGCTGCCGGCAACGGGGAAGGCGGCATGGGGAGCGACCTGATCAACAACGGCTCAACCGTGCTGGATGATGTCCTCAGATATTTTCCACCACTTGAGCGACACGGCCTGTGCAGGGCGCCGGAGCTCTGTATTCGGCCCCCCACCGGCAGTGGAGGGTCACTGCGGTCTGTGTCCGGCCCGGGGCTCGCCGTTGCCGGATGCGCGCCGGGCCCGCGCGATGCCGATGGATGCTTTCCGCTAAAGCTGATCGACGCTGTTACTTCGTTCTGTACGAGCCCGGACTCCACGACTACATAAACCATTGCTCGAGCGAGATATCGACGTCGGCGAAGAAGCCCAGCAAACTTGCGGTCGGACGGATGTAACGATGGCCTAAGCCTCGGGCGTAGGCACGTATTACGATGCCGTGGCCGCCACCGCCGGGGCGAGCCCGGGATGCTCGAGGACCCAGATATCCGAGCTGGCATTCTCATCGGCGGCGTCAAGCTGTGGACGAAGCCAGAGGATGGCTGCCGCGCGCGGGGGTCGGCGACCGTAGCGCAACGCGGCGACCGAGAGAGCGAACCTCGCGTGTGACTCTCGACGTCCTGCTCTGCCCGCGCTGCGGCGGACGGATGTCGGTGATCGCGACGATCGAGGCGGACGTGCTCCGCAAGATCCTCTACCATCTCCGTCTTCCGAGTGAGCGCCCCATCCCGCTGCCGTCCCGTTCTCCGCCCTCGTTCGGTGATCTCTTCCCCGACGCGCTCACCGGATCATCCGCGGATAGCCCCGCCCGCAGTGCCGTCTGGAGAGAGGTGCGCCCGAAACGGACCGCGGTGCGGGCGTTCGACGATTCGACGCGGTCTCGCGATCGCGTACTCCGAGAATTTGAAAGCGTCCTGGGGGATGATCGATCACGAGCGTCGCAGGAGACGTAGCGTCTCCTCGTAAATCGTCCGGCGTGGACCGATGGCGACGAGGTCGATCACCTTCCTTGCCGCGAGTCGGTACACGATGCGGAATCGGCCCACGCGGAGGCTCCGGAGCCCCGCCAGCTCGTCTCGCAGCACCTTGCCGGCCGCGGGATCCGTGCGGATGAGATCGAGACCTGCGCGTACCTTGCGCTTGAGCTCGGGATGAAGACCTCGAACGAGTTCCGCGATCCGTCCCGGCACCCGAAGGCGGTAGGCCTCCATCGCGCCTGCGCTCGCGTCAGTCCTCGGGCAGCAGCTCCTCGAGCGTGTAGACGCTGGCGCCGCGCTTGAGCCCGCGCAGGCCACGCCGGATCTCGTCCATGAGCTCCGGGTCCGAGCGGATCGCCTGCGTCTCTTTCCAGCCCTCGTACTCGTCCGGGCTGACGAGCACCGCCGCCGGCCGGCCGTTCCGGGTGATCACGATCTCCTCGTCCGTCTCGACTACTCGATCCACGAGGCGGCTGAGATTCGCCTTCACCTCAGCGAGCGGAAGTGTCTTCATCGGTCCTCCGTCGAGTTAGTCACAATTGTGACCAAGACGTTACCCTCGTGGCGTTCGGGCGTCAAGCTTGATTCGTCATGCCACGGCGAAGATCGTTACCGGTGCGGGACCGAGAGCACCCACTGGCGGACGGGGACGTCGGCGGGCAACGCATGGTCGACGAGGTGCACCGCGCGTTCGGTCATCCGCCGCCCCCCCGCAGCTCGGACAGATCGCGCGGCCCTTGCAGGAGAACGGCACCAGCCGCTCGAACGCGCAGCCCCCGCATCGGACGCGCGCGAAGCCGTTCCGCGCCAACGATCGGACACGCAGGCGCCAGCGCCGCGCGGATTCAGGTCGGCACGACCTCCAGCACGGCTCGGTCACCGCTCCACGATCTCGAGGGTGTGCCCGTCGGGATCGCGGACCGAGAGAGCACGACGGAAGCCGAGCTCGTGGCTGGGCACGGTGACCGGCGGTACCCGTCCGAGATGCTCGAGCGCTGCCCCGTCGCCGAGCACGAGCCGCGTCTGCCAGTGGACGAGATCGTTCGCATGCTCATGGGCCGGGAACGCTCGCCCGTTCCGGGGCGCGAGGTACTCGAGGAACTCGATGCCCGGCCCGTCATCAGCCCGCAGGCTCGTGATCCGCAGGTGAGCGCCCCGGACGGCGTTCAGCCGTTCCTGCTCGGGGCCGGAGTTCTCGCTCCCGCCCGCGACCCGGAAGCCGAGCCGGTCGCGGTAAAATGCGAGGCTCTTTTTGGTGTCGGCGACGGCGATCGCCGTGTGATCGATGCCAAGGAAGAGCCCGTCGGTCGGCTCCTGCCAGCGCGGATCGCCCTTCCCCGGCGGGAACCAGATGAGCTCGAGCGGATGACCGTCGGGATCGCGGAAGTAGAACGCGCGGATCCCGCCCGCGGTGGGATTCCAGTCCGGCAACCGCTGTGGTTCAGGCGACACGTACGTGACGCGCTGGTCGTGGAGCAACTCGTAGGCACGGTCCATGTCCCGGACGACGATCGCCACGTGCTGGAACCACCGGTCGTTGCTGCGCGCATCGATCGGGGCGGCCCTTCCCCTCGGCGCCAGGTATTCCGTGAGCTCGAGTGACTCCTGCCCGAGCCGCAATCGAACGACCCGCATGCGAATCGGGAAGACGTCGCGTAGCCGTTCGTACGCCTCACCCGCGACCTCGATGTCGCTCACCGACGTGAATCCGAGGACGCGCGTGTAGAAATCGACCGAGCGGTCCATGTCGGCAACCGTGATCCCGACAGCGTCGACCGCCCGGATCCGTGGGGCTTTCGCCGATGCACTCGCCGACAGGAGAACAAGTGCGAGCAGAAGAGCGCGACGCTTCACCCGAGGCGCTCCCGCAGATGATCGCCGACCCGCAGCGCATTCGCCATGATCGTCAGGGCCGGATTCACGGCGGAGCTCGACGGGAAGAAGCTGCCGTCGACGACGTAGAGATTGTCCACGTCGTGCGCCTTGCAGTGGAGGTCGAGAGCCGACGTCTTCGGATCGCGCCCGAAGCGCACCGTCCCGTTCTGATGCGCCACGCCGGCGAGCGGAATGCGGCCCGGGACGTACGCCTGGAGCGGAATCAGGTGCTCGTGATCGCACTCGATGTGCCTGAGCAGGCCCTTCAGCTTCGCGGCCAGGCGCCGATGGGCTTCCTCGTTGTTCGCCGTGTAGGTCAGACGGATCGTGCCGTCGCCGTCGACGGTGACGCGGTTCTCGGGATCCGGCAGATCCTCGGTCGTCATCCAGAACGGCACCGCGCGCTCGGCCATCTTTTCGAGCGTCATGCCCGGGACGATCCGCGGGGCGCCCTGCCGGAGCACGTTGCCGTCGATGTTGCCCATGAGGGAGATGTGGCCCATCGGGTACTCCCACTCCTTGGTGGCGAAGTAGAAGTCGTTGAGCCCGAGCGTTTTGTTCAGCCGCGTCGGATTCGGATGGCGCGAGATCGCGAGGAACATCGAGTTCACGTGGCACATGTAGTGCCGGCCGACGACGCCGGACCCGTTCGCGAGCCCGTTCGGGTGCGGGTCACCGGCCGAGCGGAGCAGGAGTGCCGCCGAGTTGATCGCGCCGGCCGACACGACGACGACACTGCCGCGATACGTCTCCCGGGCGCCGTTGCGCTCGACGTGCACGGCCGCAACCTCGGTGCCCGTGCGGTTCGTTTCGAGCCGGGACACGAACGCGTTCGTGACGAGGGTCACGTTCGGATGCTCGAGCGCCGGATCGACACATACGACCTGTGCGTCGGCCTTCGCGGAGACGAGACAGGGAAAGCCGTCGCACGTCCCGCAGCGGATGCACCGGCTCGCCCGCGGGTTCTGCTCGTCCAGCATGAGCCCGATCGGGATCGGAAACGGCCGATGGCCCTGGCGCTCGAAGCCGTCGAAGATTCCCTGCAGCCGCGGCTCGTGGCTGACCGGCGGATACCGGTAGGGCGCACTCGCGGGCGGCTCGGTCGGATCCGACCGGCGCTTCCCGTGCACGTGGTAGAGGTGCTCGGCCTCGGTGTAGTAGGGCTCGAGCTCCTCGTAGGTGATCGGCCACGCGGGCGACGTGCCGTCCACGTGCCGCAGCTCCCCGAAGTCCTCCTTTCGCATGCGCAGCAGCGCGGCACCGTAGAACTTGGTGTTCCCCCCGACGTAGTAGTGCGCGCCGGCGTGGAACTCCGTGCCGCTTTTGTCGCGCCAGGCCTCCCTGATGTTGTAGCGGCCCTCGACGACGACGCTGTGAGAGCTCCAGTTCTCGCGCTCGCGCGGCACGTAGTCACCGCGCTCGAGGATCAGGATCTTCTTGCCCGTTGGCGCCAGCCGGTACGCGAGGGTGCCTCCTCCGGCTCCGGATCCGATGATGATCACGTCGTACTGCGTGTCGTCCATCATCCACCTCGCACAGCGTCGCGCTCGCGGATTCAGGCTGTCGCTCGCCGCGCGACTGGCGCGGCGGCCGGCGTCTCGTCGCTGGGCTTGGCGATCCGGGCAATCAGCCGGTCGAGCGATAGCGGACCGGGCCCGTCGGTGCCGAGCCACACGAGCAGCGCGATGTACGAGAACTCGAGTAGGCCGACCAGGCTGCCGATGCCGTCGACGTTCTCCCACTGCGCCGTACGGATCGCCACGCACATCGTGACGATCAGCGGGACGACGGCGAAGCGGGTGGCGAGCCCGAGCAGCAACAGGCCGCCGCACACGAACTCGGCGGCCGAGGCGAACCGCGCCTGGAAGGCGGCGTTCGGGATGCCGAGTTCGGTGAAGTAGTTGGTGACCTTCTCGAGGTCGTGGAGCTTCCCCCATCCCGACTGGAAGAAGACCAGACCGACGGTCAGTCGGGCGAGGGTGGGCGAGAGCCAACGAAGGGCGTCGCCGACGCGCTCCGCGAGCGTGGCTAAGGCCGTGGCCGCTGCAGATATCCGATTCATGGCGTTCCTCCATGCCGGCGTTCAGCCGGCGGACCGAATTCGTACGATCTGATGCCGCTGGCAGGATCTGCGTTACGAAGCGGCGGCCATCGGGGGCGCCGAACCCCTGCCCTACACGTCGCCGAGCGAAGCGAAGCTGCACCGGAAGATGCAACGCCTGGCCGTGTGATGGTTGAGCTTGGCGCACAGCACCCGGTGCGCCCCGCGCACCTGGACGTATGCCTGAGCGGCCGTGAGCATCCCGAGCGGTGGGGCTGTGAAGTAGATCCAGAGCGCCTTCCACTGCCAGGCCGCTAGCGCCGACGCGAAGGACCGTGCCGGGTTCATGCTCATCCCGGAGATCGGCGCCTCGAGGGTGATGTAGGTGGCGACGAGCGCCCCGGCCAGAAGCGGCGTGTACCGCGCCAACCGCGGGCTGTTGGACGCAACCAGCACGACGGCCATGAGCAGGAAGGAGATCAGGAACTCCGCGATGAACGCTGTCGCGGTGCCGCCGGGTCCCGGCGCGGTAGCAGCGAAATGCACCGCGGGGTGCGCGACGAGCATCCCGAGCGTCACGCGCATGAGCAGCACGCCCAGGATTCCGCCGAGGAACTGGCCGGCGACGTATCCGAGTGCGTCTAGACGTCCGATCTTCCTCAAGCGGAAGTAGGTCAACGTGAGTGAGGGATTCATGTGAGCGCCGGACTGTTGTCCCCACGGCGAGTAGATGAGACCGATCGCCGTGAGACCCATCGCAACGCCCATCAGGAGGCGGCGGACGTTGCCGTCGGGCAGTGCCCGGTGAGCGGGCGAGGCCGGATGTTCGAGCAGGGTCGCAAAGCCGCACGCCGCGATCATGAAGACGCCCAGCAGCGTCCCCTCCATCGCATACTCCTGCCAGTGGCGCCCGGACGGAGTCACTCGTGATCAGGCTCCGTCGCGAACAGGTTCACCTCGATCGTACCGTCGGTCGCCACGACCGGGGCGAGCTCCTGCACGCGTGCCAGCCAGCCGTCGGTCCACTTCGGACCGATCTGGTAGCGCTCGCGGTTGAAGTCTTCGATCTTCCCGCGAATGCGAAGCGTGCGGACGTCCTTGTAGCTGCCGGCCGGGAGATAGATGATCGTGCCGCTGATCTTCTCGTCGCCCTTGTCGTCCCGCGGCCGTCCGCAGATCGTGAACGTGCCCTCGGTCTCGAACGGCACCGGCTTCATCGGCTCGACGGCGGTGTCGAGCCTCAGGCCCGGCACCTCGAGCTTGAGCATGCATTTCTTCGGATCGACCTTTTTGTTGGTGGCCCATTGCCGGAAGTGGTCGCTCTTGGTCTCGTCGTTGTCCACCCGGATGGAGGTCAGCGGCACCGAGCAGCTGGCCTTCCCTTGAAGCTTCGCCTCGTCGACCGAGAGCGTGCAGCCGACCGCCGAGCTGACCGCCGTGATGCGCTCGCCGATGGCGGCGTCGAAGACCGCGGAAAAGGTGTCGTTGCCCGCCTCGGGATCGACGGCGAATTTCGTCTCTGCCCGAGCGGTCGAGAAGGTGCACGGCAGCAACGGGAGCAGAAACAACATAACGCGAGCGATCATCGGAGGTCCTTTCGAGGCGGCGAACACCTTGGATGACGCCGCCTCATACGACATCCCACGGTCAGGCGACGTTCCTGAACTGCAGCGCCCCGGCTCCGGTGCCCTCGACGTCGCGCTGCTCGTCGTCTCGACTCACCATCCGGCCCAGCTGCCACGCACTGAGAACCGTGACCGCCGTTCCAAGCATGACCGTGAGCACCAGACCGGTAGCGATCTCGAGCGCCATGATCATCGGAGGCGTCCCCGGGAGAGGCTCATGTCGTGATATAGATGCCGCCGCGGAGCGCCCGTTTCAGGACGGACGACGAGACCCGCCCGACGGGGGGACGGGCGAACGGAGGGAACGCTTCCGCGCCTCGAGGATCGCCCGCACCAGCCTCTCGGGGACCGCGGCCGGCACCTCGTCGTCGTCGTAGGCATCCTTCGCAAGCTGCATCGTCTCCGCGTAGCTTCGGAGGTAGGCGACGCAGTCAGGGCACCCGGCCAAGTGCCCATCGAAGATCGATCGCTCGTCCGGGCCGAGTTCGCCGGCGAAGTAATCCGCGAGGAACTCGCTCAGCTCCCGGCACGTCAGCTCCCTCGTGCCAACTGTCATGAGGCCGCTCCCGCGCGAGCGTGCTCGACGGGTGGGGCCTCCGCTCGCGCGCCGTCTCGGCTGACCTGGGGGTCGGCCACCACGCACGCAAAGTCCTTCGCGAAGAAGAGGTCGAGCGTCCAGTCGAGGGCGACGCGCACCTTCTTCTCGAGGCGCGGCAGCTTGCTCAGGTAGATCGTCCGCCAGAGCCACCAGGCGATGAATCCGGAGAATCTGATGCCGAAGACATTCGCGACGCCCGTCCGCTTGCCGATGGCCGCAAGCTGTCCCAGCGTCGAGAAGCGGAAGGGCCTCTTCGATCCGCCTAGGACGGCGGCGACGACGTTGCGTGCAACGGTTCGACCTTCCCGGAGTGCGTGCTGCGCCGTCGGCGGATGGAAGCCGCCCGAGAGGGGATCAGGCACCAAGGCGCAGTCACCGACCGCCCACACGCCTGGCCGATCCAGCACCTCGAGGTACTCGTTCACGAGCACGCGCCCACCACGCTTCGCAACCGGAAGGGCCGCGAGGAGCGGGTTCGGTGCCGTGCCCGCGGTCCAGATGAGGACCCTCGCCCGGATCGTCCGCCCGTCCGTGAGCTCCACGAGGTCGTTCTCCACGCCTCGGACCTTAGCGCCGGTGATGATCTCGACCCCGCGCGCCGCGAGCTTCCGTTGAGCATAGGCCCCGAGCTTGGGGCCGAGCTCCGGGAGGATGAGAGGATCAGGCGTGACGAGGACCATACGCAGGTTGTCCTCGCGAAGGTTCGGGTAGAAGCGCAGCGCCTCGCGCACGAAGTCGTTGATGCCGCCAAGGGTCTCGACTCCCGCAAACCCGCCGCCGGCCACGACGAAGGTCATGAGCGGCTGCCGGGAGCCCGCCGAACACTCGGAGTTCGCCTCTTCGAGGTGCGCGATCAGCCGATTGCGGAGCACGATCGCGTCGCTGAGCGACTTCACCGTCAGCGCGCAGCGTTCCACGCCGGGAAGACCAAAGAAGTTCGTGCTCGAGCCGAGCGCGAGGACGAGCTGATCATACGGGAGGTCGTGGGTGTGGCCGTCGAGACCGTGGGAGACCTGCACCTGCCGCGCCTCCAGGTCGATGGCCTCCACGGTCCCGACGAAAGTGTTCACCCGCCCGAGGAGCTTCCGTAGCGGATTGACGATCGTGTTGAGCTCGAGGTCGCCGGCGGCGACCTCGTGCAGCATCGGCGTGAAGAGAAAGTAGTTGTCGCGCGTGAGGAGCGTCACCTCTACGTCGTCGCGCCGGGCGAGGAGCTTCTCCAGCTCGAGGGCGGCATAGATGCCGCCGAATCCGCCGCCGAGGATGAGGATGCGCTCTGCCATCATCGCACCGAGCGAGGCTCGTGATCCGAGCGAACTCTTTGGCTGATGACACGCATATTTGGATCACTGGGCGCTTCTTTGATGCCGTCGGAGCGGCCGCCGTTTCGGCCACGTCCTGATCCATCTTCTCGACGACCGGCTTCACGGGATGCTATCTGATCGGGCTCTTGGGGCTGGGGGAACACCCGGACACGGACGTGAACGATCAGTCATACCGGCGGCAGCCTCTCCCAGAGGATGCCGCCTTACGTGCGATCGTCGAGGGGGTCGAGTCCGAGACGGGAGAAGAGTTCTTCGCGTCGCTGGTGCGCCATCTCACCTCCGCCCTCGACGTACAGTACGCCTTCGTCTCCGAGATCACCCCGGACCGCCACGCCTTCCGGACACTGGCACTCTGGGGCCGAGGCGCACTTCGCGACAACCTGACCGTACCCCTCGCAGGAACCCCCTGCGAGGCAGTTCTGAACGGAGAGTCAGCCCACCATCCCGAGAACCTGCAAGCGCTGTTTCCCAAGGACGCCGGCTTGGTCGACTGGGCAGCCGTGAGCTACTGCGGTGTCCCTCTCTTCGATCGCGCGGGTATCGTCACCGGCCACCTCGCGATCGTCGACGACAAGCCGATGTGGGACGGCCCGCGCGGCATCTCGATCATGCGGATTTTCGCAGCGCGCGCACGCGCGGAGATCGAACGGCTGCATGTCGAGCAGGCCCTTCGCGACTCCGAGCAGCGGTTCCGAGACCTCTACGACGAAGCACCCATCGCGTACGTCTTCGAGGGGACGGATTCGCGTTTCGTGAGCGCGAACCGCGCCGCGACGAAGCTTCTCGGTATCCGGCCGGAGGAAGTGCCGGGTACTCTCGGCCTGACGTTCGTCGCACCCACGCCCGAGAACGAGGAGCGTGTCCAGGGCGCCCTGGGAGCGGTCCAGCAGGGTGAGGAGCGGGCGTGCGTCGAGTTGGAGCTCAGGCGGAAGGACAACGGACGACCGGTTTGGGTACAGTGGTGGTCGAAACCCGACCCTGACGGCAAACACACGCGCACGATGATGGTCGACATCACCGCCCGTGTGCTCGCCGAGCAGGAGCGCAACCGCCTGCGGCAGCAGAACGTGTACCTGCAGGAGGAGATCAAGAGCGAGTACAACTTCGAGGAGATCATCGGGGGCTCGGCCGCGCTCCAGAGCGTGCTCGCCAAGGTGGGGCAGGTCGCCACGACGGACTCGACGGTCCTGATCCTCGGAGAGACCGGCACGGGAAAGGAGCTCGTCGCCCGCGCCGTCCACAATGCCTCCAGGCGCAAGGACAGGCCGCTCATCAAGCTGAACTGTTCCGCACTGCCGACCGGCCTCATCGAGAGCGAGCTCTTCGGCCACGAGAAGGGCGCGTTCACCGGCGCGACCGAGAAACGGGCCGGCCGCTTCGAGCTTGCCGACGGCGGGACGATTTTCCTCGACGAGGTCGGCGAGCTGCCCCCCGAGGCGCAGGTGAAGCTCCTCCGCGTGCTCCAGGAGCGTGAGTTCGAGCGGGTCGGCGGCGCGAAGACGATCCGGGTGGATGTGCGCGTCATCGCAGCCACCAACCGGGATCTCGCCCAGGCGGTGACGGAGAGCAGATTCCGCCAGGACCTCTACTACCGGTTGAACGTCTTCCCGGTTCGCATGCCCCCGCTGCGCGAGCGCGTGGAGGACATCCCGCTCCTGGCGCACTACTTCGTCGGACGCTATGCAGCCAAGATCGGGCGCGCGATCACCCGGGTCCCGAAGGAGGCGATGCAGCGACTCATGGCCTACCCGTGGCCCGGCAACGTGCGGGAACTCGAGAACGTCATCGAGCGCGCCGTCATTCTCTCTCCCGGTCCGGAACTCGCGGTCGCCCCGGAGCTGCTCCCGGTGCTCCCGGCCGCGGCGACACCGGTGAGGGTCGAAAGCCCGGCCGCTGACCCGGAGGCGCTCCGCGAAGTCGAGCGTCAACACATCGTGGCGGTCCTCAAACGGACCGGCTGGCGGGTCGATGGACCGCAAGGCGCCGCACGCGTGCTCAATATGCACCCGAGCACGCTCCGCAGCCGGATGCAGAAACTCGGCATCCGGCGGAGCGCCGCGGAACTCTCGTAGATCCTCGAAATATCGCGGGCGCTTCGTGGCGCCCTCGCGACCGGGTGCAGGATCTCAAGCCCCTGTTTCGTCTGGGCTTCCTGCCGTCGTGCCGACCTCGGCCGACGTCGGCACATCGCTTGCGCTGTGTGCCCGTCACGATGATGCGGGTCACGCGGATTGCGGCGGGCGAAGGCATCGAGACCCTTCGCGTCGAAGGTCGCCTCACGCACGAAACCGTGGAGGAGCTGCGTATGGCATGCGAAGCCGTGCTCACCGAGCGAAGGTCTCTTCAGTTGGACGTCTCCGGCCTGCAGTTTGTCGACCCGACGGGCGTTGCCCTGCTCCATGGTCTGGAGCGGAACGGGACCCGCCTGGGGGGGTGCTCCGGCTTCGTCAACGAGCTCCTGCGGGATCGCGATCGAGCGCCGGCGCCTCCCCAGGCGGCTTCGACCGCCCCTCCCGCCGGCGACACCGTGCTCGTCGAGCGACTCCGCGGCGGTGACCCGGAGGCCTTCGAGCTGCTCGTACGCGAGTACGGCGGCCGCATGCTCGCGACCGCACGGCGGCTCGTCGGCACGGACGAGGAAGCTCGCGACGTTCTCCAAGAAGCCTTCCTCGCTGCCTTCCGAGCCATCGACACGTTCGCTGGCGCTGCCCAGCTGTCCACGTGGTTGCACCGCATCGTCATCAACGCGGCCCTGATGAGACTCCGGAGCCGGCGCAGGCGGCGCGAGGAGTCCATCGACGGCCTGCTCCCGCGTTTCGACGAAGAGGGGCGCTGGGCCGAGCCAGCGTCACACTGGGACACGTCGACCGACATGTTGTTCGAGCGTCAGGAGACGCGCGCGATGGTCCGGAACGCGATCGACCGTCTTCCGCCGAACTACAGGAGCGTGCTCCTGCTCCGCGACATCGAGGAGCTCGACACGGACGAAACGGCCTCGCTTCTGGGGGTCACGCCCAATGCGGTGAAGACCCGCCTCCATCGCGCCCGGCAGGCCCTGAGAACCCTCCTGCAGCGAGAATTTCTGAGCGAGGCGTACCGGAACGGCGGCCGCTCACAATCCCGCGGCCCCGCTGGGCAGCCGGCGTAGACGCGCGTCATGCCGTCCCCGAGCAGCACGTCACCACCCTCGCTCGAACCGACGCGGCTTCCCGTCCGCTCCCGATGGGCCGTCTCGACCATCTTCTTCATCAACGGCATGGTGCTCGCGAGCTGGGTGCCACACATCCCCGCGGTCAAGGCACGGCACGCGATCTCCGACGGCGAGCTCGGGATCGTGTTGCTGTCCATGGCCGTCGGCGCGGTGTGCGCGCTGCCGCTCGCCGGATGGCTCGTCGGTCGTGTCGGCAGCCGGCTCATGACCTCGGCCGCGGCGATCGCGCTCTGCTTGGCGCTGCCTCTTCCCCTCATCAGCGCGAACGTCTTCCTCCTGTCGCTGTCCTTGGTTGCGCTGGGCGCCTGCAACGCGACCCTCGATGTGTCGATGAATGCCCAGGCCGTGGCCGTCGAGCGCGAATATGGACGCGCGATCATGTCCTCCTTTCACGGCCTGTTCAGCCTCGGCGGCCTCGTCGGCGCGGGAATCGCCGGAGGGGTCATGGCACTGAAGGCCCGCGATCTCTCGCACGCAACGGGGACATCGATCGTCTGTCTGTTCGCCGTCGGGTGCTGTCTACCATGGCTCGTTGCCTCGTCCGCCCGAGACGCGAGCGCGGAGGGCGCATTCGCCCGACCGACGCGCGCCCTTCTCGGTTTCGGCGCGCTCGCCTTTTGCGGCCTCCTCGCCGAAGGCGCCATGGGAGACTGGAGCGCGGTCTATCTGCACGACACGCTCGGCAGCAGCCCGGCCCTCGCAGCAGCCGGCTTCGCGGCGTTCTCGCTCACCATGGCTGCCGGGCGGTTCAGCGGTGATCGGCTCGTCGCCCGGTTCGGATCGGGAATCGTGCTTCGAGCATCGAGCACCGTCGCGGCGATCGGCTTGGCCGTCGCGCTCGTCCTCGGTACGCCGATGCCGGGAATCATCAGCTTCGGCTTGGTCGGCCTCGGCATCGCGAATGTGATCCCGATCGTGTTCAGCGCCGCCGGACGCGTTCCGGGGGCTGGGACGGGCACGGCCCTGGCCGCCGTCGCCACCACGGGGTACTTCGGATTCCTCGCGGGTCCACCATTGATCGGGGTCGTGGCGGACTTCTCCGGTCTGCGTATCGCACTCGGGATCGTCAGTGCCTTGTGCGCACTCATCACCTTGGGCGGGGGAGTAACCCGTCGAACCGAAGCGTGCGAGGTCAGCCGAGAGTCGACCCGGGCGCGGACCGCGGCTTGACCAGGCTCGGCGACCTCACGCGGATCGCACGGGAGCCGGCGCCGAGAGCCGTGCTCGGAGGTAGGCGCCCACACGGATGAGGAGAAGCGCCCCGAGTACGACCGCGTACGCAACTGGCTCCCTCACGTCCTTCTTCACCCGCCAGGTGAAGTGGATCACGCCGAGGAGGGGCGCGACATACGCGAGGCGGTGGAGTCGCTTCCAGCGCGCATGACCCAGCCGTTTGAGCGCCCCGCTCGTCGACGTGGCGGCCAGTGGAACGAGCAGGACGAAGGCCGAAAAGCCGACGAAGATGAACTTGCGCTTCGTGACGTCGTCCCAGATGGCCCGCCAGTCCAGAACCTGATCGAGGCCCACATAGGTTCCCACGTGCAGGAGAGCGTAGGAGAAACCGAACAGCCCGAGCATCCGGCGAAGCCGGATCGGCCACGTCCAGCCGAAAAATATCTTGAGTGGCGTGCAGGCGAGCGCTGCGACTAGGAAGACCAGCGCAATCAGGCCGAGCTGGTTGAGCGCCTGAGCGATCGGATTCGCGCCGAGCTCGCCCCGCCAAGCACGCCAGAGGATCGCGCCGATCGGCACCAGCGCGCCCACGAACACGCCCGGTTTCAACCAGGGCAGTGGTCCCGCGCGGCGCATCGCTAGAAGAAGCGGCGCAGGTCCATGCCAGCGTAGAGGCCCGCGACCTGCTCGGCGTAGCCATTGAACGGCAGGGTTGGACGTCTGCGGAACTCGCCGATGCGCCGCTCGGTCGCTTGGCTCCAGCGGGGGTGATCGACCGCGGGGTTCACGTTCGCGTAGAAGCCGTACTCGTCCCGCGCGGCGAGATTCCAAGTGGTGGGCGGTTGCTCTTCCGTGAGGCGGATCGTCACGATCGACTTGATGCCCTTGAAGCCGTACTTCCACGGGACGACGAGGCGTAGCGGCGCGCCGTTCTGGTTCGGCAGCACCTTCCCATAGAGGCCGACGGCGAGGATCGTGAGGGGATGCATCGCCTCGTCGATGCGCAACCCCTCTACGTAGGGCCAGTCGAGCACGTGTCGCCGCTGCTCCGGCATCTGCTCGCGGTCCAAGAGCGTCGTGAACGCGACGTACTTGGCACGCGACGTTGGCTCGACCCACTTCAGGAGATCGCCGAGGGGGAAGCCGACCCAGGGGATGACCATGGACCATGCCTCGACGCAGCGCATGCGGTAGACGCGTTCCTCGAGCGGGAAGCGCGCGAGAAGCCGGTCAACGTCGATGACCTGCGGGCTGTGCACCTCGCCGTCGACGGTCATCGTCCACGGGCGCGGTCGCAACGTGCGCGCGTTCTCGGCCGGGTCGCTCTTGTCGGTGCCGAACTCGTAGAAATTGTTGTAGCTCGTGACATCGCGGTATCGAGTGACGAGTTCACCGGCGCTGTAGTTGCCGTGGCGAGCAATGATCAGGTCTCGCTCGCTCCCGGTGGCCGCACCCCGACCGACGGAACCTTTCCGCTCTCCGCGGGTTCCCCTCATCAACCAAAGCAGGCTGCCGCCCACCCCCGCGCTCGTCACGGTGAAGAGGGCGGCGTTCCGTATGAACTCACGGCGCCTCATGTAGAGCACTTCGGGCGTGATGTCGGAGGTGGGAGGGCTCGTTCCGATCTTGCTCATCAAGGGTCCGACAGGCGCTCGCCGAAGTGGAGATTCACGATGTCCGGGCGATCGAATCGGATGCCGAGCTTGAAGCAAGGCATCCGCGGCTGCGTCACGACGAACTCGGCCGAGCCGATCCGCAAATGATCTCCGATACGGGACTCCTCCTCGAGAAGACCTTCGGTCGTGAAGTTCTCCCCGAACGCCCCCAAGGGGAGTTCAACGCCGGGAAGCTGATCGCGCCAGTACGCATAGTGCTCGAGGGGATACACGTACACGGCCTTCGCGGGCCCGCCGTGAACTGCCGGATCCGCCTGCTCGTCGCCGTCGATATTGAGGGTCGCGACACGCACCCGACCCTCGACCGGGCTCTTCCAGATCGATGTTCGCACCGACCTTCCGTGCCAGTCGAGCTGCCGGGGGCGTCCGACGCAAACGGAGACGAGCTTCACGATGCTCCACGAGACCGCGACTGAATCGCGGCTCGCATTCCTGTACTGGAGAGCCAGTCGCAGAGTGCGTCGCGGAACGCCTCCGCCTGCTCGACGAACGGATAGTGTCCGCTCCGCTCGAAGACGACCATCTCCGCGTCGCGGATTCCGCGATGCATTCGCTCCGCCTGTGCTGGCGGGCAGAAGAAGTCGTGACGGCCGGCCAGGATGAGCGTCGGAACGTCGATCTCGCCGAGCCGCGACACGACGTCGCAGTCCGCCATCAGCTCCCGACTTCGCGCGCACGCCGCCGGGCTCCACACCGTCGACCGGAACAGGCGCTCCGCGCGCTCGTGGTCGAACGTGTGAAAGCCGAGGGTTGCTGCGACGAGCGTCTGGCCGTGAGCGAACTCCGCGTCGTCTCTTGCCACATCGAGAAATGCGGTGAGGACCTCGGGGCCAGGATCTCGCCGCCGTAGCTCCGCGATGATCCGGTCGGTGTAGTCCCAGGCCGCCGTGGTCCCGACCAGGATCAGGTGACTGACACGCCGCGGGTAGCGCAGGGCGTACTGGAGTGCGATGCAGCCGCCGTAGGAGTGGCCGAGGACGGCGATCTTCTCCAGCCCGAGATGGGCGCGCAGCGCGTCTGCGTCGGCCGCGAGCTGGGCAAGCGTGAGCGTCTCGATCGGTGGCCGGCCGGAGCGTCCATTGCCACGATGGTCGTAGTACACGAGTTGGAGCACGCCGCCGAGCGGATCGAGGTCCTCGCGGAACTGCGAGTGGTCGACGCCGAGTCCCCCGTGCATGACGAGGCACGGCAGGCCGTCGCCGACCTCGAGGTGGAAGAGATCCGCTCCGTCGACGTGCGCGAACGGCATCAGCCTTACGGGCGAATTCCAGGAATCTTCAGCCGCACGCGATACAGGCCCGTGCGCGCCGTCATGTAGAGGGTCCTGCCGTCGTCGTCACCCCATGCGAAGTTGGCGGGCAGCTCGGGCGCCGTGATCGTGCCGAGGTGCTTTGCCCCCGGAGAGATGATCCAGATTCCCCCCGGCCCCGAGACGTAGAGGTTCCCCTTCTGGTCGATCTTCATGCCGTCGAGCGCCTGCTCGCCCGGTTCGCTCGTCATGTCGAAGAAGACCTCGCCGTGCGAGAGCGTCCCGTCCGGCTCGACGCGGTAGCGCATCATGACCTTCTTCTTCACGTCCCAGTTGTCGACGTAGAAGAACTTCTCGTCCGGCGAGAACGCCAGACCATTCGGACCGAGCAGATCGGTGGTCAGCAGCTGCACCTTCCCGTCGGCGACTCGGAAGACGCCGCTGTAGGGCAGCTCCTTTCGCGGGTCGTCGAAGAACTTGGGCAGCCCGAAGGGCGGATCCGTGAAGTAGAGCGCGCCGTCCGACTTGTAGACGAGGTCGTTCGGGCTGTTCAGGCGCTTCCCCTCGTAGCGGTCGGCGAGCACCGTCAACTGCCCGTTCTTCTCGAGCCGTGTGACGCGGTGATTGCCGTGTTCGTTGATCGTGAGCCGGCCCTCCCGATCGAGCGTGAGGCCGTTCGAGCCGGGCTG
>Ga0070741_10009618_pt1 | contig 18653 bp, 20 predicted proteins | sample Coa_R1_4_FD_66440 | JGI IMG/M metagenome (GOLD analysis project Ga0070741, IMG submission 66440) | Surface soil microbial communities from Centralia Pennsylvania, which are recovering from an underground coalmine fire - Coalmine... | ecosystem: Environmental > Terrestrial > Soil > Unclassified ...
CCGCGCTCCCGGTGGTACAGCCCGAGCCGCTCGCCCGGCTCGAGCACGTTCACGTTGAGCCCGAGCTGCGGGAAGCGCCGCTTCCCCTCGAACGTGCAGTACGAGCCGAGCGGCCCCTCCTCCTTCCACCGCGACTCGCGGGCGTTGACGACGAACCATCCCTCGCCGTCGACGACGAGACCGTTCTTGCTCATGCGCAGCGGCGCCTCCGTCACCGCGCGAGTCTACGAAGGACGGGCGCCCGGCGCGGCCGCCGGGCGCCCCGTCGGCATCAGAAGGGAAACGGCGTCGCGGCGTCGCGCGACGTCAGCCACTGCCACTCCGTCCACAGCTCGAGGTTCGCCACGCCGCCGAAGTGGCCGCCGTTTGACGAGCAGCCGAACCCTCCGAACGGCGCCGGCGGTTCCTCGTTGACCGTCTGGTCGTTCACGTGCACCATCCCGGCGCACAGCTGGTCGGCGATCGCCGCCCCCCGCTCCGGCGAGCCCGTCTGCACCGCGGCGGCGAGGCCGTACTCCGTCGCGTTCGCGAGCTCCACCGCCTCGCGGTCGTCGCCGAACGCGACGATCGGCGCCACGGGCCCGAAGATCTCCTCCGCGAACGCGGCCATCGACGGCGTGACGCCGCCGAGGACCGTGGGCTTGTAGAAGAGGCCGTCGTGCGTGCCCCCGGCGAGCAGCGCCGCTCCCTGCGACACCGTCTCGTCCACGATCCGCTGCACCCGCTCGACCTGCTTCTCGTTGATGATCGGGCCCAGCGCGACCTCCTCCGTCGCCGGGTTGCCGACGGGCAGGTGCTGGGCCTTCTCGACGAGCTTCGCCGTGTAGGCCTCGACGAGGCTCTCGTGCACGAGGTGGCGCGAGACGGCGATGCAGATCTGCCCCTGGTGCAGGTACGAGCCCCAGGCGCCCGCCGACGCCGCCGCGTCGACGTCGGCGTCGTCCAGCACGATCAGCGGGCAGTTGCCCCCGAGCTCCAGCACGGTGCGCTTCAGCATCCGGCCGGCCGTCTCGCCGACCTTCCGCCCCGTCGCGGTCGAGCCGGTGAAGGAGATCATGCGGACGTGCGGGTCCTCGACGAGCGCCTGGCCCACGTCGCCCGCGCCGGGCAGGACGTGCAGGAGCCCCTCCGGGAGGCCCGCCTCCTCGAACAGCCGTGCGAGGACGACGCCGCCGGTGACGGGCGTGTTCGCGTCCGGCTTCAGGACGACGGCGTTCCCGAGCACGAGCGCCGGGCCGACCGACCGCATCGCGAGCACGTACGGGAAGTTCCACGGCGTGATCACGCCGACGACGCCGAGCGGGACGCGCCGCGCCATGCTCGAGCGTCCGGGCGTCAGCGAGGGGAGGAGCAGGCCCTGCGGCTGCGCGACGAGCGCGGCCGCCATCTCGAGCTGGCCGATCGACGCCGTCACCTCCACGTCCGCCTTGCCGCGGATACAGCCGGACTCGCGGACCAGCCATTCCACGAGCTCCCCGCGGTGGCGGTCCATCACCTCGCCTGCGCGCCGGACGATCGCCGCCCGCTCCGTCAGCGGCGTCGCCGCCCACTCGCGCTGGGCGGCGGCGGCCGACTTCGCGGCCCGGGCGACCGACGCGGCGTCGCCGCCGCCGGCGGAGCCGAGGACGTCGCCCGTCGCGGGCTCGACCGTCTCGATCGTCGCGGGCGCGTCGACCCACCCGTCGCTGTAGATCTTCCCGGTCCACCGGCTCTCGTCGAGGAGAGTCGCGGCGGGCGCCTCCGTCACCGTCATGCTGTCGCTCCTTTCAGGGCAGGCGCCGGCGACCGCGACCCGATGAGGTCGGCGGCCTTCTCGGCGATCATGATCGTCGCGGCGTTCGTGTTGGCGCGCGTGATCGTCGGCATCACCGACGCGTCGACGACGCGCAGTCCCTCGGTGCCGTACACGCGGAGCTCCGGGTCGACGACCGAGCCCATCGCGCACGTCGAGGTCGGGTGGTAGACGGTCTGGCCGGCACGGCGCACGAACGCCAGGATGTCCTCGTCCGAGTCCGACTCCGGGACGCGAAACGGCGCGCGCTCGACCTTCCGGAGCGACGGCTGCGCGGCGATCTCGAGCGCGATTCGGACGCCCTCGATCGCGCTTCGCCGGTCCTCCTCGGTCGTCAGGAAGTTCGTCAGCACGAGCGGCTTCGAGTCCGGCCGCGGCGCACGCAGCGAGACGCGGCCGCGGCTCGTCGGCTTGATCACCACGGGTCCGAACGCGTAGCCGTGGTCGTGCGGCGCCGTGAGCCCCTCGTCGTAGAAGAGCGACGGGGCGAAGTGGAACTCCACGTCCGGCGCCTCGAGGTCGGGCCGCGTCCTGAAGAAGCCGCCCGCCTCCGGGATGTTCGAGGAGAGCGGGCCTCGCCCCTCGTTCTCGAGCAGCGCGAAGTTCTCCGGCGTGAAGATGCCGTGGAGCGCCTCCTCCGTCGTCAGGTAGTTGAGCTGCGCCATGAAGTGGTCCTGCAGGTTCCGGCCCACCGGCAGGTCCTCCCGCACGGCGATCCCGAGCGCCGCGAGGTCGTCCGCGGGCCCGATGCCCGACTGCATCAGAAGCACGGGCGACTGGTACGAGCCCGCCGACAGGATCACCTCGCGCTCCGCGTGCACGGTCTCGCGCACGCCGTCGCGCACGATCTGCACGCCGACCGCGCGGTCGCCGTCGAAGACGAGGCGCTCGGCGAACGCGCCGGTGACGACCTCGAGGTTCGGGCGGCCGGCCGCCGGCCGCAGGTACGCGTCGGCGGCGCTGCAGCGGAGGCCTCCGCGCTGCGTCAGCTGGAACCGCCCGACACCCTCGCACGACGGGACGTTGAGATCGTCGAGGAGCGTGTGTCCCGCCTCGACGGCCGCGGCGAGCATCGCGTCCACCAGGGGGTGCATGGAGCGGCTGTCGGAGACGGCGAGCGGGCCGCCGACGCCGTGGTACTCGCTCTCGCCGCGCTCGTTGTCCTCGCCGCGCCTGAAGTACGGCAGCACCTCGTCGTAGCTCCAGCCGGTGCAGCCGTCCGCCGCCCAGCCGTCGAAGTCGGCGCGGTTGCCGCGCAGGTAGATCATCGCGTTGATCGCGCTCGACCCGCCGACCACCCGTCCGCGCGGCAGGTAGAGCCGGCGGTTCCCGAGCCCCGGCTCCTGCTCGCCGAGCAGATCCCAGTCGAGGCTCGACTTGAAGACGGCGGGGAAGAACGCCGGCACGCGGATCTCGACCGCGTCGTCCGGCCCTCCCGCCTCGAGCAGGATCACCTTCGCGCCCTCGTCCTCGCTCAGGCGCCCTGCGAGCGCGCAACCTGCCGACCCCGCGCCGACGATCACGTAGTCACCCGTCACCAAAAGCTCCTCGCGTTCGGAGATAGGCCGCAAGCTTAAGCGGCCCACGTTCGAATTATCAAGACAGTGTTCTAGCGTTTGGGTACACGGGAGGTTAGATTCGCTCCTGCATGCCCGGCGGCACCGACCTGCTCGGCCTCTACTGGACGGTCTCCGGGCCGGTGGAGGTGCACGTGGGGCGCGAGTGGAGCCTCTTCGACCTCCGCGACCGGTGCGACCAGGCCGCGCGGGTGGGCTTCGCCGGCATCGGCCTCTGGCACGCCGACCTCGAGCACGTGCTCGAGACGCGGACCCTGGCCGAGGTCAGGGAGCTGCTCGCGGAGCACGGTCTCCGCTACCTCGAGCTCGAGTTCCTGGTGGACTGGTTCATCGACCCGGGCGACGAGGCCCGCCGCACGTCGGACCGGTGGCGCGGGCTCCTCTTCGACGCGGCCGCCGAGCTCGGCGCGCACCACGTGAAGGTCGGGAACATCCCCGGCACCCCGTGCGAGCTCGGGCGCCTCACAGAGCGCTACGCGGAGCTGTGCGCCGACGCGGCGGAGCGGCACGACGCGAAGGTCGTCTACGAGTTCATGCCGTTCGACGTGAACGTGCACGACCTCGACGCGGCGCTGGCGGTCGTCGAGGGAGCCGACGCGCCGAACGGCGGGCTCGCGATCGACACGTGGCACATGGCGAAGCTCGGGATCGCGCCGGACGACCTGCGGCGCATCGCGCCGCGGCACCTGGGCTGGGTCGAGCTCTCCGACGGCCGCTACGAGTCGCTGCCGGACCTCGTCGACGAGACGGTCAACCACCGGCGGCTCCCGGGCGAGGGGGAGTTCCCGATCGCGGACTACGTCGCCGCCTGCCGCGACGTCGGCTACGACGGCCCCTGGGGCGTCGAGGTCCTGTCGGAGGAGCTGCGGAACCTGCCCATCGAGCAGATCTTCGAGCGGGCGTACGAGGCGAGCGTGGCGCCGCTCGTCGCCGAGCCGGAAAGGAGCGCGGGTGTCTGAGCACGGACTCGACAGGGAGCGGCTCACGTGGATGTACACGCAGATGCTGCGGATCAGGGAGTTCGAGGAGCGGGTGAAGCGGACGTTCGTCGAGCACGAGGGCGTGATCCGCGGTCACACCCATCTCGCGGACGGGGCGGAGGCCTCGATCGTCGGTTCGCTCGCGGCGCTCGGTCCCGACGACTACCTGCTCGCGACCTACCGTTGCCACGGCTACCCGCTGGTGCGCGGCACCGACCCGAAGGCGATGATGGCCGAGATCTACGGCCGGTCGACGGGCCTCTGCAAGGGCTACGGCGGCTCGATGCACCTCACGGACGTCGAGCGCGGCTTCCTCGGGACGTCGGGCATCGTGGCGCAGGGGATCCCGCACGCGACAGGCGCCGCGTACGCCGCGCAGATCGAGGGGAAGGGTCGCGTGGTGCTCTCGTTCTTCGGCGACGGCGCGTCGAAGCAGGGTGCGTTCCACGAGTCACTCAATATCGCGTCCCTCTGGAAGCTGCCGGTCGTCTACGTGATGGAGAACAACTCCTACAACGTCGTCACGCGCGTCGAGCAGGAGGACGCGAACGCCGCCGCCGGCGAGCCCCTCGCGGTGAAGGCGCGCGCCTACAGCATGCCGTCGGCGACCGTCGACGGCGCCGATCCGGTCGCGGTGCACGAGCAGGTCTACGAGGCGGTCGAGCGCGCCCGCTCCGGGGGCGGCCCGACGCTCGTCGAGTCGCTCGTCTACCGCCTCTCGGCGCACGGCAACATCATCGCCCCGCCCGGGATCCCGCTGCACTTCCCCGAACACGAGGCCGTTGCAGTCTTCGGCAACGCAGAGGAGTACGAGGCCGCGAAACGCGGCGATCCCGTCCCGCGCTTCCGCGCGCGTCTCGTCACCGAGGGCGCGCTGACGGCGGAGGAGGCGGATGCAATCGCCGAGTCGGTCCGGCAGGAGATGCAGGAGGCGGTCGACTTCGGGCTCGACAGCCCGTGGCCGGCGCCCGAAGCCGCCGTCGACTACGTCTACGCGTAGGAAGGAGCCGGGATGGCACACGAGCTTCCCTACATCGCCGCCATCGAGGAGGCGATCCGCGAGGAGATGGAGCGCGATCCGTCGGTGCTCTACTTCGGCCAGAACATCGCGACGACGGAGCACGACCCGTTCCTGCAGGCGTTCGGCGGAGACCGCGTGCGCGTCACGCCGATCTCCGAGACGGCGGAGATCGGGATGGCGGTGGGCGCCGCGTTCGCCGGCTACCGGCCTGTCGTCGAGCTCTACATGGCCGAGTTCATGCTCGTGGCGATGGACCAGGTCGTGAACGAGGCGCCGCGCTTCCACTACATGAGCGGCGGACAGGTCAAGGTGCCGATCGTGCTCAAGGCCGGCTACGGCTTCACCGCCGGCTGGGCCGGGCAGCACACGGGCTCGATCTACGGCATGTTCATGGGCGTCCCCGGACTCAAGGTCGCCGTGCCGGCGACCGCGGCCGACGCGAAGGGGCTGATGACGGCGTCGATCCGCGACGACAACCCCGTCGTCTTCTTCCACCACTACCTCCTCACCCTCGAGCACGGCGAGGTGCCGGACGGGGAGCACGTGGTGCCGCTCGGCGAGGCGGCCGTGCGCCGCGAGGGCGGCGACGTCACGATCGTCGCGATCGGCTACATGGTCGGCAAGGCGCTCGCGGCGGCGGAGCGGCTCGCGGAGCGCGGCATCGCGGCGGAGGTGATCGACCCGCGGACGCTCGCGCCGCTCGACACGCAGGCGATCATCCGCTCCGTCGAGAAGACCGGGCGGCTCGTCGTCGTCGACCAGTCGACCCGGCATGGATCTGCGGCGGCGGTGATCGCGGCCGAGGTCGCCTCGGAGGGGTTCTCCGCCCTGAGGGCGCCGGTCCGGCTCGTCACCGCGCTCGACGCGACGATCCCCTACAGCCTCCCGATGGAGGAGTACCTCCTCCCGGACGAGGCCAAGATCGTCGCGGCCTGCCGGGAGGCGGTGGGCGCGTCGGCGGTGCCCGCGTAGAGCGCCGTGCGAACGGCGGACGGCCGGTGACGCGCGTCGCCGTGCTCGGGCTGGGCGAGGCCGGCGGCCGCCTCGCCGCGGACCTCGCCGCGGCCGGGGCCGAGGTCGCCGGCCACGATCCCGCCGTCGCGGGCGGAGCGCCCGACGCGCAGTCCGCGGTCCGCGGCGCCGACGTCGTCCTGAGCGTCAACACCGCGGCCGTCGCGCGCGCCGTCGCCGAGGGCGCGCTGCCGGCGCTCCGGGCGGGCGCCGTCTACGCCGACCTCAACACCACGGCCCCCGCGCTGAAGCGCGAGCTCGCCGGCCTCGCCGGCGACGCGTTCGCGGACGTGGCGCTGCTCGGCCCCGTCCCCGCGCGCGGCCTCGGCACGCCCGCCCTCGCGTCGGGACCCGCCGCGGGCGCGTTCGCCGCGTTGCTCGGGCCGCTCGGGATGCCGGTCGAGGTCGTCTCCGGCCGCGCCGGCGACGCCGCGGCACGGAAGCTCCTGCGCTCGGTCTTCATGAAGGGCGTCGCCGCCGCCGCCGTCGAGAGTCTCGAGGCGGCCGGCGCCGCGGGCGACGCGGAGTGGCTGCGCGCCGAGCTCGCGGCCGTGCTCGGCGAGCCGCTCCTCGACCGCCTGCTCGCCGGCTCGCGTACGCACGCCGTCCGGCGGGTGGAGGAGATGGAGGCCGCCGCCGACCTCCTCCGCGAGCTCGGGGTCGAGCCGCGGATCGCCGCGGCGAGCGCCGGGGTGCTCGCCCGGCTCGCCCGCGGGGGCCGCTGATGGCTCCGCTGCGCGAGCTCCTTGCCGGCCCGTCGCCGTTCGTCGTCGCCGCCGAGCTCGTCACGAGCCGCGGCCTCCTCGGCGCCTCGAGCGGACGCGAGCTCCAGGCGACCGCGCGCGGGCTCGCGGCTGACCCGCGCGTCGACGTGCTCTCGATCACGGACAACCCGGGGGGCCACGCGATGCTCGCACCCGACACGCTCGGCACCGACCTCGTCGCGCGCGGGCAGGAGGTGGTCATCCACCTCGCGTGCAAGGACTGGAACCGGAACGCGCTCGAGAGCCGCGCCTGGAAGCTCGGGTCGGAGGGCTTCGACAACATCCTCGCGCTCTCCGGCGACTACCCGGTCACCGGCCATCGCGGGCTCGCCGCGCCCGTGTTCGACATCGACTCCGTCGGCCTGATCGCGCTCCTCGCGGAGATGAACAACGGGCTGCGCGACGAGCGCCGGCCGGACACGCGGCTCGACCGGACCGACTTCTTCGTCGGGTGTGTCGTCACGAACCACAAACGCCACGAGCGCGAGGTCGTGCCGCAGTATCTGAAGCTCCGGAAGAAGGTGCAGGCGGGCGCGCGCTTCGTGATCAACCAGATCGGCTGGGACGTGCGCAAGGACGACGAGCTCCTGCGCTTCATCCGGCGGGACGGACTCGCGGTCGCGCCGATCGCGAACGTCTACCTCCTGTCACGGACCGCCGCGCGCGCGTTCCACCGCGGCGCGATCCCGGGTGTGGTCGTCAGCGACGACCTGCTCGCGCTCGTCGAGCGGCAGGCGGCGAGCGCGGACCGGGGGCGGGCGTTCTTCCGGGAGCTCGCCGCGAAGCACGTCGCCGTCGCGCGCGGCCTCGGCTTCCACGGCGTCTACCTCGGCGGTCACATGCCGGCCGAGACGTTCGGCGAGATCCTCGACCGCGCCGGCGCGTACGGCGACGACTGGCGCGACGTCGCGCAGGAGCTGCGGTTCCCGCTCCCCGGCGAGTTCCATTTGTTCGCCGCCGACCCCGAGACCGGCCTCTCCTCGGACGAGCTCGACCCGGCGTACGTCGAGTCGACGAGGCGCCGCCGGACCGACCTGCGCGTACCCCTCTCGTACCGCTTCAGCCGCCGCGTGCACGACGGCGTCTTCGACGACGAGGCGCCGCTGCGCCCCGCCGGCCGCGCGGTCTACCGCGCCCTCGACCGCGGCCCGCGGGCGCTCCGCCGCGCGGCGCACGGCCTCGAGCAGGCCGCGAAGGTGACGATGTTCCGCTGCCGCGACTGCGGCGACTGCTCGCTGCCGGAGATCGCGTACGTCTGCCCCGAGTCGCAGTGCGCGAAGAATCAGCGCAACGGACCCTGCGGCGGCACGCGCGACGGCCTGTGCGAGGTCTACGACAGCGAGTGCATCTGGTCGCAGGCGTACGAGCGGCTGAAGGCCTACGGCGAGGCCGACCGTCTGCTCGACGGCCCTGTCGTGGTGAAGGACAACGCTCTCGCGGGCACGAGCGCGTGGGCGAACAGCTTCCTCGAGCGCGACCACGTCGCGCGGGCGCGGCGTGAGCCGGGGCGCGGCCCGGAGGGCCGCGCCCCGGGTACCTCCTAGACCGCCGCCTTCGTACGCCAGCCGACGGCGTACGACGTGCGCGCGACCTCCGAGTACGGGCACGGGCTGACGACCGCGCGGATCTCGACCTGCTGGTGGCGCTCGACGACCGGCTTGCGCGAGCCGCCGCCCTCCTCCCCCCACACGAGCACCACCTCGGCGCCGATCTCGACATCGTTGTCGACGATCGCGAGCGACAGCATCGACCGCTCGTTGTAGCTGTAGCCGGAGAAGGTCGACACGCCGACCAGCTCGCCGTCGTGGAGGACCTTGTCGTTCGGCCAGGTCGAGTAGTTCGAGAGCGGCAGGTCGATGTACTTGCCCGCCGGTGCGCCCTTCTGGAAGAGCGTCCCCATCGCCTCGGCGACGTCCTCGCCGTTCCAGGCGAGCGTCACCTTGCGCCGCTTCGGCTCGTCCATCGCCTTGAGTGCGTCGGCGCCGACGAAGTCGTGGTCGAAGTTGACGAAGGTGCCGTACCCGAGGTCGTGCGGCGTGAGGTAGTAGGCGGAGATGTCGTCGGCGTAGTAGCTCCCGCCGAGCGAGCCGGTCGCCTCGTAGCCGTCCGCGGGCAGCCACTCGCGGTAGGCCCGCATGCTCTCGCCGGTGAACACGGCCGGCAGCGGGCACGGGATCCATCCCGACTCGAGCGTGTTCGTCGCGTAGACGCGCGACCCGACCTGGCGCAGCCCGAAGTCGGCGCCCGCCTCGATCAGCGCCGCGCGGACGTCCTCGCCGTCGTCCCACGGTCCGAAGAGCTCCAGCCCCGGGACGCCCGACATGCCGTGGTGCAGTGCCCGCACGGCATGGCCGCCGATCGTCAGGTCGCCCATGTTGAAGAACTTGATCTCCGGGAGCGAGCCGCCGTTCGCCTTCTTCAGCACCTCGTTCGCCGTCGGGCCCTGCACCTGGAAGCGGTAGACGCGACGCTTGCCGGTGGGGTTGACGGCGGTGCGCTCGTCGCGCTCCACGCGGACGTCGTAGCCGCCCGTCTCCGCGTGGTACTGCACCCAGTTGTGCACCGACGGGCGTCCCACGAGCTGCACGCTCGATTCGGCGAGGTGGAAGAGGATCGCGTCCCCGATCACGTAGCCGTCCTCGTTGCACGCGACGAACTGCTTCGCCTTGTTCACGGGGAAGCTGGCGAAGCTGTTGATCCCGAGCGCCGAGAAGAGCCGGATCGTGTCGGGCCCCTCGACGTAGAGGTCGGTCATGTGGTGCGACTGGTCGAAGAGCGCCGACGTCTCGCGCCACGCGACCTGCTCGTCGCGCCAGTTCGAGAACTCGGCCGGCACCTTCGGGTAGACGTACGGGCCGATCTGCGAATTGCGGACGTGGTCGACCGGGTTGCCCGACTCCCGGAGGACGTCCTCGAGGCTCCTCTGACCCATGACCTAGCTCAGCCTCCTTCTCGACGGCGGCTCGGCCGTCACTCGTAGTTTTCCCGGTGTCGGCTCGGGGCCGGCCACGATTCGCCGCGGCGGCCGGGCGCCGACCATCTTCCAGTACCGATCCACTCGGAGGTGGAGATGACGCTCAGACCGAAGACCCCGACCGACCTCACCCTCGCGCCCGTGGCCGCCGAGATCGACCTCAACCTGCAGGGGCTGCGCGACGAGGACGTGGAGTCGATCGCGGACGCCGTCGCGTTCACGCTCAACTCGAGCCCGGCCGAGTCCCGCGACGGCCGAGCGAAGCAGATCCTCGAGCTCGCCATCCGCGGCGTCGACCTGCACGGCTGGACCGTCCGGATCAGCGAGGACGCCACGCGCGTGCAGCTGACGGGCGGCTCGGTGCGGCTCGACGTCGGGTTGAGCGCCCGCATCCGGCAGTACGTGGAGAGCGCGGTCTGAACGTGGGGCCGGCATCGCCCGGCCCCACGTTCCGCGTGCCCCCGTGGCCGCTCAGCTGACGGTGAACGAGCCGTGCAGGCTCCCGTGCTTGTCGCTCGAGAATGTGTAGCGCCCCGGGCGAAGCTTGATCTTCCATCGCGTGACGCCGGTGCCGCCGACGGCGGTGCGCTTGTTCACGCCCGGCCCCGCGAGGTGGAAGTTGTCCGTCTTCGACTTGTCGGAGACGACGACGACGTAGCTCCCCGGATCGAGCCGCTTCGCCGTCACGCCCGCCGTCTTCATCGAGATCGAGCCGGTCTCGACCCTGCCCTCGAGGAGGCCGGTGGCGGCGCCGCTGCGAATCGCGCTCGGGAAGAGCTGCGTGAAGTTCGGCAGCGACGCGATCACGCCGTACTGCTTGGCGTACTTCGCGAGCTGCAGGAGCTGCGGCCGGTCGATCTTCGACGTCCACACCGCGAGGCGGATGTTCCTCGTCGCCGCCGGCAGCAGCGCCCGGATCTCGTCCGGGTGCGTCTGCGCGTATTCGAGGGACTGGTCCATCGCCGTCGCGAACCGCTTGGCGAGCCCCGGGTTCTTCGCGATCCAGTCGTGCAGCGCCGCGTAGCCGCCGTTCGGGAAGTAGTTGCCGAGCACGGGGCCGGGCGCCATCACGCTGCGCGCGCCGTCGATGGAGATCGCCTGCGAGAGGAACGGCTCCGGCGTCCAGATCGCGTCGACCTGCCCGTTGTTGAGCGCCGTCCGCATCGCCGGGAACGGCAGGGCGAGGAGCTTCACAGAGTTCGGGTCGACGCCGCTCTTCTGCAGCGCGGCCTTGATCACGACCTCCCCGACGCCCTTGAGCGCGTTGACCGCGATCGTCTTGCCCGCGAGATCCTTCGGCCCCTGGATCGACGAGCTGCCCTTGACGAGGATGTTCTGCCAGTTGTCGGCCGCGGTCGTCCCCTCGACCTCGCTTGCCGCGACGAGCGTGAGCGGGATCCCGGTCGTCCGCGCGATCATCATCGGCACGTAGCCGAGATAGCCGACGTTGCCGTTGTGGTTCGAGAGGGCGAGCACGATGTCGTTACCGCTCTGGAACGTCACCTTCTTGATCGTGATGCCCTGCTTGTCGAAGAAGCCCTTCGCGATTCCGAGGTCGAGCGGCAGCCCGTTCGAGATCGGCAGCGTGTCGACGGTGATGACGGCGTTGTCGTTCGTCCGGCTCGCCGCCGTGCCCACGAACACCGCGAGCAGGGTGACGGCCGTCGCGAGCGCGACGACGGCAAGGCGGCTCCGTCGCGTCGCGCCGTGAGTCCTCTTGGAAGTCATCGAGTGGGGCCCTTTCTCTGGCGGTTTCCCGGGGGGTTCGCGTCCGCCTCGATTATCCGACGGGGCCGCGTGGGATTTCCACCAAGATGTGTCACCCTGCGGAACACTGTTTTAGGCTTCCGAACGTGACGTGGTCAGTTCCTCAGTCGGGTCCGCCGGTCGCTCGCGCTTGATCAACCGGTAGACGTGCGCGCGGAGGTGGGCGAACTCCGGCAGCTCCTTCGTCGCGATCTGGTCGCGCGCCGACGGCAGCGGCACGTCGAGGATCTCCTTCACCTCGGTCGGCGAGTGCGTCAGGACGACGATCCGGTCGGACAGGTAGACGGACTCGTCGATGTCGTGCGTGACGAACACGATCGTGACGCCGTACTGCTCCCGCAGGCGTAGCACGAGATCCTCGAGATCGCCGCGAACCTGCGCGTCGACCGACGCGAACGGCTCGTCCATGAGGAGGATCTCGGGCTGGTAGGCGAGGGCGCGCGCGATCGCGACACGCTGCTGCATCCCGCCCGAGAGCTGCCACGGGTAGTGGTCGATGAAGCGCGTCAGGCCGACCGCGTCGAGCGCCTCCTCGACCAGGCGCTTCCGCTCGCCGCGCGCGAGGCGCTTGTGGCGCAGCGGCATGAGGACGTTGCCGCGCACGGACGTCCAGGGCATGAGCGAGCGGCTGTACTCCTGGAAGACGAGCGCCATCTCCTCGGGCGGCCCCGTCACCTCGCGTCCGCGCAGGAGGACGCGCCCGGTCGTCGGCCTGAGGAGGCCGCCGACGCACTTGAGGAGCGTCGTCTTGCCGCACCCGGAGGGGCCGACGACGCAGACGAGCTCGCCTGCCTCGACGCGGAAACCGACGTCGCCGATCGCGTGGGTGGCGCGGCTGCCCGTGCCGTAGGTCTTGCCGAGGTGCTCGATCTCGAGCACGGGCTCCGTTCCGCTCATTGCGGAGCGGCTGCCCGGAAGCCGCGGTGCCACGCGAGCACGCGACGCTCGCCGAGCAGGAAGAGGAGATTGAGGGCGTAGCCGAGCACGCCGATCAGGACGATCGCCGCCCACATCGGCGCGAGCTGGAAGGTGTTCTTCGAGATGAGGAGGACGTAGCCGACGCCGTTCGTGCTGGAGAAGTACTCCGACAGCACCATCATGATCACGGCGAGCGAGAGGCTGTTCCGCATGCCGGCAGCGATCTGGGGGAGCGCCGCCGGCAGGACGATGCGCAGGATCCGCTCGTGCGCCGGGATGTTGTACGACCGGGCCGTCTCGACGAGCGTCGGATCGATCCCACGGACGCCGTCGATCGTGTTCAGCAGCACCGGGAAGAAGCAGAAGAACGCGATGAACGCGATCTTCTGGGTGTTGCCGATCGAGTGCAGCAGCACGATGGAGATCGGCAGGAGCGCGGGGGGAGGGATCGCGCGCCAGTACTCGATGTGCGGCATCGCAGCGCGCCTCGCGACGCTCGAGAGCCCGAACGGGATCCCGAGGGCGACACCGGCCGCGACGGCGATGCCGAACCCGGCCCCGATCCGCTCGAGGCTCGGCAAGACGTCGGAGCCGAACTGCGAGAAGAGCCAGAGGCGGCGGAACTCGACGAGGATCGTCGAGAGGCGCGGGAACTTCGGCGAGTGCGCGCTCGCCGTCCAGAGCTGCCAGGCGAGCAGGATCGCGAGCGGCACCGCGATCTCGGCCCCGGCCTTCAGCGTCCGGTAGAGGCGCGGGCTCATGCAACCCCCTGCCGCTGCGACGGATGCCAGCGGAGCGCGCGGCGCTCGAGCCAGCTGAAGACGATGTGAATCGCGATCCCGAGGAAGCCGGTGGCGAGCGCGAGCGCGTAGAGCTGGTCGGTGAGGCCGTAGGCCTGTGCGAGGTTGACGGCCTGGCCGAGGCCGGGGATGCCCATGAAGAGCTCCGCCGTGAATGCGAGTATGAGCGCCACCGTCGAGGAGATGCGGAGGCCCGTCGCGATGTAGGGAACCGCACTCGGGAGCGTGATCCGCCACAGGCGCTCGAGCCGGCCGAGGCCGAACGACCGCCCGGTGTCGACGGCGAGCGGATCGACGTCGCGGATGCCGTACATCGTCTGGACGAGCAGCGGCCAGAAGGCGCCGAACGCCGCGAGGAAGACCTCGCTCCGCACGTTCGTGCCGATCGTCAGGAAGAGGAGCGGGATCAGCGCGGCCGACGGGATCGGCCGCAGGAACTCGATCGGCACGCGGAAGGCCGCGGCTGCGAACCGGCTCGAGCCGAGCGCCGTGCCGATCGGCACGGCGAGCACGGCGGCGACGCCGAGGCCGAGCGCCCAGCCGCGAACGGTCAGGAAGAACTGGTGCCAGAAGGAGCCCGTGCGGGCGAAGGGCCACAGCGCCTGCATGCTGGTGCTCATCGCCGGCAGGTCGTGCCGCGAGATCGTGTCGGTGCGGGAGAGCAGCTCCCAGAGGCCGAGCGAGGCCGCGATCGACACGGCTGGGATGAGGATGTCCGAGGGCCGGAGCCGCGCGGTCATCTGCGCCCCTGGCCGTAGCTGATCCGCTCGGAGATCTCGGCGGCGGTGCGCTTCAGCAGCGGACCGAGGTGCGCCACGAGCGCGTCGAGCGACACCATCGAGCGGTGGACGGCGAGGTTGATCGCGGCGACCACGTCTCCCGACGGACCGCGCACGGGTGCGGCGATCGAGCGGAGGCCGTAGGCGAGCTCCTCGTTGTTCACGGCCAGCCCGGCCGTCCGCACCCGCTCGAGCTCGGCGAGCAGCTCCTCCTTCTCCGTCAGCGTGTTCGGGCCGCGCTGCGCGAAACGCACGCGCTTCAGCGCCGCGCGCTGCTCCTCGGGTGAGAGGTATGCGAGCAGCACCTTCCCCATCGACGTGCAGTACGCGGGGAGGCGCGAGCCGACGTGCAGGTTGAGGTCGATCTCGCGCTGGCCCCGCTTCGAGGTGCGGCACCGGTCGATGTAGACGATGTCGGCGCCGTCCAGCACCGCCATGTTCACCGTGTGGCCGGTCTCGTCGGAGAGTGCCTGGAGGTGCGGCGCCGCGACCTCCCGCAGGTCCATCGAGTTGATCGCCGAGAAGCCGAGGTCGAGCACGCGTGGCCCCAGGCGGTACTTCCGGCTCGCGCTGTCCTGCTCGAGGTAGCCGAGGCCCGCGAGCGTCGCGATGTAGCGGTGCGTCGTCGAGCGGCTGAGGCCGACCTCGCGCGAGAGCTCGCTGACGCCGAGCAGCGGGCGGTCCGAGCGGAACGAGGAGAGGATGGCGAGGCCGCGCTCGAGCGACTGCGAGTGGGCCGTCCGCGACGCCGAGGCCATAGACGCATGTTCTAACCCGTGGAACGCTGTTTTGACAAGCGGACAGCGGAGGTGGCGCCGTGGCCGGTCGGATACGGTGCGCGCGTGGGCAAGGCAGCCGACTGGCTTCGCGAGGAGCGCCGGAATGTGCTCGGCCACTGGTCCGCCTTCTGCCTCGACTGCGGGGCCGCGCGGCGGTGGTTCCTCGAGTTCGAGCAGGAGGTGCCCGAGCGCTGCCGGTGCGGGGGCCGCATCCTGCGTCGCTGCCCGTCGTGCGACGCGCCCTTCTCGTCGACGTTCGCCGTCGACTGCGAGGCGTGCGGCACGCCGCTTCGCAAGGACGAGCTCCTCGGGATGCGGATCCGCAGGCCCGCGAGGTAGCCGTGGGCCCCTGGGACTACGACCGGTACCTGGTCGACCAGCTCGTCCGGCCGATCGCGAACCTCTACCGCGTGACGCCGCTCGCCGCCGGCGAGACGCCGGCCGGCCCCCCGGTCGCGTTCGTGCGGCAGCGCAAGCTCGCGATCAAGGAGCACATCCGCTTCTTCGCCGACGACAGCGAGACGCAGGAGCTCTTCCATATCCAGGCCCAGACCTGGCTCGACACCGGCGGCTCGCGCTACGACGTCGTCGACGCGCAGGAGGGGAAGATCGGCCTCCTGCACCACGTCCTCCGCAAGTCGCTCCTCCGCTCGACGTGGAGCGTGCAGGACGCCCAGGGGACGGAGGTGGCGACGGCGCGCGAGCGGTCGCAGGTGGCGGCGATCCTGCGGCGCGCGATCGACTTCGTCCCCGAGTACGGCGGCCTGATCCCCATTCCGTACAACTTCGAGATCCTCGCCGGCGAGCGCATGCTCGGCGGCATGAACCGGAAGTTCCAGCTGCGCGACCGCTACGTGCTCGACCTGTCGGGCGACCCCGACCGGACGCTCGACCGCCGGCTCGCCGTCGCGCTGGCGATCGGCCTCGACACGCTGCAAAACCGTTAAGCGGTTTCGCCGATGCGGCCGTCGTGCCGCCCCGGCACGATCTCGGTGAGACGAAGGAGGTGACCATGCGCGTGCGCAAGGCTCTCCTGGCGGTCGTCGCGGCCGCGGGCGTCACCGCCGTTTCCGGCACCGCCGCGACCTCCGACATCGGAACCGCGTCGTACCCATGGGTGCAGCCGCCGGCATGGGTGGGCGTCGTCCCGGCGCCGAGCGCCGAGCCGCAGCCGATCTCGTACCCCTGGGTGCAGCTCCCGAGCACGATCATCCTGAGCTGACGCGCCACGACCCGGGCGCCGTCGTCGACCCCTCGGCGGCGCCCGGGACCTAGCCGCGGATCGCGGAGAAGCGGATCACCGTGATCGTGTCCTCCGCGCTGACGTCGCGGTTGTAGAGCTGGCCGAGGAACCGGCACAGCTCGTCGTGGTGGCGGATCTCCGGGTTGTCGTGCTCGATCTCGTTCGGGGAGAGCTCGGCGATGGTCTTCACCTCGACCTTGTCGATAACGGCGTCGAAGATGTGCTGGCGCGGGCTGAAGCGGGCGCCGGCGAGCACGGCGACGATCATCCCCTTCTGGTACTTGCGCGACTTGTCGCCCAGCCGGATCGTGGCGGTCTTGCGGTGCGAGCGGAGCTGCGCCTCGACGATCGGCGAGTAGAAGTTGAGCGCGTAGGAGGGCACGGCGCCGGATCATACGCCGTTCCCCGAGAGGCGCTCCCACGCCCTGCGGGCCATGTCGCGCTCGCCGCCGTAGGCGAGCAGGCGCGGCGCCTCCTCGAGCGGCAGCCATCGCACCTCGGCGATCTCGTGGCGGAACGCCTCCGGGAGCTCGCCGAGGCGGCCGCGCTCGTAGCGGACGAGGAAGAACGAGACGACCTTGAAGATGCGCTCGCCGCGCCAGTTGAACCAGTAGCGGACGTCGCCGAGCTTGCCGAGCGAGCGCCCGTGGGCGCCGGTCTCCTCCGCCACCTCCCGCAGCGCCGTCTCCTCGCCGCGCTCGCCCGGGTCGATCCGGCCCTTCGGGAGCGCCCAGAGGCCTTCCGGCTTGCCGGCGGGACGGATCGCCGCCACCATCCAGCGGCCGCCGAGCCGCCGGACGAGGACGCCGCCGGCCGAGAACTCGCGCTTCACCCGAGGGATCTTAGTCACACGGGCTTAGATCCTGTGAGCTACACTTGCGTTGCTGGCACTCCGATGACTAGAGTGCCAGCCGGAAGCACAAGCGTGTCACAAGTGGAGGTCTACGCATGAATCTGCAGCCGCTTGGCGACCGTCTGATCGTCGAGGTCCTCGAGGAAGAGGAGACGACGGCCAGCGGCATCGTCCTGCCGGACACCGCGAAGGAGAAGCCGCAGCGCGGCCGCGTCCTCTCGGTCGGCCCGGGCGCCCGCGACGAGGACGGGAATCACATCCCGATGGACCTCGAGGAGGGCGACGAGATCATCTTCAGCAAGTACGGCGGCACCGAGATCAAGGTCGGCGTCGACGAGGTTCTGATCCTTCGTGAGTCGGACGTCCTGGCCAAGGTCGTCGGCGACCGCGCGGCGGTCTAGGAAGAAAGGGAGAAGCGATCCAATGGCTCACAAGGAGCTCAAGTTCAGCGAGGATGCCCGCCGTTCGCTCCAGCGCGGCGTCGACATCCTGGCCGACGCGGTCAAGGTGACCCTCGGCCCGAAGGGGCGCTACGTCGTGCTCGACAAGAAGTTCGGCGCTCCCACGATCACGAACGACGGCGTCACGATCGCGCGCGAGATCGAGGTCGAGGACGTCTTCGAGAACCAGGGCGCCCAGCTGGTGCGCGAGGTTGCGACGGCGACGAACGACGTCGCCGGCGACGGCACCACGACGGCGACGGTGCTCGCGCAGGCTGTCGTCCGCGAAGGTCTCAAGAACGTGTCCGCCGGTGCGAACCCGATGGCGCTGAAGCGCGGCATCGAGACCGCCGTCGAGGCGATCGTCGAGAACCTCAAGTCGCAGTCCACCGAGATCTCCGGCAAGGAGGACATCGCCCGCGTCGCGACGGTGTCGTCGCGCTCGACCGAGATCGGCGAGGTGCTCTCCGAGGCGATCGAGAAGGTCGGCAAGGACGGCGTCGTGAACGTCGAGGAGGGCCAGACCTTCGGCCTCGAGCTCGAGTTCACGGAGGGCATGCAGTTCGACAAGGGCTACCTGTCCCCGTACATGATCACCGACGCCGAGCGCATGGAGGCCGTGCTCGACGACCCGTACATCCTCGTCGCGAACCAGAAGATCGGCGCGGTCAAGGACCTCCTGCCCGTGCTCGAGCAGGTGATCCAGGCGGGCCGGCCGCTGCTGATCGTGGCGGAGGACGTCGAGGGCGAGTCGCTCGCGACGATCGTCGTCAACAAGCTGCGCGGGACCTTCCAGGCCGTCGCCGTGAAGGCGCCCGGCTTCGGCGACCGCCGCAAGCGGATGCTCGAGGACATCGCGATCCTCTCGGGCGGCGAGGTGATCACCGAGGAGATGGGCCTCAAGCTCGAGAACACGAAGCTCTCGCAGCTCGGCCGCGCCCGCAAGGTCGTCGTC
>Ga0070741_10009619_pt1 | contig 18651 bp, 21 predicted proteins | sample Coa_R1_4_FD_66440 | JGI IMG/M metagenome (GOLD analysis project Ga0070741, IMG submission 66440) | Surface soil microbial communities from Centralia Pennsylvania, which are recovering from an underground coalmine fire - Coalmine... | ecosystem: Environmental > Terrestrial > Soil > Unclassified ...
AGTGGTCCGACCCTAAAGCGAGGAGGGTTAACTGGCGAAGCGTCCAATGGCCGAAAATCGGGGAATCCGGCGCACTTCGCGAAATAGCGTTGAAACTTTGTAAGAAACGCCGATGAAAGATGGGAGTTGTTTCGGATAATCTCGGTTTTCTGAGGTTCGCTTTTAACAACGCGTTAAGTAACCCCGTCGGGCCACAACGCTAACCCCTCATCCTGAGGAGCGCGCGCACCCGAGCAGGCCGAGCGGCAGCGAGGCCGTCGCGAATGGTGCAAATGAAGCGCGCATCTCGAAGGATGTGGCCCAGCTGGTGGCCTCATGGTTCGAGACGGCGCTAATGCGCCTCCTCACCATGAGGGTAGGAATAGAAAGGCTCCCGATGCGATATGAGCTCTATTATTGGCCTTCGATCCAGGGCCGCGGCGAATATGTCCGTCTCGCGCTGGAAGAGGCCGGCGCCGACTATGTCGACGTTGCGCGGCAGCGCGGCGTCCCCGCCATGATGCGGATGATGGAAGCGGGCTCGACGCCGCCCTTCGCGCCGCCCTTCCTCAAGGCGGGCAAGCTCGTGATCGCCCAGACCGCCAACATCCTGCACTATCTGGGTGCGCGCCATGGGCTCGCGCCAAAGGCCGAGGCGGGCCGGCTGTGGGTGCATCAACTGCAGTTGACGATCACCGACTTCGTGGTCGAAGTACACGATACGCACCATCCGCTCGGCCCTTCGCTTTATTACGAGGACCAGAAGCCCGAGGCGAAGAAACGCACGCGCGAATTCTGGCACGAGCGTGTGCCGAAATATCTTGATTATTTCGAGGAGCTGGTGGGCAAGAGCGGCGGCGCCTGGGTGACGGGGCGCAAGCTCACCTATGTCGATCTCTCGCTGTTCCAGATCGTTGAGGGGCTGCGTTACGCTTTCCCGAGGCACATGAAAGCCTTCGAGCCCAACATTCCCAAGCTGCACGAACTGCATCACCGCATCAGCGTGCGCCCGAAGATCGCGGCCTATCTTGCCAGCGACCGCCGCATTCCCTTCAACGAAGACGGCATCTTCCGCCACTACAAGGCGCTGGATGTGTGAGGAGAGTGGACCATTGTCCGTTCTTCGTCATGGCCGGGCTTGACCCGGCCATCCACGTCTTCATCTCACGCAAAGCAAGACGTGGATGCCCGGCACAAGGCCGGGCATGACGCCCGGGGGTCGCTAGACTTACTTATTCCTGCCGTCGACCGGCGTCATCTTGAGTTTTGCCAGCTCGATGCCATCGACGCAGCTGACATTGAGCGCAATCACCGGCGTGCCGTCACCCTTGCTGCCGCGCGCAAACACCTCGACGCCGCAGTCGTTGCAGGACTGGTGATGGATCGCGTGCTTGTTGAAGAGATATTCCTTCAGATTGTCCTCGCCGGCGCGGAGGACAAAACGCTCCGGCGCCACAAAGGCAAAGTGCAGGCCGCGCTTGGTGCAGATCGAGCAGTTGCACGCGGTGACCATCGCAAGGTCGGTGGTGCATTCGAATCGCACCAGGCCGCAATGACAGCCGCCGGTCAGGGTTTTGCTCTCCGCCATTGTCCTCACCACACTCCCGGGACAAGACGATAGCGCACGCGCGAGGCATAGTCAGCATAGCCTGGCAGTCCCGTCGTCAGCGTCCGCTCCTCGATGCGGGCGCGCAGGCCAAAGAGGATGGCGAACACCAGTGAGATCGCCGCTCCCCACCACGAGCCCAGCAGCAGCGCGACGCCGACCATGAACGGGATCGCACCGCTATACATCGGATGGCGAACAAAGGCGTAAGGCCCGCTGGAGATGACGTGGTGACCGCGCTCGGACTGAATCCTCACCACCGCCGCCGCAAAGGAATTGGTGCGGAAGACCCACATGATGAAGATATTGGAGGCGATCAGGAGCAAAAAGCCCAGCACCTGCAGGGCGAACGGCATGTGCGAAAGATGGAAGCGCTCGTCGAGTCCCATCGCGATGAACCAGATCACGATGACCGTGAAAAGTACCAGCAGCAGCCTTTTGTCGTCGGCGGGCTGGTCGGTGCGGATCGGCGCGCGCATGCGCTCGGCCATTAAGCCGGGATCCTTCACCGCAAGCCAGCCGCCGAAACCGAGGCCGGAGGCAATCATGAATCCCAAGAAAACCCATGCGCCTGGCCAGTGCAGCGTGCCTGCCGGCACGAACAGCAACACGGCAAAGCCGAGGATCCAGACGAAGGTCTGCAACAGCCATTTCGCGATCATTTCAGCGTCCTCCCGTTCAGGGACACTTAGTGATCGCGCAATTCTGGGGCAAACTGGTGGAGTAGATTTGACGTTCGCTATGCGTCCAGCCGCGAGCTGGTACGCGAATGTCAGACGAGCTGGTTGACCCGGGTTCCCTGTCCGGGCGGCAGCGGGGGCGGCGCCGGCGGCTGGGTCGCACCGGCGTCGGTCGTGATGGCGCCGGTGTCGGTGCTGTCAGGCGTCACAACGGCCGACATGATCGCAGCCGGCCCCGTGTTCGTGTCGAGATAGTTGAAGGGCAGCGGCGGCGTCGACGAAGACGAAACGCTTGAAACGCTCATGGGTCTCAAATCCTGATGGACAGGTCAGAGGCCAGCTTAAGGGGTAACCCGCGAAAACGGCGTGAAGCAAAAGGATAAAATGCCATCGATTCCGTTGCCGGAAGTGAAACTCTACTGGTCCAGCCCGCGCGAAATCGCGATCGCGGCGTCCTGCTTGGTGCGTGTGCAATTCATGTCGAGGCGGCGGTAGCGGATCGAAACATCGTCGCCGCGGAAAATGCCCATCCGCGACATGCAGCTGGAGATGCCCTTGCTCAATGTGTCCTTGGGCAGGGTGAACACGATGGCGGCCGCGCCCGCGACGAAGTCGAGAAATTCCGCCTTCGGCTTGCGGCTGAAGCCCTTAACGTAGAGCTCGTTTGCATACTTGCGGTTGGGGCAGCCGAGCGACATTTCCTTCGCCATCGGATGCGACAGATAGATGATGTTGGCCGCCGTAATGCCGACCTTCAGGCCGTCGACTTGCTCCTTGAGCTGGTTGGCGATATCCGCGCAGCGGTCGGCCCGCGCGGGGGAGGCGGCGAGCGCTGAAAGGGCTGCAAGGATTGCGGCGAGCAGGATCGATCGGCGAAGCAACGAAAGTGTCATGATTGGCGGCCCCTCACACTCAAGCGCATCAAAGCCTCAAGCCGGCGGAGAGTGCAAGTCAGTATGTCTCTTTCGTCATGGCCGGGCATAGCCGTTCGGAAGAACGGCGTCGCTTGCGCTCGCCTATGACCCGGCCACCCACGCCTTGTTTGAGGCTAAGCAAGGCGTGGATGCCCGCGACAAGCGCGGGCATGACCCCACCCGCTGCACACCTTCAATCTTCACTTTGCCGGAAAAGAGCTTAGAACGAGGGGGTCACCGGGGCGGCCTTTTCGGCCGCTTCCGGCCCTTAAAACCACGCGAGCTCTCCCATGAACGCCCCTTCCGCCTTTCCCGACCAGCAAAAGCCCGTTCCGCCCTATAAGCACACGCCGCTGTTTCCGCTGGGCGCGGACACCACGCCCTACAAGAAAGTCACGTCCGAAGGCGTGAAGGTCGAGAAGGTCTTGGGCAAGGACATGCTGGTGGTCTCACGCGAGGCGATGCGGGCGCTGTCGGAAGCAGCCTTCGGCGAGATCAATCACTATCTGCGCCCCGGTCATCTGAAGCAGCTGCGCGCGATCCTCGACGACAAGGAGGCGAGCTCCAACGACAAGTTCGTGGCGCTGGATTTCCTGAAGAACGCCAACATCGCCGCCGGCGGCGTCTTGCCGATGTGTCAGGATACCGGCACCGCAATCATCATGGGCAAGAAGGGCTGCAACGTCATCACCGACGGCGAGGACGAGGCGGCGCTGTCGGAAGGCGCGCGCGATGCGTATCTGCGGCGCAATCTGCGCTACTCGCAGGTCGCGCCCTTGTCGATGTACGAGGAGAAAAACACCGCCAACAACATGCCGGCGCAGTGCGAGATCTATGCCGAAGGCGATGACGCTTACAAATTCATGTTCATGGCCAAGGGCGGCGGCTCGGCCAACAAGAGCTTCCTGTTTCAGGCGACGCCGTCCGTGCTGACCAAGGATCGCCTGCTGGCGTTCCTGAAGGAAAAAATCCTCACCCTCGGCACCGCGGCATGCCCGCCCTATCACCTTGCGATCGTGATTGGCGGCACGTCGGCCGAACTCTGCATGAAGACGGTGAAGCTCGCATCCGCGCGCTATCTCGACGCACTGCCCACGCACGGCTCGGCGGATGGCAATGCCTTCCGCGATCTCGAGATGGAGCAGGAGATTCACAAGATGACGCAATCACTCGGCGTCGGCGCGCAATTCGGCGGCAAGTATTTCTGCCACGACGTGCGGGTGATCCGCATGCCGCGCCACGGCGCAAGCTTGCCGATTGGCCTCGGCGTGTCGTGTTCGGCCGACCGCCAGGTGCTGGGCAAGATCACCAGGGACGGTGTCTATCTCGAGGAGCTCGAGCACAATCCGGCGCAGTATCTGCCTCGGGTCGAGCAATCGCTCGGCGGCGAGGTGGTCAAGATCGATCTCGGCAAGCCCATGAAGGAGATCTTGGCGACGTTGTCGAAATACCCCGTGAAGACGCGGCTGTCGCTGACGGGCACCATGATCGTGGCGCGGGATTCCGCGCATGCCAAATTGCGCGAGCGGCTGGAGAAGGGCGAGCCGCTGCCGGACTACTTCAAGAACCATCCGATCTATTACGCCGGTCCTGCCAAGACGCCGGAGGGTTATGCGTCGGGTGCGTTCGGCCCGACCACCGCGGGACGGATGGATTCCTTTGTCGATCAGTTCCAGGCGGCGGCCGGCTCGATGGTGATGCTCGCCAAGGGCAATCGCGCCGTCGCCGTGCGCGAGGCGTGCAAGAAGCACGGCGGCTTCTATCTCGGTTCGATCGGCGGCGCCGCGGCGAACCTCGCGGAGCACTGCATCAAGAAGGTCGAGGTCGTCGAATATCCCGAACTCGGCATGGAAGCGATCTGGCGCATCGAGGTCGTGGACTTCCCGGCCTTCATCATCATCGACGACAAGGGCAACGACTTCTTCAAGGAGTTGAACCTGGGCTGACGGGGACGGCCGCATTCGCCTCTGCGGCTTCCGTCGATTGCCCCTCGCGGGCGACGCGGCTGAGGGCGTATGCGGCGAGGCTCGCGATCAGGGCCGGCACGGCGGCGGCGACGAACACCGACTCGCTGCTCATTTGCCGCGCCAACATGATGCCGCCGACCAGCGGGCCGACGATCGAGCCGACCCGGCCAATGCCCAGTGCCCAGCCGACCCCGGTCGAGCGGATCGAGGTCGGATAGAATGTCGCCGATAGCGCGTTGGACGCGTTCTGCCCGCCGATGACGCACAGGCCCGCGCAGAAGATGACGAGCGTCGAGAGCGCGATCGAATGGCCGGAAAAGCCAATTGCACCAACCGCGATCGCGGCCAGGAAATAGGTGACCGCGAGTGCGCCGAACGAGAAGCGATCGATGAATTTCCCGAGCGCGAAGGCGCCGACGACGCCGCCAATCTGCAGCATCGATCCGATCACTGCGGCCGCTGATACGGAGGCGCCGAGGTCGTTCAGCACGGTGGGAAGCCAGTTCGACAGCAGATGGAGGTCGAGCAGGCTCATGAAGAACAGGACCCACAAGGCAAGCGTTCCCCACGCGCGGCCGCCGCTCAACAGGTGCGCCACCGGAATTCCCGGCAGATTGACCTCGTGCGCCACGAAGCGCGTGCCTGCCGGATGCTGGATGGACGGCGCGATCCGCGCCAGGAGTTGCGCGACGCTGTCATTGGCGCGGCCGGTGAGCGCCAGGAAGCGGACGGACTCGGGCAGGCGCAGCACCAGCAGCGGCACCATCAGTAGCGGCACCGTGCCGCCGACGAGAAAGACCGCGCGCCAGCCGAAGGCGGGAATCAAGGCGGCGGCCAAGAGGCCACCGATCGCCGCGCCGATCGAGAACCCGCAGAACATTGCCATCACCATGGTGGCCCTGCGGCGATGTGGACTGAATTCCGACGTTAGCGCAACCGCGTTCGGCATCGCGCCGCCGAGACCAAGGCCAGTGAGAAATCGAATGGTCAATAGGCTCTGCACGTCGCTGGCAAAAACGGTCGAGATGGTGCCGAGGCCGAAGGCGGCGGTGCAAAGAATGATGATCCGTCGTCGCCCGATGCGGTCGGCGACCGGGCCGAACAAGAGCGCGCCGATCATCAGTCCGAACAGGCCGGCGCCGAACACCGGCCCAAGCGCGCCGCGCGCCAGCTTCCAGTCCTGCGCGACCGCAGGGGCGACGTAGCCGATCGCCTGGGTGTCGAAGCCGTCGACAAACAGCACGGCCGCGCAAGCCAGCAGCAGCCGGATCTGGAAACGGCCGACCGGCTGGGAATCGATGAAGCCCGCGACATCGATCGTATCCGTTCGCGCGCCTGCCGTAGCGGCTGAATTCTCGGCCATCCCGTCTCCCCCGCGCTTTATCCTTGTTGGATTATTCTATGCGCCCAAGGCAAAACCCTATAATTTGAGATTTAAGTCAACTCAAATTCCGTCGCAAATCGCGTTCGAAACCGGCGCGGGGCACTCACCGCGACAGCCATGACAAGAACAATAACGGGAGGAGCTAGTGCGGCGAATTTGAAGTTCCTGTCAGTTTCGCTGCCAATCCTTCATAGGAACTTCAAATTCAAAGCCGCACTCGAAGACGATAAGTTGCCAGAGCTCCTTTGATTTCCGAAGTTCGCATCAGAGGTTGCCGCGCTGGCTTGCGAACTTCGGAATCGGAGCTCTGGTAAATGATGAGGATCGACGCCTACACGCATTTCATTCCGAAGCGGTTCGCCGACAAGATGACGGACGTCGCCGGTGACTACAAGGACATCGGCAAGCGCGTTCGTTCAATCAGGGCGCTGCACGACCTCGATTACCGCAAGGGCATCGTCGACCGCCACAAGGACTACGCGCAGATCCTTTCCTATCCGCAGCCGACCATCGAAAGCTTTGCGAAAAGCCCGGCGCAGATCGACGAGCTGATCCGGATCATCAATGACGGCTTCGCCGAATTGTGCGCCAAGGAACGCGATCATTTTCCCGGCTGGGTCGCGCAGATCTGCCTCGATGCCGCGGACGCCGGCGTCGCCGAAGCCGAACGCGCCATCAATCAGCTCGGCGCGCTCGGCGTGCAGATCTATACCAACGTCGCCGGCAAGCCGATCGACCTGCCGCAATATCGGCCGTTCTGGAAGAAGATGGAGGAGCTCGGCAAGCCGATCTGGATTCACCCCGCGCGCGGCGCCAACATGCCGGACTATCTCTCGGAGAAGAAGTCGCTCTACGAGATCTGGTGGACGTTCGGCTGGTCCTACGAGACCGCAGTGGCCATGTCGCGCCTGGTATTTTCCAAGATCCTCGACGATCATCCAAGCTTGAAGATCATCACCCACCATTTCGGCGGCATCGTTCCGATGCTCGAAGGACGCATCGGTCCGGGCTGGGACGTGCTGGGCGAGCGCACCTCGGATGAGGACTACATTTCTCTGCGCAAGAGCCTCAAGAAGCGTCCGCTCGATTATTTCAAACAGAATTTTTACACCGACACCGCCGTGTTCGGCGGCGTTCCCGCCACGAAGTGCGGCCTCGAGTTCTTCTCCCACGACAAGGTTTTATTCGCCTCCGACTGTCCGTTCGATCCGGAGGGAGGGGCGATGTACCCGCGCGTGACGCTGGAGATTTTCGAGAAGCTGGATCTGTCGAAGGCCGATCGCGAGATGATCTATTACGGGAATCTCGAGGCGATCACCGGTCGCAAGCTGGTCCGCTGAGCGCGACGTCTTGCAGTTTCGAACTAGACCACCATCGGTCCACATCGGCGCGTGTCAATCTGCGTTGACCGCGCTATATGGCGACAGGCGACATCGATGACGGGTGGGGCAATGATCGAATGGTTCGACGATCTCAAGATCGGCATGCGCTTTTCAAGCGAAAGCACGACAGTCTCGAAGGACGAGATCCTGCGCTTTGCCGAGGAATTCGATCCGCAGCCGTTTCATCTGGACGACGAGGCGGCCAAGCACACCATCCTCGGTGGGCTTGCCGCCTCCGGCTGGCATACGGCGGCGGTCGCGATGCGGCTCGCGCTCTCCGCGAAGCCATTTGGTCCGCATCCGTTGTTCGGGGCCGGCGTCGACGAGTTGCGCTGGATGCTGCCGGTGCGGCCGGGCGATACGCTGCACCTCGAAGGGGAGGTGACCGAGCTGACCCCCTCGAAGTCGAAGCCAATCGGCGTCGCCCGCGTCAAATGGACCGCGTACAACCAGAACGGCGAGGCGGTTTACACCTTCAATCCGATCGCGATCGTGCCGCGCCGGCCGGCCTGAGGCGCGTTTACGCGCGTCTTCGACGCACTATGCGGTTCGCTGCTGATCCGGGGTCGTGGGTAGGTCCCGCATCTGCGGTGCATCACTGCGTGCCGCACCGCGTACGGGACACGAGTCGCGTTCCGGCTGCCACAATTGCCGGGTTGCGCGGCCGGGTATCCTCCATGCCATGATATCCTGACCAGCGAATCAGGGCTCCCGATGATGAGTGCAGACAGCGACAGCCGCATTGCGTGGCACAGGGTTCAGCTCAGGAAGAACCGCGAGGCGCTGAAGGCGCTGGAAACCGCGCGCTTCACGTCAGGGGAAATCGCCGGGCGCCGCCGGCAGACCTCCCAGACCGTCACCGAGCTGAAAGAGAAGATCGCGGAATCCGAGCGCTGCATCGCCCAGCATGATCGGCAGTCCAGGCGGCCGATGGCGACCGACTTTCGAAGCCTCGCCGGTGTGAACTGGAGCACCTGGAACGCCCGCGGCAGCGATCGTTAGATGCGCATTTCGACCGGGGCGTTCCCCGGACGCTGCGCAGCGCGTGAGCGGTGCGCTGCAGAGCCGGGGTCTATTGCCTCCGTAGATCCCGCATCTGCGGTGCACCACTTCGCGTTGCACCGCGTGCGGGACACGAGACCGACCACGCTTCTGCGGCGATCGCTGATCTTGCCACTTGGCGGCTTGAAAAATTCTCCGATATCGCCAAGCTTGCCGCGTAAAGGCAAAATCCGAGGGCGGGAGAATTTTCGTGCGTAAAGGCATTTTCGCAGCGCTAGCTCTGGCAGCGCTTGTTTCCGGCCAGGGGGCGGCGAGGGCGGACGAGCTCACCGGCACGCTCGCGAAGGTCAAAGATCAGGGATACATCACGATCGGGCACCGCGAGGCGTCGGTGCCTTTTTCCTATGTCGACGACCAGCGGCGGCCGATCGGCTTCGCCATGGATATCTGCGCCAAGATCGTCGAGGCGGTGAAGCGCGAGTTGAAGCTCGACAAGCTTGAGGTGCGCTACGTGCTGGTGACCTCTCCCTCGCGCATTCCGCTGATGGCCAATGGCACGATCGACCTCGAATGCGGCAACACCACCAACAACGCCGAGCGGCAGCAGCAGGTCTGGTACACCAACACGCATTTTCTCACCGCGAGCCGTTTCATGGCGAGGGTTGACTCCAACGTCAAAACGATCGCCGACCTCAAGGGCAAGACGGTCGTAGCTCCCGCGGGCTCGACCAACATCAAGCAGGCGCTCGAATTCAACACCCGTCTCAATCTCGGCATGACGATCGTGCCGGTCCAGGACCAGGGCGAAGCGTTCCTGATGGTCGATACGGGCAGGGCGGTGGCGTTCGTGCAGGATGACATCGTGCTCGCCGGCCTGATCGCGATCGCGAAGGACCCGAAGGCTTACATGATCTCGGAAGACGCGTTCTCGAAACCAGAGCCGTACGGCATCATGCTGCGCAAGGGCGATACCGCATTCAAGGCGGTCGCCGACGCCGCAACGTCCGCGCTCTACAAGAGCCCGGAAGGCCCCGCGCTCTATGCCAAGTGGTTCACGCAACCCATCCCGCCGAAGAACGTCAACCTCAACATCCCGATGAGCCCGGCGATGAAGCGGGCATTCGAGAAGCCGTCGGATTCGCCGGATCCGGCGAGCTATTAAGCTGCGCGTTCCTGGTTTTCCAGCGCGGTTTCCAGCCTGATCCGCGGCGGTTGCTCCGCGACAAGATTGAGGCGTGTGAGCTTTTCGATGGTGATCCAGTTGTCGCGAAAGATGGCGTCAGCGTCGATCCTGCTGGTCGCCAGTATGGTGACGCTGCAGGCGTGTCGTGCGCCCGCGTTGGTCATCTGAAAATGGATCTTGAACTCTGCCGCCTTTCGGGCAGGCAGCAGCGATTGCTGCTCACGGCGCATTCTGACGCTCCCCTGGCGCAACTCATTTTCCCCAAGTTGCAGGGGTAACTCTACGTTAGCGATTGGGAAGCCGGTTGGGCCGGATTGCGGCGGCAGCAAGAACGATTGTGGTTCGATTGGCTTCGCCCGAAAACGTTGCAACGCGCTTTAGGCAACGTTGGCCTGGACGCTCTCTTCCTCCGCGGCGAGCAGATCGAGATCGACGAATTGCAGATCGGCGGGATAGGGCTCGCTCAGCGACCCTTCGCTGCCATGAACGTGGATCAAGGTCTGCACGCGGCGAGCGTTCAGATGGTCCACATGTTGATGCCGCAGCGCGACCGGCAACAGCATTTTCGGCAACTCGACCAGCGTGAACGCTGGAGCTCTGCGAACCTCCGTGCCCTCCCGCCACAGCAGCGGATTGAGCGTGTAGGTCAATTGCCGGTCAATCTCGAGCGCCGACGGTTGCTCCGGCTCGGCCGGCACGTCGATGGCGAGATTTGCATTGCCCGCGCGCGTGCGCACGGCGGCGGATCGCAGTTGCCAGCAGATCAGGTCCGCAGCCGCGAGAACCTCCCGGCGCACGGCGTCGACGCTGGTTGCGAACCTCGTCGCCTCCAGCACCGGCGCAGCACCCCTGGTGACGGCGTCCACGAGCGCCGTGGCGCCAGCGCCAAATCCCGGCGCGGCCCGTTCGATAGCCGCAGCCATCTCCTCGATCTGATCTGCCATCATGTCGCGGTCGCGTTGCGCTCTGGCATCGGCCAATGCGCGCTCGGTGGAGGCGATCTGCTCGTCGATTTCCGCAAGTTCAGTCCGTAGCGTCTTGGCCCGTTCCTCGACGGCGCGCAGCTTGAGCTCGGCCCGGCCGAGCTTGGCCGCGATAGCGCCGGCCACCGCAAGTCGTTCGGCCTCGCCGCGTTGTTCTTCGACCGCCGTTTCGACAAGGGTCAGCCGTTCAGCCTGTTTCTCGCGCGCCGCACGCCTGTCCTTCAGTGCCGTTTCGAACCGTTCGACCGGGGTGAGTTCTCGCTTGAAAAATGCCATCTTCAATATCCCCGACAATCGCGATCATTTCCGCCGAATCAGCGCAGAATCAATGCGGGCGAAACTAGTCGGAAACTGGGATGACATTGCGGCCCGATTTGGCCCGGATGATGCGGCGGCGCGGCCGGCCGAAGTCTGCCCGGCCGCTCAGCGCGCGCCGGCCGTTGCAAGCAGCGGCGAGACGGTCTTCTTGTCGGCGAGATCGATGACGTCGTCAGGCTTGACCGTGTCCCATTTGATTGACGCCGACTTGCCTCGATAAAACTTCGTCATGACAGCCTGGACCTCGCGGTCGTGGCCTCGCTTGTCCTGGACCGTGATCAACCCGGTCAGCTGGACACTCTTGAGCTTCGGGTATTTTTGCAGCGCCGCGGGAACGATCGTCCGCACGATGGCGCCGAACTCGGTTTTCAGGTCGCGCTGCTTCGCAACGAAGGGGTCGAGCCTGACTTCGACCACAAGGCACTCATCGGGCACCGTGACAATCGTCCATGGATGCAGATCGGGTTCGATGACGCCCCTGGCGAACATCGCGGCGTTCTCCGCCGCAAGGGCAGGGGCCGAGAGCAACAGCGCCAGGATCAAGACAATTGCAAACTTCATTTTCGTCATGGGAACGACCGCCAGACCCGAGATCAACGCTGGCAAGCTAGCAGAGGGCGTATCGTCTCAGCAATCCGGAGATCCTAGGCGGCTGCGGCGCCTACAAGACGCCGAGGCCAAAGGCCAAAGCCACGCTTACGGTGATTGCGGCCGTCATGGTGATGCAGGCCAGAACTGATTGGCGGGAGGCGTCCTTTTCCCGCTCTTCCGGTGAACGTGGCTTGATGTTCAGGCAATCACCGAATGTTGCCAGCCACGGGAGGCGCAAACATTGCGTGATGTAGAACCCGATAAGGCAGCCAAGACAAGGCAGGAGAATCATCAGGAACAGCATCTGATTGACCGCGCTGAACCCATGTACTGCCCAGACGAACAAAAGCGCGGGGTAGCCGAGAGTAACGCCCAATCCGGCCATCCAGATCGCGTAAGGGATGGGATATGTCCTCTTGAGCAAATGTCGCAGCCAATGGTCTTCTTGTCGGCTTGACCGTTCGGCCATGATTTTGACGAACAGCCCGACAGTGCCGAGGAGACCGACCACAATCGGAGTAACTGGATGTTCCATACGGTCGTCTAACGCCGATGGATTGAAGACAACTTAAAGCTGTTAGCTAAATTTGTCAGACCGCCGCTCAACCAGTCAGCCTGGCCCTCGCTCGTTTGATATCACCATGTTTCAAATCTTCCGGCTGTCATAGGCCCAGTGCAGCAGCGCCTGGCGTTGCCGGGGCCGACACGCCAGATCGCCCGGCTCGCAGCGGCTCTTGATCTGCGCGACATGCCGCCGGATCGCCTTCCAGCGCTTGATCTGCCGCGCATCCTCTTCGGGGATTCGCCGCCCCATGTAGTAGCGGCAATACCACTGAAACCAACCTCGGGGATCGTCGGGATGGATCCATCCTTTCTTTCGCCAGGCCGAAAGTGGCTGGCTCGCGCTGACGCCAAACCAGTTCAGCGAGCAGTCGCGCCTGGCAGGTGAAAGCCGGGCGCCGGCAAACCAGCTGTTGGGAAATTCCTTGCGGCAATCCGTCATGTACTTGCCGCAGAACACGCCGAGCACAAGCATCTGTTTCGGCGTCAGTTCGGGACGAAACTCCGGATCGAAATTACGCCCGACAGGTTCAGTCAGAACGTAGCGGTAGCCACGCTGCATCTTGTCGTGAACCGTCACTTTTACAAATCGTCGGCGCATGGGCGGGGTGTGGAAAGAACCTTGAGGGTTCGGGAAGGTTAGTCGAAACGCCGGTCCGATCAAGGTCGCCCGGATATCAGCCAGGGACCACAAGCCGGTATCGCTGGAGCGGCCAAAGGATCAGTATGTTGTCGGTCAGAGCACATCCGTGTGACTGGGAGGGCGTTGAAGCCAAAGGCACGCATAAGGTAAAATAGCGGTAGTTTAGGCAGTTCCGATTGACGCGGTGGCTGTGGTGGAGTGGTTGCAGCATTTCCTCCTGCGGGAATCCAACAACCGCCGCATGGCCTATGGATTGGCGATTGCGGGACATGTCGCAATTGCGCTGTTTCTACTGTTCGGGTTCTTCGGGCGGACCGAGTCCGCCCCGGATGCCGCGATCCCGGTTGAGATCGTGATGGAAGAGCCTGCGGCGGCTCCGCCGCCACCGGTTCCCGCGCCGACTGCGCCAAATGAACAGAACGCCTTGCCGAACGTTCCGGCCGTAGCCGACGCCGACAAGCACGCCAGGGCGACGCGCGGCGCGCACGACATCAATGGTGTCGATCAGCCGAAGCAGCCCGGACACGATGGCGGCGACCCCAGTCCGGATCCAGCCGGGCTCGCCACGCCGCCCGCTGCCGGCGACCTCGCTTCCGGCGCCGCTTCCCTGCCGTCCTGGGCGGTTCAACCCATCGGCCTCGCACAACAACAGGCGACGGCGCGCGAGTCGGGCGAAGACGAATTGACGGCCATCAAGGAGCAGAAGGTTGAGTGCGGCGCCAAGGCGAGGTGGCCGACACCACGGACGTGGATCCGGAAACAAGCGTTGGTGATCGGGATAGCAACCGCGGCTCAGGCGCTAGCCATGACTCGATCGAGCCAGGTTCTGGTCGACAGACGCATCAATCCGAACTACGCCACAAGCACGGAGGTCTTCGCCGACACATGGGAAGGCAAGACCGCAGTGGTGCTCCCTGCCGGGCTCACCGTGAATGTGGGCGATGTGATCGAATTCGACGAGGGGCACATCGATCCATCCGACCAGTGCCAGTACATTCCGAACTTTGCCGTCAGCAAGCACTAGTGTCCCGATTCCGAAGTTCGTGTGATCTTGCGGCGCCACGCTTACGAACTTCGGAATCGAAAGGACACTAATAAATTATTGATCTAGTGTGGCTTTGGTTCAAAGTCCGCATGACGGACGTGCGGCAGCAATGATGCGGACTTCTGAACCGCCACACGAGGCATCATGCACCGCGTCAGCCGACGGAGACGCCGGCCTTTGCCCGACTTATTCCCAGCGTCAAAATGCGATGCAACAGGCCGGGGTAATCGAGCTTGTCGTGCTTGGCCGCCAGCGCGAACTCCTGGCTTTTCGCGATTTCCGGGTTGGGATTGGCTTCGATGAAATAAAGCGTGTCGTCTGTCGCGAGGCGAAAATCGATGCGCGCATAACCGTCGAGCCCCAGCGTCCGGTAGATGCGTTTGGCCGTTCGCTGGATGCGGGCGCGTAGCTCCGGCGCAAGGTTTTTCGCCGGGCCGTCCTCGATACCGACGCGCTCCTGGTAATCCGGATCGTGCTTGACCTTTTCGGTGGCGATGGCCTGGCCGCCCATCGTGCCGAATTTCAATTCCCAGACCGGCAGAACCCGCAAGCGGTTGTTGCCGAGCACGGGAACATAGAGCTCGCGTCCGTCGATGAACTGCTCGGCGATTGCGGCCGTTCCGACCCGCTCGTGGATGAAGGCGACGCGCTCGGCGAGCTTCTCGTCAGTGTCGACGATCGAGGCTTGCGAGATGCCGCGCGATCCGTCTTCGTTCAGGCTCTTGACGATCAAGGGCAGGGCGAGACGCGCCGGCCGCTTGACCTTGTGACGCATCGGAAACACCGCGAAGGCTGGCACCGCGACCCGGCGATTGTGCACCAGCGTCTTCGACAGATCCTTGCCCCGCGCCAGGATCAGTCCGCGCGGGTTGCACCCGGTATAGGGGATCTTCATCAGCTCCAGGAAGCTCGGGATGTGCTGGTCGTACACCGGCTCATGGTGAAACTGCTCCAGCAAATTGAACACCACGTGCGGCTTGAAATTGTCGATCGCCTCGCGCAGCGGCTTGAGTTCTTCCTGCACGCCGAGCGGGCGAACGTCGTGGCCGGCCGCGCGCAGGGTGCTCACGACGTCGTATTCGGTCTTCCATTCGTTGATTTCGCGCGCGGTGTAGCCATCGGTCGTCTCCGGCGGCATGAAGTCCGGATGCATGAGCACGAGGACGCGCAGGCGTCTCATAACGCGATCCATTTGCGCCGCGACGGGCCGAACAGCGCGTGCATGGTCTTGGCGGTCAGCAGCACGGTGAAGTCAGCCACGAGCTTCCGATCGGAGCCGACGGCGCGCAGATCGAGTTCGCGGCAACGGGAGATCATATCATCGAGCACGGCGTCGAGTGTAAGCTGATTCTCGCCGGTCCAGCGCGCAACAAGCTGCCTGATGTGGGCGCGGTGCCGCCTGATGAAGGTCGAGGCCGGCCGCGACCGGCGATGGCGCGGATCGGCGGAAAACAGCCTGAGGAGGTCGCGGTCGTAGGTCTTCGGCGGATTGAAGGCGTAGAACGCCTGCTTTTTCTGGTAGTGGTCGCCGATCGTCTGGCCGAGCTCATGCAGCGGATCAACGCGCTCGCGCGTCCTGGAGACCAGCCGTTTGCCGGCGATTTCCTCCATCAGCTCGTCGACATATTCGAGTTTCTTCAGCGCCGGCCAGCCGGCATAGCGCGTGCGCCAGTTCGAGCGCGGCCGCAGCCACACCGCAAACGTTTCGGCGAAATCCTCGTCTGGATGGCTCTGCGCATACCATAGCCGCAGATGCTGGACATATTGCCTGGACGCCGGATTGGGCCGGTAGTAGCGCGGGTAGCGCTTGGACGAGGGGCCGAACAGCTTCTGCCACTGCCGGCGGCGCTGCAACTGATAGCCGTGCTGGATGGCATGGCCCGCCTCGTGGCGGAGAATGGCCATGCACTCGGACCAGCTGCCGCCCTCGACGTCGAGCATCATCTTCTTCTCGAGCTTCATCAGGCGGGGATGGGCGAGATAGAAGGGGATGGCGATGCCGGGCACGTTGCCCGGGCTGAACCATTCGCTCGAGATCCATGCGTGCGGCCGCAGCTGGATGCCCTTCTCCTGGAGCTCCTGATAGAGCGCGTTCAGGCAGTCCTCGAGCCAGGTGCCCTCGACCGTGACCCTCAGGCTACTGAGGCGGCGCTTGAGCAACTGCTCGTCAGATAGCTTTTCCCAGGGGTATTTCTTCCGGCGGGGCATGGGGAATCGGGAGGAGGTCTCGACAAGAGGTCGCCGGATCGTGTCACAGGAGGATGGCCAAAGGCAACAATGCCGCGCCTCTTGCTGCGTGCAGCGGTTCATGGGGGGCAGCACAGATTCTGATTTTCCGAAATTTGCCCCGGGGGGCCGACGCGGGTGCCGATGCGAGGAGTCGCAGCATGGTGCTAGCACCAGGACAGTTGTCCCGGCGGAGCGTCCAGCAACTCGCGGATGTTTGCCTCGATAATCCGGTAGCCGACATTGCCCGCCAGGCGCTGCCGTCCTTCATTGAAAAGGAGTGTCGGGCTTGCCGCGATCGACTGAGCGCGGGCAAGCTCTAGATCGTCGGCCAATGCGGCGTGCGCAGCACCTGTTGCAATGGCATCTGCGATTTGGGCGGACGGCAATCCAATCGACTCCACGATTCCGAGGAGAATATCGGCTTGCGAAATGTCGCGGCCTTGACGGAAGAAGGCGTCGCGAAATGCCCAGGCGGCGCGATCGCTGGAACCGGGCGCGCAGACGGACCCGATTTCCAGGGTTCGTATTGCGCATAGCCAGAGATGTGCCGGCATCGACGACGTTGGCACATCCGTTTGCCACGTCCGCTCGTGAAGCCGGACATGACCGAATTTCTCCACGGTTTCGCGGACATGCTGTCGATAGGCAGTCAGCCCGCCGCGCTGCTTCCAGGCAGCATCCATTTTCGAGGCGACGTTGCCGAAGACATGGAAATAACGGCACTCGATTTCGACGTGGTCCTTGAAGTTGGTCTTGAGTTCGTCCATGCGGATTTGCGAGACATACGCCCACACGCACAGCGCGTCGGTAAAGTAGCTGATCTTGACTGGATTCATCGCGGCTTACCTCGCTTTCCAAGATGCCCGCGAGCCGGTTTCGGCGCTTTGATGCTGATCAAGTCATGGCGGCACGCCCGGCCCATAGGGCGAGGGTTTCATCGAGAATCGGCCGAGTGTCCCGACGATCTCGAGAAGTAGATTGAAACAGGACTCTCAATGCCATGTCTTGGTTGACGCCCTCCGACTAACTGAACAGGTGGGCCAGCCAACAGGCTGCGCCTGCGGCCAGCCCGCCGTCTTCTTTGGCCAATCTATGGTTCAAGGATCCGCAACGGCATCCGAAATGGAAAGGGTAACTCCGGTACCAGGCAAGACTACGTCGCGTGGAATTGGAACGAGCTGCTCGGAGATTTTCGAAATTCGATCGTGTCAATGACCTTCAGGGGTGCTCCCGGCTTCGAACGAGTCACGTATTGCACTCTGATGGTATGAAACTTCTTGAAGGACGGGGACCCCGCGATTGCTTTCGAAACAATCTGACCAACTACGTTTGCTTCGTTATCTCGGCCGGCATGGGTGGCTTCGTTCATATTGCTGTTTACACGCAACACCGTGATGATGCTGCCGTTAGCAACGATCTCGACAGTCTCGGGCTGCGCGCCGATGGTCTGGACGATCGTTGTTCGCGATTCCTGCAATGCTGCAGGTGACGTCTGCGCGTCAGCGATCCCATTTGCCTGCACGAACAGCAAAAGCAGCGTCGTCGCGCCAATGTAGAAGTGCCTGACCATATCACGGTTCTCCTGGGGTTCTTCTCGAAATCAGGAAAGCAGAACGAGCAACCGACGCCTTGACGTGCATCAAAGCAAGCTGGGGTCGCGTTTGCGAAGCTCGCCAGCTAGGGTCACTTGCTCGGGTGAGCGAACGCCTTGTCGGCGATCCACGGCGATGGAATTTCCGCAAGTCCGAATGGCGGCAGCGAATAGCCCTGCGCGAACTGTAGTGCAATCACGGGATCAGAGAGCGGCATATCAATCTCACTTGACCGGCGCAGAACCCCTGAACGCTTCTTCCGCGGCTTCCGGCGGGGGTTTGCAGAGATGTTGCTAGATCAGCGGAAACAAAAGTCTCTTGATCCATCTCAAAGAGGCCTGCTTGGACGAGCTCTAGTCTTTCCTGATCGCCAGATGCAGAGGTGAGCCTGTGTCCAGGACCGTGTCCAACAAGCGGAGAGAATTCAGCCCCCTTGAGGAAGCGGAAATGCTGCTCGAGGGAGCCGAGCATGCCGCCAGGTCGCGCTGGCTGATTCTGCTCATCGAGGGCGTTGCACTCGTCGGGTTTGGCACGCTCGCGCTTTTCATCGCGCCGCTGATGTCGCTGGGGACCGTTACTTCGCTGGGTTGGC
>Ga0070741_10009620_pt1 | contig 18650 bp, 20 predicted proteins | sample Coa_R1_4_FD_66440 | JGI IMG/M metagenome (GOLD analysis project Ga0070741, IMG submission 66440) | Surface soil microbial communities from Centralia Pennsylvania, which are recovering from an underground coalmine fire - Coalmine... | ecosystem: Environmental > Terrestrial > Soil > Unclassified ...
CCGTGATCAGGCTCGAGTAGCCGGTGAACACGCCGACCTCGATGCACCGCGTGGGCTGCAGCATCATCAGCAGCAGATCGAGGAACTGCCCTTCCTCCGGCGCGATCTGCATGCGCGCCATCGGCAGCTTCGCGGTCTCCTCGCGCAGCTGCGCGAACAGCGGCGGCTCGCGCACGCCGACGCGCGAGAAGTATCGGCCGAGGGCTTCGGAGAACAGGAAAGCGCGGGACATCGGGAATCCTTGGTTAGAGCGGCTGGCGCCCGGAGATCGCGTGCGCGAGCGTGCCGCCGTCGACGTATTCGATCTCGCCGCCCATCGGCACGCCGTGCGCGATGCGCGTGACCTTCACGCCGCGCGCCTTCGCCATCTCGGCGAGGAAGAACGCGGTCGCCTCGCCTTCCTGCGTCGGGTTGGTCGCGATGATCATCTCCTTCACGCCTTCGTCCGTGAGGATGCGACCGAGCTGCGGCAGGCCGAGCTCATCGGGACCGACGCCGTCGAGCGGCGACAACCGGCCCATCAGCACGAAATAGCGGCCGCGGAACGGCGTCGAGTTCTCGATCGCCTGCAGGTCGGCGGGCCCTTCGACGACGCAGATCGTGCCCGTCGCCTTGCGCGCCTCGGTGCAGTAGCGGCACGCAGCGTCCTCGAAGAACATGCGGCAGCTCGGGCAGCGGCCGACGCCGGTGAGCGCGTCGTGGATCGCGTTGGCGAGCTGTTCGGCGGCGGCGCGATCGCGATCGAGCAGATGGAATGCCATGCGCTGCGCCGATTTCGGGCCGACGCCCGGCAGCTTGCGCAGCGCGTCGATCAGCCGCGCCATGCGCGGCGTGTAGTTGGAGGCGTCGCGGGATTTCACTTTAGAACGGCAAGCTCATTCCGGGCGGAAGGTTCAGGCCGCCGCCAACCGCGGCCATCTTGTCGCGCGTCGCCAGCTCGACCTTCTCCGCCGCGGCGTTGATCGCGGCCGCGATCAGGTCCTCGACGAATTCCTTGTCTTCCTTGAGCGCGTCGGGCGAGATCTCGACCTTGCGGCACTGGTGCTTGCCGGTCAGCGTGACCTTCACCATGCCGGCGCCGGATTCGCCGGTGACCTCGAGCCGCGCGATCTCTTCCTGCGCGGTCTTGAGCTTCTCCTGCATCTGCTGCGCCTGGCGCATCAGGTTGCCCAGCGCACCTTTCATGTTCGGGTTCATCGTCGATCAGCTCTGCTTGTGGGCACTCTTGGTCAGGGGCTCGACCGAGCCCGGTCGCACCGTGGCGCCGAAGCGCTCCTTGAACATCTGGATCACGGGATCCTTCTCGATCGCGGCTTCGGCATCGGCGTTGCGGGCCGCAGTGCGTTGCAGCTCGCGCTGCGCCGGCGTGTCGTCGACGGGCTGAGCGCCGACGTCGATCGCGAGCTTGACCGGCTGGCCGGATTGCTTCGTCAGCGCCTGCTCGATCGACACGCGCCGCGGCTCGGACAGCAGATGCTTCATCCGCGGATCGAGCGCGAGGCGGATCGCGTCGGTCTTCGCTTCGACGCACGCACAGTTGCGCGCGAGCTGTTTGACCAAGCCTTCGAGGCCGAGTTGCTCGAGGCGCTGGTCCCAGTCGCCCACCGGGGCGGGCTCGGCGATTGCGTGCTGCGTGGGTGCCGGCGCAGCGCTCGCGATCGGTGCTGCAGCCTTCGGCGCCGGCTTCGGCGCCGCGGTCTTCGTCGCAGCACGCGGCGTTTCCACGCGCTCGCCGCTGCCCGCGCCACCGACGCGGAACGCGAGCAGCCGCAGCAGCGTCATCTCGAAGCCGAGCCGCGGATCGGGCGCCCACGGCAAGTCGCGACGGCCGAACACCACGATCTGGTAATAGAGCTGGACGTCGGCGGCGTCGATGCTGTCCGCGAGCGTGCGCAGCACCGGATCGTCGTCCTCGTTGCCCGCATCGGGCAGCACCTGCAGCACGGCGATGCGCTGCAGGATCGCGGCGAGATCGTTGAGCAGCGCATCGTAATCCGGCGCCTGCGCGTCGAGCCGCTGCATGCACGCGAGCACGGCCGCCGGATCGCCCTTGGCGACCGCCTCGAGCACTTCGAACAGCGTGCGGCGTCCGACGACGCCGAGCATCTCTTCGGTCTGCGTCCGCGTGAGCGCCGCCCCGCCCGCAAACGCGATGGCCTGATCGGTGAGCGACAGCGCGTCGCGCATCGAGCCGTCGGCAGCGCGTGCGAGCTCGGCGATCGCGCCTGGCTCCGCGCTCACCTTCTCTTCCTCGAGCACCTTGGTGAGCAGATCGCGGATGGTCGCCTGCGGCAGGCGCTTCAGGTTGAACTGCAGGCAGCGCGACAGCACCGTCACCGGCAGCTTCTGCGGATCCGTCGTCGCGAGGATGAACTTCACGTGCGGCGGCGGCTCCTCGAGCGTCTTCAGGAGCGCGTTGAAGGAGTGGCCCGACAGCATGTGGACTTCGTCGATCAGGTACACCTTGTAGCGGCCGCGGACCGGCGCGTACTGCACGTTGTCGAGCATGGCGCGCGTGTCGTCGACCTTGGTGCGGCTGGCGGCGTCGATCTCGAGCAGGTCGACGAAGCGGCCTTCGTCGATCTCCATGCACGCCGAGCACTTGCCGCACGGGCTCGCGGTGACCCCGTTCTTCTCGCAATTGAGCCCCTTGGCGATGATCCGCGCCAGAGTGGTCTTGCCCACGCCGCGCGTACCGGTGAGCAGGATCGCGGGGTGCAGCCGGTCGCCGTTGAGCGCGTGCTCGAGGGCCTTGACCACGTGGCCCTGGCCGAGCACGTCGGCGAACGTGCGGGGGCGCCATTTGCGGGCAAGGGCGAGATAACTCATGGGCAGACGCATTGTCTCAAACTTCGATAAGCGGCGGCTATCCGCGCCATTGGAAAATTTGCTTTGCTCCGGGCGGACGCGATCCCTAGAATCATCGCCTCGTCACGCGGTCCGACCCACACCAGTCCCACCGCCTCACAACAGGAGTTCAAAGAGATGAGCGTACTCGTCAATCGCATGGCCCCCGACTTCAAGGCCGCCGCCGTCATGGCCGACGGCTCCATCAACGAAGCCTTCAAGCTCTCCGACTACCGCGGCAAGAAGTACGTCGTGCTGTTCTTCTACCCGCTCGACTTCACCTTCGTGTGCCCCTCCGAGATCATCGCGCACGATCACCGCATCAAGTCGTTCGAGGAGCGCGGCGTGCAGGTCGTCGGCGTGTCGATCGACTCGCAGTTCTCCCACTACGCCTGGCGCAACACGCCGGTCGACAAGGGCGGCATCGGCCCGGTCAAGTTCCCGCTGGTCGCCGACGTCAACCACGAGATCACGCGCGCCTACGGCATCGAGCACCAGGACGGCGTCGCCTTCCGCGGCACCTTCCTGATCGACAAGAACGGCGTCGTGCAGGCGCAGATCGTCAACAACCTGCCGCTCGGCCGCGAGGTCGACGAGATCCTGCGCCTGGTCGACGCGCTGCAGTTCAACGAGCAGCACGGCGAGGTCTGCCCCGCCGGCTGGAAGAAAGGCGATGAAGGCATGAAGCCGAACGCCGAAGGCGTCGCCAAGTACCTCGCGAAGCACGCGGCGAAGCTCTAAGTGAGCGCACAGCACCATCGCCTGATCATTCTCGGATCGGGCCCGGCCGGCTACACCGCCGCGGTTTACGCGGCGCGCGCCAACCTCAAGCCCGTGCTGATCACGGGCTTGGAGGTCGGCGGCCAGCTGACCACGACCACCGAGGTCGACAACTGGCCCGGCGACGTCGAAGGGCTCATGGGCCCGGCGCTGATGGAGCGCATGCGCAAGCACGCCGAGCGCTTCGACACGCAGATCGTCTACGACCACATCCAGTCGGTCGATCTCAAGAAGAAGCCGTTCACGCTCACAGGTGATCAGGGCGTCTACACCTGCGACGCGCTGATCATCGCGACCGGCGCGTCGGCGAAATATCTCGGCATCCCGAGCGAGCAGAGCTTCCGCGGCAAGGGCGTTTCCGCCTGCGCTACGTGCGATGGTTTCTTCTACAAGGGTCAGGACGTCGTGGTGATCGGCGGCGGCAACACGGCCGTCGAGGAAGCGATCTATCTCGCGAACATCGCCAAGCACGTCACCGTCGTGCATCGCCGCGACAAGTTCAAGGGCGAGAAGATCCTGCACGACAAGCTGTTCAAGCGCGTCGCCGAAGGCAAGGTCGAAGTGATCTGGCATTCGACGCTGGACGAAGTGAAAGGCGATGCGAGCGGCGTCACCGGCGCGCGCGTGAAGGACGTGCGCGACGGCAAGACGCGCGACCTCGACGTCAAAGGCGTCTTCATCGCGATCGGCCACGAGCCCAACACGAAGCTCTTCGAAGGCCAGCTCGACATGGCCGGCGGCTACATCAAAGTGAAGTCCGGCATCAGCGGCGACGCGACCGCAACGAGCGTGCCCGGCGTGTTCGCCGCGGGCGACGTGATGGATCACGTCTATCGTCAGGCGGTGACGTCGGCGGGCACGGGCTGCCAGGCGGCGCTCGATGCGGAGCGGTATCTCGACAAGATCGCCACGGTTGCTTGAGCGTCATCGATCAGGTCCCGGCAGGGGACGCCTGAAAATTCCTTCCCTGGAGCTCGTATGCGGCCATCCATGGCCGCATACGCCCCCGCCAGAACCTGATCGACGCCGCTCGTAACCGTACAATGCGGGTCATGGAACAGCCCGCCACCAAGATGAAGTTGTACTGCAGCCTCACGTCGCCATACGCGAGGAAGGTACGGGTGGTGATCGACGAGCTCGGCATGAGCGATCAGGTCGAGGAGATCCTCGCCGATCCGTTCAACGCCCCCGACGAGCTGCTCGCGGCGAATCCGCTGTCGCGCATCCCGACCCTGATCGGCGAGCGTGGCGAGCTGCTGCCGGACTCGCGATTGATCATCGAATACCTGCAGGCGCGCGGAAAGCATTTGTCGCCGATGCCGCGTGGGACGCAGCGCTGGGCCGCGGCGCGGCGCCTCATGCTCGCCGACGGGATCATCGACGCGGCAGTCGCGACCGTGCTCGAGAAGCGCCGGCCCGAAGGGATCATCTACACCGCGCATCTCGATCGCCAGGCACAGCGCATCCGCCGCTCGCTCGACGCGCTCAACGCCGAAGCGTCGTCGCTCTCGCTGCGCAGCGTGGGCCTGCTCGAGATCACCACCGGCGTCGCGCTCGGCTATCTCGACTTCCGCCTGCCCTATCTCGAATGGCATCGCGGCCACGAGGCCCTGGTGCAGTGGTACGAATCGTTCCAGCATCGGCCGTCGATGCAGAAGACGCAGCCGAAGGCGTGATGCTTCGCTTCGCGGCTGCAGCGCTCGCCGTCGCGGGATCGCTCATCGCCGGTTGCGCGAGCCACCCGCTCGACAATCCCGAGATGCGCCAGACGATCATGATCGGCGCGCTCGCGCAGATCGGGAAACCCTATCGCTCCGGTGGCAACGATCCTCGAGGATTCGATTGCAGCGGGCTCGTGCAGTACGTGTTCGCGCAAGCAGGCATCAAGCTGCCGCGCTCGGCCAGCGAGCAGCGCCACATCGGCGACGACGTCGACTTCGACGACGCGCAGCCGGGTGACCTGCTCTTCTACAAGATCGACAGCTGGTTCGGCGTCGATCACGTCGCCATCTACATCGGCGACGGCCATGCGGTGCACGCGCCCGCGCCGGGCCGCGCGGTCGTGGTCACCGACATGACCACGCCGTTCTGGAAGGATCACTTCAAGGAAGCGGTGAACGTCCTGCGTTAGGGCGCCGGCTGCGTCTCGGTCTGCGGCAAGCCGTCGCAGCAGGCGCCGCCCTGGCAGGTCTGGATGCGGTACTGCGTACCCTCGTTGTCCTTGCTGAAGGCCACGCCGTTGAAGCTCCAGGTGCCGGTACCGCCCGTCGCCGGACAGTTATTGCGAACGGCCTTGGTCCATTCGCTCATCAACGCGGTCAGCGCTTGCGGCGCATTGGTCGGCGGCGCGCCGCCGGCCTGATCCGCAGTGTTGATGCCGTGACAGTTGCCGCACACGCGCATCTCGCCGGGCTTGAAGCTGACCCAATTGCGCTCGCGCACGATGCCACGCGCCCAGCCGGTCTTGCTGTTGTCGACGAGCTGCCAGGTCATCGCGCGGCCCGCTGGCACGAACGCCGCGATCGAGCCGTCGGCCGCGATCGGCGTCTGCGCGGCGCTGTCGACCCGCGCGCCCATCGCCGCGAGCGCGGTCGCGTCGTGCATCGGCTGCGCGAGCAAGCGGCGTCCCGGGGTCACCGTGCCGCCGGTCTGCGGCGTGCCGTTGTTCGCGTAACCGCGCAATTGATCGCCCTGATACAGCTGCAGGTGAGAGACGTTGTAGACCGTGCCGGTACTGTTCGTGCCGATCGTTTGCGTCGTCGATCCAGTGACTTTCAGGTTGAACGGCTGCTGCAGGTCCGCGCGATCGCGCTGCGTGACATTGCGCGAAACGATCAGCGCCAGTCCCTTCTGCTGCAGCCACAGACGCAGCAGCGTCTCGTTGCTGCCGACGAGGCTCGCCTCGGACGACGGCAGCGCGGGCTGCGTCGTCTTGGTCGGCGCTGAGCGGGAAACGACTTCCGCCGGATCGAGCTCCCACAGCGTGCCGCTCCAGCTCACGCGCTGATCGGGATCCCAGTACTGCACACTCTTGCTGATCCCTGCGCCGCTCAGATAGCTCGATGGCGCATAGCTCGCGCCGAGGAAGCGCAGACGGAAGTTGTAATTGAATGTCGGCGCCGTGCTGGTGCCGCCTGCGGCGAGATCGTCCGTGTTCGGCGTGAACGCCGCGAGGAAATTGCCGTCGCGCAACGGCAGCGGATTGCGATAGCGTCCGCCCGCGGCGGCCACGCTCGCCAGCAGTTCGAGCTTCATGCCGTCGGGATTCGTGCCGGGCGCGCCCGCGATGCGCACGAGATCGCCGCCCGTCGCGGTGGAGAACTCCGGCGCGACGACGCAGTAGTACATGCCGGGCACCAGCGGATCCTCGCGCAGATGGAACGTGCCGCCGCCGTTGATGAAGTAGGTCGCGCCGTTGAACTTGCCCGGCTGCGTGTCGCGCAGCGCGCCGTCCGCGCGGAAGTTGCCGAGATCGTAGCTGCCGCCGATCTCGTGGCGGCCGACGTGATCGAGCGTCTCCTCGACCGAGCCATCCTGGTTGATCATCCACGGGATGAACTGGTTGAACGCGAAATCGTTGTACGGATAGTCGGCCGCGGTGGTCTTGCCGTCGGGGCTCGAGTACTTCGCCAGGCGCAGCTCGGGGAACACTTCGGCGCGCGAGTGCGTGGACGGAACGTTCGGATCGGTCTCGGAGTTGTAGTTGAAGCTGCCGTAGGTCTCGCCGTCGAACTGGTCGTGATCGGCCTGCTGATCGCGGATCAGGTGATCCCACTTGGTCATCACGATGCGGCCGCTGGCGTCGAGGCTTGGATAGGTCGCGCCTGACGGCGTGTGATCGATGATGCGCAGGCTCGTGCAGTCGGCGGGATTGAGCTTCCACAATCCGCTCTCGGTCGGCTGCGACTCGTACTCGTCGCGCTGCGGATACAGGAACGCGACGCCGTTGCGCGGACGATCGGACGTGAAGATCACCTGATCGTCCGAGCCGTAGAACGGCGCGATGTTGTTGTACTGCGCCGGCTGGCACGCGACCTTGGTGATCGACGCGGTCTGGCCTTTCGCGAGGCCAGTCACTTCGTAGATCTGCCACTTGAACGTCGCGACGTCGTACTGCTTCGCCGGCGCGCCGACGAGCATCGAGAAGATCGCCTTGTTGGCGCTCCAGTGCACGGTCGGCTGGCGCACCGCGATGGCATTGGCGCCGTCCTGCGATCCGGACGGCATGCCGAATCCCGCTTCGGCAGTGAGATTGCGCAGCGAGCCGTCGGGATAGCGGATGTAGAGATCGCCACCGCGCGGCGTCTGCTGCACGCTCGTCTGAATTGTGCCGAACGCCGACGCAACGTTGAGGAACGCCGCCGACGGAACCTGTGTCACGAACAAAACGGGATTTGCCGTCGTCTTCACGACACCAGCGACCGGCGTCGCGCTGACTTCGCTCGACAGCGTGCTCGTGCCGACGCTGTTGTACGCGGCGACCTTGAAGAAATATTTCGTGCCGTTGACGAGGCCGGTGATGGTCGCGCTCGCCGCAGAAACCGTCGCCACCGGCGACGCGCCCTCGCCGCCCGCGCTCGTGCCCTGGAACACCTTGTAGCCGGTCGCACCGCTCGACGCAGTCCACGACAGCGTGATCTGCGAATCGCCCGCATTGGCTGTCACGCCGATCGGCGCGGCGGGAACAGTCGGCGGCGGCTGCGTGCTGTTCTGACCCTTGCCGGTCAGCGTCACGCTGTGCGGACTCTGGTTGTCGGGGTTCGTCGTGATCGACAGCGCGCCGGTGATCGCGGCATCGGACGTCGGCTTGAACTGGATCTGCAAGGCGCACTTCGAGAATGCCGCAAGCGAGCCGCCGCACGTCGACGACGCGATCGCGAAGCCTGCGCCGCTCACGCTCGTCGCGACGCTCACCGCGGAGGATTGGCGATTCGCGACATTGACGGCCTGCGTCGCGCTCGTCGCGCCGACCGTCACGGTGCCGAAGCCCAAGCTCGACGGCGTGACCAGAACCTGCGTCGCGGAGCTTCCGGTGAGCGCGACGGTTGCCTTGGTGGCGTTCGTCGCATTGTTGATGTTGAGCGTCGCGCTCTCGGCGGCGCCGGTCGGCTGGGTCGGTCTGAACGTCAGCGAGATCGCGCAGGTCTTGCCGGCGAGCTTCGCGCCGACGCACGTGTTGCCGGTGATTGCAAAGTCAGATGCGTTGTTGCCGCCGAGCGTGGGCTTGCCGAATGCGAACGTCGTGTTGTTCACCGTGACGGTCACCTGGCGCACGACGCTCGTGTTGCCGCGCGCGACGTCGCCGAATGCCAGCGGATTCGGAGATGCGCTCACCGGCGCGCCAGCAGCGCTGGCGAGCGACGCGTGCATCGCAAGGAGAACCGCAGCAGCGGATCGCAGTGTGAAGCCCATGGAACCCCCCGGTCTGGACGGCTGCAGTTTCGCAGCAAACCGCGCCGGAACAACGGCACTTCGTCACAGAGCCGATGAGCGGGCCTGCGCCATGGATGGGCGGCGGCGCGGCAGCGCCTCGGCCGTCAGCCGACGATGATCCTGCCCGGCTCGCTGCCGCCGAGCACGAGCTTGTTCAGCCGCTTCACGAACGCGGCGGGATCGTCGAGCTGCGCGCCTTCGGCGAGCACCGCCTGACCGTAGAGCAGCTCGCCGAAGTCCACGAACGCTTCGTCGCTGGTCGCGGCTTTCAGGCGCTCGACCAGCGGATGCGACGGATTCAGCTCCAGGATCGGCTTGGTCTGCGGCAGGTTCTCGCCGGCGCGCTTCAGCAATTCCTCGAAGCGGCGCGACAGCGCGTGCTCGGGCGCGACGAGGCAGCTCGGCGATTCGGTGAGGCGCGACGACAGTCGCACTTCCTGCACGCGCGATTCGAGCACCTTGCCGAGCCGCACGAGGACGTCCTTGTACTCGGTCTCGTAGCGCGCCTTCTCCGGCGTCTCGATCCGGCTGTCGACGTCCTTGCTCGCGCGCGCGACCGACTCGAGCTTCTTGCCCTGGTATTCGTGTAGATGCCCGACCAGCCATTCGTCGACGCGATCGGCGAGCAGCAGCACTTCGAAGCCGCGCTTGCGGAAGCCTTCGAGATGCGGGCTGTTGCGCGCGGCGGCGAGCGTTTCAGCCGTGAGGTAGTAGATCTCCTTCTGCTCCGCCGGCATCCGCGCGATGTAATCCGCAAGCGTCACCTTCGCAGCGTCGGGCTCGCGCGTGGAATGGAAGCGGCACAGCGCCGCGATGCGCTCGCGATTGGAGACGTCCTCGACCACGCCTTCCTTCAGCACTGCGCCGAAATTCGTCCAGAACTTCGCGTAGTCGTCGGGACGCGCGGCGGAGATCTCGTCGAGCAGGTCGAGCACGCGCTTGACCAGCGCGCCGCGGATCTTGTCGACCACGCGATTGCCCTGCAAGAGCTCGCGCGAGACGTTGAGCGGCAGATCGGCGGAGTCGACGAGGCCGCGCACGAAGCGCAGGTAGGTCGGCAAGAGCTCGGCAGCCTTGTCGAGGATGAACACGCGCTTGACGTAGAGCTGCACGCCGCGCATGTGCTCGCGATCCCACAGATCGAACGGCGGATGCGCAGGGAGATACAGCAGCGATGTGTATTCCAGCGTGCCCTCGACCTTGTGATGCGCCCAGGCGAGCGGCGGCTGATGATCGTGCGCGAGGTGCTCGTAGAACTTGATGTAGTCCTCGTCCTTGAGCTCGGACTTCGGGCGCGTCCAGAACGCGCGCGCCTGGTTGATCACCTGCGACTCGCCCTTGTCGTCCTCGAGACGGATCGGCAAGCCGATGTGATCGGAATAGCGGCGCACGATCGCGCTGATGCGCCCAGGCTCGAGGAACTCCTTGGCGTCGTCGCGCAGATGCAGGATCACCTCGGTGCCGCGATCGAGCCGGTGCGCAGGCTCGACGGTGAACTCGCCTTGCCCTTCGGATTCCCAGCGTACGGCATCGGCGTCGGCGCGCTTGGTCAGCACGGTCACCTTGTCGGCGACGATGAACGCCGAGTAGAAGCCGACGCCGAACTGTCCGATGGCTTGTGCGTCCTTCTTCTGATCGCCCGTGAGCGACTCGAGGAATTTCTTCGTGCCCGAGCGCGCGATGGTGCCGAGGTTCTCGATCACGTCCTCGCGCGACATGCCGACGCCGTTGTCGCGGATCGACAGCGTCCCCGCCGCCGGATCGGGATGGATCTCGACCGCGAGCTCGCCGCCGCCGAGCAGCTCCGGCTTGCCGATCGCGAGGAAGCGCAGCCGATCGCAGGCATCGGACGCGTTGGAGATCAGCTCGCGCAGGAAGATCTCGCGATTGGAGTACAGCGAATGGATCATGAGGTGCAGCAGCTGGCGCACCTCGGCCTGGAATTCTCGTTTCTCGGACTGGACGGTTTCGGTCATCGTGGCTTCCTCGTGGTGCCACTTCTGGGGTGGCCTTCGCGGATTTTCAAGCGGCTATTTCGCCGGCAACAGCGGCAGCGGGTCGATCGGCTTGCCGTGCTCGCGGATCTCGAAATGCAGCAGTGGCTTCTGCTCCGGCCCGGTGCCGAGCTCGGCGACCGGCTGTCCCGCGGTGACCATGTCGCCTTCGTTCACGAGACGCTTACGGTTGTAGCCGTACGCCGAAAGATAAGTCTCGTCGTGCTTGATGATGACGAGCTCGCCGTAGCCTTTCAGGCCCGACCCGCTGTAGACCACGCGACCCGGCGCGGCCGCAATCACGGTCTGGCCGAGATCGCCGGCGATGTCGAGGCCCTTCGATCCGCCTTCGGGCGCGTAGGTTTTCGCGATGGGTCCGCGCAGCGGCCACTGCCAGGCGTAGTAGCGCTCCATCGCCGCGGCCGCCGGCTCGGGCTTCTCGCGCGGGGCGACGCTGGGCTCTTCCCGCGCCACTTCCGGTGACGGTGCCGCGATCGGCTTCGCACGGTGCTTGCTCGACGCCCGTGCCGACGATCCGGAAGCGCCGAGCTTCAACACCTGCCCGATCTCGAGCCGGTAGTCCGAGCCGATGCCGTTCCACTTCGCGAGATCGTGATAGTCCGCGCCGTACTTGCGCGCGATCGAGTAGAGGGTGTCGCCGGCCTTGACGGTATAGGTGCGCTCGCCGCTGCCGGCATCGCGGAGTGTGTTCGTGCTCTCGTGGTGCGATCGCCGCGGCGGCTCGTCGCTCCAATGCATGACACAGGAAGAGAGCGCGATGCATGCGAGAAGCGAGACGACGGATAGGTTCAGCCGGGGGCGTCGTGCGGCCAGGGACGGCCGCACACGAGCTATCCGGAGCTTTGCAGGCGTCCCCCGGCGGGACCTATCCGCCGACGATGCTGACTCGGTGTCAGGCGCGGCCACTGAGCAACGGGACGAAGCTCACGCCACAGAGATCGGTAGTGCGCACGCCCTTGTCGCCGCGCTCCACCTGCTTCAGGTTCTGGAATCCGAGCGGCCCGACCGGAATCACCAGGCGTCCGCCGGGCGCGAGCTGATCGATCAGCGGCTGCGGGATTTTCTCGGCAGCGGCGGTGACGAGGATCGCATCGAACGGCGCGTAGGTCGGCCAGCCGGCGTTGCCGTCGGAATAGGAGAAATGGATCTTGTGATAGTGCAGCCGCGCCAATCTTTCGCGCGCCTGTTCCGACAACCGCTTCAGGCGCTCGATTGTGAACACCGCGGGCACGAGCTCGGCGAGCACCGCGGTCTGATAGCCGCAGCCGGTGCCGATCTCCAGCACGCGCGCGAGCTTCTGCTTGCCGGCGAGGATCGCCTGCGTCATCAGCGCGACCACGTAGGGCTGCGAGATCGTCTGCGCCTGGCCGATCGGCAGCGCGTTGTTCTCGTAGGCGCGCGAGCGCAGCGCCTCTTCGATGAATTGCTCGCGCGGCACCTTGGCGATCGCGCCAAGCACGCGCTCGTCCTTGATCCCTTGCGTACGCAGCTCGTCGAGGAGCCGCCGCCGCTGCGAGTCTAGCGTTGCAGCAGGACCACTCGGCGGTCGAAGGACGCGCATGTCGTTCACAGGGCCTGGACCCAGTGTTCGACCTGCCCGAGCGCCGAATGTCGCGTGAGGTCGGTGAGGATCGGCGTGATCGACACCGCGCCCGAAGCGATCGCGTGGAAATCAGTCCCGGGCCCCGCGTCGGCTTCCGGCCCCGCCGAGCCGACCCACCAGATGTCGCGCCCGCGAGGATCCTTGGCCGGGATCACCGGCTCAGCGCGATGGCGATTGCCCAGCCGCGTCGCGCGGAATCCTTTGATCTCGTTCCACGGCAGGTCGGGCACGTTGATGTTGAGGATCGAATCGCTGGGCAGCGCCTGCTGGCGCAGCCGGTCGATCACAGCGAGCGTCGCGCGCGCGGCCGTCTCGTAGTGCTTCGGCGCCGGGCTGCAGCAGGACACGGCGATCGCCGGATAGCCGAGATTGCGGCCTTCCATGGCGGCTGCGACGGTTCCCGAATAGAGCACGTCATCGCCGAGGTTGGCGCCTTGATTGATGCCGGAGACGACGATGTCTGGCAATTCCTTCATCAGCCCGGTGAGTGCGAGGTGCACGCAATCCGTGGGCGTGCCGTCGACGCAGGTCACGCCGTCCTCATGCCGATTCGCGCGGACCGGATAGTGCAGCGTCAGGGAATTCGAGGCGCCGCTGCGGTTGCGATCGGGCGCCACGACCGTGAGATCGTGATGCTCGCGCAGCGCGCCGGCCAGGCAGCGCAGGCCCGGGGCCTGGCAGCCGTCGTCGTTGGAAAGAAGGATTCGCATGGAACGCGTGATAGTGTACTTCGAGCGGCGCTCCTGCGATGAATATTTCCACGCCACCCGACGACCCCGACGAGGATCTCGACTTCACTGAGGCGATGCGCGGCGTCTCCCGCAAGCCCGAGCCCAATCGGGCGACGCCGCATCGGCCAAAGCTCTCCGGCCGGGCGCTCCAGCGCGAAGCCGACGAGCGCGCCGTGCTCGACGAGCTGCTCGAGCACGACCCGGAGGAATTCGCCGAGACCGGCGAAGGGCTCATGTATCGCGCGCCGGGGCTGCAGGAGTCCGCGTTCCGCCGGCTGCGTCGCGGCACCTATCGCATCGAGGCCGAGCTCGACTTGCACGGGATGAACAGCGAGCGCGCCAAGGTCGCCCTGCATCAGTTCCTCGCGGAGTCGATCGCCCAGCGACTGCGCTGCGTGCGCGTCATCCACGGCAAGGGCTTGCGATCGAGCCATCAGGGGCCGGTGCTCAAGCAGCGGGTGGACCGCTGGCTGCGACGGACCAAGCACGTGCTCGCGTTCGTATCGGCGCGGCCGCAGCATGGCGGCACCGGAGCGGTTTATGTGTTGTTGCGCGCGGGATCGCGCGACTGACGATCAGGCGGCCTGGGCGACCGCGGCGGCGTTCTCGCCGAACAATTCCAGCGACATCTGCGCGAGCAGCTGATGCAGCCGCTCGGCGCCGGCGACGCGCGCGATCTGCAGGCCGCCCTGAAGCGACGCGCCGATCTCGACCGCCTTGTCCTCGGCGTTGCCGATGAACTTCAGGCTGCCCTGCTGGCGGCCGAGGTTCAGCGTCTCGATGAGCCAGTCGTAGATCTCGCCCATCAGCAGCTTCGCTTCGGCGCGCATCTCTTCCGGGATCGCCTGGAATTCGGCGCCGAGGATGCCCGAGGGGCACACGCGGCATTCCGCGTTCAGATAATCGAGGTACAGATCGAAGTACCGGTGCAGCCGCTGCCAGGCCAGCTCGATCTTGCGGACTTCGACGAACCATTCCGCGAAGCGCGCGCGATAGCGCTGGATCAGCGCGACGCCGAGGTTCTCCTTCGACGGGAAGTGGTAATGGATCGCCGCGTTGCGGATGCCGAGCTGGATCGCGATGTGGTGATAGGAGAAGCCGTTGTAGCCCCGGCCCTGCCACAGCGCCTCGGCGCAGCTCAGGATCTCTTCGCGAGTGTCGCGCCCTCGCCGACGCGTCGCGTCGGCGCTCGTGATGGACTTCAGCATGGCGGGCAGCATAGCCCCGCCAAAAAACAAATGCCAGATTTTTTCTATCCCGGCGCGACGGTTTCCTGCACGGTCGGCGCGCCGCTCTTGCCGAGCATCACGACCGCGTGGGCGGCGATGCCTTCCGCGCGGCCGATGTGACCCATGCCTTCGTTGGTCGTCGCCTTGATGTTGACGCGCTCGATCGCGATGGCGAGCTCGCCTGCGATGATCTTCTGCATCTTCTCCGAGTGCGGCGCGACCCGCGGCACCTGGGCGATCAGCGTGAGATCGGCGTTGACCACGTCGAAGCCGCCGGCTTTCACGCGCGTCATGACATCCGCCAGGAGGCGCTGTCCGGCCATGCCCCGATATTTCACGTCGGTGTCCGGGAACAGCTTGCCGATGTCGCCACCGCCGATCGCGCCGAGCAGCGCATCGCACAGCGCGTGCAGCATCACGTCGCCGTCGGAATGGGCAATGATCTTGTACGGGCAGGCGATGAACACGCCGCCGAGCATCATGCCCTCCCCGGTCTCCAGGCGATGGACGTCGAAGCCGTGGCCGATGCGGTAGAGGTCGTTCATCGTTCGGACTCCTTGCGCGCCAGCCAGAACGCGGCGAGCGCGAGGTCTTCGGGAAAGGTCACCTTGATGTTGCTCTTGCGGCCCTGGACCAGTCGAGGGCGGTGCGACTGCGCTTCCATCGCGGCCGCCTCGTCGGTGATCTCGGCGCCGCGGGCTGCAGCATCTTCCAGTGCAGAGCGCAGCAAATCGAGGCGGAACATCTGCGGCGTCTGCGCGGCCCAGAGCTCGCGCCGGTCGACGGTCTCCTTCACGCGAGCGTCGTCGCCGCGCTTGACCGTGTCCGCGATCGGCACGGCCAGCAGACCGCCGTTCTCGTCGCTGGCTTCATCGCGCAGCCGCTCGATGTCCGTGCGCGTCACGCAGGGTCGCGCGGCGTCATGGACGAGCACATGGGTCGGATCGACGCCGGCGAGCTCTGCGATCTGCTTCAAACCCGCGAGCACCGAATCGGCCCGTGCGGCGCCGCCGGTCGCGACATGCACGCGAGGATCCCGCGAGAGCGGCAGCTTGGCGAACGCGTGATCGTCCTTGGGCAATACGACGACGATGCCTTCGATCCACTTGAGCTTCAGGAACGCATCGATGCTGTGCTCGATCAGCGCACGGCCGCCGGCCTTGAGGTACTGCTTCGGCGTCGCGGCGCGCATGCGCGATCCGCCGCCAGCGGCAGCGATGATCGCCCAGTACCGGGAGCTCAACGATGGACGACGAGGTAGAACGTCTCGCCCTGGCGCACCATGCCCAGGGATTCGCGCGCGCGGATCTCGATCTCGTCGAGGCCCGACTTGAGATTGCGCACGCCTGCGTCGAGCGCGGCGTTGCGTGCGCGAAGGCGCTCGACGTCGCTGCGCTCGTGCTCGAGCTGGGCGCGCAGGCGCAGCGTGTGCGCGATGCCCCCGTCGGCCACCCAGAGCCGGTACTGCAGGGCGACGAGCATCGCCACCAGCAGCGCCGGGATCCAGGTCTGCGCTTTCACAGCTTCACCGGGAACGCGGCCTTGCCCGGATAGTGCGCGCGCGAGCCGAGCTGGCGCTCGATGCGCAGCAACTGGTTGTACTTTGCGGTGCGATCGGAGCGGCACAGCGATCCGGTCTTGATCTGCGTCGCGGTCGTGCCGACGGCGATGTCGGAGATCGTCGAGTCCTCGGTCTCGCCCGAGCGATGCGACACCACGCTCTTGTAGCCAGCCTCGCTCGCCATCTGGATCGCTTCGAGCGTCTCGGTCAGCGTGCCGATCTGGTTCGGCTTGATCAGGATCGAATTGGCGATCCCCTTGGCGATGCCTTCCGACAGGATCTTCGGATTGGTGACGAAGAGATCGTCGCCGACCAGCTGCACTTTCTTGCCGAGCTTGTCGGAGAGCAGCTTCCAGCCTTCCCAATCGTTCTCGGCGCAGCCGTCCTCGATCGAGATCACCGGATACTTCGCGACGATGCCGGCGAGGTAGTTCACGAATTCCTGGCGCGAGTAGCTCTTGCCCTCGCCTTCGAGGTGATATTCGCCTTTCTTGTAGAACTCGCTGGAAGCAACGTCGAGGCCGAGATAGATGTCCTTGCCGGGCTTGTAGCCCGCCGCTTCGATCGCCTGCAGCAGGCAATCGAGCGCGGCGACGTTGGATTCGAGATTCGGCGCGAATCCGCCTTCGTCGCCGACCGCGGTGTTGAGCTTGCGATCCTTCAGGACTTTCTTGAGCGCGTGGAACACTTCGACGCCGTGGCGCAGCGCGTCGGAGAAGGTCTTCGCGCCGACCGGCAGGATCATGAATTCCTGGATGTCGACGTTGTTGTCCGCGTGTGCGCCGCCGTTGATGACATTCATCATCGGCACCGGCAGCGTCGCGCTGGAGATGCCGCCGAGATGGCGATAGAGCGGCAGGCCGCATTCGGCGGCTGCGGCTTTCGACGCGGCGAGCGACACCGCGAGGATCGCGTTCGCGCCGAGACGCGCCTTGTTCTCGGTGCCGTCGAGATCGATCATCGCCTGATCGAGCGAGGGCTGATCCTGCGCGTCCATACCGATCACTTTCTTGGCGATCTCGGTCTCGACGTTCTTCACCGCCTTGCCCACGCCCTTGCCGAGATAGCGTTTCTTGTCGCCATCGCGCAGCTCGACCGCTTCGCGCGTGCCCGTCGACGCACCCGACGGCGCCGCAGCGCGACCGCGCGCGCCGGTGGCGAGCCGCACTTCGGCTTCCACCGTGGGATTGCCGCGGGAATCCAGGATTTCGTTCGCGATGACTTCGACGATCTTCGACATGGAGCTTGCTAGTGCTTTCCAGAAAGTCTGTGGTTCGTTAACATGCCCGCCCCTGTTGTTCCCGCCGCATCCGTCGGGGCGTAGCGCAGCCTGGTAGCGCACTTCCTTGGGGTGGAAGTGGTCGGAGGTTCAAATCCTCTCGCCCCGACCAATCCTTCACGTCGCATCAGCGATCGAACAGCTTGAGCAGGCTCTCGAGCTCGGAGCGCAACGCCGCGAGCTGCTGCTTCTTGGTCTGCGGCTGCTTGGACGGCAGGACGCGATGCGTGACCGTGACCGTCGCGCGGGGCATCTCCTTCAGCCGCTGGCGCGCGCCGCCGATGGTGAAGCCCTGGTCGTAGAGCAGGCTGCGGATGCGCCGGACCATCTGCACATCCTCAGGCTGGTAGTAGCGGCGGTTGCCGCGCCGCTTCACCGGTCGCAGCTGGGGGAATTCCTGCTCCCAGTAGCGCAGCACGTGCGGCTTGACGGCGCACAGCTCGCTGACCTCGCCGATCGCGAAGTAGCGCTTGTGCGGGATGTCCGGCAGCTGCGCCGGCTTATTCGCTGCTTCCCGCATCGGTCTCCACTCTCAAGCGCAGTTTCTGCCCGGGGCGGAAGGTCACCACGCGCCGCGCAGAAATGGGAATCTCTTCGCCGGTCTTGGGATTGCGGCCGGGCCGCTGGTTCTTGTCGCGCAGCTCGAAATTGCCGAAGCCCGAGAGCTTCACCTGCTCTCCCGACTCCAGGCTCGCGCGAATCTCCTCGAAGAACAGATCGACAAAGTCCTTTGCCTCGCGCTTGTTCAAGCCAAGCTGCTCGAACAGCGCCTCGGCCAGCTCCGCTTTGGTCAACGCCACCGTCGCGCCCCCTACGACCGAAATGTCGCGCCAAACTCCCGTTCCAGGCTCGCCATCACGGCCTTCACGGCCGTGTCAATCTCCACGTCTGTAAGGGTGCGCGAATAATCTTGAAAAATCAAGCCCAAAGCCAGACTTTTGAAACCAGCGCCTAAGGGCTCGCCCCGGTACAGGTCAAACACGCGAATTTGCTGCAGGGATTGGCCTGCCGCCGCGCGGACGGCGGCGCAGACGGCATCGACCGTCACGGACTCGGGCAAAACGGGAGCGAGATCGCGCCGCGAGCTCGGGAATTCGGAGAGCCGGTGGAATTCCGGAACGGCCACGGCGGCGATGCCTTGCCAGTCGAGCTCGAACAGCATCGGCGTGCCG
>Ga0070741_10009621_pt1 | contig 18650 bp, 19 predicted proteins | sample Coa_R1_4_FD_66440 | JGI IMG/M metagenome (GOLD analysis project Ga0070741, IMG submission 66440) | Surface soil microbial communities from Centralia Pennsylvania, which are recovering from an underground coalmine fire - Coalmine... | ecosystem: Environmental > Terrestrial > Soil > Unclassified ...
CCCTACACCGGCAAGGGCACGCGCGCCGACGAGGCGCAGATGTACCCCGGCATCACCTTCGCTGCCGCGCCCGGCAACGGACAGGCAACCGTCTACTGGTCCGCACCGCGAGGTGGAGCGGCCAAACGCAACATCAAGATCAACTATCAGATCGGGTGATCATCATGGCAGTCCTGGAAGACCCCAATACCGGCAACATGGCGTTCGTCGACGCCTCGAAGAATGCCCTCAGGGCGACGCTTCGACCCTTCGAGCTGACCGGCTATTTCGCCTTCGGCACGCAGTCCGGCGCGCTGACTGGCGTCGCCGCAAATGGTCCGGTGTTCTCGCTGAGGAACGCCGCCGGCAATGGCGAGCTCGTGCTCGTCCGCCACATCGGCCTCGGCTTCCTGACGACGACCGCCTTCACGACTCCGCAGGCGGTCGACTACGGGCTTCTCTTCGCCCGCTCCTTCACGGCATCGGATTCCGGCGGCACAGCGGTCTCGATCACCGGCAACAATGCCAAGGTACGAACTTCGCTCGCGACGCCCAATTCCATTGATGCGAGGATCGCCGCCGCGGCGGCACTTACTACCGGCACCCGGACGATCGACACGAACGCCCTTGCGCAGCTCGGTGCCTGGTCAGGCGGCGCCGGCCAAGGGCTTGTACCCGTACCGAACAATCTCTGGGACCAGTACACCGGCGACCAGCTGATCGTGCTCGCGCCGAACGAGGGGCTCGTCATCACGAACCTGACGGCCATGGGCGCCGCCGGTGTCGTCCGCCTCTACGTGAACATCGAGTTCGCGATAGCCGCCGCCTTCTGAGGAGATTTGCGATGGACCTTCAATGGTGGATTACCGCGATCGAGATCCCGGCGCTCGCCGGCCTCTTCTGGCTGCTTCAGACGCAGAAGGTGGCGACCGACAAGACGATCGAGAGCATCCGCTCTGAAATCTCGGCCTTCAAGCTCCACGTCGCCACCAACTATGCCTCGGTCGCCTACCTCAAGGATGTGGAGGCGCGGCTGGTCCAGCACCTCCTCAAGATCGAGGCGAAGCTCGACCGCGTCGTCGAGCACCGGCCGCCTGCCGAATAGACACCACCCCCATCGTTCCCGACGAAAGCCCGCCCATCGAGGCGGGCTTCGTCATTTTGAGGAGACCGCAAAGATGCTTCCAGCACGTTATGCCTGGCTCGCCCGCGAGCCCGGTCCGAAAATGATCGTCGAAGCGCTCAAGCTCTTCGGCACGCTTGAGGCGGCGGGATCGCCGAGTAATCCGATCATCGTCGCCTGGGCCAAGGAAGTCGGCGGCGAGGTCGCCGATGTGTACAAGGCCGACAGCATCCCGTGGTGCGGCCTCTTCGTCGCCGTCGTCGCCCAGCGCGCCGGCAAGGAGCTGCCGCAGCACCCGCTGTGGGCGCTGTCGTGGTCGGCGTTCGGTGCCAAGACTTCAGCGCCGGCGCTCGGCGATGTGCTCGTCTTCGCCCGCAACGGCGGCGGCCACGTGGGGCTCTATGTCGGTGAGGATGCCGCTGCGTTCCATGTACTCGGCGGCAACCAATCCGATCGCGTCTGCATCACCCGCGTCGCGAAAACACGCCTCTACGCGGCGCGACGGCCGCTCTACCGCGTGCAGCCGGCCAACGTGCGTCCGATCCATCTGGAATCGACCGGCGCTCTCTCGCTGAACGAAGCCTGATCCTCGGCTTCCCGCCTGCCTCTCCCCCCTTCGGTCTGCGTCTGAACTGTGCCGGTCGGTGCTGTCATGCGCGGTCTGAACTCGGCCTTTGCGCCCGGCCGTCAACGCGGCGCGCTCACCATGGAGGTTCTCATGCTCAAGGGATGGAAGACCCTGATCTTCAGCGCCGGCGTAGCCCTCGTCGGCGTGCTTCAGGCCGCCGACTGGGTGAGCCTGCTCGGCTCCGAAACGGCCGGCTATGTCGTGACCGGGATCGGCATTGTCAGCGCGATCCTGCGGTTCATGACCGACACGCCGGTGATGAAGAGCAACTGACATGAACTGGCTCGCGGCCCTGTCGGCTCTCGCCCAGATCGTTCTCGCTATCCTCAATATGGCGCGCGAACGGCAGGCGAAGGGCGCCGGCAGGGCCGAAGCCCTCGCGGAGTCCGCCACCCATGCGCTCGATCTCATACGCAAGGCGCGCGACGCGCGCCGCGCTGCTGCTGTTGCCGCTTCTGATCCTTCCCGGCTGCGCGACGACGACGGCTTCCGTCGTGACTGACGCGGTCGCGTGCTCGGCCTTCGAGCCAATCCGGTGGTCGTCAAAGGATACCGACGAGACCATCCGGCAGGCGAAGGAGCACAATGCGGCGTGGGGAAGGATATGCGCGCCGGGCTAGCAGACCCCGCGCCGCTCTAAAGCCGATGACTGCGGACCTCTCGCCCGCCGCCCCGCGCATGCGCGAAGTGCCCTGCGCTTTCTGGAATCGACGAAACGTCCAACCACCTGCGACCGGTCGGGCTTTGTTCCTATTGGATGGCGGCAGCTCAACAACTATCAGGAATTCCTTCGATTCTTCAGCCGATATGTAGAAATGTTCTCTTCTTGTTCTAAGGGCGCGAATCAGACAGAATGTCACTATGATTCCCGTGGGGAGGGACGCCATGACAGAGTTCTCGGTGCTCCGGCAGCAGGCCGGTCTTTCGGTGTCTGACGCCGCCGGCCGTCTCGGCTACACCGAGCGCGAGGTCTACCGTTGGGAAAACGGTACCGTGAAGCCGCGTCGTGCGGTGCTCGATCTGCTTCGCGCGATAAAGCCGAGGGTGCGGACCCAAGACCGGGCTGCCACTGACTTCACGTTCGTCGATCTCTTCGCCGGGATCGGCGGCCTCCGTCTTGGCTTCGAGTCCATCGGCGGAAAGTGCCTCTTCACCTGCGAGTGGGATCGGTATTCCCAGCAGACCTATCGCGCGAACTTTCCCGACGACGAACACGATATCGCCGGCGACATCCGCAAGGTCGCCGAAGCCGATATTCCGGCGCACGACGTGCTTCTCGCCGGCTTTCCCTGCCAGCCGTTCTCGATCGCAGGCGTATCGAAGAAGAACGCGCTGAACCGCCCTCACGGTTTTGCCTGCGAAGCGCAGGGCACTCTGTTCTTTGAAGTGGCGCGCATCATCCAGCATCACCGGCCCCGCGCCTTCCTGCTTGAGAACGTCAAGAACCTTGTGAACCACGACAGGGGGCGCACCTTTCACGTCATGCGTGAGGTCCTGACCCGCGAGCTTGGTTATCACGTCGACTACCGGATCATCGACGCGAAATCCTGGGTGCCGCAGCACCGGGAGCGCATCTTCATCGCCGGTTTCCGCGACCGGACGGATTTCACCTTCGACACGATGGACGTGCCCGGTCCGCTGAAGGGGCCGAAGCTCCGGGCGATCCTTCATCCCGAAAATGGTTCCGAAAGACCTGAGAAGCCTTACACATCGGGCCGGCAGGCAACGGTCGCCGAAAAGTACACTCTCTCCGACCACCTGTGGGGCTATCTGCGGGCCTATGCCGACAAGCATCGTGAGCGCGGCAACGGATTCGGCTTTGGCCTCTTCGGACCGGAGGATGTCGCGCGGACGCGTTCCGCCCGCTATTTCAAGGACGGCTCCGAAATTCTTATCCGCCAAGGGCGCGGCGCACCCCGCCGCCTTACACCGCGCGAATGTGCCCGCCTGATGGGATTTGATGGACCCGGACAGAGCAGCTTCCGGATTCCGGTTTCCGACACCCAGGCCTACAAACAGTTCGGCAACGCCGTCGCGGTTCCAGCTGTGAAGGCTGTGGCGGAGTACCTGCGGCCGCACCTCGTTCAGCCGGCGCAACAGAAACGGGCGGCGCGTGGCTGATATCGTTGATGCCGCTACGCGCAGCCGGATGATGTCCGGCATCCGGGGCGCCAACACGCGCCCCGAGCTCGCTATCCGCCGCGCACTGCATCGCAGGGGTTTTCGCTACCGGCTTCATTCACCCGGTGTTCCGGGAAAGCCCGATCTCGTCTTCCCTGCACGCCGGGCCGTCGTGTTCGTGCATGGCTGTTTCTGGCACGGCCATGATTGCCGGTTCTTCCGCCTGCCGGCGACGCGCTCCGACTTCTGGAAGGAGAAGATCGCCCGCAACCGCGCCCGCGACGCTGAGGTGCGTGCGTTGCTCACAGCATCAGGCTGGCGCCAGATGGTGATCTGGGAATGTGCATTGCGCGGCCGGGGGGCCGGGGCCGTTGAGGAAGTCACCGGCAGAGTCGCTGCCTGGTTAGACTCGGATTCTCCCTTCGCCGAATTGCGGGGGCCGTAATGCCGCTCGCCGATGTCACCGACTGGATGAACGAGTTCGGCAGGCCCGGCACGGTCTGGTATGCAAAGCGCCTTGCCGCGAACGACACGCTCGCAACCCACGCCCATCAGGCCGGGCCTTATGTCCCGAAGGAATTTCTGTTCCGGATGTTTCCGGCGCTCAACCGCCCGCGGGAAGTCAATCCCGATCACCGATTCGACCTGTACGTCGACTCGCACGCTGATCACCGCCGCGTCAGGGCGGTCTGGTATAACAACCGCCTTAGGGGCGAGGGGACACGCAACGAAGCGCGGCTCACCGGATTCGGCGGCGGGCAATCGGCGCTGCTTGACCCTGACAGCACCGGGGCGCTTGCAATCTTTGCCTTTGTGCTTGATCAGGCCGGAGCTGCCCGCGAGTGCCACGCGTGGGTCTGCCGGCACGAAACGGAGGAGGACATTCTTGAGGAGAGACTTGGCACCGTCGAACCGAAGTCATTCGTCATCTGGACTCCGGGAGCCGTTCCAGCCCCGGATCTCTTCCCCGAAGAGGCGGCTCGTGGCGACTGCCGCCTCGATCCGGCGCAAATCCCCCCCGAATGGCTGACAGCGTTCCCGAGCGGTGAAGCAATCATCCGCAAGACTCTCGAACTTCGGCCACCCGCGGGAATGAACCCGGATGTACGACTGATCCGGCGCCGTCAGTGCGAATACGAGGTGTTTCAGAGCGTCGAGCGCGCGGCGTGGCTTCCGCGAATCCGTGACGGTTTCGACTCGATCGACGGCTTCGTCAGCCTAGCACAGACGATCCTCCAGAGCCGGAAATCGCGGTCCGGCAACTCGCTCGAATTGCACGCACGCGAGATCATGACCGAAGAGGGGCTGCGTTCGGGGAAGGACTTCTCCCACCGCCCCGTCATTGAGGGCGGCAAGCGTCCCGACTTCCTGTTTCCGTCAGCCGATGCCTATGGCGATCCGGCTTTCCCAACGGCGCGACTGCGCATGCTTGCCGCGAAAACTACCTGCAAGGACCGCTGGCGGCAGGTTCTGAATGAGGCCGATCGCATCGCGCTCAAGCACCTTCTCACTCTCCAGGAAGGCGTATCGGAGGGACAGTTCCGGGAAATGCAGGAGGCTGGCGTGCAGCTCGTGGTGCCAGCCGGCCTTCACGACGCATTCCCTGGGCCGGTGCGTCCACACCTTGTTACCTTTGAGAGTTTCATCGGCGACGTCCGGCTGCTTGCCCTGAACCTGAACTGACGATCCCCCTCGACTGCATCCAAGTTGTGTTCCTGCAACGCCGCTTGGGACAGGGGCATTGGTGGTGCAATATCAGCCCGACAAATGACTGTCTGACCGCGGGGCACGGGAACGGTTGCCTGTTGGCGTTCGCGGCGGAGTGCAACGACCAATGGCGTTGAGTTCACCCGAGCACGAGGACGTTGCCGGAAATCCCCGATGGGAGATTTCCGGCCCGACGCTGACTGTTCGAGTATCTGACGGCTCTGCCTTCGCCCCGCCGGCGCTCGATATCTACCGGGTTGCAATAGAGCGTTCGCCGGTTCCCCATCTGCCACCGCCCGGCAGCGACCTGCCCGACCTTGCGTTTTCCAGATATCCCCTCCGGCCCGAGATACGCATCGCGCCGCAGGAGGGGTTCGAAGGCACGCCCGTTCGTTGTGAGGTCATCGCGGTTGGCGACGGCCTCGATGTTCCGATCGAAAACATCGGTGAGGGTGCAGCCGATCACCTCATCTTCGGCGGAACCTGGTATCCGTTGGTGCCCGGAGGGCTCGCCGAAATTAGGACGTTGCTTCGCGGAGCCGGAGTCAGCGGGCCAGGACCGATTACCCTTCGCCAGTATCTTGAACTGCGGCGCCTCGGTTCACTAAATCCCGCCATCAGCGATCGCTCACATGACGCCGCAGACGCGACACGCAATGTCGCACCAGTCGACTTCACGCCGCCAGCGGGATTCGCTGGCTCGCTCTTTCCCTATCAGAAAGACGGTTTGCGCTGGCTGCAACTGATCGCTTCCCAAGGACTCGGCGGAATTCTCGCCGATGAAATGGGCCTCGGGAAGACCGTGCAGGTGATAGCGCTCTTTGCAGGGGAGTCGCTAGACGGCCGGCGGCCGTCGCTCGTCGTCGCGCCCGGCACAGTGCTGGAGAACTGGCGGCGCGAAATCGCGCGCTTTGCGCCCTCCCTTCGCGTCCTCATACATCGCGGGTCGGAGCGGTCCGGTTTTCCGGATGATCTCCGCGCTTTCGATGTCGTCGTGACTTCCTATGACACGCTTGTCCGCGACCTGTCGCTCTTTCGTCAAATCGACTGGAATCTTGCGGTCCTCGATGAAGCGCAGGCCATAAAAAACCCGGCGACCAGGCGGGCGTCAGCGGCAAAACGCATCCCGCGCCGCGTCGGCCTCGCCGTTTCCGGTACGCCGGTCGAAAACGCTCTTCGCGATCTCTGGTCGATCACGGAATTCGCCATCCCAGGATTCTTGGGCGATCAGGCGACGTTCGAACGCGCGTTCGGCAATGACGCCAATGGCGCTGCCGCCGTTGAGCCATTGGTGTCGCCCATCCTGCTTCGCCGCCGCCTCGCTGACGTTGCGGACGATCTTCCGGAGCGCATCAACATTCCGCAGGCCCTCGAACTGGAACCCGCCCAGGCGGACTCGTACGAACGCATTCGCCGCGAGGTGCTCGCCGAATACGGAAACCAGGCTGCGCTTGTGGCGCTCACCCGTCTCCGGATGTTCTGCGCACATCCCTGGCTCGCCGAGATGGGCGCCGGCGATCCTTCGGCGGAGAGCCCCAAGTACCGGCGCCTTGTCGAGCTTCTCGACGAGATCGCGGCGAACGGGGAAAAAGCGCTCGTTTTCACGTCCTTCAATCTGATGACCGACATCATCACCGGCGACATCCCTGGGCGCCTCGGCATACCTGTTTCGTTCATCGACGGCCGCGTGCCAGTCGAAAAACGTCAGCAGAGCGTCGATACATTCTCGGCCGTGGCGGGCGGTGCGGCGATCGTACTGAACCCGAAGGCGGCGGGCACCGGCCTCAACATCACCGCCGCCAATCATGTGATCCACTATAATCTCGAATGGAACCCAGCCGTGGAGGACCAGGCGTCCGCCCGCGCCCATCGCCGGGGCCAGACGCTGCCGGTCACGGTTCACCGGCTGTTTTACGCTGACACTGTAGAGGAGCTCATGAACGACCGGCTGACGTTAAAGCGGCAGCTTGCCGACACGGCGGTTGTCGGAACTGACGGCACGGATCAGGACGCCGGTGACATACTAAGAGCCCTTCAGAAGTCGCCTTCCCGCAGGAGCGGTCCGTAATGTCGGAACGTGCGCATGCCATAACCAAAGAACTCAGCGCCAACGACACCGGCGAAACCGGCGGTCACCAGGCCGGCATCCTTGTGCCCAAGGACCCGCGCATCCTTTCGTTCTTTCCTCCGCTAGGGATAGATGAAAAGAACCCGAGACATCATCTCGTCTTTTATGACGACGATGGACAGCGCTGGGAGTTTGCTTTCATCTACTACAACAATGCCTTTTTTGACGGGACCCGGAACGAGTTCCGGCTGACGAGAATGACTCCATACATCAAGGGCAATGGCCTTCAGGCCGGCGATCACATCGCCCTGCGGCGCGATCCCGAGACGGGCAGGCGGTTCATCTCCTATCGCCGTGCTCGCGCGGTTCAGCGGACGGAATCCGGGCGATTGAAGCTCGGAAGCTCATGGAAAGAAATCAGAATTTGAGGGGAGCCGGCATGGACGAGACAGAAATATTGCCCCCAGACCCCGGTCGCATGATCGAGGGGCTTCGCGACACAGGATACGAGTTCAATACGGCGGTCGCCGACATCATCGACAATTCGATCGCCGCCAAAGCTACCGTCGTTGATGTGCGCATCAACATGGACTTTCGCGGCCAGGTGCGCGTTTCCGTTGCCGACAACGGAATCGGAATGGATCGCGTCGAACTCCTGAATGCCATGAAATACGGTTCACAGAGGAGGGACGATCCCGCCAGCCTTGGCAAATTCGGGCTCGGATTGAAGACGGCCTCCACCGCATTCTGTCGGCGTCTGTCCGTGCTTTCGCGCCCCGCCCACGATCCAAGGCCGCTGCAGGCTACCTGGGATCTCGATCACGTTGTCGATGTCCGGAACTGGGAGCTTCTCCTGCCGACCCCTGACGCCGACGGCCTCAAACAACTTGAGACGATTGCCCCCGATCACTCCGGAACCGTGGTGCTCTGGGACAAGATCGACCGCCTGTTCCCCCGCGAGTACAAGGACCCCGCCGGGATGCCGGCCCGGAATGCACTTGAGAAGATCAGGGCGGCCCTCTCGCAGCACATTGCGATGGTCTATCAGCGCTTCCTCGATCCCCAGGACAAGAGGGCGCCGAACGTAAGCATCTCTCTCAACGGCGACCCGATAGAAGCCTGGGACCCTTACTGCATCGGGGAGTCCGAGCTTGTTGCGAAGGAAGACCAGCCGGTGGAGCTCGCTGACGGCACCGAAGCTACCTTCACGGTGAGGGCCTTCGTTCTCCCGCGCCGGGAGGAGTTTTCGAATGCCGAAGCAGCCAAACTCGCACGGATCACCAATGATCGTCAGGGAATCTACATTTACCGGGAACAGCGGCTGATCCACGATGCTGATTGGCTCGGCATGTTCCAGAAGGAACCGCATTTCTCGCTGATCCGCGTCGAGTTTTCCTTCGACCATCGCCTGGACGACGCCTTCTACGTCGACATCAAGAAATCGCGCATCCTCCTCAACGAGGACCTGTGGAACTGGATGCGCGACGAATTTCTGCCGGCGCCCCGCCGGGCCGCCGAGCAGCGCTCCCGAAAAGGCCAGAGGCAGAAGGTCACGGACAAGTCGAAGAACGCGCACGACAGTTCCAACGCGAATATCGGTTCGAAGGAAGAGGACCTCGATACGGCCAACGTGCGTGTTCTCAATCCGAAGACCGGCGACGTGGAGGTGACGAACCGCGAAGGAAAGGTTCGCCTCAAGCTCAAGGTCACGAGCGCACTAAAGCCCGGACAGTGCTACGTCGAGCCTGCGGAGGGCATCGATGATGGCATGCTCTGGGAGCCATGTATCATTGACAGCCACAAGGCGGTGCGCATCAACACCGGGCACCCGTACTATCACAAGGTCTATGTGCCCAATCTCAGTTCGGGCGTGACTGTCCAGGGCATGGACTCTCTGCTCTGGGCGCTATCCATGGCGGAGCTCGGGACCGTCAACGAGGCCTCCAAGCGTCACTTCGCGGAACTCCGCTTCGAGGTGTCGCGTCTCCTCCGACGCTTGGTCGACGACCTGCCGGAGCCGGATGTTGACGCCGATGACGAAGCTGCCTGATCCAGAGAGTCTCGGCGTCCTTCTGACCGACCGCTTCGGCCTCGCGCTGACCGTTCGCGCCGGCGAGGGTATCGACGGTGCGTTCGTCGATATCCGGCCCGGCGATCTGCATGACAATGAAGGATTCGTCGTTCACACAGTGATTGGCTGGCGCAGCGTCCTCGCACAGCTGCGCGTCGGGACGTTTGCAGGCGATCTTCTGGCCGACATCGCTAGCGCTTCGCCCGAAAAGCGACTTCAGTTCTCAGAGGTAGCGAAGGCACTTTCCGATCAGGGCGCAACCATTCGTGTCCGCATAAACGGTTCCGCGTTCGACCCGTTCACTCCTGACACTTGGCCGAAGGTTTGGGAGTCACTTGAACTTGAAGTCGAGCGAGTACCGATCATGCTCGATCACGAAGATCAGCATGCCGTGGGTGACGCCATCCTGGCTTGGGCCGGCGGTCTGCTAGGCATGCTCGTATGCCTGTTGCCCCTTGAGGACATCCAACCCGAAGAGCAGCTGGAGGTCATTGGGCTGCCCGAGGGTGCGCGGCAGCGGATCGAGGTGAACCGCTATGAGCGCAGCCGCATAAACCGTGGCATTTGCATTTCCGTCCACGGCGCCAAATGCGCCGCGTGCGGCTTTGACTTCGGAGCTGTCTATGGTCAGCTCGGCCGCGACTTCATTCATGTGCACCACAGAATCCCGGTTTCCACTCTGGGGGCGGGCTACGTCATCAATCCCGTTGCCGACCTGGTGCCGGTCTGTCCCAACTGCCACGCCATGCTTCACAGGCACGATCCGCCCCTCGACATCGAGGACCTGCGAATTGTTCTGGCCGGCCGTGGGCGCTATTCAGACCCGAAAGACTCCTGACCCGTGGGGTGTGACTTAAGCCCTCGCGGCGCAGCAGCGGTCCGTGCAACCGAAAGGAACGGCAGCGCACCGGGGAGTTAAGTTATTTTGATGGATATCGCTATCGAGTGCTCTCCCGCTGCTCTACGCGCGTATTTTCCCGACGCTAGCTCTGATGGACCCAATTGAGCGATGCCGCGATAGTTGATGCCACTTGGTTAGCAGCATCCCTGACCGGATCTGCGGCCAAGTGCGCATACCTTGCCGTGGTCTGAACTTGGGTGTGTCCGAGCAGCTTGCCGACCATCGGCAGCCCTTGTCCCACAGCAACCGCTGCGGAAGCGAAAGTGTGGCGCAGGTCGTGGATGCGCACGTCCTTCAGCCCGGCCCGCGCTCGGACCCGTTGCCAGAACGGCTGGAGATCCATTAGCCGGGCTCCGGTCTTCGCGCCGACGATAACCCACGGATTATTATCGACGCGTTCGATGCGATCCAGCAAGTCAACGGCGGGCTGCCCGAGATAGACGACCTTAGCACCGGTCTTTGAATCCGGGAGTCGCAGCGCTTTGCCGGCCTCGTCCACGTATTCCCATCGCAGCGTCATTATCTCGCCAAGGCGGCAGCCGGTCAGAATCAGCAGCCGAGCAGCGGCGATGGCGGAGGGGAACTCGATGCCTTCCTCCTCCATCTCGCGAAGTACCTCGCCGACGCGCCGAAGCTCGGCTGGGCTCAGGAATCGCTCACGCTTCTCCTCGGGATATTTCTTGATGTGCTTCCGCGGATTGGTGCCGTCAGGGCGCAGGCCCCACATCTCGGCCAAGCTGAACATCTTGGAGATAATTTCGAGGCATCGGTTCGCGTCGTAGGGGATGTGTCGAAGGTCGTGATGGATTTTGGCGACGTCGGCCCGCGTGACCTCTGTGACTCGGTGGCGCCCGAGTGCCGGAATGATCACCTTCTCCAGCATGCGTCGGTAGCCCTTGGCTGTGCTCTCTTTGACCCGCAGCGACACGTGCTCCTTGTCGAAGCGCTCGGCGAGTTCCTTGACCGTGATGGCCTCCCGGTCGGCATCTCGCTTGGCAGCCGGGTCATCGCCGTTCCTGGCCGCGGCGATGATGGTGATCGCTCGCGTGCGCGCCTGCTCACAGGTGAGGACGGTGCTCGGGCCTAAGCTCATGCGTCGGGATCGGCGGCCAGAGCGGTATTGAACTATGTAGCCCTTTCGCCCGCTTGGCAGGACACGTACGCCGAAGCCGGGAATTTCGTCGTCCCAAATGAAATGCTCGGCCGCCCCGGCCTCGGCGGCGTCGATCACGCGCTTGGTTAGTTTCGGCATGAGGAGCGATCCGGTTCTGATGCTCGACTCTGCTTCCAGGTTCCAGCCGCGCCCGCCCGTGGAAGCACTGTGGAAGCAAGAGGGCGAAAACCGCGGCGAGAACCTGCGAAAACGACAGTGCGAGCCCGCTCCGCCAAAGTCAACTAAGTCATTGAAAATACGAAATAAAAGGAAGTGCTGCGCAATCCTGCGAGATTTGCCGCCTGCCCCTCATAACCTGAAGGTCACAGGTTCAAATCCTGTTCCCGCAACCAAATAAGCCCGTCAGATCAGCCGCTTAGGCTTGATTTGGCGGGCTTCTTTTTTTGCCGGTTGCGGGCTCAGTGGGCGGCGGTTTCGGCGAAGACAACGCCGATCCGGCGATCGCCCTTCCGCCACTGGACGTGACAGGTCCGCGGCAGGTGGTGGTCGGCGAGGTGCAGCTCGAATTCGTCCGGAATGCCGATCGTGCTGGCGACATCGAGAGCCGCGCCAGTATCGGACATGTTGCGGATCACGCAGTCGATCACCGAACTGCCGTGATGGAAAACGATCCTGCCCCCCTTCAGGGCACGGTGGCGGGCGGCGCGCCGCCGCTCCTCACGGGCGTCGGCCGGTTCGCGGAGATCTCCCATCTTTCCGGGGTCCACGGCGTAAACCCTCGCCCTGCGATCTATGTCCTCTTTGTCATGTATGTCCGCAAAACATCCTTTGAAAGGGCATTTGGCGAGCGGTCGCCGCGATGCGGTCGGAGGGCAAAGAACCGACTAACCGCTGCCGTTGATCGATGTCCTACCCGTTGACGGGCCAGTCATGGTTAATCGCATCGGAATCCGGGTGATCATGTCGCGCCCTGCCAGCGGACATCACCCCTGTTTGGCTGCCGTCGCCTCGATCGCCCGAGCCTGACCGCGGACATGGCGGTCGTCGGTCGGCAGGATGACCAGTTCGGTGATACAGGCGCGGGCGGGGAGGGTGACGCAGAACAGCGCCGTTTCCGCGATATCTTCCGCCAGCAGCATCAGCTTCCGTTCCTCGGCGCTTGGCGGTGACGGGCGCGTGTCGAGGATCGGAGTGTTCACCTCGCCCGGCGAGATGCAGATACTGCGGATGCCGTTGATGCCTTCCTCGGCGTTGAGGGTTGCGCTCATCGAGACGACGCCATGCTTGGCCGCCGAATAGGCCGCACCGCTCACCGGATGGAGGCCGACGCCGGCCTGCGAGGCGATCTGGACGATGCGGCCGTCGCGGCGGGCGCGCATCGCGGGAAGAACGGCGAGGGAGCAGTAGAACATCGCCTTGAGGTCGAGGTCGATCACCTTGCCGGCGTCGGCCGGGGCGAGGTTCCGCCAGTGCCGCCGCGTGATGTTGCCGCCCGCGCTGTTGATGAGGACGAGGGGATCGCCGACGGCCGATACGACTTTGCGATGGGCGGCGGTTACCGCCTCCGGGTCGGCGACATCGAGCGGCACGACCACCGCCGTGCCGCCGTTCGTGCGGACGAGCCTCGCCGTCTCCTCGAGTGCATCCACCCGCCGGCCGGAAAGCGCCACGCGCGCGCCGGCCCCGGCGAATGCGATCGCGCAGGCCCGGCCGATACCGCTCCCCGCGCCGGTAACCCAGGTTACGCTTCCTTCGGGCAGCTGCATCGGCATCTTCGACTCCCCCGGACCGGCCAAGGCCGCTGACTAAGCCGATCAGTGATTTCAGGGCAACCCCGACCGTGAAAAAGCGTCGGGTCTTTTGTTCCTGTTCCGTTCGCGGTAGAATCGTCCGTATGATTCAGCGTTCAGGAAGCGCCGATCTGCCGCTCCACGGCGGTCATGTGCCGAGATGGCTGGGCGACCGCATGACCCGGCTCGGCGCGGTCATCACCGAGGCGATCTGCATTGAATACGGCCGCGACGAATTCCTCGCGCGCCTCGCCCACCCGTTCTGGTTTCAGAGTTTCGGCGCGGTCATGGGGATGGACTGGCATTCGTCCGGCATCACCACGTCGGTGATCGGCGCGCTGAAGCGGGGCCTTAATCCGCGGGCGAAGGCGCTCGGCATTCACGTTTGCGGCGGGCGTGGTGCCCATTCGCGGAAGACGCCCGGCGAACTGGTCGCAATCGGCGAGCGCGTCGGTTTCGACGGCGAGAAGCTCGCCGCGGCGAGCCGGCTTACCGCCAAGGTCGATAGCGCCGCCGTGCAGGACGGTTTCGACCTCTATCTCCACGGCTTCATTGTCACCGACGATGCGCGCTGGGTCGTCGTTCAACAGGGCATGCAGGACGCTACGGGGCTCGCCCGTCGCTATCACTGGCGGTCGGAGGGGCTGAGGAGTTTTTTCGACGCGCCGCACGCAGCGATCGCCGGGGAGGGGCAGGGGGAGATCGTCAACCTCGCCGACAGCCGGGCGGGCCCATCCCGCCGCGGCCAGCTGGCGCTTCTTGGTTCGCACGGTCCGGGAGGAATCGTGCGCGAGCTGGCGCGCCTGCCGAAGGGTGCGCCGGCGCCCCGCGAGAATCCGCAGCCGCTCCTGCCGCATCTCGTCATGCCGACGCGCCACGATGTGCGCGAGAACGACGTCGTGGTGCGTCGTCTGCACGGCGCGCTGGCCGCAGCAGCGGAGCGCGCACCAAAGGACTATGCCGACCTTCTGCTCACGCCGGGCGTCGGCGCGCGCACGGTGCGCTCGCTCGCCCTGGTCGCCGAGGTTATCCACGGGGCGTCGTGCCGGTTCACCGATCCCGCTCGCTTCTCGTTCGCCCATGGGGGCAAGGACGGCCACCCGTTCCCGGTGCCCCTCAAGGTCTATGACGAGACGATCCGGGTTCTGAAATCGGCTATTAGGCGCGCCCGTCTTGGCCAGAGCGAGGAGTTGTCTGCCCTGAAGCGCCTTGACGACCAGGCGCGGCGACTTGAGGGCGAGGCGAGCGGACCGTCCTTCGATAGCATTATTGCAGAGGAGCGCCGGCGGTCGCGGAGCTATGGCGGGCGGACCGTGTTCGATGACGGACATGCCCGCCGGGCGGAGCGCCGGTCCGTGTGACCAGAAGGCTGTTCCTGTCGCAGGGCCGTCGTAAAGTGCGGCGCCCCAGCGAGAGGATTCGCCGCAGATGAGCGTCGAGAAGCTGCTTGCCGCGTCCCAAAGGCTCAACGTTTCCGTCGAGGCGCTTGCGGCTCTCGGCGCCGACCTCCGCCTCCGGACCGAAGGTCTCTCTGCCGATCCGGCGGTTAGCGCGCTGCTTGCCGAGGTAGCGCAAGGGATCGACCCCGCCGCCGTCGAGGATACGCCCCCGGAAGGCCAGATCGCCGTCCTCGGTTTCATCCGCGCCTTCTTCAGGCAGGCTCTCGACCTGCTCGACAACCCGTCGCGTCCGCCCGGCTGGGTCTACGACGACCCGGTCATCCTGCAGGTGCAGGGCCAGGCCTCGCGCCTCGTGGTGCGGGGGATCGAGGCGCTCGCCGTCAGGCGGCCTTCTCTCCGCCGCACGCTCGATGCGCCGGGGCGCTTTCTCGACATCGGGAGCGGGGTCGGCTGGCTGGCTATCGAGGCGGCCCGTTCCTGGCCCGGCTACAGGGTTGTCGGCATCGATCCGTGGCCGCCGGCGCTCGCCATCGCCGAGTGCAATCTCGCCCAGTCGGGTCTCGCCGACCGCGTCATCTTCCGCCGGCAGTCGCTGGAGACGTTCGACGAGCCGGGCGGATACTCAGTCATCTGGCTTGCCGCACCGTTCATTCCGAAGGCGATCGTCGAGGCATCGATGCCGCGGCTGCGCCAGGCGCTGGTGCCGGGCGGCACGCTCGTCTTCGGCCTCTTCAACGCGCCGCCGGTGCCGCTAGCGGAGCCGCTGATGCGGCTCCGGATCGTCCGGAACGGCGGCTATCCGTGGACTGCCGACGAGGCGTCGGCCCTGGTGCGGGGCGTCGGGCTTGTCGACGTTGAGCCGTTCTCCCCGGGGGCGCCAATTCTCGTGGTTGCCGGTACCAACCCGGCGTGATCTTAGCCTGGGATTTGTCCGGCCTGTCTGGCCCTTCCAAGCTTCCCCTCCATCGTCCATTCTGACAGGCGTCGGCTATGGCGCCGGCGCCAAACGGGCGGAGGCGGCGTTGGCGATCCTGCAACCGGGCAAGGTCTATCTCGGCACCAGCACCAAGCCCGAATATGTGCTCCTGCCCTATGCCAACCGCCACGGTCTCATCACCGGGGCGACCGGCACCGGCAAGACGGTAACCCTGCAATCGCTGGCCGAGGGCTTCTCTGCCGCCGGCGTTCCGGTCTTCGCCGCCGATATCAAGGGCGATGTCGCCGGTCTTTGCATGCCGGGCGAGGCGAAGGACTTCATCACCGCGCGCGTCGACAAGATCGGCTTTGCCGCCGAATACCGGCGGGAGGCCTTTCCGGTCGTCTTCTGGGACCTGTTCGGCCAGGCCGGGCACCCGATCCGCACGACCATCTCGGAGATGGGACCGCTGCTTCTCGCCCGCCTTCTCGACCTCAACGATACGCAGGAGGGCGTTCTCAACATCGCTTTCCGCGTGGCTGACGAGCAGGGCCTCCTCCTCCTCGACATGAAGGACCTGCAGTCCCTGCTGGTCCATGTCGCCGAACGGGCGGGCGAACTCACCACGCGCTACGGCAATGTCAGCAAGGCGACGGTCGGCACGGTCCAGCGCGCCCTCCTCGTCCTCGAGGGGCAGGGCGGGGCGCAGTTCTTCGGCGAACCGGCCTTCGAGATCGCGCAGTTGATGCGGACGACAACCGACGGCCGCGGTTACGTCAACATCCTGCACGCTGTCCAGCTCACGCAGTCGCCGCGGCTCTATGCGACGTTCCTGCTCTGGCTACTGTCCGAGCTCTTCGAGGACCTTCCCGAAGTCGGCGACCCGGAGAAGCCGAAGCTCGTCTTCTTCTTCGACGAGGCACATCTCCTATTCAATGACGCGCCGAAGGCCCTCCTCGACAAGATCGAGCAGGTCGTTCGCCTGGTCCGCTCGAAAGGCGTCGGCGTCTATTTTGTCAGCCAGAATCCGCTCGACCTGCCGGACATCGTGCTCGGCCAGATGGGCAACCGCATCCAGCATGCACTCCGCGCCTTCACGCCGCGCGATACCCGCGCGGTGAAGACCGCGGCCGACACGTTCCGACCGAACCCGGCCTTCTCGATCTTCGACGCGATTACCCAGCTCGGCGTCGGCGAAGCGCTGGTCTCGACGCTGGAGGAAAAGGGGGTGCCGTCGGTGACCGAACGTACGCTCGTCCGGCCGCCCTCGTCGCGGATCGGTGCGATCACAACGGAGGAACGTGCGCGGGTTATCGCAGCGAGCCCGATCGGGGCAATCTTCGACAAGCCGGTTGACCGCGAATCGGCATTCGAAGTGCTCCAGGCCCGGGTCGCCGCCAAGGCGGCGGAGACGCCTTCGGCCCCGCAGCAGTCCGCACCCACGCCGCATGCGCCCGCGCCACAGATGCCGCCCGCCCCGCCTTCCTCCGGCGGCGGTCTCGGCGGGATTTTCGGCACCATCTTCGGGACCGGCGCTTCGTCCCGCGGGCGGCTCACCACCGGACAGAAGGTCGCTCGCGAGGTGACGCGCACCGTCACCAACCGGGTCGCGGGCGGGATCGCGGCCGAGGTCGGCCGCTCGCTTGGGGGCTCGCTCGGCGGCTCGGTCGGCCGCGCGATCGTGCGCGGGATGCTCGGCGGAATCCTCCGACGCTAGGAGGGCTGGCGCCTACGGTTCGATCGGGATCCAGATCGCGATGTGGCCGATCGCGACCTGCGGGTCGTAGTCCTCGTCGTAACGCTCGAAATATTGGAGGCCGCCGGTCATCGGTTTCAGCCGCTTCCTTCCCGACGCCGGGAGCCAGACGTCGATTGCACTCATGATCGTGTCGCGAATCTTCGAAACGTGCTCCTTGTGCTCGAAGACGGCGTAGGTCAGCGGGGGGATTTCGAAGCGAACGAACGCCTTTGGCAGGTCAGTGCCCCTGACCTCGAATCCTGCAAGATAGTCGATGGCGTCGACGCCTTTCCGGTATCCGGAGATGACCCCGTAGGCCGCGGCCGACACCGCGGCAGGAACCTTGCCGAAGTAGGGACCGAGTTCCATCCAGAGCTTCGGGATGTCATCCATGTCCTTGAAATCGAAGCGCCGCTGGAGTCCGGCGATCGTCATGGCGTTGCGGCTCTCGATTCGCGGTTCTCGTGTCTCGGCTGCCATGGCTTTCGTTTCCCTCGTGAATATTCAGTGGATCAACTGGCGCCCGGCGGGCACCAGTCAACCGGCACGCGCTTTTCGGCTGTCGCACGGCCGGCGCTGCGATTGACGCGTTCCGGGTTGCGGGGCAGCATCGCGCGCGGATTTTCCCGTTGGAGGTCGGAAGACATGAAGCTTCATCTCGCGATCGCGCTGGCTGCCGCATTCGCGCTGGCCGGCTGTCAGGGCAAGGAGGGGCCCGCCGGTCCGCAGGGACCGCAGGGCCCGCAGGGTCCGGTCGGCGCGGCCGGACCCGCCGGTCCTCCGGGACCGGCTGGCGCTGACGGCGCCGTCGGTCCGGCCGGCCCTGCCGGACCTCCAGGTCCTCCCGGCGAAGTCGGCCCCGCCGGCCCGGCCGGTCCCGCGGGTCCTGCCGGTCCCGCCGGTCCGCAGGGCATCGCCGGTCCCGCCGGCCCGACCGGGCCCGCGGGCGAATCGGGTGTCGTCATTCACCTCGCAGCGCCGAACCCGAACGGCGGTGTCACCTGCGCCGCGGGCGAGACGGTGATCAGCGCCTATTGCGTCGGTTCGGACAATACGGCGACGCCGGTTGCGGTGTTGAACGACGGCTCCGGCGG
>Ga0070741_10009622_pt1 | contig 18648 bp, 10 predicted proteins | sample Coa_R1_4_FD_66440 | JGI IMG/M metagenome (GOLD analysis project Ga0070741, IMG submission 66440) | Surface soil microbial communities from Centralia Pennsylvania, which are recovering from an underground coalmine fire - Coalmine... | ecosystem: Environmental > Terrestrial > Soil > Unclassified ...
TGAGGCGTGCGGCTTCCTGAAGGACACGCAGCGCGCCGAGAAGCTCTACGCCCGGCTCCTCCCGTACGCCGGCCGGACCATGGTGATCGCGAACGCGTGGGCTTGCACGGGGTCGGTCGCGCAGCACCTGGGCCTCCTCGCATCGACGATGCGTCGATGGGACGACGCCGTGCGCCACTTCGAGGCCGCGCTCGCGACGAATACCGCGGCGGGCGCGACGTGTGCCGTCGCTCGGACGCAATGCCACTACGCGAGCATGCTGCTCGCGCGCGGCGAGCCCGGCGACCGCAAGCGGGCGCTCCACCTCCTCAATAGCTGCCTCGACGCGGCGGGGAGGATCGGCATGAAGGGCGTGACCGAGAGGGCGCTCGCGCTGAAGCTCGAGGCACAGGGCGTCGCGCACGCCGCGATCCAGTCATCGATCGATGCCGTCGCCGCGACCGTCCAACGGGAGCCGCCGGAGATCGCCCGGAACGCCGCTCCGGACGGCACGGTCACCGTGCTCTTCACCGACATCGACGGGTTCGGCGCGACGGCCGAGCGCGTCGGCGGGGTGCGCGCGCAGGAGCTCCTCCGTGCGCAGGGCGCGATCGTCCGCGAGCAGGTCGCCGCGCACGGCGCGCGCGAGGTGCGGTCGGAAGCGGACGGCTACATGGTGGTCTTCCCGAGCGCGCGGCGGGCGATCCTCTGCGCGATCGCGATCCAGCGCGGGATCGCCGGCTACAGCGCCCAGCACCCCGAAGAGCCGCTCCGGGCGCGGATCGGCCTCCACACGGGCGAGGTGGTCCGGGACGCCGAGGACTTCTTCGGGAAGAACGTGATGCTCGCCACACGCATCGCGAAGGCCGCACGCGGCGGGGAGATTCTCGTCTCCTCGGTCCTGAAGGACCTGACGGCGAGTGCCGCAGACCTTCCCTTCGGAGAGGGCCGGAGCCTGACGCTTCCGGGTCTCACCGCGACGTGGCAGGTCTTCGACGTGCGGTGGGCGGGCACGACCGCGGCGGAACCACTCGCGTCCGAGGCTGGTAACCTCTTCCGACGAGACGGCGACTACTGGACCCTCGGCTACGAGGGACGCGTGTGCAGGCTCCGCGACGTTAAGGGACTGCACCACATCGCCTACCTCCTCCGCCATCAGGGGCAGGCGTTCGAGGCGCGTGCCCTCGTCGGCGGCCTGGCCGACGCCGTCGTCGAGATCGGCGGCAACGAACTCTCCACCGGCGGGCTGGGCGACGCCGGTGCGATCCTGGACGCGAAGGCGAAGGGAGCCTATCGCAAGCGGCTCGCCGCGCTCCGCGAGGAGCTCGAGGAGGCGGAACGCTTCAACGACCGGGGACGAATGCTCCGCGCCCGCGAGGAGATCGAGTTCCTCACCGCGCAGCTGACGGCGGCGGTCGGGCTCGGCGGGCGGGATCGGAAGGCGAGCTCGGCCGCCGAGCGCGCGCGCCTCACGGTCACTAAACGGATCAAGGACGCGCTCGGACGGGTCCGGGAGAGTCACCCGGCGCTCGCCGCGCACCTCGCCGCCCGGATCAAGACGGGCTACCTCTGCGTGTACAGCCCCGACGTCAACGCATCGATCTCCTGGGAGGTCTGAGCGGCGATGGACGTCGAAGCGGATCGCCTGGCGATTCGGTCGGAAGGTGTGGAGACCGGTGGGCTGTCCGTCGTGCGGTGAATCGAACGGCGCGGAGGCGCTCTACTGCGGCGCCTGCGGGGTCCGACTCCGGCCCGCATGCGGTGCGTGCGGCGCAGAGCACCCGCCGGGCCAGCAATTCTGTGCGCGGTGCGGCACCCGCTTGACGGATGGGTCCCGCGCTCCCGGCGGTGACACGTTCGCGGGCGGGCGGTACCGGGTCCAGCGTCTGCTCGGCGAGGGGGCCAAGAAGCGCGTGTACCTCGCCACCGACACCCGCCTCGAGCGCGAGGTCGCGCTCGCCGTCGTGAAGACCGAGGGCCTGGATGCGACCGGCCGCGCGCGGATCGAACGCGAGGCGCGGGCGATGGCCCGGCTCGGGGACCACCCGCACGTGGTCACGGTCTTCGATGTCGGCGAGGAGCGCGGACAGCCCTACATCGTGAGCCAGTATCTCGCGAGCGGCTCGGTCGCGGGTCTCCTCGAGCGCGCGGACCACCGCCGGCTTCCCGTGGCGCAGGCGATCCGGATCGGGGTCGATGTGTGTCGGGCGCTCGAGCAGGTGCACGCCCGCGGCGTCCTCCACCGCGATCTGAAGCCGAGCAACGTATGGCTCGCGGCCGACGGGACGGCGAAGCTCGGCGACTTCGGCCTGGCGCTCGCCGGCGATGGCGCGCGCCTCACGGCCGAGGGGATGATGGTGGGGACGGTCGCCTACATCTCGCCCGAGCAGGCGCTCGGGCGGCCGCTCGACACGCGCGGCGACCTCTACGCCTTCGGGGCGATGCTCTACGAGCTCGTGGCGGGGCGGCCGCCGTTCGTCGGTGACGACGCCGTGGCGGTCGTGTCGCAGCACCTCAACACCGCGCCGGTGGCGCCGTCGTGGCACAATCCGGAGGTCCCGAAGGCGCTCGAAGCGCTGATCCTGCGGCTGCTCGCGAAGGCGGCCGAGGATCGACCGTCGTCGGCGGGAGAGGTGCGCGAGGCGCTCGAGGCGGTCGCGAAGGCGCCCGCGGAGAGCGCGGCGGCCGTCGGACGCGGGGCGAACCCACTGGACCGTCTCTCGGGCGGCGTGTTCGTGGGCCGCGCGCGCGAGATTGAAGAGCTCCGAGCCGTCGTGGAGGACGTGCGCGCGGGCCACGGTCACCTTGTCCTTCTCGTCGGCGAGCCCGGGATCGGGAAGACCCGCACGGCGAGCGAGATCACGACCTACGCGCGACTCCGGGGCTGCCAGGTGCTGTGGGGACGCGCGGTCGAGACGGGGGGCGCGCCGGCGTACTGGCCGTGGGTGCAGGTGATCCGGGCCTACCTGCACGAGCGCGAGCCACAGCACGCCATCGCGGAGATGGGCTCGGGGGCGGCGGACATCGCGCAGGTGGTGTCGGAGGTACGCGAGCGGCTGCCGGCGCCGCCGGCGGTCCCGGTCATGGAGACCGAGCAGGCGCGCTTCCGCCTCTTCGACAGCGTCGCGACGTTCTTGAGGAACGCGGCCACCCGCCGGCCGCTCGTCGTGGTCCTCGACGATCTCCACTGGGCCGACGAGCCGTCGCTCCTCCTGCTGCAGTTTCTCGCGCATGAGATGGCGACCGCCCGTTTGTTGGTCGTGGGGACGTACCGGGACGTCGCGCTCGGGCGGGAGCATCCGCTCTTCCAGGCGCTCGGGGAGCTCGCGCGGGAGATCATCACGCGGCGCTTCGAGCTGCGCGGCCTCACCGAGCCGGACGTCGCACGCTACATCGAGATGACGGCGGGCACGACGCCGGCGCCGGCGCTCGTGACCGCACTGCACCGGGAGACCGAGGGGAACCCGTTCTTCCTCGGCGAGGTCGTGCGCCTCCTCGTGACCGAGGGAACCCTCGGGGGTGCTGGCGAACGCAACGACCGGAAGTTCAACGTGCCACAGGGCGTCCGCGAGGTGATCGCGCGGCGGCTCGACTCGCTCTCGCGTGAGTGCAACGAGCTCCTCGGCGTCGCCGCCGTGATCGGCCGGGAGTTCGGCGCGAACGTCCTCGAGCAGGTCACGAACCTCCCTCGCGCCCGCGTGCTCGAGCTCGTCGAGGAGGCGGTCGCGAGCCGCATCGTGGCGGAGGTGTCGCGTGTGCCCGGGCGCTACGGCTTCACCCACGCGCTGATCCGCGAGACGCTCTACGCGGATCTGCCGGCGTCGAGGCGGATGGATCTCCATCGCCGGATCGGCGGCACGCTCGAACGCCTCTACGCGGTCGACCTCGACCGCCACACGGCCGAGCTGGCGTACCACTTCGGCGAGGCGTTGGAGAGTGGCGGTGACGCGGAGAAGGCGATCGGCTACGCGCTGCGTGCCGGCGCTCGCGCGATGCGGCAGCTCGCCTACGAAGACGCGGCGGCGCACTACGAGCGCGGTCTCGAGGCCGTGGACCTCGCGGAGTCGCCCGATGTGCCGGCGCAGCTCGAGCTTCTCCTCGGGTTGGGAGAGGCGAAACGGAAGGCGGCAGAAGTCGACGCCGCGAAGACCGTCTTCCGGCAAGCGGCCGACATCGCGAGGCGGCTTGGCGCATCGGACCAACTCGCCCGCGCCGCGCTCGCATATGCGGGGCCGACCGACGAGATCGTCTCCGGAAAAATGGATCAGGCCGTCGTCGATCTTTTCGAAGAGGCGGCGGCCGCGTTGGGGGAGGAAGACAGCCCGCTCCGTGCGCAAGTCCTCGTTCGGCTGGCTGCCGAGCTCTTCAACTACGCCGACCCCGAGCGCAGCCACGTCCTCGTCCGCGACGGACTGGCGATGGCCCGTCGCATCGGCGATCCCGCGGCGCTAGCCTTCAGCTTGATCGGTGCCCACTTCGCGCTCTGGTGGCCGGATACTCTTGACGAGCGGCTCACCATCGCGACCGAGACGATCCGCATGGCGCAGCAGCTCGGCGACAAGGAGCTCGAATTTCGCGGCCGAGTCTGGGCGGCCATCGACTTCCTCGAGCTGAACGACATTCCGCGCGTCGACGCGGAGATGGATGCGTGTAGTCGCCTGGCCGCGGGTCTCCGCCAGCGCGCCTGCGCTTGGTACGTCCACGTCTTCGCGTCGACACGCGCGGTGATGGCCGGCCGGCTCGAGGAGGCGGAACGGGAGGCCCTCGAGGCGGTCGCGTGCGGAGTGGATCCGGCGATGCGCGATCATGCGGCCTCGATTCAGCTCTTCTACGTTCGCCGCGAGCAAGGCCGCTTCGACGAGGTCGAACCCGGTCTCCGCATCACGGCGGACCAGTCCCCGCTCGTTCCGGCATGGCACTCCGCCCTGGCCGTCATCTATGCCGAGTCGGGACAGGAAGCGGAGACGCGGCGGGAGTTCGAGTGGTTCGTCGCGAACGGCTTCGCGCGCCGCGACGACTCGAACCGGATGATCACGCTCGTTTGTCTCGCCGAGGCGTGCGGGTTCCTGGGTGACGCGGAGCGCGCGGAGATATTGTACGACAAGCTCCTCCCGTATGCCGCCCGCAACATGGTGATCGGCAATGCGTTCGGCTGTACGGGGTCGATCGAGCAGCAGCTCGGCCTGCTCGCCACGACAATGCGGCGATGGGACGCAGCCGTGGGGCACTTCGAGGCGGCGCTCGCGGCGAACGTCCGGGGCGGGGCGACGTGCGCGGTCGTCCGGACACAGCGCCACTACGCGCACATGCTGCTCGCGCGCGGCGAGCCGGGCGACCGCGAGCGCGCGCTCGAGCTGGTGACCGCCTGTCTGGAGACGGCGGATCGAATCGGGATGCAGTCCATCGCCGAAAGAGCGCTCGCCCTGAAGCGCCGTGCGGAGGAGCCGGCGCCCGCCTCGATCGATGCCGTGGTCTTCGACGCGCCGCCGACGAGGCGACCTGCCGTCCTCGCCGCCGGGGTGCAGCACGTTTTTCGGTGCGAAGGCGACTTCTGGACGCTGGAGTATGCCGGCAAAGTGTGTCGCCTCCGCGACGCGAAGGGGCTGCACCACATCGCCCATCTGCTCCGCCACCCGGATCAGTCGTTCGAGGCACGCACACTGGTGGGGGCACCGGAGGAGGGGGCGCGCGGCTCTGAAGGGCACGAGCTCTCCATCGGTGGCCTCGGGGACGCCGGGACCGTACTCGATGCGCAGGCGAAGGGCGCCTACCGCGAGCGCCTCGCAGAGCTCCGCGAGGACCTCGAGGAGGCGGAGCGGTTCAACGACCCGGGACGGGCCGGTCGCGCCCGGGAGGAGATCGACTTCCTGACGGGCCAGCTCGCCTCCGCCGTCGGGCTCGGCGGGCGGGATCGGAAGGTGGGGTCGGCCGCGGAGCGGGCGCGCCTCACGGTGACGAAGCGCATCAAAGACGCCCTGGGCAGGATCCGGGAGACGCACCCAGCGCTCGGCGACTATCTCGCCGGCCGGATCAAGACCGGCTACCTCTGCGCGTACAACCCGGAGCCCAACCGACAGATTTCCTGGGAAGTGTGACTCCCCCCGGCCGATCGACGAGGTCCGGCCCATGTTCGTGAGACACTTCCAATACGGGCTTAAGGGCGGGGTTTCATGCAGCTCTCGACGTCAGCCGCCGACGGCCAGACAGGCCAGCACCGCCGGGCTTGGCTTGAACGTCCAATTCTCGCCGCCAGCCTTCATGTGTGCCGCGACCCCACATCTTCTCCGGCTCAAATCTTCGCCGACCGCGGATCGCGTCTGAGGCCTTCACCCGGCGCCGAACTGCTGATTTTCGAAGTCTGACCGCCTTTCGCCCGGTCTAGGGCCGAGACCCGGAGCCTTTTGGCGGTACGGCGCCATCTCCGCCCGTGTACCCGCGAAACGCACATCGTCCGGCGAGTCCTCACGCTTCAGAGGCAACATCGACTCACGTCACGCCCAAGGAGGAGCCATGACGGCCAGCTTCGAAAGACAACCTTCCGCCGCTCTCCGAGTCTTCGTGCTTCTCGCGGCGATCTCTTGCGCCGCGAAGGTGCACGCAACGTGCACGGACATGTGTCTTGGTTGGGCGTCGATATCATATGACCTGTCTGCTCTTCTGACCGCCGATGGCAGCGTTCCGACACGCACCCAGCTTGACGACTGGACCACCGCGCGGTCCTCATATCCCGCCTCCGGCCCCTTCACGACCCTGAGACCGATCGGAACCGTCGCGGCCGACGGCACGGCTCGATTGCTCCTCCGGGTGCCATTTGCCGGTGAGTGCACCCCCTATCCTTTCGGCTCGCTCCACAGCAGCGTCCGCTTGACGATCACGACGCCCGGCGACCCCGCCTTTACCGGGCGGCTGATATCCCTCGACGGCAGCCAATCCGGCACCTCGGTCACGGACATCGGGCTGTCGCGTCATGGCTGCGACCCCATTCAATGCAGCGAATGTGCCCCTCCGTACGAGGACCACAACGACCACTGGGTGATCTACGAGGCACCGAGCGACTTCGGGCCGCAGGGGCCGTCCCCGACGCGCACGGTCACGATCCAGATCGAGTCCACCGGATGCACCGATACAGAGGGTTACGACATATGTGCCCTGAGCTCGAATCCGAGTAGCTGTCGCTATTACTGCGACTTAGATAACGACCCTTGCTACCACCAGCCGACGCATGAGTGCGTCGATAGCTGTATGAACGGCGTGATACAGATCCGTCGTCCGCCCGTCGTGCTTCTGCCCGGTCTGTGGTCGAACGCGGACGTGTGGGAGAAATCGGCGTTCGAGGCCGTGCTCTTCCATGCCCGACCCGGCCTTGTTCTGCATGCCGAGGACCTCAAAGACGCGAGCGCTTCATTTGCCGACAATGCTCCAGAGGTGCGTCGAAGCGTGCAGAAGGCCATCGACGAGATGAAGAATGAAGACGTATCCGGTCCAGCCGCCTGTTCCTGGTGGGTCGACCACGGCACCGCCGTCGCGCAGGCCGATCTCGTCGGGCACAGCATGGGCGGCGTCCTCGCGCGCATCGTCGCGACGGATCCGGGGATCAAGAAGCCCGCGAACTTCATGAAGGGGACGATCCACTCGATCACGACCATCGACACCCCGCACTGTCCGGCGTTCATGGCGCAGGCGATCGAGGACAAATACGACGACGTCTGTACGCACGGCTCGGGGCCCGGGGACCTTCTCGTCTGCACCGAGCTGAAGGCTCTCGTCCGGATCGCCGCCGGCACGTTGCACGACCCCATCAAGCGTCCGAGCGCACTCTACGACCTCGCCCACGTCGCGCTGCCCGCGTACGAGGGCCGGGCCTTTCCGCTCGCGGGTCGCTTCGACGGGCTCCCGTTCTCGTCCCGGCTCCCGGGTAGCTACAAGGCGATGTACAGCCACTTCGACCGATTCGGGATGCTCCCGTCTCCGTTCCCGGACAGCGATGGCATCGTCGACGTGCTGAGCCAGAGCGCCGGCCTCGGCGTGTCCGTGTTTCCGGACACGCTGCATTCCGGCGAAGCCGACCGGTTCGGCTGCGTCGAGCAGTCCGCTTACCAGAACGCCACGATCGCCTTACTCGACGACTCCTCGCGTTTCCGCTCGGGGTTTCCGGCGAGCAGCGACTTCTGCCCGGCGGCGCTTGCCGGCCTGTCGCGCCTCGTCTCCCAGGCACCGCGCGCGAGCGTGATCCCGCCGGGGCCGCAGATCGTCGTCACGCAGCCGGTCGAAGGCTCGACCTTCGCCCCCGGAGACACCGTGACGTTCTCGGTGGAGGCGGCTCCGGGCGCGGTCGCCTCCGATCTCATGATCGCCAGTCAGGCGTCGCCGAACCTGGCGTCGTCCGCCACGCTCCCGTTCTCGACCACCTTCACCATCCCGAGCGACTTCGCGGGTCCGCTGCTCTCGGTCGTCTCCGTCTTCGACGGTGCGGGGACGCTGGTCGACGTGGTCGAACGGACGATCGTCGTCGTCCCCACAGCCGCGCTCGAGTCTCTCGAAGTCCGTCCCACCGACGCGCGCCTCGTGCGCCCCGGGGATGAACGGGTGCTCTACGTCTCGGGGCAATACGCGGACGGGGTGGAGCGGACGATCGCGGCCCTTCAGACGGGCACGACGTACGTGTCGAGCGATCCGACCATCGTGACGGTCTCGACCGACGGCCGCCTGTACGCCGAGAGCTACGGCCAGGCGACCGTGACGGTCGCGAACGGTGCGCGGTCGGTGGAGGTCGCGGTCACGGTCGCCCCCGATCCCGACGAGCCGGAGGTTCCGACGACCACGACGTCCGTGACCGCCACGACCAGCTCCACAACCACCTCCACGACGCTCGCGCCGCCGCTCTGCGGGCCCGTTCCGGCCACCGGTTGCCATCTCGCCGGTGCGGGCGGCTCGGTGCTGCAGATCAAGGATGCGGTCGCGGACGCCGTGGACCAGCTCAGCTGGCGCTGGGGTCGTGGTGACGCGACGGCGCAGGCGGAGTTCAAGGATCCGGTCGACGGATCGCCGACGTATCGGGTCTGTCTGTACGACGCTTCTGGAGCAGCGCAGCCGCTGACAGAGATGGTGGTGCCGCCGGGTGGCCGGTGCGGCAAGGCGTCCTGCTGGAAGCGTGTCGGGACGAGCGGGTTCCTCTACAACGACAAACCGGGATCGTCCGATGGCATCACCGGGATGAAGCTCAAGGCCGGCGTAGTCCGCAAGGCGAGCGTCGCGCTGAGCGGCAAGGGTGTGAACCTTCCGATGCCGTCTCCGGGTCTGACGCTTCCGGTGACGGTCCAGCTCGTGATCGCGGACGACGGCGGCTTCACGTGCTGGCAGACCACGTACACCCGCGCGCGCCCGAGCAAGCCGGGGCAATTCTTCGCCGTCGGGCCGTAACACGCCGTCGCGTCCCGACGAGCGCCGCTCGCGGGACGTCTTCGTCAGCCGCCCGGCCGCATTCTGCCGACTGGCGAATGCGGCCGGGCCGCGCATCGTTCGGGCCCGAGGAGGGCGACGAGGAGACGCCCCCCTGATCGCCGGCGGGAGCCGAAGCACGCGCGTTCTCCGTACCGTGCCCCGCCGGCGGATGTACGCCGCCGACGTACGCCGTCCGCCCGGACCTCACGCCCTCAGGGTGTGAACGAAAGGGGGGACAGCCGATGAAACCGCGTGACTACGAATCGGACGCGGGCCTCCGCGACGACGCGTAGCAGGCCGGACGCCGCTCAGACCAGCGAACTGCGCCCGGCCCGCTGCCCGCCCGGCGCCGAACCCCGGCCTTCCGCCGGAGAGGAGAACGACATGAAGCGTACACTCACGAGGTCACTCATGGCCGCGCTCGCCCTTCTGCTCGCGGGCGCGTCACACGCGCACGCCGGCGCCTGCGCTGCGACCGTATCGAGCGTCAACGTCGCGAGCGACGATACGCTCACCGTGGTCGTCAACCCGTTCCTCTGCGACTGCTTCGTCCGTCCCTACAGCGATACCCGGGTGGCGTTCATCCAGCCGCCGGGAAGCCCGGGCCACACGAAGATCTATGCGTCCGCGCTGACGGCGGTCGCATCCGGCAAGGGAGTGCTGATCACGTCCACGAACACCCCGACCTCGTGTCAGATCAACGAGCTCATGATCTCCAGGTGAGCCGCACACCGTGCGCCGCGCCGGGGGCTCCCGGCGCGGCCACCGCGTGCCGGCCGGAGCGGTCGGCCGCACGCGCAACCCGAAGGAGGATCATCCCATGCGACCCAAGATCTTGACGGCGCTCTCGCTTGCGACGGCGCTAGCGGTGCTCTCCCCACGGTTCGCCGCAGCATGCGCGAATCAGGGGAACTCGTGCCCGGCTTACTGCAACGGCGCCGCGCAGTGCACAGGATTCAATAACGGCCTGCAGATATGGAACACGTGCCTGAATTCCTCGGGCAACGCCGCTTCGGCAGACAACACGAGCCCCGGCGGCGGAACGTTCTCCGTCCGCGGCGACTACGTTGGCGGGACGTGCAACCCCGGCAGCTACTCGGCACCGCAGGTCCGCGTCCGCGCGACGTTCAACGCTGCGACCTACGACGTACGCGACCTCACCGTCCGGGTCCTCGACGCCAGCGGCAACCAGCTCATCCAGCAGGTCGTCTGCGTCAACTGTCCGGCATCCGTCGACTACACGAGCCCGGGGCTCGGCGCCGAACCGGCACGCGTCGAGATCGAGGCGCGGGAGGCGAAGAACCAGGTCTGCACGAGCAACTGTGTGCCCGACAAGTTCATCCACCTCTACCAGTGCATCGCGGGCTGCGCCCGCTGCGTGAACGCGCCGGCGCAGTGCGACGATGGCAATCCCTGCACCGCCGACCGGTGCGATCCGACGGTCGGGGTCGGCTGTACTCACACGCCGAACCCTGGACCGGTCTGCGATGATCACAAGCCGTGCACGACGAACGATCGTTGCCAGGCAGACGGCGTCTGCCGCGGCGAACCGAACTGTAACGACGGCAATCCGTGCACGAAGGACGTCTGTACGGTGTACGGATGCGCCTTCACGGCGAAGCCGAATGGGACGAGCTGCTCGGACGGCAACGCCTGTACGGCGGGCGACACGTGCCAGAGCGGGCAATGCGTGGGATGGGGTGTGATCTGCAACGATGGGAACCCCTGCACGGTCGATGGCTGCGATCCCGCGCGCGGCTGCACGGCGACACCGGCACCGGACGGCACGGTCTGTTCCGACCAGAACGCCTGCAACGGGACCGAGACGTGCCAGGGAGGGACATGCCGTGCCGGGGCGCCGCCCAACTGTGACGACGCGAACACGTGCACTACGGACCGGTGTGAGCCGGACAGGGGATGTCGACACGTCCGGGTTGTCGACTGCGTCGACGACCTCCTTCCCGGGATCTTTGCGGCAACGATCGAGGACCACTGAGGCGCTGCCGTGGACTCCGACGGCGAAGACCATCGCGGAGTCGCGGAACGGTCCCGGGATGGAGCGTGGCGTCCCGGGACCGGGGGTGCATCCGAGGACGTTTTTTGGCATCGAAGAGCGGCCATGGTGAAGCTCGTCTTCCTCTGCCGGCGGCGGCCGGACATCAGCCACGAGCGCTACGTCGAGCTGCTGCTCCACGGCCACGTACCGCTCGCGCTGCGGCATCATCCGACGCTTCGCCGCTACGTCGTGAACATCGTCGACGGGACGCGCGGCCCGGTTCCGCCCCTGGATTCGATCGGCGAGCTGTGGTTCGACTCGCTGGCGGACTACCGGGAGCGGCTCTACGACTCGCCCGAGGGCGAGCGGATCATCGCGCGTGACGTCGCGGGCTTCATGGGCGGCGCGGACGCGTATGTGGTCGCGGAGCAGGTGCAGCGGGCGCCGGGGGACCCACCGGCGATCGGCCGCGGCTCGGCGGGGAAGCTCTTCGCGTGTCTGCTGCGCGCGAGGGAGACGACGCGCGAGGCGTTCGTTGCACACTGGCTCGCGCGGCACGCGCCGCTGGCGCTCCGACATCACGCGACCACGCGCTACGTGATCAATCCGGTCGAGCAGCGGCTCGGGACCGGCCCCGAGTACGACGGCTTCGCCGAGCTGCAGTTCGCCTCCGCGAGCGACCTCCGCGACCGGCTGTACCTCTCGGCCGAGGGGCAGAAGGAAGTCGAGGCGGACATCCCGCGCTTCATCGGGACGACGCACGCCTACGAGGTGACGGAGTACGCCGAGCGCTGGTAGCGCGGCTCAGACGGGACGGGCGGCGTGGCCGACGCCGCCGAGGAGCCGCTCGGCGCGCGCGAGGTAGCGACCGAGGCGCATCTCGCGCGCGATCGCGCGGGCGCGCTCCGCGTAGCGCGTGCTCGCGGCGGCGTTGCCACGCGCGGCAGCGAGATCGGCCGCGCCGAGCGCGGCGGCCGCGAGCGTCGAGCGCGCGCCGATCAGGTCGGCGAGGCCCATCGCGTGGCCGAAAGCGCGCTCGGCGTCCTCGTATCGACCGAGCCGGTGCATGATCTCGCCGACGCACGCCGCGCTGTACGCCTCGCGCAGACGGCCGCTCCGGACCTGGTGCGTCATCAGCACCTCGGCGAGGCGTTCGGCGCGCGTCAGGTCGCCGATCGCGAACAGGCCGTCGGCGACGAAGCGGAAGTTCCCCTGGAGCGTGCCGCCGCCGCTGACCGCCTGATCGAGCAGGCCGAGGTAGCGGTCCGCGTCGGTGGGCCGCCCGAGCTCGACCCGCGACGCGAGCGCGACCGACGCCGGACCCGGGAGTCCGGAGACGTTACCGATCGCTTCCAGGACCGCGAGGCTCTCGTCGGCCCAGCGGAGCGCCTCGGCGTAGTCGCCGCGCAGGAACAGGATCTGCGCGAGGATGCCGGAGCTCCCCGCCGTCACCGTGCGGTTCGGCGCGCGGATCGCGAGCGCGTAGGTCTCGAGCGAGCTCTCCGCGGCGGCGTCGAGGTCGTCGGCGAGGTAGAGGACGTTCTCCCGGATCCAGCGGGCGCTGATGTAGAGATCGCCGAGCCGCGCGCCGTCCTCTGTCGGCTCGAGCTCCTCGAGCACCCAGTCCGTCGCCCGGCGCGCGAGATCGAAGCGGCCGTCGAGCGCGTGGAGAATCGCGAGCCCGCGCGAGAGCCGGAGGACGGTCAGCCGGAGACCGGCGCGATCGGCGACCGCGACGCCCTGCTCGGCGAGCGCGAGTCCGCGGCCGAAGTCGCTTCCTTCCGCGAGGACCGTGATGACGCCGAGGTAGTAGAGGACCGCCGACAGCATCTCCGTGTTGCCGAGCGCCTCGGCGAGCTCGCGGGCGCGGTTCGCGGCCCGCTCGGCCTCGGCGAGCGTCGGCCAGCCGAAGATCACCGCCAGCCGGGCGAGGCCGGACGCCGCGTCGAGCACCGCGGGCTGGAAGCGCGCGTCGGTGGCCGCCTCGGCCTCGGCGAGCTCCCACGCCTGACGGTAGAAGTCGACCGCCGTCCGGTACGACGGCAGCTCCTCGGCGTCCTCGCCGGCGCGAAGCAGCGCCTCGATCGCCTTCGGCCGGTTCTCGCTGCGCGCGAAGTGATGCGCGACGAGCGCGGAGCGCTCCGCCGACCGGTCGCCGGGCTGCGACTCGAGGAGCAGCCCGATCCGCTCGTGGAGCTGCCGGCGCTGCTTCAGGAGCAGGCTCTCGTACGCGACCTCCTGCGTCAGGCTCTCGCCGAACCGGTACTCGTCGCTCGCGAGCGCGCTCTTGCGGTGCACGATCCCGCGGTGCTCGAGCTCGGCGAGCGCGCGCCCGACGGCGACGGCCTCGTCGTCGAGGACGCGGGCGAGCTCCGCGGCGCGGAACTGGCGCCCGAGGACGGCGGCGACCTGGACGACGTGCTTCGCCTCGGCGCCGAGCCGATCGAGCCGCGCCGCGATGACCTCCTGGACCGTGCCGGGGATGCGGATCTCCTCGACGGGGCGCGTGACGCGCGGCGCGCCGCCGTTCGGTACGAGATACCCTTCCTCGACGAGGGCGCGGGTGATCTCCTCGGCGCAGAACGGGCTCCCTTCCGCCTTCCCGATGAGGAGGTTCTCGAGCGTGTCGGGGAGCGGGCCGCCGGCGACCGCGCGGACGATGTGGCGGACGTCGTCGTCGTCGAGCCGCCGAAGGACGAGCTGCGTCAGCGCGGCCCGCGTGCGCCACGCGGCGCGGTCCTCCGGGCGATGCGTCACCACGACCATGATCCGGGCGTGTGCGAGCCGCGCGACGAGCGTCTCCAGTAGCTCGCGCGAGGCGTCGTCGATCCAATGCAGGTCCTCGATCACGACCACGACCGGCACGCGCTCGCTCTCGCCGAGCAGCAGGCGCGTCACGGCTTCGAACGTCTCGCGCGTCAGCTCCTCGGCAGCGGGCGCGTCGCGGTCGTCGCGCAGCAGCCCGAGCATGCGGGAGAGCGCGGGATACTCGTTCTCAGCCTTCTCCGCCGGCGCGTCGCCGAGCTTGCACGCGACTTTCGCACAGGCGGCTTCCACCGACTCGCCGGGCACGAGGCCGAAGTGCTGCTTCAGCATGGTGAGGAACGCGAAGTACGGCACCGTCTGGCCGAGCGCGGCGCAGCGTCCCTCGAAGAAAGCGGCGCCCTCGTCGTCGAGGCGCCGGCGGAACTCGTAGAGGAGCCGCGACTTCCCGAGGCCGGCCTGGCCGACGATGGCGACGACCTGTGCGAGCCCGCCGTCGAGCCGTCGGTAGCAGGCGTCGAGCTGCGCGAGCTCGTCGTCGCGCCCGACGAGCGGTGTGAGACCCCGCGCCGCGGCGATCGCGATCGGCGTGGCGCCGGTGCTCTCGCCGACGACCTCGTACGCGATCACCGGCAGGCTCTTCCCGCGGACGGCGAGCGGACCCGTCGGCCGCACCTCGAAGAAGCCACGGACCAGGCGATGCGTCGCCTCGGAGACGACGATCGTCCCCGGCGTGGCGAGCGACTCGAGGCGCGCCGCGAGGTTCGTCGTGTCGCCGATCGCGGTGTAGTCCATCTTGAGGTCGTTGCCGACGGTGCCGACGACGACGGGTCCCGTGTTGATCCCGATGCGCGCCCGGAGCTCGAGGCCGCGCTCGGCGAGGAGCGCGTTCAGCCCGGCGAGCGCCGCGTCGATCGCGAGCGCGGCGCGGATCGCGCGCTGTGGCGCGTCCTCGTGCGCGACCGGCGCGCCGAAGAGCGCCATGAAGCCGTCGCCCGCGAGCTGCGTCACCATCCCTTCGAAGCGATAGATCTCGCGGACCGCGAGCTCGAGGTACTGATCGAGGACGTCGCCGTACTCCTCGGGGTCGAGCCGCTCGGCCATCGCCGTCGAGCCGGCGAGGTCGCAGAAGAGCACCGTCACCTGCTTCCGCTCGCCCGGCGCCGTCGCCTGCGCCGCGCGGATCTTCTGCGCGAGCCCCTCCGGGATGTGCTCGGAGAGCCGGCGGAGAGGATCCTGCGTCGGCGGCGGGACGTCGGGCAGGTCGAGGCCCGCGAGGCTCTGGCCGCAATCGGGGCAGAAGCGGAAGTCCAGTCCGACGCTCGCGCCGCAGCCCGGACACGCGAGCGGTGCCCGCATTCCACACGCGTGGCAGAACTTCTTGCCCGCGAGCAGCTCGGTGCCGCACCCCGCGCAGCGCATATCTCGGCGCTACGCCGGCTGACGCGTCAAGTCAACGCTCGCTCCGGCATGCGGCGCGGCCACGAGAGACGATCTTCCCCCGGCGTCAGGGATGGTTCGCGAGGAGCGACGCGAAGCGGAGCCCGATGCCGTCCGGTGACACGACGGTGAAGTCGCGGAGCCCGTAGTAGCGGTCGTCGATCGCACGGAGGACGGGAAGGCCGAGCTCCTGGCAGAGCGTCCAGTAGCGATCGACGTCCGGGACCATGATGCGGACATTGCACGCGGGCGGGGACGGGGGGTCGGGAAGCCCGTCGATCTCTTCGAGAAAGAGGAGCGACGTCTCCCACTGGAGCTCGGCGAAGTCCGGCTCGGCGCGGATCACGGTGAATCCGAGCCGCGTGTAGAACGCGATCGACTGGGCGAGGTTCCGCACGTAGACCTCGACGACCAGCTGCTCGTGCGGCTCGACGTAGGCGGTCATCGGCGTGTTGACGGGCCGCGCCGGTCTGTCATGACGACCCCATGGAGCTTCGCGTCGAGCACGAGCCCGGCCGGTTCGTGGCCCGCGTCGACGGGCTCGAGGCCGAGCTCGTGTACGAGCGACGCGGCGACCTGCTCGACGTCCAGCACACGTACACGCCGCCGGCGCTCCGCGGTCGCGACATCGCGGCGCACCTGACCGAGGCGGCGTTCGCGTTCGCGCGGGAGCAGGGCCTCCGCATCGTCCCGACGTGCTCCTACACGCGGCGGTACCTCGCGCGCCACCCCGAGCTCCGGGCGCTCGCCGTCGGCTGATCGCATCATTCCGCCTCGATCAGCTCCGGGCGGAACTCCACGTGCGCCGACAACCAGGCCGCGGCGGCGCGCATCGACTCCTCGTTCTTCTTGTTGATGAAGCGGTAGATCGGTCCCTCGAACCAGCGGAGCACTGGCTGCTTCATGTGGAACGTCTCCCGGAACCGAAGGCGCGTGTGGTTCGCGCCGAGCCGCTCGAGCGTCATCGAGCCGGAGAGTCCCGTGCGGATCATCAAGTAGTCGTAGCCGACATTCTCGCGGACGTTGGTCACGAGCTCGAACGACTCCCCGCGCCGCCCGAGCGGCAGCGGATAGACGACCCGGCGGAGGAGGCCGTTCCCGGCCGCGTCGCCGGGATACACGATCTCGACGTCGAGGACGCCGGGCGCGTACTCCTTCCAGAGGTCGTAGCGCTGGAAGAGCGCCCACAGGCGGCGCGCGGAGTGGGGGAGGTCGACGGTGAACTCGTGGTGGCGCACGCTCAGAGCCCGGCGGCCTCGAGCGCGAGCTCGGTCACGTAGTAGAGCACGACGCCGGCGAAGACCGTGAGCGCCATCGCCGTCCCGCCTTCGCGGTTCACCTCGGGCACGAGGTCGGACGCCGCGACGTAGAGCGTCACGCCGGCGGAGAGCGCGAGCGCCGGACCGACGAGCCCTTCGACGCCGAAGATCGAGAAGCCGCCGATGAGCGTCGCGATGCCGACCGCGCCCGCCGCGAGCAGCGCCTGCGTCCGCGTCCCGTGCGTTGCGAGCACGACCGTCGCGATCGCGAACCCCTCGGGCGCCTTGTGGAGGACGATCGCGACGAACAGCAGGAGCCCGAGCGCGGGATCGATGATGAACCCCGAGCCGATCGAGATCCCGTCGAAGAAGCTGTGGACGACGAGCCCGAGGAGGATCGACGCCCGCGCGGCGCCGCGGAGCTCCTCCGGGTGCGTCTCCTCGCCGAAGTGGAAGTGCGGCGCGACCGTGTGCTCGAAGAGATGCACGAGGAGATACCCGGCCAGGATCAGCACGGGGGCGAGGGGCGTGAGCCGCGTGCTCTCCGGGAACATCTTCAGCACGACGGCGGCGAGCATGAACCCCGCGCCGAGCGCCACGGCGTAGCGCAGCACGCGATCGTCCCACCGGCGGAGCGTCACGACCGCTCCGCCGAGGAGGTTCGCGCCAGCCGCCAGGGTCACGCAGAGAAGGCCGAGCCCCGGGTGGGCGTTACCCACTCGAGACCGCCTGTTCGACGCGCATGCCCCCCCGCGGCATCCGGCGGAAGGTAGCCTCTTCCGGGAGAAGAGGCGAGCCACGGAGCGCCGCGATCAGCGGGGCGACGTCGGGGCGCCGTCAGGAGTTCTGCAGGTTCCCGATGATCGTCTGCAGGTCGTCGATCCGGTCGTTCAGGTCGCTCGCGCAGTCGACGTTCAGATGCCCGTGACCCGCGAGCTTGGCACTCTTGGCGCGCACGCCGTCGAGGATCGCGGACGCTTGTGCCAGGAGACGCGCACCCTTGCGGGACTTTTGAGCCTTCGCGATCAGACGCTGCACGCGCTTCACCTTCTTGTTGAGCGCGAGCTTCGGGCCGGTCGGACAGGTCTCGACCGTCTTCAGCTGGCCCGTCATGCAGATCGCGTTCTGGAAGCCGGTGAAGGGAACGCTCGTGCAGGTGCCCTGCTGGCACATGTCGAGCGTGCACGGATCGCCGTCGTCGCAGTCGGCGTCAGAGGCACAGAAGAAGCGCGAGATCGGCAGCTGGGTCGTCGTCGTCTCGGTGGTCGAGGTCGTCGTCTCGGTCGTCGACGTCGTGCTCTCCGTGCTCGACGTCGTGCTCTCGGTGGTGGACGTGCTGCTCGAGGTGGTCGTCGATTCCGTCGACGTCGTGACGGTGACGCACTGACACGCCGAGTCGCAGACGAACGCGCCGGCGGGCGAGCCGCAGCCGGCGCCCGGCGGATCACACTGCTCGCCGGGGTCGAGGACGTTGTTGCCGCACGCGAGCGTGGTGCTCGTCGTCGTCTCGGTGGTCGACGTGGTGCTCTCGGTGGTGGAGGTCGAGCTGCTCGTCGACGTGCTGGTCGTCTCGGTGGTCGAGGTCGTGACCGCCGCGCACTGGCAGATGGAGTCGCAGACGAAGGCGCCGGCGGGCGATCCACAGCCTGCCCCCGGCGGGTCGCACTGCTCGCCCGGGTCGAGGACGTTGTTGCCGCACGCGAGCGTGGTGCTGGTCGTCGTCTCGGTGGTCGACGTCGTGCTCTCGGTGGTGGACGTCGAGCTGCTGGT
>Ga0070741_10009623_pt1 | contig 18647 bp, 17 predicted proteins | sample Coa_R1_4_FD_66440 | JGI IMG/M metagenome (GOLD analysis project Ga0070741, IMG submission 66440) | Surface soil microbial communities from Centralia Pennsylvania, which are recovering from an underground coalmine fire - Coalmine... | ecosystem: Environmental > Terrestrial > Soil > Unclassified ...
GCCGTCAAGCGGACGGCGGTCGAGAAAACCATGTCCTGATAGGCGCGCATGAACGCTGTGAACTCATTCGGGTCGATGGGCCGGGAGCTTGCCAGGTGCACGGGTGTGTCATCGTTTCGGGGCAAGAACACGGCGGGCGGCCAAAAGTTACAGGCCAGGCCCCGCCGCGGGCCGCGGCTAAGGTTAAGGCTACATCACGGGCGGGCCGGCCGCCCCCGGACATAATCCCGGCCAGGGCCATAGATGCGCCGCGGGCCCGGGAAGTTGCATCAGCGGGATGCAGTGGGGTCGTACACCATATAGACGTCGCTGCGCTCGTAGTGCGATCGAGCCGGGCGTGAGGCATGCACGAATCCGGCCGACTCGTAAAGCGCGATCGCGGGCTTGAGCCTGCTGTTGCTCTCGAGGAAGAGCTCCCGCGCCGCGAGCGAGCGGTACTCGGCAACCACGGCCTCGAGGAGCCTCCGGCCGATGCCGAGCCCCTGGTGGCGGGTGGTCACAGCCATCTTCGAGAGCTCGTAACGCCCCTCGCCGGCGTTCAGCAGGGCGCAGGTGCCGACGATCTCATCCCGATAACGCGCGAGGAAGATAGCGCCGCCCGCGCGCAGGATCTCGAGCGGCTGCGAGAGCACCTCCTCATCGATGGGCTCCACTCGAAAATACCGCTCGAGCCATTCGACGTTGAGCCGCTTGAAGTCACCGGCATAGCGCTGCTCGAAAGGGATGATCTGCACGCCGCCATGATCCTCGAGACGGGAGCGGATGCGGGCTGCAAAGCCGTGGGTCTCCAGCGCCCGGTCGACTGCCGTGAGATGCTGCGAGAGAGGGTGGTCCGACTCGAGCTCGGCCACGGCGGCGACGATCGCCTTCCATACCGGCTCCAGCCGGGCCATGACGCTGCGGCCATGCGCGGAAAGCGAGAGCAGGCGGCGTCTGTCGTCTTTCGGATCGGGCGACTCCTTCACCACACGATGACGCAGGAGCTTACGGCTCATCTGACTCACCGCGGGGTGGGTCTGGCCCAGTTTCTCCGCGAGCTCCGAGATGCCGAGCGCGCCGTGATCGCGCAGCAGGAAGAGGATCGGAAAGCAGCGGGACGGCAGGTCGACGCCCGCGCCGCGATAGACATCGTCCACCCCGGCATAGAGAGCCTCGCTCACCTTGCGCAAGCGGGAGCCGAGTAGGAGTGAGCCGTAGTCATGCAGGGTCGTCGCCACGAATGTCTCCCCCGGAGCAACGGACATCGAGAGACCGCGTCGGTCAGGCCGGCCGCGGCATGCTGGGGTGCGCGGGCAAAACGACTTCAGCGTCCGGACGGCGGAAGCGCGCACCTTTCGTCAGCAGGACGCCCTGACTGACTGCGATCCCCATTTCGAGGCTCTGGGCAATGCGCTCCGCGCGCTCGATGAAGTGCGCGGCTGCCGCGGGAGGACATATTTCGTGCGCAGCCTCCCGGAAGAGCTGCAGCCAGCGGTCGAAATGCCGCGCGTCGACCGGTAGCGGCAGGTGCTTTTCCATCGGCCGGCCGTGATAGATCCCGGTCAGAAGGGCGACGGATGACCAGAATTCGCCCATGCGTACGAGGTGCGGCTCCCAGTCGGCAACCCGCTCGTTGAACACCGGCGCCAGGACCTCGTCTTCCCGCACTTTGCCGTAGAACGCCCGCACCAGGCAGTCGATCATCGCCTCGTCTATGCCCGTCCGCTCCCTGATCTCCGTCGAAATGCGCTGCTGCCGCTCCGTCATGACCCCACCAGAACCCCGTTGTGCGAGGGCACACTATATCCGTAAGTGCTTACGTGTCGCAACGCGCCACGACCGCTGGCACGTTCCTTCGGACGAGCGGTCGCCTTACCGGCCGCCGGCCACGTCGAGGACGGATCCGGTCACATAGGACGCGGCATCGCTCAGCAGCCACACGATGGCCTCGGCGATTTCCTCGGGCCTGCCTGCCCTGCCCAACGGGGCGGCGGCGCCGAGCTTACGGGCCCGATCCGGGTCGCCCGAGGTCGCGTGAATCCCGGTCTCGATCATGCCGGGTCTCACTGCATTGACGCGTACGCCCTCCGGCCCGAGCTCCTTCCCAAGACCGATCGCCAGAGTGTCGACCGCCGCCTTGGAGCCGGCGTAATCGACGTACTCACCGGGGGAGCCGAGGCGCGCAGCCGCCGATGAGACGATCACTACCGAGCCGCCGTTGCCGCCGCGGCTTCGCGCCAGCACGCGGGCCGCCTCGCGAGCGCAGAGATAGGCGCCCATGACATTGACCTGGAACATCCGCTGCAGACGCTCTGCGCTCATGTCCGCGAGGCGCATGGCTGGAGCCACGATGCCGGCGTTGATCACCACGCCCCCGAGCGGTCCAAGAGCGGCCTGCGCGCGGCTGAACATCGCAATGACGTCGCTCTCCACCGAGACATCGCCTCGAACAGTCGTGGCACGCGCGCCCTGTCGCTGCACTTCCGCCGCAGTGTCTGCCGCTGCCCGTTCATCCTCGCGATAGTTGATGGCGATCGGCCAGCCGCGCGCGGCCGCAAGAAGGGCCGTGGCGCGCCCGATGCCTCGCGATGCGCCGGTGATCAATACTGTTTGCATGCTGGGCGACCGATCGGACGCAGGATTTGCGGGCGGAACGGTCGAATGGCGTTGTGTTGCATCGGGCGTGGCATTTCGCCGCAGCGTCGCAGAATGGCAGGATCGGGTATCATTCGTATTCCGGTGGGTCGTCGCATCCTGAGTGCGTGTCCATCCTCATAGCAAAGAACCGCGGTACCCATCAAATGATTGGTCGAGCCCTTGCCGTCGCCATTGGCCGTGAACGCTCCATCGCATGAAGCGTACCAGGGATGCTGAGGTAGGCTGCACGACGGGATTGCCATTCGCTTGCAGGCCGACCCACGGACCTCGCCGTTTGGCGCTGCGCCTCGTGCTTGGAGCACTCGCCATTGGCGCGAGCGCCATGGCTGGAGCGACATCGGAGAGTGGCATCGCGGCGCGGCAGTCCCTGGATGATGCCTGGTGGACCGGCCCACTGCTCGCGCCCGCGGCAGGCACGCTGCCGCAGGGTCATTGGCTCGTGGAGCCTTATGTCTACGATGTGATGGCTTACGGCCGTTTCGATCGTGACCGAAATCTGCGGAGCACCGGTGCCTCGCACTCGATGGGGAACCAGAGCTACGTCGAGTACGGTCTCATCGACAGATTCACGCTGGGACTCATTCCGCGTATCGGATTTCACGAATCGAGTGCGGGACAGGACTCGGCGGGATTCGCAGTCGGTGATTTCACCGTGCAGGGCGCCTATGGCCTGACCTCGTATCAGCCGGATAGCTGGATGCCGACGACTGCCTTCGTGGTCGGAGAGACGTTCCCGATAGGGAAGTACGATCGGCTGAGCGGCAAGACCGATGGCGCTCTCGGCAGCGGCGCATATTCGACGTCGGTATCGCTCTACTCGCAGAAGTACTTCTGGATGGCGAACGGGCGCATCCTGCGTGCGCGCCTCGATCTCAGCTATTCGATCTCGCAGTGGGCCTCCGTGCACGGGGAGAGCGTCTACGGCACGCTCGAGGGGTTCGACGGGCGAGCGCGCCCCGGCCCGAGCTTCGTCGGCGACCTGGCTTTCGAATACAGCGTCACCCGAAGCTGGGTGCTCGCCACCGACATCAACTGGGAGCACGACGGCAATACGAGAGTGGAGGGGAGCTACTCGGCGGCCGCCGGTTTCCTGCCGTCATTTCTGGTGCAGGACTTCGGCTCCAGCGAGATCCTCTATCTCGCACCCGCGGTGGAATACAACTGGAGTCCCACCATGGGTGTCATTGCCGGCGCGCGTGTTGCCGCCATGGGGCGCAGCGCCACCGCAACGGTGACTCCCGTGGCTGCGGTCAACATGGTGTTTTGACGAGTGGACTGGAGGTCGCCGGGCCGCCCTCAGGAATCACTCGCCATCGCCGCCAGCTTCGCAATGGTATTCATGTTGCGTGCGGTGCCGGCCTTGGCCGCCGGAATCACCAGTTTCGAGCCGGCCATGCCATCCCGATAGGCGACGTAGATCTCCCGTACGCCGAGCGCCAGCCGCTCGGATCGTTTGCCTCTGACCTCCTCGAGCGCATGCTGAGGAGGTGCGGTATCGAGGAATATTGCGACGGTGCGATTGCCCGGCTCCGCCGGGAACGGATTCGCGGCCAGCACCGCGCGCATCTCTTGGGCGCTGCGAACGAGAACGCCAACTGACTTGCCGGCGTAGGCGGCGAGGCGCTCCTCCAGGGCGGCCTTGATCCTGCGCTCCTTCAGCCTGGTGTTGAACACCACATTGCCGGATGCAATGTAGGTGCGCACCCCGTCGAAGCCGGCTGACTCGCACATTTTCAGCAAAGTGGCCATCGGCAGTTTGCCGGTACCGCCGACGTTGACCGCGCGCAGCAATGCGACGTACGTGGTCATCTCGTTACCCCGCAGAGTTGGTATGGGCCCGGTAGGATTCGAACCTACGACCAAGGGATTCACTCTGCCCCGACGTTTCCGCCGGGAGTGGACTATCTCTTCACCCGCGAACAGGCGTGCCGCCGGATCTCGGCGGCTCACTCCATTCGTGTGGGTGCGGGATGCTCCTGCCTGTCATTAAGGGCGCTCGAGCCCTCAGGTAGTCTCTGCACCTTCCGGCGGTGTACCGCCGGCTCGGCTCAGGATTGCCATGAGCGGGATCGCAGTCCACAGCTCGAAGGTTCCCCTGAATTCATCCCGTCCACTGAGCGCGTTTCCGCGCACAGGCACCTTTCTTCGATGAGTCCCCTGCACTAACCGCTGTGCTACAGGCCCAATTGCGGGGCGGATTGTAGCAGCGGCGGCTCAGGCACGTTTATCGCTTGTGGCTGGGTGCAGGTCGGCGGCGGGCGCTGCACTTGCAGGATGCGTAAACCGGCGCGGGCACGGCCCTGCCGGTCGCGCTCACGATCGGGCACTCATGGCCAGCCGGGGACTGCAAAACTACCGCGCCAAGCGCGATTTCAGCCGTACTGCCGAGCCGTCGGGAAACGGGACGGTAGCCCCGTCCGCGCGGCTGCGGTTCGTGGTGCAGAAGCATGCGGCACGCCGGCTGCACTACGATCTGCGGCTGGAGCTCGGTGGAGTGTTCAAATCCTGGGCCGTGACCCGGGGACCGTCGCTCGATCCGGCCGACAAGCGTCTGGCGGTCGAGGTCGAGGACCACCCGCTCGAATACGGGGACTTCGAGGGGACGATCCCGCAGGGACAATATGGCGGCGGGACGGTGCAGATCTGGGACCGGGGCTATTGGGAGCCGCAGGTCAAAGGCACTCCGGAGCAGGCGCTCGCAGCGGGAGAGCTGAAGCTGATTTTCGCCGGTGAGCGGCTGCGGGGCGGCTGGGTGCTCGTGCGCCTGCGAAACTCCCGCTCCGGCAACAAGCCGAGCTGGCTCCTCATCAAGCATCGCGACGAGTTCGTGCAGCGGGGCGATGATGCACTGCTCGAGGACGAAGCCCGCTCGGTCGCCTCCGGCCGCACGCTGGAGGAAATCGCCGCGGGCACGGGCAAGGGGCCGAAGCCATTCATGAAGTCGGGCCGGAAAGCGGGTCGAGCCAATGCAGTCTGGAATTCCAACGCCACGCCCGATCCGGTCGCCGGCGGCATCGCGTCCCGCATCAACGCGCGCCTTGCAGCGAAAGCGAGCCGGACACCAAGGGCCAAGCCCGCGGCGTCGAAACGCGAGCGCAACGAGGCCGTGAAGCGCGCCGGCTCTCCGGCCCGCGGCGTCGAGGCGCGCATGCCGAAGTTCATCGAGCCGGCGCTCTGTCGACTGTTGCCTCGGCCGCCGGAGGAAGCCGGCTGGGCGCACGAGATCAAGCTCGATGGGTATCGGCTGCAGCTGCGCGTGGAAGGAGGGCGCGCGGTGCTGTTGACTCGCAAGGGGCTCGATTGGACGGAGCGGTTTGCTTCGATCGCCGGCGCGGCCGCGGCGCTGCCGGATTGTCTCATCGACGGCGAGGCCGTGGCGCTCAACCACCAGGGTGTCTCCGACTTCTCCGCGCTGCAGGCCGCATTGTCGGAGGGTCGCGATTCGGTGCTGATCCTGTTCGCGTTCGATCTCATGTTTCTCGCAGGCCGGGACCTGCGATCGTTGCCGCTCGATCAGCGCAAGGAAGAGCTCGAGCGGGTTTTGCAATCGCTTCCGGCTGCGAGCCGGGCCCGGCTGCGCTATCTCGAGCATTTCACCACGCCGGGCGCCGCGGTCCTCGAGTCCGCGTGCCGGCTGTCGCTCGAGGGTGTGATTTCCAAGCGCATCGCTGCGCCGTACGAATCCGGAAGGACCGGTAGCTGGACCAAATCGAAGTGTCGCGCCGGACACGAGGTGGTGATCGGCGGCTGGACGTCGGAGGGCGCCAACCTGAGCTCATTGATCGCCGGTGTGTACCGCGGTGGACGCCTGGTGCCCGTGGGGCGCATCGGCACCGGCTTCAGCGCGTCCAAGGTGCGCCAGCTCCTGCCGCGACTGAAGAAGTTGGCGAGCAGCGAGAACCCTTTCGGTGCGCGCGTGCCGCTTCCCTCGGGGCGGCAGATCCACTGGCTGAAGCCGAATCTGGTCGCCGAGATCGAGTTCGCGGGCTGGACCGAGGGCGGCAACATCCGCCAGGCGGCATTCAAGGGGCTGCGTGAAGACAAGCCTGCGAAGGAGGTTCGTGCAGAGACGGCAGCCCCCGTGGAAGGCGCGGACTCCAACGCTCAGGGCGCTGCGCTCACGGTCCCGCATGCGTTGCGCACAGGACGACGAGCACGTACGCGCAATGCAGCGGGGCGCGGTAAACAGGCGACTCGCAATGGCAAGCCGGGCCGGCCGGTAGCAGACCGTGGGGACCGCAGACCGCGAGCCATGAAGGGTGACGCAACGAAGGGTGTAACGAAGCATGCAACGAAGCATGGCGCGACCCAGGCTGGACTGACGAGGGATGCCGGGCCGCTGCTCGGCGTCACCATCTCAAATCCGGACAAGGTGCTGTGGCCGGATGCCGGCGATGGCCGCCCGGTCACGAAGCGGGAATTCGCCGAATACCTGGCTGCCGCAGGCGAGTGGCTGTTGCCTCACATCGAGGGCAGGCCGTGCTCTCTCGTCCGCTGCCCGGACGGCATAAGCGGTCAGCGCTTCTTTCAGCGTCACGCCATGCCGGGACTCTCGAGCCTGATCAGCCTGGCGAGAGTAGCGGGCGACAGCAAGCCGTACGTGGAGATCGATCGGATCGAGGGTCTTGCGGCGGTGGCGCAGATCGCGGCTCTGGAGCTGCATCCCTGGAACTGCGAGCCGCATCGGCCGGAGGTGCCCGGGCGGCTGGTGTTCGACCTCGATCCTGCGCCCGATATCGGACTCGAGACCGTGATCGAGGCCGCGCGCGAGCTGCACGATCGGCTCCAGGCGTTGGGTCTCGAGAGCTTCCTCAAGACGACCGGCGGCAAGGGGCTGCATGTCGTGACACCTTTCACTCAGCCTCGCAACCGGGCGCTCGACTGGCCGTTGGTGAAGTCTTTCGCGCGGGAGCTCTGCGCCCGCATGATGGCCGACAGCCCGCAACGATACGTGATCAACATGGCCAAGCGAGTCCGCACCGGGCACATATTCCTGGACTATTTGCGCAACGACCGCACGGCAACGGCAGTGGCGCCGCTCTCGCCGCGCGCGCGCGAGGGCGCGACGGTCTCGATGCCGCTCACCTGGACGCAGGCGCGGGCCGGACTCGATCCCAAGAAGTTCACGATCCGTACGGCACGCGCGCTGTTGGAACGCAGCGGAGCCTGGGAGGGCTACGCCGACGCTGCACGGCCGCTGTTGCCCGCTGTCGAGAAGCTGGTGGGGCACGCCTCGGAGAGGTCGCCTGGCAAGTCCAGGCGGGGCTCTGCCGCGCTGGAATCCCGCGCGGGTGAACCCACATGAGCTGCGATGGTCAGTGGCTGTCGGGACAGAGCCGCGTGCAGCCGACATTGGAGGCGCGGCCGAAGCTCATCGCGGAGCTCGAGCAGAAGGAGCGCGCGCTCGAGTGGGAAGTGCAGCGCCGCACGATGGTGGAGCACGCGCTCGCCGAGCGGGACCGGGAGCTCAATGATTTCATCGAGAACGCGCTCGAGACGCTGCTCAAAGTCGGCCCTGACGGGCGCATCTTTTGGGTCAACGGCGCGGCTCTCGAGCTGCTGCGGTGCACGGAGGCACAATGCGTCGGCCGCTCCATCGAGGACTTTCACCTCGACCCGCTCGAGGCCCGCAAGTCACTCGGCCGGCTGCTGGCCGGTGAGACCTTGCGCAATCACGCAACAGCCCTGCACCGCAGCGACGGCTCGATCCGCCACGTGAGGATCGCCGCCAATGCCCTGTGGGATGCGGGCAAGCTGATTTACAGCCGTTGGTTCATCCGCGACGTCACCCATGAGTGGCTGGCGGACGGGGCGCGCGCTCATCTCGCGGCCATCGTCGAATCCTCCGACGACCCGATCATCAGCAAGACGCTCGACGGCATCATCCGCTCGTGGAATCGGGCCGCGGAGCGCGTGTTCGGCTATCTGGCGGACGAAGCCGTCGGGCAGCACATCACGCTGCTCATTCCTCCGGAGCGTGTGCAAGAGGAGGAGGTCATCCTGGAGAGGCTGCGCCGGGGAGAGCGCATCGAGCACTTCGAGACGGTCCGGGTCGCCAAGAACGGCAGCCGCATCGCCGTGGCGCTCACCATCTCTCCGATTCGCGACGCCACCGGCGCGATCGTCGGCGCATCGAAGATCGCTCGCGACATCTCCGGTAAAAAGGCCGCAGAGGAAGCTCAGGAAAGGACCATCGCCGAGCTCAGGCGCGCCGAGGAGGCGCTGCGCGAGGCGGACCGGCGCAAGGACGAGTTTCTCGCCGTGTTGGCTCATGAGTTGCGCAATCCTCTGACGCCGATCCGCTACGCAGTCGCACTCGGGAAGAAGAGCGGGTCCGAGGCCCGGCAGCCACAGGCACAGGCCATCATCGAGCGCCAGGTCGAGCACATGAGCCGGCTGCTGGATGACCTCCTCGATGTCTCGCGCATCACTCGCGGCACGCTCATCCTGCGGCCATCGCCGGTCAACCTGGCCTCTGCCGTCTCTGCTGCCCAGGAGGCGGCTCGGCCGTTGATCGAAGCGAAAGGCCATACGTTGGTGCTGAAGTTGCCGAAGAGACCCATCCGCCTCGTGGCCGATCCCGTGCGGCTCGCGCAGGTGCTCGCCAACCTGCTCATCAACGCCGCCAAGTACACCGGTGGCGGCGGACGCATCGAGCTCGAGGCCGGGCGCGAGGGCGGGGATCTGCTGGTGAAGATCCGGGACAACGGCATCGGCATATCCGCGGAGATGATGCCGAGGATGTTCACCCTGTTTGCGCAGGCGGCGCCGGCCCTCGAGCGCTCGGAAGGCGGGCTCGGCATCGGACTCTCACTGGTGCGGGGACTCGTGGAGCTGCACGGCGGCACCGTGAACGCGCACAGCAAGGGCGTGGGGCATGGAAGCGAGTTCGTGGTGCGGCTGCCCATCGGTAATGCGGCGGTCCGGCAGTCCGCTCATGCGCCGGCCAAACAGCCGCGCGTGCCGATAGAGCCACTGCGGCTGCTGGTGGCCGACGACAACTGCGACGCCGCGACGAGCTGCGCTGCTCTCCTCGAGGCTTCCGGTCATGAGGTCAGCGTCGCGCACAGCGGGCGCGAGGCCTTCGAGCTGGCCTGCAGGCTCGAGCCCGATGCGCTGCTGCTCGATATCGGCATGCCGGAGCTCAACGGCTATGAGCTCGCGCAGCGCATCCGCGGCACGGCCTGGGGCCGCGGCGCAATGCTGATCGCCGTCACCGGATGGGGGCAGGAACAGGATAAGCGCCGAGCCCTCGCGGCAGGGTTCGATCGGCACCTCACCAAGCCCATCGACCCCGAGGGCCTGGAATCTGTTTTGCAGCAGGCCAAGGTCCGTCCGCCGGTCCGTTGAGGCGCCTGAAGCGGCAGCGAGGCCGGAAAAACTGGCCTTCTGTCCGGGCATTGGCGCAAAATCTGCGTCACTGGCCATTCTATGGCAGGGCTTTCCCGTGGCTTGCGGGCGCCCGGGTCACAAACGAATAATCAGCTGAGGAACGACATGGCTACCAAGCTCGAGAAGACCCTGAAGCGCGAGATCGACGTGGACGGCAAGGCCTATATGCTGGCCATCTCCCCCGAGGGTCTGAAGGTCACCGAGAAGGGCAGGCGCAAGGGACAGGAGCTCAGCTGGAAGGGCCTGCTCAATGGCCAGGCCGCGGCGCCGACGGCAGCGCTCGGCGGTGCCATGGAGGCGGAGACCGAGACGGCCTCGGAAGAGTAGCCGGCTCTCCTACCGCAGGCAGCCGGTTACGGGTGCCCGGGACTTGATGGTCTTCATGCAGACCGTCGTCTCGAGCTTCTGCACTCCAGGCATGCGCCGGATTTCCATACGCAGCAGCTGATCGAGCTGCGCGATCTCCCCGACCAGCACGTGCATCAGGTAGTCCGCCTGACCCGCCGTCGTGTAGCACTGCAACACGGACGGGTGGTTGGCGGCGGCGGCCTCGAACTCAGCGTGTCGCGCTGCATTGATGGTTACGTGGACGAAGGCATGGACACGAAGGCCCAGGCTCTCGGCGTCGAGCTCCGCACGGTAACCGCGAATCAGTCCCTGCCGCTCGAGCTCCCGCACGCGTTGCCAGCACGGGGTCTTCGACAGCCCTACCTGCTCGCCGAGCTCCGCGAAGGAGACGCGGGCGTCATCCTCGAGCAGGCGCACGATCTCGTGGTCGATTTTGTCCATCGGAGCTCTGCGTCGATGTTCTGCAGCGTAGGACCTTGCCAGGCCGCCGTTCTACCTGTTGACGCTCCGATAGTCCACTGGACGCGGCCGGGTGGACGACTACAATCCCAGGAATGACGACGGACCATCGGCAATGAGCGGGCACACCACTGAGGAGAGCCTGCGCGCCCTGCTGTCGCAGGTGCATGAGCGGCTGAGCAGCGAGGGCGGATCGCTCGACGCGGATTCCCGGAAGCTCCTGTCGACGCTGGTGCACGACATCGATCGTGCTCTGGGCAAAGGTGGGCCGCGCGGCGTCGCCGATGCCGCCGGCGCTCACACGCCGCGGCTGGAATCACTCGCCGTGAGGTTCGAGGCGGATCACCCCGGGCTCGCCGAGGTCGTCCGCGAGATCATCGACGCCCTGGCGCGCGTGGGGATATGAGTTGATCGGCGCAAAGTCGCCTGCAACGCTTTGCGCGGCCAGCCGCTGCACTTTGTCGATCTCGCGGCCCCAGGACGGCCTGGGGCCGCGACATCATGTGCTTGCCGACGGCAGCTCGAGTACGAGCCCTCAGTCCTCCATCAGAAAGCTGCGCAGCTGCTCGCTGCGGCTCGGGTGCCGGAGCTTGCGCAGCGCCTTTGCCTCGATCTGGCGGATCCGCTCGCGGGTGACATCGAACTGTTTGCCGACCTCCTCCAGGGTGTGGTCGGTGTTCATGTCGATACCGAAGCGCATGCGCAGCACCTTCGCTTCCCGCGGAGTGAGCTGCGCCAGCACCGCGTGGGTGGTCTCGCGCAGCGACTCCATGGTCGCCTGATCGATCGGTGAGGCCACGGAGGTGTCCTCGATGAAGTCGCCGAGGTGCGAATCCTCGTCGTCGCCGATCGGGGTCTCCATGGAGATCGGCTCCTTGGCGATCTTCAGGACCTTGCGCACCTTGTCCTCCGGCATCTCCATGCGCACGGCCAACTCCTCAGGAGTCGGCTCCCGGCCCATCTCCTGCAGCATCTGCCGCGAGATGCGGTTCAGCTTGTTGATGGTCTCGATCATGTGCACCGGGATGCGGATGGTGCGCGCCTGGTCGGCGATCGAGCGGGTGATGGCCTGGCGGATCCACCACGTCGCATAGGTGCTGAACTTGTAGCCGCGGCGGTATTCGAACTTGTCCACGGCCTTCATGAGGCCAATGTTGCCTTCCTGGATGAGGTCGAGGAACTGCAGTCCGCGGTTGGTGTATTTCTTGGCGATCGAGATGACGAGGCGCAGGTTGGCCTCGACCATCTCCTTCTTCGCCCGGCGGGCCTTCGCCTCGCCGATCGACACTTCGCGGTTGACCTCTTTGATCTCGTTGATCGAGAGGTGAAAGTCGGCCTCGAGCTGCTCGAGCTTCTTCTGCCGCCGCTCGATCTCGTCCTTGAATTTGGCGAGCGGCGCCGAGTACTTCTTGCCCGCCTTCACGTGCTTGGCCAGCCAACGCGGGCTGGTCTCGTTCTTCGGGAAGCTGGCGATGAAGTCCTTGCGCGGCATGCCGGCATCGCGCACTGCGATGATCATGATCTCCTTCTCGAGCTGACGGACCTCGGCGACGTGCGTGCGCAGGTTGAGAATCAGCGCATCGAACATCCGCGGCGAGAGCTTCAGCTCCATGAATTCGTCCGCGAGCTTCTTACGTGACTTCAGCGTCTTCGGGTCGCGTGCGCCGTGCTTCTCGATCCCGGTGAGCACGTGCGCGAAGGACTTCGTCAGGCTCGCGAAGCGCGTCGCGGCCTCCTGCGGATCGGGGCCGGTATCGACCGTCTCTTCCTCGCCCTCGACGCCTTCTTCGCCCTCCTCGTCGTCGTCCGACTTTTCCTCTTCCGAGGCCATTTCCATCTTCGTCGGGTTCTGCGGCTGGGCGATGACGTCCGGCGCATTGGGATCGACGAAGCCGACGATCACGTCGACGAGGCGCGCCTGTCCGGCTTTCACCGGCTCGTACGCCTTGAGGAGGAAGTCGTGGGTCGGCGGGTAAAGCGAGAGCGCCCGGCGGACGGCTTCGAGTCCTTCCTCGATACGCCGGGCGATGCGGATCTCGCCCTCGCGGGTGAGCAACTCCACCGTGCCCATCTCCCGCATGTACATGCGTACCGGATCGGTGGTGCGACCGAGCTCTGCATCGAGCGCAGCCAGCGCGGCGGCCGCTTCCTCGATCGCCTCCTCATCGGCTGGGGCGGAGGGCTCGCTCGCGAGCAACGACTCGGTATCCGGTGCCTTCTCGTATACCGGAATGCCCATGTCGTTGATGGTGTTGACGATGTCCTCGATCTGCTCCGGATCGACGATCTCCGAGGGCAGGTGGTCGTTGACCTGCGCGTACGTGAGATAGCCCTGCTCCTTGCCGCGGGCGATGAGCAGCTTCAATTGTGACTGACGATCTTCCGGCATGACGGGTGCGCGGCGCTCGAGACCGAGCGAGCGCTTCTCTACCGCATGAGCAGCATGAGTCGGACCGTCCTTGTGGGCAGCGTGCCGGGTGCCAGCCTCAGGGGCGGGCGCCGCAGCAGCAGTCTTCTTCGACGCCGAAGCAGTCGCTTTCGCGTGCGCCCTATCCCTGGCGGCGGCAGCCGCTGGCGCCGCCTTCTCGGCGGACGTCGCCTTGGCGGGCTTTGCCGCGTGCGCGGCCGGACGTTTCCTGCTGGCGGAGACGGACTTCTGCTTGGCTTTCATGAGTACCGGAAAGTTTGGCGGTAAGAGGGTCGATCCCCTATCTGCTGCCGGCGGCGGGCCAACTCAAGGGGCGCCAAAATAAAGCGTGCAATTCTATTGGAGCGCATCGGAAATACCAAATTTTCATCACTCGCAGAGCCGCCCGAGGGCTCTCACCTTCGGCTGGCGCGCTTGACAATAAGTTCCTGAAATTCCTTGCGTTCTTCCACCGTGAGGCCCGCGAGGCCGGCCGTGCGGATCCGGTCCTCGAGCGCCTCGAGCCGCCGCTCGACCGTCAGCTCGGCGAGCTTCGCGAGGGCCGCCTTGAGCTCCAGAGCCGCCGCCTGAGCATCTCCCAGGACCTCTTCCCTCTCGAGCAGCCGCCCGAGATGCTCTCCTCCGCTCCTGTCGGCCCAACGCTCCAAGACTTGAGCCGGGAGTGAGAGCGGGCGCACACGCAGGTCATCCAACAGAGCGCGCAACAGCTCGATGCCGGGCTCCTCGCAGGTATCGAGTGCCCGGGACTCGGCCGCAGTCATCAGCGGGGCGATCGAAGGAAACCTCACCAGGCGCGCAATGGCCTGGCGCACCAGGCTGCCGCGGCCGGCACTCAGGCGGGAGCGAGGTTTGTCCGCGCCGGCGGATGATCCGGGGATGTCGGCCCCGCTCACCGCGGCTGCCCCGGCGCCGGATGACGTGGCACCTGCACCGTGAGCCGGGAATCCCGTGCCGGCCGCCCAGAGCGTCTGCAGCCGCTCCGGCGCGAGCCGCACCACCTCGGCAACTCTCGCCGTCAGCAGCTCCCGGTAGACCCCCTCCGGAATCTTGGCGACGAGCGGCCGGGCGCTCTCGGCGAACCGCGCGCGGCCGTCGGCGTGGGTCAGGTCCGTGTCCTCGGACAATTCCCGCACGAGGTACTCGGAGAGCGGCAGTGTCGACTCGAGGCGCCGCTCGAAGGCCTCGCGGCCTTCGGCTCCCACCAGTGTGTCAGGGTCGTGCCCGTCCGGCAGGAAGAGGAAGCGGATCTCGCGCCCCTCGCGCGCCTCCGGCAAGGCATTCTGCAGGGCGCGCCACGCGGCGGCACGCCCGGCACGGTCGCCGTCGAAAGCAAACACCACCTCGCGCACCAGGCGAAAGATGCGGCGCAGATGCTCGGGCGTGGTCGCCGTACCGAGTGTCGCAACCGCGTAGGGGATGCCCGACTGATGCAGACGAACGGCGTCCATGTAGCCTTCGACAACCAACAGACGCTCCAGGTTGGTACGCGAATGCCGGGTCTCGTAGAGCCCGTAGAGCTCACGCCCCTTGTGGAATAGCGTGGTCTCCGGCGAGTTGAGATATTTCGGCTCGCCGCGGTCGATGACGCGGCCGCCGAAAGCGATGACCCGGCCGCGTACGTCGCGGATCGGGAACATGATGCGATCGCGGAAGCGGTCGTAGTGCCGGTCGCCCTCACGGGCCGCTCCTGTCTGGGGCCGGCCGGTATCACGCTCGATGATGAGGCCGAGATCGGCGAGCGCCTTGCGCTCGACCTCACCCGTACCGAAGCGCTTCAGCACGGCATTCCAGGAGTCCGGCGCATAGCCGATGCCGAACTGCGTGAGGGTGTCGGAAGTCAGTCCGCGGCGTGTCAGGTATTCGCGCGCGCGGGGCTCACGCGCAAGCGTCTCGGCATAGAACCCCGCCACCCGGGACATGAGCTCGTAGAGTTTCTCGGAGTCGCGCGCGACGGCGGGCGAGCCGCCACCTTCGTGCGGCACTTCCAGCCCGAGCCGGCTCGCGAGCTCCTCGACGGCCTCGGGGAAGGCCATGCGATCGTGCTCCATCAGGAAGCGCAGCACCGTGCCGTGCGCGCCGCAGCCGAAGCAGTGATAGAACTGCTTCTCCGGGCTCACCCAGAAGGAGGCCGTTTTCTCGTTGTGGAAGGGGCAGCAGGCCTTGTACTCGCGGCCCGCTTTCTTCAGCTGCACGCGCGAGCCGATGACCTCCACGATGTCCGCGCGGGCGATCAGCTCGTCGATGAAGCCTTGGGGGATGATGGCTGGTTTCTAACTGGTGGCCGCGGTCCGGCCGGGGCGTCAGCGTGGGGCCAGCTTCTCCTTCACGCGGGCACTGACGACACCCATGTCGGCGCGACCCTGCGCCTGGGACTTGACTGCGGCGATCACCTTTCCCATGTCCTTGGGCGATGCAGCGCCGGTGGCGGCGATGGCACCGGTGATGAGCGCATCGAGCTCCGCATCGCTCAGGCGGGCGGGCAGGTAGGCTTCGAGGATCGAGACCTCCGCGCTCTCCTTCGCGACGAGGTCGGCGCGGCCGCCGGACTGGAATTGAGTGATCGCCTCCTTGCGCTGCTTGATCATCTTCTCCAGCACCGTGAGCACCTGGCCGTCATCGAGCGTGATGCGCTCGTCGACCTCACGCTGCTTGATGGCGGCGAGTGCCAGCCGGATGGTGCCGAGACGCTCCTTCTCCCCGGCGCGCATGGCACTCTTCATGTCCTCCGTGATGCGTTCCTTGAGGGTCATGCGGAGGTCAGCGGGAAGGGCGCATGCCCTCGCGCGAGATGCGCTTCATGTGGCGCTTGATGGCCGCCGCCTTCTTGCGTTTCCGCTCCTGGGTCGGCTTCTCGTAGAATTCACGCCGGCGCAGCTCGGTGAGAATGCCGGCCTTCTCGCACGCGCGTTTGAAACGCCGCAGGGCGGCATCGAAGTACTCATTCTCACGGATACGGACGCTCGGCATCGAAACCTCAGGCCTACGGGCGGGACAAGCAGATTTTTGGAATGACCGGAAAAACGGGCGCGCAATTCTAGTTGAGGCTCATGGCAAAGGCAAAAGCGTTTCCTGGGGTGCCTCCGTCCGAGACGGCGGCTCCCGGGGCCTTGGACGAGGCTGGCACAGCGGGCCTTCGCGTGCTCGCCCTCGAGTCTTCCTGCGACGAGAGCGCGGCGGCCGTGCTCGATGAGTCCGGGGGGCTGCTGGCGCATGAGCTCTATAGTCAGGTGGAGCTGCACCGGATCTACGGAGGCGTCGTCCCGGAGCTGGCATCCCGCGATCACGTCCGCCGGCTCCTGCCGCTGGTGGAGCGTGCCCTCGCGGCAGCCGGCACGGCTCCGCAGCAGCTCGCGGGGGTCGCCTTTACCGCGGGTCCGGGCCTGATCGGGGCGCTGCTCACGGGAGCTGCGCTCGCACGCAGTCTCGCCTATGCCTGGCAGGTGCCGGCGATCGGGGTGCATCACCTGGAGGGCCATCTGCTCGCACCGCTGCTCGAGCCTGACCCACCGCCCTTCCCGCACGTGGCGCTTCTCGTCTCGGGCGGGCATACCCTCCTCATCGAGGTCACAGGGATCGGGCGCTACTGCATCCTCGGTGAGACCCGCGACGATGCCGCCGGCGAAGCCTTCGACAAGACCGCGAAGCTCCTCGGGCTGCCGTACCCGGGTGGGCCGGAGCTGGCGCGTCTGGCGCAGAGCGGTACCCCCGGGGTCTTTCAATACCCACGGCCGATGCTCGACCGGCCCGGCCTCGAGCTCAGCTTCTCGGGACTCAAGACGGCTGTTTTGCATTCGCTTCGCGGCCGGGAGCTGACCCCCAAGCTGCGGGCGGACGTCGCTCGCGGCGTTGAAGAGGCAATAGTCGGTACCCTGGCGGTAAAGGCCGTCCGGGCGCTCGAGGCCAGCGGTCTCGACATGCTCGTGGTCTGCGGTGGGGTCAGCGCGAATCAGCGGCTGCGCGCGGCGCTCGATGAAGCCATCGGCCGGCGCGGCGGCCGCGTGTACTATCCGCGGGTCGAGTTCTGCACCGACAATGCCGCGATGATCGCCGTTGCGGGCCTGGCGCGGCTCAAGGCCGGCGAGCGCGAGGGGCTCGCGATCCAGGCGCGCGCTCAGTGGCCGCTCGATACGCTCACGGCCGTTCCCTTCCAACACGATGACACCGGCGCCGCTGCGCAATCTCTGCACGCATGACGACTGCAATCCAAGCCACCGACCGGATCTTCCTCCGCGGCCTGACTGCGGAGTGCATCATTGGCTTTATCGATTGGGAGCGCCGCGTCAAACAGACGGTCGTCCTAGATCTCGAGCTGCCCGTGGATTGTGGCCGGGCGGCGCTGAGCGATGATGTCGCCGACACGGTGGACTACAAGAGAGTCGCCAAGCGGACGCTGGCCTACATCGAGGCCTCGGAGTTCAAGCTGGTCGAGACGCTGGCACACCGCCTGGCGCTCCTGCTGTTGGAGGAGTTCGGCATCGAGTGGGTGCGCATCTCGCTCAACAAGCCGGGCGCCATCCGTAACTCCCGCGATGTCGGTGTGGTCATCGAGCGCACCCGCGCGGACCTTACCGCGGCCGCGGCGGCGCGTGCCTGATCCGCAGGCAGCCATGCCCCAGGTCTACGTCGCGGCCGGCAGCAACATCGAGCCCGAGCGGCACCTCGCGATGGCCGCACGCGAGCTCGAGCGGCAGTTTCCGGGCGTGCGCTTCTCACCCTGGTATCGCAATCGCGCGGTGGGGTTCGAGGGCGAGGACTTCGTCAACTTCGTCGCCGGCCTGGCGACGGACCTCGGGGTCGACGAAGTGCTGGCGCGCCTGCATGCCATCGAGGCCCTTTGCGGCCGCCCGCGTGATGCGCCGCGATGGGCGCCGCGGTCCATGGATCTCGACATCCTTCTCTACGGCGAGCTGGTGTGCCACCTGCCGCACCTCAAGCTGCCGCGGCCTGACCTGTTGAAGCGGGCGTACATGTTGGGGCCACTGGCCGCGCTCGCGCCCGATCTCGTGCATCCGACGCAGCGGCAGACCATCGGTGAGCTCTGGAGGCGATTCGATCGGGCCGCGCACCCGCTGGTGGAAGTGCGCAGGGCGCAGTGAGAGGCCGGCCGCCGCTCCTACCAGCCGATGCTCCTGCCGCCATCGACCGCCAGAATCTGGCCGGTGACGAAGGGCGCGGCGCAGGCGAAGAAGAGCACCGCATGCGCGACATCCTCCGCCGAGCCGATGCGCTTCAGTGCAGTGCGGCTGATGATCTCCTCGCGCAACGCCTCATCGAGTCCGTCTTCCGGCCACATGACCGGGCCGGGTGCGATCGCATTGACCCGGACCTGCGGCCCGAGCTCGCGCGCCAGGGACTTCGTCAGCATGATGAGGCCCGCTTTCGC
>Ga0070741_10009624_pt1 | contig 18646 bp, 16 predicted proteins | sample Coa_R1_4_FD_66440 | JGI IMG/M metagenome (GOLD analysis project Ga0070741, IMG submission 66440) | Surface soil microbial communities from Centralia Pennsylvania, which are recovering from an underground coalmine fire - Coalmine... | ecosystem: Environmental > Terrestrial > Soil > Unclassified ...
TTCGGCACTCTCGTGTTTGAAAAGTGAGAGCCGCCCTAAAATGGGCGACTCTCAACGCCTCAGAAGAGGAATTTCAAGGCAAGCTGGACGTTGCGTGCTCCTTGAGAGTTCTGCAACAGCCCGAGTGTTGTTCCGATAGTTCGTGTGGGAGCGTTGAGAATCGGCGTATTGGTCAAGTTGAGGAATTCACCTCTTATATCAAGCTGCTGATGTTCGGTGATATGGAACGTCTTCCACACATCAAAATCGAGCGATTTCAGGCCCGGCCCGCGAACGGTGCCGACTCCGCAACTACCGAATGTGCCGGTGGCGGGCTGGGCAAAATCTGCGGGATTGAACCACTGGTAGCCGCCTTGCGGAGCGTTTTGTTGACCGTAGATCACCGCAGGAGCAATGCAGTTCGCCCGCTCGCCGCGCGAGATCGTACCCGAAACGTCACTGGATGCATTAATGGTCAAAGGAAAACCGGTGTGCAGGCTCAAAATGCCGCTTACATTCCAGCCACCAAGAATCGCGTCGGCGAAGCCATTCATATTTTTTCCGAACATCTGGTTGCGCCCGAACGGAAGACTGTAGATGGCGTTTCCGACAAAGTTGTGTGTGGCATCGTAGGGACATGCACCCCATTCAGCGGCCATGTTGTAGATGTTTTGCCAATAGGCTGACGTATTTGCGGTCTGGGTAGCGGTTGCGCTGAAGCCGTAATAGCCGATTGAATTCGTCATGCATTTGGAATAGGTATAAGAGGCTTGGAACTGGAGACCATAACTCAAGCGCTTATTACCGGTCACCTGGAGCGCATTATAATCTTGAGTGCCGGTTGATGCAGTGCCTGAAATCTGCCCGATATCGGCCAACAGTGCCGGGTTGCCCGCCAAGAACCGGGTGGGCGACACTGTGCCGTTAGAATTCAGCACTTTTTGGAAATAAGGCATCGGCACCATCAAGTGGGTACTACGCTGTCCGACATAGGCGATAGTAAGAGTCGTCGAAGGGGCGAGCTGCTGCTGAATCGTAAAGTTCCATTGGTTCGCAACCGCTGGCCGCACGAAAGGATCCCACACTCGAAGGGTATCGAGATGAAACGGGTCGGAACTAGTCTCAAAGGGCAGGAAGCCTTGGTCCAGTGTCGACCCGGGAAGGACGCGATACGCAGCCGTCGTGTAAGGCTGATCGTGTTCGGGCGCGAACGGCGGATTAATCGTCAAGCGTAAGTTGGTGCCCGTACCTTCCAGATAATTCGACAGGGTGTAGCCCGCGCGAATTACCGTCTTTCCGCCTCCCGGTGTGTAGGCAATGCCGATGCGGGGCTGAAAATTAGTGATTCCGTTGTACTGGTCATACAGAGCGCGGCTGGCTCCATTTTGATTTGCAACGTATTCGGCCCCGGTGTCGAGATCGAAGTTTGCCTGGCGGTCGTGCACTTCCACCCACGGTGTGTGTAGCTCCCAACGTAAACCCAAGTTCAATGTCAGGTTTGGCCGAACACGCCAATCGTCCTGGAAAAAGGCGGCCAACGAATTGGCGCGCTGACCCCAGGTGCCACCGTTCAAACCACCTTGAATCTCATTTGGAAGGCCGAGAAGAAAATCGGCTTCCGCGATACCCGTGGCGAGGCCGGCGGAGTTCTTGGTTCCGGCTCCTGTTCCGGGCGCAGGTCCAGCCGTGTACTGGCCATTGAATAAGAAGGTGCCCGCACGGCCGTTATTTCCGGAATAAAACGTGTCGAGGCGGTAACGGTAGCCTTGAAAACCAAAGTGCATCGTATGTGTGCCCTTGGTCAAGATCAGTGTGTCTTCGTAGTGAATCACCGTGTCGGCGAATAGCTGGTAAATATCGCTCGTGCCAAAACTGGAGACGTTCCCTCCCGTAAAGCTCATCAATGGCAAAAAAGTCGATGGCACGCCTGGAATTCCTACGGTCTGGGCGAAATTGTTGAGGCCGTTCGAAGCGGCTCCGTTGTTGAGAAATACATAGTTGACGCCGCCACGTAATTCATTCACCAAAGATGGGCTGATGGTGCGTGTCCAATCGAGAACGCCGGTGTGAGTGGGGTAATTCGCGAAGCTGTTGTACACCAGTGGGTCGGAATTCAGAGTAGGGTTGGTGAAACTGCTTTGCGAATAACGTCCAAAGATTCGGTCTTTGTCGGAGAGATTCCAGTCCACCTTCGCATCGCCTTGGTCACCGTTGATATAAGTGTGCGTACTGTAGATCAGGTTGTTTAGCAAGCCGCTGGTTGTGGGCTGGGGGTAATATTGGGACGTCAGAATTTTCGCGGCGGCCGGGCTGAATAAACTCGCCGGAATTACATTATTCGAGAACGGTATGCGGTTGCCATTGCCATCCAATGCAGAGGGATTATAGAGCTGAACCGGTTTGGCTGCAGTAAGAAGTTCTGAGAAATTGCCGGTGCGTTCTAATGACGTGTAGACACTGGTGGCCTTAGCGCTCGGCGGCGTATCGAGGCGCGATCCCTGATAGTCGACAAAAAAGAAAAGTTTGTCTCGTTTGATCGGGCCGCCAAACGTGGCGCCGAAGTTATTCCAACGAGTCGCCGGGCGCGTCACACCCTCAAAATTATTAGTCCATGAATTCGCATTCAACTTGTCGTTACGGAAGAATTCATATGCGCTCCCGTGAAACGAATTCGTACCTGACTTAGTGGTGACGCTCACGATTCCGCCCATATAGTTCCCGAATTCGGCTGGGGCGGTCAGTGTAATCTCATTGAACTCCTGAATAGCGTCTACTGCCGGCGCATAGCCGACGAGGTTATCCGAGACCTGATTGTTATCGAGCCCATCGAGGATGAAGTTATTCGCCTGCTCCCGGTTGCCGTTGACGTTTGGACGCGAACTCGAATCGGTCGTCATGCCGCTCTTAAACCCGGATGGGTTAGGATGAATGCTCCCAGGAGCTAGCAGCGTCAGTTGCACGTAGTTACGGGTCGCAAGCGGCAAATCGACGTTGGTGCGTGCATCAATGACCTGCCCGAGTTGAGTAGATTGTGTTTGTAATAGCGGCGCAGATCCGGTCACTTCCACGGTTTCCGTGATGTTTCCTACCTTTAACGGAAAATCAAGGCGGGCAGCTTGATTCATGTCGAGCAATATGTTGGATTGCGTTTCCGATTGGAAGCCTTGCGCTTCCACTTTCAAATTGTAAGTACCAATCGGCAGGCGCGGCAGACTATAGACACCATCGCCATTCGTAGTGGCGGGCCACTGCGTCCCACGATCCTTGTCGGTGGCGACAATCTTAGCGCCTGCCACGGGTGCGCCGGATGGATCAGTTACTGTTCCCGTAATCGAAGCCGTGACTTCCTGGCCTTGAGAAGAGACCGCAATGGCAAGCAATGCCGCAGCGGTCAACGACGACAAAACTACCCTTTTCATAGGAAGCTCCTGTTTCGTAAAGTGTGCAGAATAACAGACAAAAAGTCAACGAAATTCTGCATAACTTCAATCTTCTCTATAAGCAACGAGCGCTGGCTACACTGTAGAGACTCCATGATCTTCAAACAACATTACCTGGGTTGTCTTGCCCACGCTTCTTATTTGATCGGAGACGAGGTGAGTTCAACGGCGGTTGTCGTGGACCCGCAGCGAGACATCCAGCAGTATCTGGACGAAGCCGATGACACCGGCCTGAAGATCCGCCATGTCTTTTTGACTCACTTTCACGCGGACTTTATCGCCGGCCATCTGGAGTTGCGCGACGGCTGCGGTGCGACCATCCATCTCGGTTAGCGCGCCAAGGCTGGATACGCTTTCATCTCGATGAGAGACGGCGACACACTTGAGCTCCCCGGAATGCGCCTTCAGTGCTTGAAACCCCCGGCCACACCATCGAATCCGTCTGCATTTTGGTCTTCGATTTAGTAAGAGTTCAGCAAAACCTCTCGCCGTGCTCAGCGGAGACACTCTGTTCATCGGTGACGTCGGCCGCCCCGATCTGCGCGCATCGTTGGGATGGACGCTAACGACCTCGGCGCTTTTTATACGAATCACTTCGCAACAAGCTTCTGCCGTTGCAGGATGAAACGCTTGTCTACCCGGCCCATGGCTCCGGCCCGCTGTGCGGGAAACAACTTTCGTCCGACACCGTCTCTAGCCTCGGCGATCAACGGCGCATGAACTATGCGCTTCAGCCAATGACAAAAGAGGAGTTTATTCGCCTTGTGACAGCGGACCAGCCGGACGCGCCGCCCTACTTCACCTACGATGCGATTCTTAACACGCAGGAGCGCATCACGCTCGATCAGAGCCTGAAACAGGTTCTACGTCGGAGCGAGCTCGATGAAATACTGCGAATGAGAGATGCGGGCGCTCAAATTCTAGACGTCCGCGATGCCCCGAGTACGCCAAGGATCATTTGGCAGGCAGCTTGAACATCGGACTTGGTGGCCAGTACGCTCAATGGGCCGGGACGGTGCTTGATCGTACCAAGCCGATCGTCATCATCGCTGAGCCTGGACGCGAGCAGGAAGCCGCACTACGCCTAGGGCGAATCGGTTTCGATCATGTCAACGGTTACTTGAAAAGCGGGATGCAAGCGCTTGCAGGACGCCCAGATTTGCTGAGGATGACGGAACGAGTCACAGCGCCGATGCTAGCGGACGAACTGGCAAGCGTCTACCCGCCGCTGTTGTTGGACGTCAGGAATCCGCGCGAATGGGCCGCCAAGCACATCCAGGGCAGCGTGAACATCCCACTCAATCACTTGGAAACCCGTATCGCCCAAATCCCGAGCGACCGCCGCATTGCAATTCAGTGCGCGGGCGGCTATCGTTCCTCTATCGCTGCCAGTGTTCTGCATCGGCATGGGATTACAAACCTGATCGAGCTGGCGGGGGGCACGGCTGCTTGGGAGGCGGGTCTCGCACTAATTGCCATTGGTTTTCGCGGTGAGCCGTTTTCGGCCTGTTCCTGGCGTCAACTGAGGGCAACCAAACCCGACAATTTGTTGGTGGATGGCGTGCAGTTGAGAGCGCACTTCGAGTAGCACTGCGTGTCTAGGAACGGCTATATAGCTGTGCTCTTGCCCGCTGGCGCTTCTAGTCGATTCCAAGGCAGTGCGACTGGTAGCGGGTAACGAGTTGGAAGCAATACTCTGCTTAAAAGTCTCAGACACCTGATGCTGCTGCAAAAAGAGCGGAGCGGCATTGGTTGTATAAGTCAACGCGATCCGCGTTATTTGTTGCAATTCGCCTGGCGTAAGTCCAAATTTGCTGATGAGGTGGTGGCGAAAAGCTGCTCCGCTCTGTCCCTTTGCTTCATTCGCGCGGGCGGTACGGGATAGAAGTTGCGAAATGAAATGACGGATTGAGTAGCGTCCCAAACGTCCCGGATCCTCGGGTTAACCTGGATTGGGCAACTTCGCCTGAGTGATTTATGAGGCTGATCGCAATGCGCTGCGCAGACTGACAGCATCAGGCCGAACGTAATAAATCAGATGGGTCAACCAAATATCCGATCGAGCGCCTTCATTTGCTCCTCTCAGGGTTTGAACATGAGCGTGCGATAGCAGAACCGTTAAGCGTTCGGCTGGAAGAGGCGAATTAAGAAAAATGTCAAGGCGGCGGCGACGGCAGCGGCAGGGATGGTTAGAATCCAAGCCGTAACAATATCGCTCGCGACATTCCACCGCACGGCCCGGACCCGCTGGATGGATCCCACTCCAGCGATGGCGCCCGTGACCACATGCGTTGTCGAAACAGGCAAACCAAGCCAGGTCGCGATGAGAATAGATATCGCCGCGCCTCCTTCCGCCGAAAAACCGCTGCGGGGCTTTAGGCGCGTAAGCCGCGTTCCCATCGTGTAAACAACACGCCAACCGCCACTTAGTGTGCCCAAACCCATCGCGGCCGCGCATGCAAGAATTACCCAACGTGGCACATGAAACGTTGGTTCAATTCCGCCAGCGACAAGAACGGCGGTAATAATACCCATGGACTTTTGGGCGTCGTTTGTTCCGTGGGCGCAGCTAAGCAAGGCTGCGGATGCCACTTGGAGATGCCGGAACCAACGGTCAATGCGCGCGGGAGAAAAGCTTCGAAAAAGCCAATAAACCATGAGCATGAGAGCATAGCCAAGCACTAATCCAATGACAGGCGCGATCACAATGAAGGCGAGCGTACTCGGCCAGCGTCCGAGCACGAGTCCGTGAATTCCCTTTTTCGCCACCGCAGCGCCGGCATACCCGCCAATCAGCGCGTGTGAAGAACTGATAGGCAGCTTTAAGTACCACGTGAGCAGATTCCAAATGATTGCGCCGCTAACGCCCGCGAGAACCACATATGGGGTGACGATTGTGGTATTGACGAATCCAAGCCCTATTGTCGCGGCCACACCGGTTCCCAGAAAGAAAGCGGCTACGAAATTGAAAAATGCCGCTAACGCTACGGCTTGGAGCGGCGTAAGTACCCGGGTTGCCACCACGGTGGCAATGGAATTCGCCGCATCGTGAAATCCATTTACGTAGTCGAATACGATTGCGAGTACAACAACTGCAGCTATCAGGGCAGTAGTTGACATATTGTCTATAGATTCTTTACCGCGATACTCTGAATCACATCCGCAACGTCTTCGCAACGATCTGTCGTGTTCTCAAGCGATTCATAAAGATCTTTCAGCTTTATCAATGTGACTGCATCCATATTGGAGCTAAAAATATTTATCAACATGGTTCGCTCTATCGCATCGGCCTGATCTTCAAAACGATTTACCTCAATACAGGCGTCGATCACTGGCTTCTTCTCATGCAGGGCACGCAGGGCTCTGTCAATTGCGTTGCATGAGCCTGAAATCAACTCCCCTAATTCGTTAGCCGGCGTTGGAATAGGATCGATTCTATAAGCAACAATCCGAAAGGTGGTGTCTTCAATAGAGTCGAGAACATCATCCAATGCCGTTGCGAGAGATTGAATGTCCTCCGGATCAAAGGGTGTGATGAAAGTCGCTCGTAAACGATCAAAAATTTTGTGAGTTACATCATCGCCGCTTCTCTCAAGGGCTTCCATTCGTTTGCATACTTGAGACATGCCATCGAAGCCGCTTTTTAGCCCCGAAACTAATAATTGCGATGCCTGACAAAGAATGGCGGATTGTTGATGGAGATAGTCGAAGAATTGTTCGTCTTTCGGCAATAAGTTCAATGTGTACGCCCCCTCACGCGGCTTGATGGATAGCCGCGGACAATTCACAGAATACTGAACTGTCCTTTAAAGAATTTAGCTTTGTCATAATTTTTTTTGGTGTGAACGACAACGACACGAGGTCCCGCGCCGCCGAAGATTTATCCATTGTTGTCCGCGATTCGACGGCCGGCGACATGCCGACGATTCAGCAGATTTATAGCTTCTACGTTGTGAATAGCCTCGCCACGTTCGAAGAATCACCTCCCTCAGCTGATGAACTACTTAGAAGCAGGGACGTCATCTTAGCTGCAGGCTTACCTCATCTGGTCGCGACCGTTAACCACAAAGTGGCGGGATATGCTTATGCTTCTTCTTATCGCCTACGGCCTGCATACAGGTACACCGTGGAGGATTCCGTCTATGTTCTACCTGGCCTGCAATCCAAAGGAATCGGAACAGCTCTTCTTTCCAGCCTGATTGCACGGTGCGAACTGGGCGCTTGGCGGCAAATGATCGCGGTGATCGGCGACAGCGCGAATGCAGGATCAGTCGCACTTCACAGGCGTTTAGGTTTTGAACAGATGGGAATTCTCAAAGCAGTTGGATTCAAACTTGGACAATGGGTGGATACCGTACTGATGCAACGGTCGCTTGGACGAGGTGCTCGCACGCGTCCACAAATTAAGAGCGGATGACCTTCCCGCTGAAGCTATTAAGCTCAGACCACCCTGGATTGGGGGTCTCGGTAATCGGAAACCGAAGACAGAATGTTGCTCCTTCGGAACTGTTTTCCACTTTGATCTCGCCACCCTGGACTTCGGTGGCCCATTTCGCGATGGAAAGCCCGAGGCCGGCGCCTCCCGTGTCCCTTGCACGCGCGGTATCCAACCGATAAAACCTGTCGAATACCTTTTCGCGGTGTTCAGACGGAATACCAGGTCCCGAATCCGCGATTCGAATCACCCCGAAGCCCGAGGACGCGGCAACTTCCACCGAAATTCGGCCGTCGCTCGGGGTGTATTTCACGGCGTTATGAAGCACATTGGTGATGGCTTGCCGCAGCAGCAATCGATCCCCCCGAAATGTCACATCCGCATTGCCGCAGACGCTAAGTTTCAATTGCTTTTCTTCCACGAGCACATCCAGCACATTCACAACCTCTTTCACTACCTCAAGCGGTGAAACGAGAGTAAATCCCAATTGAAGTTGGCGCGCATCGGCCCGTGAAATCGCAAGTAGATTCTCGACCAAACGCGTGAGCCGATTTACCTCTTCCAGCATGCTTCCAATAGTGTCTTGGTAATCCGCAGGCTTTTTGCTTTTTTGAAGGCCGACTTCTCCTACGCTGCGGATCGCCGCCAACGGTGTTCGAAGTTCGTGTGACGCGTCGGAAGTAAATCGCTGTAGCCTCTCGAACGATTCTTCAAGCCTTGCTAGGACATCGTTAAAAACGCGAGCTAAGTGGCCAACTTCGTCCGCGGGATTTCCTACCGGCAGCCGTTCGTGAAGATTTTCAGCAGTAATTTGCTCAGCTTGAGATGCAATCTGTTCTAAGGGCGCCAATGATCGGCGCGCCAATTGATAGCCCGCAAAGCCAGCAAGCGCCAAGACGAGTGGAAGCGCAACAAACGAAGCGGTTAGCAATTCGTCAAGCCTCGACCAGATAGGTTGCTGATCGTAACCGAGGCGAATGACGATGGTCCGGCCAGCAAGAACGTGCCGTCGGCTCACCAGAAGCACTTTCGTGCCATCTGAAAGGCGCGCCGAACGTTCGGAATATCCGTTCACGCCCTCATTCGGCAGCAATGCCCCGCCGAGTCTTCTTGCGCCCAGGCGGTCGTTACGAAATAAAACAGCGCCTTGCGGCGAGCACACCTCCAGCAGGCGTTCCAATACTTGCCTTGATTGCGGATGATTGTGATAATTCTCGTTCAGAGCCAACTGACCGGTGGGAGTGAAGTACAGCAGCCCTTCTACTGTTTCAATGTCCTGGATCGCAAACCGGCTGAGCTGATTTGACAGCTGCCAATAAAGGGCGAAGGATGTCCCGGCAACATAGATCAGCACAACCGCGCCAACGACAACGACATACCAAAGCGTCAGGCGGGCGCGAACGGGCCAGGACTTAACGGGAAACACTAATCTCTTTCTTCACGCAGAACAAAGCCAAGACCGCGGACAGTATGAACAAGCTTTGATTTGAACTGATCGTCTATCTTGCGCCGAAGGTGAGCAATGTGAACGTCAATCACGTTATCTAATGGCGTTTGCCGCGCTACCTCCTTCCAAATATCGCGGGCAATCATCTCACGTGACACTACCCGGCCCTGATGCCGAAAAAGATATTCCAACAATTCGTATTCTCTTGCCGTCAGCTCAATCTTCTGTCCAGCCCTCGTAACCAAGCGATTGTTAACGTCGATTTCCAAATCGGCAATTTTTGTTTTTGCCGCAGCATCGGAATTGCCGCGTCGAAGCAACGCTCGAACACGAGCAAGTAACTCAGGGAATGCGAATGGTTTTACTAAGTAATCGTCGGCTCCTCGATCTAACCCCTGCACGCGATCCTCTATCTGGTCTTTAGCGGTTAATAAGAGGATCGGAATTCGCAAGCCCTGGGCACGAAGCGTAGAGAGTATCTCAAACCCATCCCTACCCGGCAGCATGACATCCAGAATTGCCAGGTCGAACGGCTGTTTGCATAGAAGGTAGAAACCCTCTTCTCCAGTTTGTGCGATCAAGACCGAATAATCGTCCGCTTCCAGGCCTTCTTTTAGCGCACTCGCCAGCTTTCTTTCATCTTCTACTACAAGAATCTGCACTCGTCCTTTTCTTTATATGAAGCGGCCTATTTCATTGCTACTTAAGAGTTTCTGAATTCTAACTTCAGGAAATCTTCAGGAAATCTTAAGTGGTGCCCACCGCCGTTTCACCCCAAAAATAGTGATGAAGCAGCAACCGAAGTCACCGCCTATATGTTTTCACGTGCTATCCACAGCGTATCTCTGGCTCTTACTCTTACTTGTTTTTCTGTCGGATTAGCCGCAAACGATAAGCACGCTGAACGACCCGTTGAGGACCAGATCCGAGTAATTGCACACATCCCTACTGACGGCAATATCGTCCGTTTCCTCACCACCCAACATTACCGGCGCAATTATCTGTATGCCGAGCATCAATCCGGTAGCGCCGTTACCTTGATTGACATCACGAATAAAAGCCATCCGTCATTATTGGCCGACATGTCCAATCCTGCAGGCGGCCCGGACAATTTGGTCGCAGTGGCCGGCGACGCCGCACTCGCAGAAATGTTGAACCAGCAATCCTCCTCGCCGGCTCCGCATACATTTCGCATTTTGAGCTTTGCCGATCGTTTGCATCCCATGGTTGAGCAGGAATTCAAAGGAGTAACGGCAATGGCACGCGATGAAAAACGTGGTCTGATTTTCCTCGCCAATTCCGACGGTATCTGGATTCTCCAACAGGAGCTCGCACCGGATCCGGAAGCTGAGAAGGAATGGGAACATATGATGCTCGACGCTCGGTAACTTGACAATTTTCCAGAATGTTGACTTCCGGGCCCGCAAAAAAAGTAACCATACACTTGAATGAAGACACAAGCTCTGGTGAGGGGTTTATGTATGAGCGCGTCTTCTCTTTCCTCATGAGCCACGGAGTTTCCGGCGCGACGCTCACCCGGCCGGAACAAGGGTTCGGTTCCCATCGCCAACGGCATTCAAGGGAAGGCCACGGCGCGGAGACCCGTCACCTACCCGTGCGAATCGAGTTTATCGAGCGCCCACAAACAGTGGAGGCAATTCTGCCGTCCTTATGCGAGCTGGTAAAGGACGGGCTCATCGATGCGCATGACACTACTATTTTGAAAGTCGCCACGCAGGAGCCGGTTCTTTAGCTTGCGGGTTTGGGTGATGTGCATTTTCATGGGAAGCGCCGGTCTCGGATCGCAGATTGTTGCATCCGCGCAAACGTCGACCCCACTAACTCTTGCTCAGGCTGAAGCGCTCGCGCTCAAAAATCATCCTCGAATTGCCTCAGCCGGGCTGAATGCGGAAGCCGCCGGGAAAGTTGTGAATGAAGCGCGTTCGGCATATTTTCCAATCATCGCCGCGAATGTAACTGGAGCGGATGCTGTCCAAGGCACCACCGTAGCTGCGGGCGCTCTCACGACATCGAGCTTGTCTACGCGTTTTGCGTCCGGCATGAGCTTACTGCAAATGGTGACCGATTTCGGCCGTACATCTCATCTGGTTCGCAGCTCTCGCCTGCGGGCCGAAGCTGCCAACGATAATGTTGCCCTAATTCGTGCTGAGGTCTTGCTGGACGTGCGCGTTGCCTATTTCGCGGCGCTAGGAAGTGAGGCAGTTCGTAAAGCTGCGCAAGCCGCACTAGACAATCGCAGGCTCAGCCTTCGCCAAGTCACTGCTCTCTCACAAAGCTCGCTCAAGTCGACACTGGACGTCAGTTTCGCTCAAGTGCTCGTTTCCGAAGCTGAGCTTGCGGTTTACCAAGCTGAAAGCGACGTGGCACAGAGTCAAGCACACTTGGCGGCGGCGTTAGGCCTTGAGCATACGCAGCCGTTCACATTGGCTGACGAACCTCTTCCCCCCGCGTTAAATCCGGCAATGCAGGTGTTAATTGATGCGGCGTTGCGCGACCGGCCAGATCTTAATCTATTGCGGCGCAACAACGATGCGGCTGACGAATACACTAAGGCAGAAAGAAAACTAAATTATCCCACAGTCAACGTCATGGGGGCGGCAGGCGTGATTCCGGAGCACGATGCAACATTGGCCCACGACAATTATGGAGCCGCCGGAATCAACATCAACATTCCTGTTTTTAACGGGGGGCTGTTTTCTGCCCGGCGCTCGGAAGCCGCTCTTCGCGCTCAGGCGGCCAACAAAGATGTACAAGATTTATCGGTCCGTATTTCACGCGAGGTACAAGATGCCTGGTTACAGGCAAACACAAGTTATCGCCGGTTGAGCGTTACAGCTCAATTGGTAAATCAGGCAAATCAGGCGCTGCACCTTGCGCAAGCCCGTTATGATGCCGGTCTTGGAAGCATTGTTGAGCTGAATCAGGCGCAATTAGCGCAGACTTCCGCCGAAATCGACGCAGCCTCAGCGAAATACGAGTATCTATCGGCTCGCGCTGCACTCGACTACGCAACAGGTGTTCTCCGGTGAAACCATTTAGCCGTGTGTATGTTCTTTGGGCCAGCATTATTCTTGCGTTCCTGCCTGGATCATTGCTGACTTCTTGCGCTCGCAACGAAGCCGCTGAAAATAATGCGGCTGAGTCCTCGGCTCCCATTGTGCCCGTCGCCAGGGCACAACGCGCAAACATCTCTGACGATCTCACTGTGACTGCCGAGTTCATTCCCTATCAGGAGATCGACGTCATGGCCAAAGTCGCCGGCTATATCCGAACCATCAACGTCGATATCGGTGATCGCGTGAAGACTGGCCAAGTGCTGGCGGTACTTGAAGTGCCTGAAATGCAAGACGACATAGCTCGCGCAGCCGCAGCGCTCGAAGCGTCACAGGCGGAGATCGTTACCGCTACTGACGATCTGAATCGCGCAAAGTCCGCGCACGACATGGCGCATTTATCCTACACTCGCGTCCTTAACGTATCAAAGAAGGAACCTGGCCTGGTTCCTCAACAGGAGGTCGATGAAGTTCACTCCAAGGACTTGGTGGCGGAAGCCGAAGTATCCGCAGCTCAATCCACTTTGCAAGCCGCTGAGCGCAAAGCAAATATAACCAAGGCCGATCAGGCCCGCTGGCAAACGCTTCAAAAATACACTGTCATAACCGCGCCGTTCGCTGGTGTTGTCACTAAACGTTATGCAAATGTAGGCGCCATGATTCAGGCCGGAACGGCTTCGCAGACCCAGGCTATGCCCGTGGTCCGGCTGTCGCAAAACAGTTTGCTGCGTCTCATTTTGCCTGTCCCGGAATCGGCTGTTCCCAGTGTTCACAACGGGCAGACGGTTGACGTCACGGTAGCTGCCCTGCACCGCACCTTCCCGGGGCATGTCACTCGCTTTGCAGATGAAGTTCAGAAGTCCACACGAACCATGGACACAGAAGTTGATGTATCTAACCCCAATCTCATGCTGGTCCCCGGCATGTATGCGGATGTAAAGCTGAGGCTGCAACAAAGCAATAACGCTTTGACCGTTCCGCTTGACGCTGTGGATGAGTCTACGGGTTCACCCGAGGTATTCGCCGTGCGCGATTCCGTGATTCGTATTCTTCCGGTTACCACCGGTCTCGGGACGCCGCAGCAGCAAGAGATTCGTTCCGGCATCCAAGAAAACGAGTTCGTCGTGACAGGACGCCACGCGGGACTGCACGATGGAGAACGAGTGCAAACAAAGCTAATCGAGAGCAGCGAGACTCCGACGAATCGGGTAAAAGGCAGCTAGCGTGTCCCGTTTTGCAATCAAGACTCCGTACCTGATCGTCGTAGTGTGCTTGATCATCGCGCTTGTGGGCGGGGTAAGCCTTTTCCGAATGCCTGTGGACATGTTTCCGTCCATGAATATTCCGGTTGTGGTGGTGGCGACGTTCTATTCAGGCATGCCGCCCGAGCAGATTGAAGGAAACATCACGTTTCACCTGGAACGCATGTTCACTCTCGCCAGCGGAATCGAACACATCGAATCGCGTTCCCTTCCCGGCGTCAGCGTTATTCGTGTTTACTTCCAGCCAGGGAGCAACGCCGATTCCGCCGCTTCCACGATTGCCAACCTGGCGATGGCGGATATGCGCGACTTGCCTCCAGGCACCCTTCCGTCTATCGTCCTGAAATCGGATGCATCCAGCCTTCCAGTCTGCCTGGTCACTTTCAAAGACGAAAGCTTGAATGAGACTGCTCTGAAAGACCTCGCGCAAAATTTTGTCCGAAATCAGCTTGCAAGTGTTCCCGGCGCTTCTGTGCCGCAGCCATTCGGAGGAAGATGGCGCCAGATTCAGTTTTACGTCGATCCTTACAAGCTGGAAGCCCGCCAACTGAGCCTGATGGATGTCGTGCGCGCCGTAAATGAATCGAATGTCGTTCTGCCCGCGGGCGACGTCCAGATCGGCAACTTAGACTACGCCATCTACGCCAACAGTCAAGTCAATCTCAAGACGATGAACCAGACGCCCATTAAGATTGTGGGCCAATCGCCGGTCGACATTTCCGATGTTGGCCAAGCCAAAGACGCCTACTCGCTGCAATACAATGTGGTGCGTGTCGATGGACAGCGTTCCGTTTATCTGCCAATTCTCAAACAAGGCGGCGATTCCAACACCATTGCAGTTGTGAATGGCGTGCGAGATAAGCTGCGGCACCTGTTTGACATCCCGGCATCGCTTGCGAGAACTGTCGTTTTTGACCAGTCTCAATTCGTCAAGACTGCAATCGTAACCTTACTGCACGAAGGCGGTGTCGGGCTGTTCCTTACCTGCTTGATGATCCTGATCTTTCTTGGCAGCATGCGGGCAACTATCGCGGTCTTTTTTTCCATTCCGCTTTCGGTTCTCGCGACGTTTATTGCACTGCAGCTTGGCGGTAGTTCCATCAACAGCATGGTGCTGGGCGGTCTCGCTCTAGCGTTGTCTCGTCTCATCGACAACTCGGTCGTTGTACTCGAAAATATCTATCGGCATTTGGAACTCGGAGAGCCGGCGTTAGTTGCGGCAGAAAATGGCGGCCGCGAAGTTGCCCTACCGGTTCTTGCGGCCACCCTAACAACGGTTGTCGTGTTCTTTCCTGTAACGCTCCTCTACGGCGTTAGCAAGTTCCTCTTCTCGGCGCTGGCGCTCGCCGTTGTTATTTCGCTATTCGCCTCATATTTCGTCGCCATGACGGTCGTTCCCCTGTTCTGCGCACACTTCATTAAGCATGCTGCCGCACATCAGGTAATGCCCGCAGTGACTTCCCAGAAAAAGCGCGTCGGCTTCGGCGTGCGGCTCAACACTTGGTTCTCGGCTCGATTCGATGCTTTGCTCAGGTCGTATGAAACAGTCGTTTTGAAAGTCATGTGTTGGCCAGCAGCCACACTTTGGGTTTTCTTCGCTGTTTTTGGGGCTAGCTTGCTGCTATTTCCACTGATTGGTATTTCTTTTTTCCCTCGAACAGATGCAGGCCAGTTCGTCATCAGTCTGAAAGCACCGTCCGGAACTGGACTGTTGGACACAGAAAAAGAAGTTGCGAAAGTCGAACAGCTGATTCGTCATCTAGTCAGCCCACACGATATGGGCATGATCGTCTCTAACATCGGCGTTGACCCTGGATTCTCCGCGGTCTACACATCAAATTCAGCGATGCACACGGCATTTGTGCAGGCGAGTCTGAAGCCTGGACACACCGTTGGAAGTTATGAATACATCGAACGCGTGAAGCGACGCATGGAACAAGACATGCCGGAACTGACGGCGTTCTTTTCATCCGGCAGCTTAGTCGATTCGGTGGTCAACATGGGCATGCCTGCCGCGATCGATCTGCAAGTTTCCGGTCTGGATCTGCACAATGACTTCCGCACTGCGCTTGATATTTCTGACCGTATCCGTCATATGCGCAACGTTGCCGATGTGTACATACCACAGGACCTCGATTACCCTGCCCTCCAGCTGGATATCGATCGAACGCGGGCCGGTGAGTTAGGTCTATCAGAAAAAGAAGTTATGTCGAATGTAATCACGGCTCTCACCTCGAATCAGATGATCGCTCCAAGTATCTGGAGTGACCCACGTAATGGGAACAATTATTACCTTACTGTGCAATATCCCGAACAGCAAATCCGCACAGTGAACGATCTACGCTCGATTCCACTGCACGGAACGGGTATTTCGCAACCCACGCGCCTGGATATGGTGAGCTCAATTACTCCATTTCTGGCGCCGACCGAGGTAGATCATTACCAGATACGCCGCCGAATCGATGTCTACGTTCGTCCCCTGTCCGAAGATCTCGGCGGTCTGGCAAAAAACATCGGCGCCATGCTCGGGCGCATCCAGTTGCCGCCCAATGTGGACGTCGCAATGAGAGGAACGGTGGAAGCCATGAATGCTTCGTTCAAGAGTTTCGCGATTGGGCTGGGCCTTTCTGTGCTTCTCCTATACCTGATTTTGGTCGCGCAATTCCGCTCGTTCATCGACCCGGTCATCATCTTGTTGGCTCTTCCACCCGCGATCTCAGGTGTCATTCTGACGCTGATTTTAACGGGTACGACGCTGAATGTAATGTCACTGATGGGAGTCATTATGCTTGCCGGTATCGCGATGTCGAATAGCATCCTGATTGTTGAATTTGCCCATCACCTGATTGAGGAAGGACTGGACGTTCGCCAAGCCATCATTACCTCTTGCCGGATACGCCTTCGGCCGGTCTTAATGACTTCGTTGGCGACAATTATCGGCCTGCTGCCGATGGCTCTGAAAATCGGCGAAGGAAGCGAATCCTACGCGCCGCTGGCAAGAGCCTTGATTGGCGGCTTGACGCTTTCCGTTATTTTGACCGTCTTCATTGTTCCGGCAGGTTTCTACATCGCCTATCACAGGCGCGAAGACCAGTCTTGTCTCGCCGCGTAATCATTGCGCTGGTGAACTCCGGCTCTATTCTTGAAATCGATAACCGTTCTTTAACTGGCAGCGATATATCTTGTTACCTTCTTTCGAAACCTCAACACTACACGTAGCCCATGAAAGAATCAGCGTTGGTCCCAATGGAAAAACGATGTATTGCCCATCAAGATCGGCTTCGATACTTGGGCCTTCGGAACCCGGCGGCAGCGCAAAAGTCATCGTTTGGCCAATGATGAACGGATAAGATTGCTGGACCGCGTCCGTCACCATGGTCCGCATTCTGTCGGCTTCCACAAGAAAATTGGTAGTGTCCGACCAGTTAAGAACCGACACCACTATTTTTTGTGCGGGATGCTCCGCGGCATCGGTTTCGATCTTTGTGAATGCGCATGGGCCGGCAACGCATAAGATCCGCACATTACGAAATTCGTTGCCCTGTCCCGCGTCAAGCGGAAGAGTTGTCCTTGTCGCCGCCCACCTCCCGTCCGGTGAGCACGGTAGGCGGCCGCGACACGGTATGTTGCCCATATTATGCGCCGGGAACTGTTTCGCGAGGCTACCGACATTCACCGTAGATTGCTCTTTCAAGGTGTAGCGCACGCGAGTGTTGCTAATCTGAACCACCTTTCCTGACGTCTCGGGCTTCTGCGATACGGCTCCTTGTTGCGATTGCAGTGGCTCCATGCGTGCGATGTACAACTGATCGCCGGGATTGGTTGCGGTAATTTTCAGTGTCTTGTAATCAGGGTGTTTGAACGTCAAAACGACGGCTGTACCTTTTTCCACTCCCGGGTTCAAAGTAATACTGAAAAAGCCCGAAGGACCCGATCGCTGCGCCACAACCGTCGCGCCCCCACTCGCCGTAACGATCACGCCCGGTATGGGAGTCTGTTGCGTAACATCGCTGTCTTGCTTGATGACATCGCCGACAAGCGTAACCGGGGGCACCGGACGGAACCTTCGGATCGAAGCAACTCTTATCGAGATCGCGATTAACCCAATGGCCGTCAATGTAAGTGCGACCGCAAGAAGAATTTTCTGAAGCCGTGTCATGCTTACGCTACTTTTGAGAAATTCGCGCAAAACGGTGGCGGTGCGAAGCGCTCTAGGTATCTTTGCTTAGGGTGCATACTGGCATGTACTTGTTAGACTGGCCGAAGGCGCTCGATTCGACATTTTACGCTATCGAGCCGCTGTAAACCTTGACAGCGAAAGACTCTTTTTTTTCAGGTGACGGTGAAGAACCTAAGCAGCCGGGGTATACCCGCCGCAAACTGCTAGCCAGCGCTGCGGCGGCCGCTTGTCTCCCGCTCGGCGATGCCATCTCCGCGCCGCTTCAACAGGCTACCCCGCCAACTTCTCAACCGAAGCCCATCACTCTGTCGCCAGCAGACGAGGCATTTTTGGAAGAGCTACAGAAAGCTAATTTCCAATTTTTCTGGGAACAGGCAGATCCGGCTACCGGTCTTGTAAAAGACCGCTGCAACGTGCGCGCTACCGACAACAGCATCGTTGGAAGCATTGCATCCACAGGATTCGGGCTAACTGCAATTTGTATTGGCGAGAAGCGCGGTTATGTCAGCGCTGCTGACGCGCGGCATCGCGTGTTGACAACTCTGCGCTTCCTCTGGCGCTCCATGCCGAATCATCGCGGCTTCTTTTTCCATTTCGGCAACATAAAAACCGGCGAACGCCTTTGGGACTCCGAGGTGTCCTCCATAGACACCGCAATCTTAATGTGTGGCGTGCTTACCTGCCGCCAGCACTTCCGCAGCGCGGATATCAACCGGCTCGCGTCCGACATTTTCAACCGCGTGGAATGGACATGGCTCGCGGAAGATACATCCGTGTTACAGCATGGCTGGGAACCAGAGGCGGGGTTTCTTCCTTACCGCTGGAGTAA